>Ga0136631_10000097_pt1 | contig 24206 bp, 24 predicted proteins | sample AntDrymUQ6012206_2_FD_104655 | JGI IMG/M metagenome (GOLD analysis project Ga0136631, IMG submission 104655) | Polar desert sand microbial communities from Dry Valleys, Antarctica - metaG UQ601 (22.06) | ecosystem: Environmental > Terrestrial > Soil > Desert | place: Antarctica: Dry Valley... | reverse complement strand
TGTCCGACCGCATCCTCGAGTTGACGGGGGCGGTCGACGCCCGCGACATGCGCGAGCAGTACCTCGACTCGATGGACCTCGAGCGGGAGCGCGGCATCACCATCAAGGCCCAGAACGTGCGCCTGCCGTGGAAGGGCCACACGATCCACCTCATCGACACACCCGGACACGTCGACTTCGGCTACGAGGTGTCCCGGTCGCTGGCCGCCTGTGAGGGCGCCATCCTCCTGGTCGACGCCACCCAGGGCATCGAGGCCCAGACCCTCGCCACCTGTTACCAGGCCATCGAGGCCAACCTCGAGATCGTGGCTGCCGTCAACAAGGTCGACCTGCCGGCGGCCGACCCCGAGCGGGTGGAGGACGAGATCGAGAAGGTGCTCGGGATCGACAAGTCCACGATCCTGCGCATCAGCGCCAAGACCGGCCAGGGCGTGGCCGAGCTGCTCGACGCGGCCGTGGCCCGCATCCCCGCACCGATGGGCGACCCCGACAGCCCCCTCCAGGCCCTCATCTTCGACTCCATGTACGACCAGTACCGGGGCGTGGTCAGCGCGGTGCGGGTGTTCAACGGCGTGCTCTCCACCGGCGCCCGGCTCCGCTTCATGCAGGCCGGCGCCGTCCACGACGCGGACGAGGTCGGGGTGCGGGCGCCGATCCTCACCCCGATCGCCGAGCTCGGCCCCGGCGAGGTCGGCTACCTGGTGGCGGGCATCAAGGACGTGAGCGAGGCCCGCTCGGGAGAGACGGTCACCGAGGCCGGCCGCCCCACCACCGAGGCCCTGGTCGGCTACCGCGAACCCAAGCCCATGGTGTTCTGCGGGCTCTATCCCGTCGACGGCGACGACTACTCCGACTTCCGCGACGCCCTCGACCGCCTGCGCCTCAACGACTCGTCGTTCACGTTCGAGCCGGAGACGTCGGGCGTCCTCGGCTTCGGGTTCCGCTGTGGGTTTCTGGGACTGCTCCACATGGAGATCGTCCGCGAGCGGCTGGAACGGGAGTTCGACCTCAGCCTCATCGCCACCGTCCCGTCGGTGGAGTACCGGGCCCACCTCGTCACCGGCCAGGTGGTTGAGGTCGACAACCCGGCCGACATGCCGCCGCCCACCAAGCTCCGCTCGATCGAGGAGCCCTTCCTCACCATCACCGTCCTGCTACCGAGCGACTACACGGGTGCCGTCATCGACCTGTGCCAGGGCCGCCGGGGCGAGATGAAGAAGATGGAGTACCTGTCGCCCGAGCGCCTTGAGCTCGTCTACCGGATCCCGCTGGCCGAGGTCGTCATCGACTTCTTCGACCAGCTCAAGAGTCGCACCAAGGGCTACGCCAGCCTCGACTACGAGCCCGACGGCTACGAGGCCAGCGACCTGGTGAAGGTCGACCTCCTCCTCAACGGGCAGCCGGCCGACGCCTTCAGCTGCATCCTCCACAAGTCCCGCTCGGAGGACTACGGGCGGCGGATGACGGAGAAGCTGCGCGAGCTCATCCCCCGCCAGCAGTACGACGTGCCCATCCAGGCCGCCATCGGGGGACGGATCATCGCCCGCACCACGGTGAAGGCGGTCCGCAAGGACGTGATCGCCAAGTGTTACGGCGGCGACATCACACGGAAGAACAAGCTCCTCGACAAGCAGAAGGAGGGCAAGAAGCGGATGAAGTCGATCGGACGGGTCGAGGTGCCGCAGGAGGCCTTCATCTCCGCCCTCCGTTTGGAGGAGTGAGTTGGAAGAGTGAGGCTGGAGGAGTGAGCGCCAGGGGCCGGCCGTTCGTCGGTTGCTCGGGGTGGGTGTACAAGCACTGGCGGGGCCCGGTGTACCCGCCCGACATCCCCCAGCGGCGGTGGTTCGAGCACTACGCCTCGATGCTCGACACCGTCGAGATCAACAACTCGTTCTACCGGCTGCCGACCGAGTCGGCGGCCGAGGGCTGGGCCGCCCAGGCCCCCCCCGGGTTCGTGTACGCCCTCAAGCTGGGCCAGTTCGGCTCGCACCGCATGAAGCTCAAGGACGCGGCGTCGTGGCTGCCCCCAACCACCTCGATAGGACGGGCCGGTGCGCTCGACCGGGAGGTCGAGGTTTTCTAAGGAACGCGCCGCTGGGTACATTCCGCTCAGCCGTTCGACGCTTTCGGCGGCGGGGACAAGGGGGGATCCGGCATCGCCGTCGTGCTGCTCGACGAGCTCAGGAAGCTCCAGCTGGTCATGTCGGCGCTGGCGGCGGCCCCGTCGGAGGAGCTGATCGCCGGCGTGGCCGTCGACGAACTGCTCCCCGCCATCGGCGCCGACGCCGGCGTGCTGGCCCTCAACGATGACGAGGGCGGCCTCGAGGTGCGGCGGGCGATCGGCTACGGCGACGTGGCCATGAAGTGGCGCCGGATCCCGCTCGACGCCGGCCTCCCCCTGAGCGAGGCCGCTCGCCGGGGCGAGCCGATCTTCCTGTCGACCGGCCGCGCCCGCATGAAGGCGTTCCCCGCGTCGGCCTCGATCCCGGTGGTGCACGAGGGCCTCGTCGCCCTGCCGCTCGCCGTGGGAGGACGGTCGCTGGGGGTCCTCGGCCTGAGCTTCACCGAACCCCGCCACTTCGGGCCCGACGAACAGGCCCTCCTGGTCACCATCGCCCAGCTGTGCGCCCTCACCATCGACCGGTTCCAGCAGGGCCAGCGTCTCAGCCGCCTGCAGACGCTCACCGGTCACCTGTCCCGGGCCTTCACCGTCGACGAGGTGGTGCGGGTGCTCCGGGACGAGGCGCTCCCCGGGCGATCGGTGCGCCGGCGCGGTGTGTGGCTGCTCGACGAGGAGAGTGGCGGGCTGCGGCTGACCCGTCCCCCCGCAGGGGGTCCGGCCGGCATCGACGGCTCCGACCCGGAGCCCGTCGTCGTCCCCCTCGACGCCGACCTCCCGGCGGCGGAGGCGGCCCGCACCGGCGTGACGGTCTGGGTCGGCGGGCTGGTCGATCCTGGAGGCCACTTCCCCGCCCTGGCCGGCAGCGGCAGTCGCAGCGCGGCCGCCATCCCCCTGGCGGCCGAGAACCGGGTGTTCGGCGTGCTCACCGTGGGCTTCGAGCACGACCTGCCCGTCGGCGACGACGAGTGCCGGTTCCTCGTGGCCCTGGCCGAGCAGGGAGCGGTGGCGCTCGAGCGAGCCCGCCTGTACGACAGCGAGCGGGCGTCGCGCCGCCAGGCGGAACAGGATCGCCAGCGCTCGCTCGAGCTGGCCCGGGCCCTCCAGACGAGCCTGCTCCCACCCCGCCTGCCCGACGTCCCCGGGCTCGACCTGGGCGCCCGTTACCACCCGGCGCTGGCCGGGCTGGAGGTGGGGGGCGACTTCTACGACGTGTTCGACACCGGCGGCGACTGGGCGGTGGTCATCGGCGACGTCTGCGGCAAGGGGCCGGAGGCGGCCGCCCTCACCGCCCTCGCCCGCTACACGATCCGGTCGGTGGCCATGGACCTCCGCCACCCCGCCCAGGTGCTGCGCAAGCTCAACGACACCCTCCTGCACCACCAGCTCGACGAGCGGTTCTGCACCGTCGCCTACGGACGGGTCGTCCCCGCGGTCGGCGGGGTGCGGGTGTCGGTGTGCCGGGGTGGTCATCCCCCGCCGTTGGTGGTGCGATCGACCGGTGAGGTCGAGCCGGTCGGGGCCGACGGTGGCCTCATCGGCCTCTTCTCCGAGATCCGGCTGTGGGAGGAGACGGCCCAGCTCCACCCCGGCGACAGCCTCGTCTTCTACACGGACGGGGTCACCGAGGCCCGCAGGGGCCGTGAGCAGTTCGGCGACAAGCGGCTGGCGGACGTGCTGCGCTCGTGCGCAGGGATGACGGCCGCCGAGGTGGCGGAGAACGTCGAGGCGGCGGTTGTGGACTTCGGCGGGCCCGAGCCCCGGGACGACCTCGCCGTCCTCGTGGTGCACGTCCCCGCCTGAGCCGGCGGCGCCCGCGACGGTCAGTCGGTCTCGACGCCGTCCTGGAAGGGGTCGCCCACGACGATGCCGTCGGAGGTGATCTTGTACTCCCTGATCTCCGGCTCGTGGAGGCTGGCCCGGCTCTTGAGCACGGTCAGCGCCCGCTTCACCCGCGACTGGCTGCGCAGGAACTGGAGGAGGATCACATTGTCGGACATGTTGGAGATCCCCGACTCCGACAGCCGGGACAGGTGGAACAGGTCGGGCACCTCCATCGTCATCAGCACGCTGATCCCCCGGCGCGAGCACCGCTGGGTGAGCGAGTAGATGTACTCCCGCAGGCGCACCTGATCGGACGAGGCGAAGGCGAGGTCGCCCAGGCTGTCGATGACCAGGCGGGTGACGTTCTGCGCTTTGAGCGCCTCGAGCACGGAGTACACCCACTCGTCGACGTAGAGGTCGACGGTCGAGCGGTAGAGCAGCGACACGTTGGGGTCCTCGAGCGACCAGCCGAACCCGCGGGCGGTGCGCTGGAGCTGGCTGGGGTTCTCCTGGAGGTTGGCGATCAGGCCCCGCTCGCCCCGGGCCGCGCCGCCGAAGATGAAGCTCAGGGCCATCACCGTCTTGCCCGAGCCCGAGGGGCCGGCCACCAGGGTGCAGGCGCCGGGCCAGTAGCCGTCGCCCAGCATGGTGTCGAGGGCGGGGATGCCGGAGGAGATCCGCTCGTTGGAGAGCTCGTAGCCGGTCGGGTCGCCGATGTCGGCCAGTCGCGGGTAGACGTCGATGCCCTTCTCTGACAGGCGGTAGGCGTGGCGGCCGGACAGGAAGGGACTGCCCCGCAGCTTGAGCACCTGGAGCACGCGCGCCTCGCGCTCGTTGACCATGACCGACGACAGCTGGATGATGGCGTCGGCCACGGCGAACTCAGGCTCCCGGGCGATGTCGTCGGGCCCGTACTCGCCCACCCAGAATGACGACGCCCCCGACGCCGACAGTCGTGCCGCGAAATCGTGGAGGAACCACCGGAAGTCGCCTGCCTCCCGGGCGAAGGCGTGCAGCGCCTTGAAGCTGTCGATGACGATCATCGCCGGCGAGTGCTCGCCGATGAGGGACTGCAGGCGGTCGACGAAAGCGGGCAGGCCCCGCTCGTCGAGGAGCCCGCCGAGGTCCTCGTAGTGCACCGCCCGCCCCACCAGGGTCTCGTCGAAGAACGACAGGCCTCGGGCGTAACGCAGGATCTTGTCGAGTGGCTCCGACACCGTCGACACGTAGAGGGCGGGCGCCTCGGGCGTGGCGTTGGAGAAGACGAACTGCTGGGCGAGGAGGGTCTTGCCGGTGCCGGGCGCGCCGGTGATCAGGGTGAGGGCGCCGGTCGCGAGGCCACCCCCGAGGACGAGGTCGAGCCGGGAGTGCCCGCTCTTCAGCCGTATGGTCACGCGCGTGTCGACTGCATCAGGTTCCGGCAATGTAGGCGCGCCGGCCTAGGCCCGGCGGTGGGTGAGGCGGGAGGCGACGTCGGCGACCGAGGTCGTCACCTGGTACCCGTCCCGCCGCAGCCACTCGCGGTTGCGACGCTGCACGTCACTGCCCTCCCACCGGTTGAGCACGACGACGACCGGCGCGCAGCCGGTGATGAGCACGTCGACGGAGAGCCGGACCGCGTTGATCGCCCCCAGACCGGCGTCGGCCACCAGGACCACCACGTCGGGCGACAGGGCGGTGCAGAGGTCGACGCTGTCCCCGTCGGCCGCGATCGGCGACCTCGGGCCGCCCGCCGTCTCCACCAGCCCGACGGACGTGCCGTCCGGCCACACCAGCTCCTCGACCAGATCGTCGACGCTGTAGGCGGGCCGACCCAGGACGGCCGCAGCCATGGGCGGGGCGAGGGGCACCTCGTACCAGCGGTGGCGGGGGCAGACGGCCTCCGGCTCCTCCCCGCCTGCGGCGGCCAGCACGTGGGCGTCGGTGGCGGAGGCGTCGGCGGGGGCGAAGGACTGCACCGGCTTGCGGGCCACCGCCCGGGCGCCGTCGCCGGCGAGGTCGCGCAGGATGCCGGCCGTCGTCCACGTCTTGCCGACGCCGCTGGCGGTGCCCAGGACGATCACGAGGCGCTCAGGACGCCAGGGCACGCAGGGCCTCGCGGAGACGGGCGACCTGCTCGTCGGTGTGGGCCGCCGACAGGCTCACCCGCTGGCCGACGGCCGCCACCCGGCGGCACTCGTCGTCGGCCCAGCCGGTCCACCTACCCATCGGCGATGGCGGCGGCCAGCACGCCGACGATCCGCTCCACCTTCACCTCGGTCACGGTGAGCGGGGGCATGAGCACCACAGTGTTGCCCAGTCTGCGCAGCAGCACACCGGCCCCCACCACGGCGGCGCAGACCTGCCGCCCCCGGTCGGGTCCGCCGACCGCGTCGACGCCGCCCATCAGCCCGCACAGGCGGATGTCGGCGACGCCCTCGAGGGGGCGGATGCGACCGTCGAGCAGCCGTCGGAGCTGGTCGGACCGGGCGGAGACGTCCGGACGTCCCTCGGCCATGTCGCGCTCTCTAGTCGGCCTTCAGCTCCGGTGGGTAGAGGTAGTAGTTGGCGGCGGACGCGGCCTGGGCCCCTTCGTGGACTGCGGCCGACACCTGGTGGGAGTGGTTGCGGGTGACGTCGCCGGCCGCGTAGAAGCCGGGGACGTTGGTCTTCTGCTCCTCGTCGGTGTCGATGTAGCCGTTGGCATAGAGGCCGACGCCGCACTCGACCGCCAGCTTCACCTCGGGCGTGGCCCCCTGCACGCAGAACAGGGCCTCGAGCTCGATGCTCAGCCCGCCCTCGGTCTCGACGCACTTGAACATCCCGTCGGTGCCCACCGCCCGCTTGATCTTGTCGTGGAGGATGGGGATGCCGGCCCGGGCCAGCCGCTCCTGGTAGCCCTCCGAGATCTCGTTGGTGTGGCTGTTGGTGATCACGGTGAGCTTCTTGGAGAACCGGCCGAGCTGCATGGCCTCGCCCGCAGCGCCGTCGGTGTGGCCGACGACGAGCAGGTTCTTGTCCTTGCTGGCGTAGCCGTCACAGGTGAGGCACCAGAACATGCTGCGGCCGACGTACTCCTCCCACCCGTGGAAATGCGGGTAGTGGTCGAGCACGCCGGCGCAGTAGATGACGGCCCGGCCGAACCACTCGCCGGCCTGACCGCGGGCCACGAACCCGTCGTCCTCCCGGCGCATGGCCGTGATCTTGTGATGCTCGAAGTCGACCAGGTGCGGGTACTCCGCCAACTGCAATCGGCCCATCTCCCGTAGCTGCACCGCCGGAATGCCACCCGGGAAGCCGAGGTAGTTGTGGTTGACCTGATGATGGGTGGACCGGCCGTGGCCGGCGTCGAACACAACGCACCGCCGGTCGTAACGGGCGAGGTAGATGGCGGCCGAGAGCCCCGCCGGGCCACCCCCCACGACCAGCACCTCCGTCGAGCGGTCGGTCACGACTTGGGGGGGATCTCAGACTCGTCGGACACCCGGAGGAACTCTCCGCCGAGCTCCTCGTTGCCGCCGGTGTCGCGGAGGAGCTTCGACACTGCGGGGTTGGCATCGATCACCCACACCTCACTGTCGAGCTCCACCTTCGAGCGGAAGAACACCAGCTCGTTCATCGCCTTCTGCGACATGGAGTCGAGATCCTTCATCACGATCAGGGTGCGGGCCGGCCGCTGGGCGAGCATAAGCTCGAGCTCCCGACGGAACTGGCCGAGGTTGTCGTCACCCAGAGCCCCGGTCAGGGTGAGCCTGAGGCCTTCCGGGTGGACCTCGTGGCTGCAGTCGAACGTGTCCGCGGTGGCGACGAGCCGCACCTTCACCCGGACCTCCTCCGCCTCCGGGAGCTGAACCGTCAACGCTTCGGCGTCGAAGTCGGTGTAGGGCAGGTCGTTCACCCAGACGTCGGTGAGGCGGACGCTCCCGGGCGGCAGCAGGTCGGGCGCGACCCGGAGGATCCCATCGGGGAAGGACACCGGCTTGGGCTTGAAGTACAGCTCCAGGGGCTCCTGGATCAGCAGAAGGTTGGTGTACACCGAGGCCAGATAGCACAGCTCGGTGGAGTGGTACCCCGACATCGAGTGGCTCCCCTTGAGCCGCTCGGTGCCGACCAGGTACGGGATGCCGTTGGCCTGCACGTTGAAGTAGATCCCGCCCTCGTCCTGGTCGGGGAAGTAGGCGTTGTAGAACGCGGCCGACTCACGGGCCAGGCGTCGGTACTCGGTGTCGCCGAGGGATCCGGCAAGGATCAGGTAGGCCAGGATGCCCTGCTCCTGCTGCCACCACGCCTTGCGGTCGTGAAAGGCGAACCGGTGCTGCTGCGTGCCCGGCTTCAGGGTGCGCTCCATCACGTCGTACCACCCGCCACGCTGCTGGTCGCTTCCCACGGCGGGCATGAGGGCGGCGATCTTGCGGGCCAGCTCGACGTAGGCCGGGTTGGGCCGCAGGTGATGGATCCGCATGAGGTTCCAGGCGATCTTCAGGTTGTGGCCGACGACCGCGGTGTCCTGCTGCCACACCTGGTGGCGGTCGTGCCTCCAGTCCTCGTGGAACCGCTCGTTCACGAACGGGCTGTAGTCGTAGTCGGGGAAGCGCTGGGCGATCGTGTCGCCGGTCTCGACGAGGAAGTCGATGAGGTCCTCCCGGCCGGTGGCCAGGACGGCGTTGATCAGGTACGCGGGGGCGTGGTCGCCGACCGAGTTCCAGTTCTTGCGGGACTGGTTGTGGCCCAGGCTGTCGGCCCGCGGGTCGAGTGTGATGGGGTCGATGTGCGAGAAGTACCCCCCGTTCACGTCGTCACGGTAGAAGCGCTTGAACAGCTCCATCGTCTTGTCGATGTCGCTCAGGATGCGGGGGTCGCCGGTGATCCGGTAGGTCTGGGTGGGCCCCGCGAGGGCGTAGATCTGCTCGTACATCGGGATGGCGTCGTAGTCGTCGCCGAACGACGAGGCCAGGATCTTGCGCTGGCTGGAGCCCGTCACGTCGATGCCGTGGTACCAGTAGACGACCCCCTCGGCTTCGTTGGTGGCCCGGAAGTGCTCCCGCAGGTACTCGGTGCCCGACTCCGCCGCCTCCAGGAACCGGTCCTCGCCGGTGAGCAGGTAGGCGGTGGCGAACCCGTAGACCAGCCGGGAGATGGTGTCGGTCTCCTGCCGGAAGTCGGGCGCGATGTAGTCGGGGGTGTGGGTGCCGCTGAGGCTGAGCTTGGTGCGGTAGTTGCGCCAGTCGTAGTTGCCGTCCGGGAACTGGCCGCGGAGGTAGAAATCGGCGATGGCGCGGACCTGGTGGATCCACCAGTGGGGTTGCTCGAAGACGTACTCCGTGCCCCGCAGCGACGGGAAGATGATCTGCTTCACGTCGAAGTGGTGCCCGTCGTTCTCGGCGTAGAACACGCCGTAGGCGAACAGGTAGCGGTGGGGGCTCAGCATGTCGCGCATCTGGGCGGTGGTGTCGAGGTACGCCTCCCCGAAGTTGCGGATGGCGTAGGAGTAGGTGCTCCGCACGAGGTTGACCTTGAACTCGCGTCCGTCGGTGGTGCGCAGGCCGAACGTGTCCTCGTCCTCGTCGAAGGAGGTCACATAGCCGGCGATCGTGTCGGAGAACGTGAAGTCGATGTTGTTGACCATGTCGCTCCCTCTATCTCTTCCTCGTAGGTACGCGTCCCTTGACAGTTTCGGAGATCAGTACGACGGCGCTGCGGCCCCGGGCGTGGTAGGTGTCGCCCTCGACCGGGACTTCGCGGCCGGGGTCGAGGATGTCCTCCGGCGAGGGACGGGCCGTGTCGATGGCCCGGGCCCACCGGAGTCCTTCCAGTGTGGGCAACTCGAAGTCGAGGCCCAGGTCGAACATGTTCAGGATCACGTGCAGGTCGGGCTCGTCGCCCAGCGCCGCCAGGGTGAACGCTAGGACCCGGCACATGGGGTCGTTCCAGCCGGGCTCGTCGAGGCGGACACCGTGCCAGGCGATGTCGCGCAGCCCTCGTGGCCCGGCCGCCCCGGTGTAGAAGGCGTCGTGGCGCAGCGTCGGGAACCGCTTGCGGAACCGGATCATCCGGCTGAAGAACCGCACCAGGTCGGCGTGCCTCTCGGCGAGCGACCAGTCGAGCCAGCTGACCACGTTGTCCTGGCAGTAGGCGTTGTTGTTGCCACCCTGGGTGCGGCGGCACTCGTCGCCCGCCAGCAGCATCGGCACGCCCCGGCTGAGCAGCAGGATGGTGGCGAAGTTCTTGATCTGCTGCTCGCGCAGGCCCTCGACGAACGGGTCGTCGGTGGGCCCCTCCACCCCGCAGTTCCAGCTCTGGTTGTCGTTGGAGCCGTCGCGGTTGCCTTCGCCGTTGGCCTCGTTGTGCTTGCTGTTGTAGCTGACGAGGTCGTTGAGCGTGAACCCGTCGTGGCACGTCACGAAGTTGATGCTGTTGGTGGGCAGCTCGCCCTGGGGCCCGAAGAGGTCCTCGCTACCGGCGACGCGCCGGGCGAGGGGTGCGGCCAGGCCGGGCTCGCCCCTCACGAAACGGCGGACGTCGTCGCGGTAGGGGCCGTTCCACTCGCACCAGCGCTCGCCTGGGAAGTGGCCCACCTGGTAGAGGCCCCCGGCGTCCCACGCCTCGGCGATTACCTTGGTCTCGGAGAGGATGCGCGACAGCTCGATGTTCCACAGCACCGGCGGCACCGCCATGGGGCCGCCGTCGGTGCCCCGGGACAGCACCGACCCGAGGTCGAAACGGAACCCGTCGACGTGGTGCTCGGTGACCCAGTACTCGAGACTCTCGATGATCAGCTTGGTGACGATCGGGTGGTTGGCGTTGAGGGTGTTCCCGCATCCGGAGAAGTCCATGTAGTACTTCTTGTCGTCGCCGACGAGGTGGTAGTAGGTCTCGTTGGCCTGGCCCCGGAAGCTGATGGTGGGCCCGTTGTGGTTGCCCTCGCCGGTGTGGTTGTAGACGACATCGAGGATCACCTCGATGCCGGCCCGGTGCAGGGCCTTCACCATGTCGTTGAACTCGCGCAAATGGCTGCCCTGGCCCGGCTCGGTGCAGTAGGCCGAGTGGGGGGCGAAGTAGGCGATCGGGTCGTAGCCCCAGTAGTTGCGCAGCTGGAGGCCGTCGGCGGTGGTGCGAAGCACGTCGGTCTCGTCGAAGTCGTAGATGGGGAGCAGCTCGACCGCGGTGACGCCCAGGCTCTGCAGGTAGGGGATCTTCTCGGTGATGCCGGCGAAGGTGCCGGGGTCGGGGACACCGGAGGTGGGCGAACGGGTGAACCCGCGGACGTGCAGCTCGTAGATGACCGAGTCGGCCAGGGGGATGTTCAGCGGCTCGTCGCCCTCCCAGTCGTAGTCGTCGGGGTCGATCACCACGCTGCGCATGCTGGTGGCCACGTTGTCGTCGGCGCCGCACGCGGCGACCCGGTCCCAGAGGGAGTTCACGTTGCCGAGGGCGTAGGGATCGAGCACGACCTTGTTGGGGTTGAACCGGCGGCCGCTGGCGCTGACGTCGCCCGGCCCCGCCATCCTGTAGGCGTAGACCTGCCCCGCCTCCAGGCCCGCCACGCGGCAGTGCCAGAAGTGGAAGCTGTGGTTCACCTCGGGATCGAGGTTGACGACGTGGGAGGGCTGCTGGTCGTCGTCGGCTGCGAACAGCAGGAGTTGCACCGCCGAGGCGTGCTCGGAGTACACCGAGAAGTTGATCCCGCCGCCCCGGCAGACTGCGCCCAAGGGCTGCGGGTGCCCGGCCGAGACGTCGAGCTTACGAGCTCTTGCGCGTGTCGAAGGCAAAGCACCTCCTCGGTCTGCCGTAGGTCGAACGTAACACCGGGGCCGCGTGCCAGGATGGGGCAGGCCAGTGGACGACCTTCTCTATTTCTACTCCGCGGCGGCGCAGATCTCCTTCGTCATGCTCGGGTTCTGGTGGGCCATCGTCACGTTCAAACACGACGAATGGATGGCCGATCCGATGCTCAAGCGCATGTCGCACTACGTGTCGCTGCACTTCCTGCTCCCGGGGATTTTGAGCCTGGTGTCGCTGCTGGCGACCCAAAACAGTGTGTTGTGGCGTTCGGGGTTCGGGTTCGGCGGGGCGTTCGGAGCGGTTGCTGCGGTACTGACGTACCGGGCCTCCCGGCGCCAGACGGTGACCGGCACGCGGAAAAACTCTCTCTGGTTGGCGATGGTGGTTGTCTACCTCTGCATCGCGGGGGTGGCCGCCGGCGGCGGTCCGCTCACCGAGAGCCTGGGGCTCGGCCGGAAGGCGTTGGTCGTCGAAGGTGCCCTGGTCGGGCTGCTGCTGTTCATGGGCGCGCAGTTCGCGTGGACCCTCTTCGCCCAGAACCGCCCACCGGCCTAGCGCCGCCAATCGGTCCTCGTCCGAGGGTCAGCCGCCTGCCCATTGGGACTGGGCCGCGTCGTCGCCGAGCGACGGGGTCTGGCTGCCCAGGTCGCTCGACCCGGGGGTGCCATCGCCGCCGCTCTCACTGTCACCGCCATCACCGTCACCGTCACCGTCACCGTCACCGTCACCGTCACCGTCACCGGCCGACTGTGACTCGATGTACGACTTCATGATGGCGTTGGCGTTGCCGTGCATCTCCGCGTAGTCGGGCCCGTAGAGGAAGGGCAGGTCGGGCAGCGGCACGCCGGCGATCGACCACTCGAAGAGTGGCGTCTCCTCGATGATGCAGTAGGTGTAGGGCCGGGCGACGTCGCCGACGACGCTGATGAACGCGTCGGTCATCTTGGCGAGGAGGTCGCGCTTCTGCTCGTCGCTGGTGAGAACGACCCCTTTGATGACCTTGACCGTGATGATGGGCATGCGAATCTCCTCCTAGGACCAGAACCAGTCGTACATCGCGGTGCCGTCGCCGAAGATGCCGCCCTTGCCGGCGATGACCTTGCCGTCGCGCCAGCGCAGCACGTGCGCCACGTCGATGTTGAGCTTCTTGTCCGGATCTTCCGCCCGTGAGCCCTGGTTGTTGGTCACGTCGGTCGAGTAGTCGTCGTTCACCATGATGGTGATCACCTGCATGTTGAAGCTGCCGCCGCTCAGCTCGCCCACCTTGGCCATGAACGCCATGAACTCGTCGCGGCCGTGCTTCCAGCCGGAGAGTTGGTTGTGGCCGGGGACCAGCCACACCATGTCGTCGGCCCAGTACTCCGCCACCTTGTCCTTGTCACCGCTGCCGAGGGCGCCGTAGGCCGCCAGGACGCGGTCGGGCGTCAAGCTCTCTGCCACGCGAGTTCCTTTCTGTCGCCCGCCTGAGGATGCGTTGGCGTTCTCAGGCCAGGCGGTCGGGGATCTTGGCCAGGGGGGAGGCCCGCCAGAAGAAGTCGTCGACTCCGTGCTGGTCGGCCGTGTACACCTGCACGTGCACGATGCGGTCGTCCTTGATGGTGTAGACGCTGCACGTCGGGAACAGGTAGTCGCGCCCGTCGACCGTGCCGTGGCCGCTGTGGGTCTCGACGACCCGGTCGTCGCCGATCGTGCCGAACGAAACGTTGTCGACCCGGACGCCGACCTTCATCAGCGCACCGAAGAAGGCGATCACCTCGTCGGCGCCGTTCTTGGCCCCCGAAAGGGTGTTGTGGCCGGGGAGCCGCCACACGATGTCCTCGGCGAACACGTCGGACTTCAACGTCGCCATGTCGCCCCTGCCGAAACACTCGTACATGCGGTCGACGACCGCCATCGAGTCAGCCATGTGTCCTCCCACTCTTCGCCCGCGTCCAGTCGGGTGGACTGCGGTGCCTCGCCATTTCGTCCTGGACGCGCAGTGTACCGGCTCGCGTCTCGGACGGGAAGGGGTCGGATGACCCCTTCCGGACGGTACTCTTTGGCGCGAAAACCGAGCGGGAGGGACGCGCAGTGTCGACGCCAGAGGAAGCCAAAGCGGTCGTGCGGCGGTGGAACGAGGAGGGCTGGTCGCAGGGCAACTACGACCTCGCCTACGAGATCATCTCCCCCGACATGACGGTGCACGGGGCCGGCGGGCAGAAGATCGGCATGGGCCCCGACGCCCTGATCGGGTTGATCCGGGCGTGGCGGACGGCCTTCCCCGACGGGTACATGAGCATCGAGGACCTCGTCGTCGAGGGCGACCTGGTCGGGGTCCGCAACAGCTGGCACGGCACCCACACCGGCGAGTTCTACGGCATCCCCGCCAGCGGGAAGCGGGTCGACGTCACCTCGATCGGCCTCGACCGGGTGGTCGACGGCCAGGTGGTCGAGGGCTGGGGCGAGATGGACATGGTGGGCATGATGCAGCAGCTCGGCGCCCTGCCCCTCGTGGGCCCGGGCGCGGTCAGCGGCGGGCGGTCGCCGGCATGGAGCGCCCCGGTCGACGAGGGCGACGACACCACCGACCCGGCCGAGGCCAAGGCCCTGCTCAACGGCTTCATCCGGGCCCTCGCCGCCGGCGACCGGTCGGCAGCGGAGGCGCTGGTCGGCCCCGACTTCGTCGACGACAACCCGAGTTGGGGCAGCGTCGACCTCGACGGCGCCATCGCCGCCGCCGAGCAGCTACGGGCGGCCCTTCCCGACCTGCAGGTCGAGGTCGAGGAGGACACCGAGCTGGCCGAGGGGGGCCGGGCCGAGGCCCACAGCCTGTACCGCGGCACCCATACCGGGGCCGACCTGTACGGCGTGGTCGCCACCGGCAACTCGATCGTCTGGACCCAGCACGACCTGGTGCAGGTGTCCGGAGGCCGCGTCGCCCGCCGGTGGGTGTCGGCCGACACGCTGTCGTTCCTCCAGCAGCTGGGGGCGCTCCCCTCGCAAGGCGGCTAGGGGGGCCTGCGGGAGCGCAGTGGATGGGCCGCCGACCGTTTACATCGCGGCCGGCGAATGAGAGGCTGGATCAACTGGACCACCTGGGTGAAGGAAGGCGATGCTCCACAATCTGACCCGGTTCTGTTTCCGGCGGCGGCGTCTGGTGCTGGTTACCTGGATCGTGAGCTTCGTGCTCTTCGGTGTGCTGGGGGCGACCGCGGCCGGCGAGTACAGCACCGACTTCAACATCCCCGGCTCCGAGTCGGCGCGCGCCCTGAACGTGCTCGAGGACAAGTTCCCGGAGCGGGCCGGCGACACCGTCTCGGTGATCTTCGAAGCCGAGCGGGGGGTGAACGACCCCGCCACCCGGGCACGGGTCGAGGACCTGCTGGCCAAGCTGACGCCGTTCGAGCACGTCGTCGGAGTCTTCAGCCCCTATTCGCCGGAGGGGGCCAGCAACATCTCCCAGGACGGCAAGATCGCCTTCGCGTCGCTTCAGCTCGACGTGCAGGGCGCCGACATGCCCGTCGAGACCACCAAGGCGATGATCGAGGTCGCCGAGGCGGCCGACGGCGACGGCGTCCAGTTCGAGCTCGGTGGCCAGGCGGTGGCGGGGGCGGAGTTCGTGCAGGGGGGCGGCACCGAGGGCCTCGGGATCCTGGTCGCCATGCTGATCCTGCTCGTCGCCTTCGGCTCGGTGCTGGCCATGGGCCTCCCCATCCTCATCGCGGTGATGGGCATCGGCATCGGCCTGGCCATCGTCGAGCTGCTGGCCCACATCCTCAACGTGCCCAACTTCACACCCATCGTGGCCGCCATGATCGGCATCGGCGTGGGCATCGACTACGCCCTGTTCATCGTCACCCGGTACCGCCAGGGCCTGCGCAACGGCATGGAGCCCGAGCAGGCCACCGTGTCCGCCATCGGCACCGCCGGGCGGGCGGTGCTGTTCGCCGGCACCACCGTGATCATCTCCGTGCTCGGCATGCTGCTGATGGGCCTGCCCTTCCTGCAGGGCGTGGCCGTGGGCTCGGCCGCGGCCGTCCTGGTGGCCATGGTCGCCTCCGTCACCCTGCTCCCGGCCATGCTCGGCTTCTGCGGGCGGGCCATCGACAAGCTGAAGGTGCCCTTCGTCGGCCGAGAGCGCCACTCCCACCGGGAGGGGTTCTGGTTCCGGTGGAGCCGCATCATCCAGAAGCGGCCGTGGCCGTTCTTCGTGGCCGGCTCGGTCGCGGTGCTGCTGCTCGCCGCGCCCGCCCTGTCCCTGCGCCTGGGTTTTCCGGGCGAGGAGGCCTCGCCCACCTCGCGCACCAGCCGACGGGCCTACGACCTGTTCGTCAAGGGGTTCGGGCCCGGCTTCGCCGCTCCCCTGATCGTCGCCGTCGAGCTTCCCGGAGGCACCGGGCCGGACGCGGTGACCAACGTGGAGGAGGCGCTGCGGACCCAGCCCGGCGTGGCCGCGGTCGTCCCGCCGCAGTTCAACGCCGCCGGCGACGCCGCGGTCGTCACGGTGTTCCCGACGACGGGCGGCCAGAGCGAGGAGACGGCGAGCCTCGTCAACCGGCTACGCGAGGAGGTCATACCCCCGGTGGCGGCGGATACCGGGCTCGAGATCAACGTCGGTGGTCCCAACGCCAGCTTCATCGACTCGAGCGAGGTGATCTCGTCCCGGCTGCCGATCTTCATCGCCGTGGTCGTCGGGCTGTCGTTCATCCTGCTGATGGCGGTGTTCCGATCGATCCCGGTGGCCCTGAAGGCGGCGGTGATGAACCTGCTGTCGATCGCCGCCGCCTACGGCGTGCTGGTCATGGTCGCCCAGTGGGGCTGGGGCAAGGCCCTCTTCGGCATCACCACCACCGGGCCCATCGCCAACTTCGTGCCGATGATGATGTTCGCCATCCTCTTCGGGCTCTCCATGGACTACGAGGTCTTCCTGCTCTCCCGGGTGCGGGAGGAGTACGTGCGCACCGGCGACAACGGCCTGGCCGTGGCCGACGGGCTGGCATCCACGGCGAGGGTGATCACCGCCGCTGCCGCCATCATGATCTGCGTGTTCCTGGCCTTCGTGCTCGGTCCCGAGCTGGTCATCAAGCAGATCGGTCTGGGGTTGGCAGCGGCCATCTTCATCGACGCCACCCTCATCCGGATGGTGCTCGTGCCCTCCACCATGGAGCTGCTCGGAAAGCGAAACTGGTGGCTTCCGGGCTGGCTCGACCGGGCGCTGCCGACGATCAACTTCGAGGAGCCCGAGGAAGCACCCAAGGCGCCGTCACTGGCCGGCAGGTAGCCGACCGCACCGAAACGGGCCCCCTCTCCGGCGTCGGAGAGGGGCCCGTTTCGCGAGTCAGGCGGGGCCGAGCCCCAGCTGTTGCATCATCGTCAGCATGTCGGTCTCGAACCAGGTCGAGATGATCTTGCCGTCGGCGATCTGCACGAATGCCATCTCCTCGAAGTCCACCGCCCGTCCGGTGGCGGGGATGCCGAACAGGTCGCCCTGATGCGTCCCGGTCTGGCTGAACCGGGCCGCCACCAGGTCGCCCTCGGCGACGATGTCCTCGACCACCATGTGGAAGTCGGGGAACGCGGAGTGGAACATGGACGCGATCACCTTGCAGCCCGCCGGCCCCGGCGGGAGCGGCGCATACGGGGTGACGGCCTGGGGGTGGAAGAGCTCGTCGGCCGCGTCGAGGTTCTTGCCGTTCCAGATCTCCTCGACGTGACGGATCATGACCTGCTTGTTCTCCTCGGGCGTGGTGGCCCGGCCCGGGTCGACCTCGGGCACCGTGCCCCAGGGTCCGGGGGGGTCGCCGGGAACGACACCGAGCTGCTGCATCATCTCCATGGCGTTGGTGATGATCCAGTGCTCGACGATGAGGTCGTCGTCGCCGAAGCGGATGATCTCCATCCCCGACAGTCGCACCTTCGTCCCGGTCGGTGGCACGCCGGCGAAGGGCCCGTCGTGGGTCGCCGTGCCCTCCCAGTGGTAGAAGGCCCGATCGCCCTCGACGATGATGCGCCTGGGAGCCGTGGAGAGGTCGGGGAAGCCTTGGCGCACCGCCAGGGTCGCCTGCCCGAAACCCTCCCGCCCGGGCGCCAGGCCCGGGAAGCCGTTGTGGTCGACGAGGTCGGGCGACACCTCGTTGTCGACGATCGACAGGTCGCCCTTGCCGAACAGGTCGGTGACCAGCCGGGCGGCGACGTCCCGCTTCGCTTCGATGGATAGCGGCATGTCGCTCCTTGCTAGCCCGGTGCCAGGTGAGTGACGAACCAACCCGCCGCCGCGTCGGCCGACTGCGACATCCACGGCTCGACGTTGTAGACGTCGGTGTGCTGGCAGGCCAGCATGAGCAGCTGCTTGGGTTCCTCCGCCCGCTCGAAGGCGGCCGAGGCAAGGGCGGCGGGGATGATCTGGTCGTGCTCGGCGACGATCATGAGCAGCGGCGTCGGGGAGACGAGGTGGATCGGCCCCGTGGGGTCGTACTCGGAGAACTTCTCCAGCGACTCCATCGTGACCTGGTTGGCCCAGTCGGGGGCGACCGTGCGCTGGGCCTCGGTATAGAACTCGTAGGCCTCGTTGGGCATGAGCCCCATCTGGCCGGGCGGCGCCACCAGCTGCATGTAGTTCACCGGGCCGCCGGCGTAGCGAGCCTGGCGGTCGGCGGTGAGCATGCCCAGGAAGCCGAAGAAGGCCTCCTTGGGCATGACGCTGAGGAAGTTCTCCCACTGGTTGATGGCGGGGATCATGGCTACGGCCGCCTTGATGCGCTTGTCGAAGGCGGAGAGGAACATGACGTGGCCACCGCCGAGCGACACGCCCCAGGCGCCGATCCGGGCCGTGTCCACCTCGGGTTGTGCTCCGAGCCAGCTGACGGCGTTGCGGAGGTCGTCGAGCTGGTCGTGGGGGAAGATCTGGCTGCGGGGCTCACCGCCGCTGCCACCGAACGTGCGGTAGTCGAAGGCAAGGGTCACGAGGCCAGCCGCCGCGAACCGCTCGGCGTGGTTGGACAGGTAGATCTCCTTGGTGGCCGAGAAGGCGTTGGCCATCACGATCCCAGGGGCGGCCTGGCCTTCGGGGAGGTCGTCGGGCACGAACAGCCAACCGGCACAGTCGACGCCCTGGCTGGTGAACGTCACGTCTCGGCGCATGGGTCTCCTCAGCGAAGTTCGAACAGGGATTTCGTTTTGCGCCGCCGCGGGCGGGGGTCAGCCCCCGGGTGAAGGGATGGCCCCCATCTGCTGCATCAGGCCGAGGATGTCGATGCTCTCCCAGAGCTCGGCGATCTTGCCGTCGTCGACCCTGATGATCGTCATGCCCCGGCTGATCAGCTGCTTGCCCGTCGGCGGCACGCCGAAGAAGTCGCCGTCGTGCGTGCCCCGTGTGATCCAGCGGTACACGATCCTGTCGTCGCTGACGATCTCGTCCTCGACGCTGGTGTTGTGGTCGGGCAGGGCGGCGTTGAACAGCTTCAGCACGGCCTGAGAGCCGTTGAAGTCCATCACGACGCCCTGGGGGTTGTTGTAGACGAAGCCCTCGGCGAACAGCGCCGGGTCAGGGCTTCCTGTGTTGATGCCCTCGACGTACCGCCGGCCGATGCTCAGGTTCTCTTCCTTTGACATGGTGACCTCCCGTCTTGATCACTAGGAATTGTACGCGACGCGCCTCCGAACGCCCGGCCCGCCGCTGCCTCGACGGACCGCACGCGGTCGTGGTCCCTGCCCGCCGAAACTCGCTGCTCCATGCCCGCCGACCTACGGCAGATTGATCGTGCCCCGGTCCGAGACGTGGGTGACCTCGAACGTCGGCGGGGCGCAGCCGGAGGGAGTGCGGGTGAGGATGCTCCGACCTTCGCTGGTGAAGGTCGCCCCGCCCGTGGCCCCGGTGAAGCGCCCGGAGCCCCCCGAAAGGGTGAAGGTTCCCGCGGCGGTGAAGTGGTTGACGCACCGGAAGGCGTCGAACGTGAACGACGTCGGGAAGCCCGTGAACATCACCGTGACCGATCCCACTGGGAAGGAGTAGATGTTCGTGCCCGAGAACGAGCCGTTGGGGTTCTGTTGCACGCTCACCTGCTGGGCCGTGCCGGTGCTGTTGACGACGCCCGTGGCGAAGACCCTCCCCGGTGGAACCGGCCCAGGGCCGACGACGGAGAGGAAGAAGTCCTGCTTGCCCGACGCGGCCATCGCCGGGCTCGGAGCGGCCAGGAAAACGGCCACCGCCAGGACCAGGACCTGCACAAATCTGCGAGGCATGCCGCCGCTCCCCTTGGCTCGTCGAACTCCTGACAAATGCTACATCGTCGCTGCTCATCGTGCTCCTCCGAATCTGGGTCAGGGCCCGGCCGGCGGCGGCGGCACCACGCCCATCTGCTGGAGGATGGCCAGGATGTCGACATTGGCCCAGCGCTCGACGACCTGCTCGTTCGCCAGCCGGAAGATGGTGATGCCCGTCCAGGTGAGGCGCGTCCCGTCGCCGGGACCCCCAGCAGCTCGTGCTCGTGGGTGCCGGTCATGGTCCACCGGTGTACGACCTTGTCGTCCTCGGCGATGCTGTCCTCGAGGGTGAACTGGAAGTCCGGGAACGCGCCCCGGAACATGGTGATGACGCCCTTGAAGGCCTCGATGCCCTGGGAGTTGTCGAAGTGGTCGATGACCTCGGGGGAGACGTTTCTGTCGACCAGGCTGAAGTCGGCCTCGTTCCAGGCCAGGGGGAAGGTGGCGTCACAGATCCTCTTGTTGACCTCGGCTGACATGGTGTCCCTTTCTGTGATCAGGCGGCTTCGGTGGCGACGGGCTGGTCAGGGGACGTCGGGGAGTCCGTAGTCGTACTCCCGCCGCTCGCCCCATGGCTCGCGGTGCACGATCCCGTGGGAGTCGACGACCGAGTAGGAAGACTCCATGGGCAGGCCCTTGAACCGGTCGAGGGTCCAGTCGCCTATGTAGGCCCACTCGTTGGGCCCGAAGTAGCTCGACGGCCGGCTGTGCAGGGTGTGGCCCTCCCCCTTGTAGAGCAGGAATTCCTTGGGGGCGGTGACCTCGTTGAGAACCGCGAAGGTGGACTCGATGGACGCGAAGTCGTCGTCCTCCCCGCCGCAGACGAGGTACGGGAACGTGACCTTCGCACCCAGGCCCTCGTAGCCGATGCCCTGGATGAACTTGTCGAACTCGGCCTCGTCGGTGTGGTTCGACATGAACATGAAGCGGAGCTTGAACGACGGCGAGTACATGTTGTAGGCGGTGTCCTCGCCCTTCTCGTAGCTTGGGTAGGCGACGGAGCAGGCCTTCACATTGGGGATCACCGAGGCCACCTGGGTGCCCCAGATGGAGCCCATGCTCACCCCCCGGACGGCGAGCTGGTCGAGGTCGATCTCGGGCTGCTGGCTCAGCCAGTCGTGGATCGCCCGGCCCGCCTCGTAGAACCCGTTCTCGTCGATGTAGATGCCCCGCATCGCCGAGCTGTACTGGCCCGGCCCGTCGAACAGGAAGACGGCGACCCCCCGGCTCAGGAACACGTCGCCGTTGAGCGCGACGCAGATCTCCTTGGTGCTGTCCATGCCGCCGACGGTGACGACGCACGGCACCTTGTCGCCCGGCTTGTAGGTGGGGGGCAGGTGCAGCCAGCCGGGCAGGGCCGCGCCCTGGTAGGGGATCTCGGCCTGACGGGTGATGTGGTCGGCGTGCTCGGTGTACTTGCCGTAGCAGTAGTTCTTCCGCCGCTCCAGCTCCTGGTTCTGCTTGGTGGCCTCCGAGATCGGCCACTGGGCCTGGCCGTAGAGGATGGACGCGATGTAGAAGCTCTCCCGGGCGCTCACCGAGTAGCCCTGACGCTCCATGTCCTCGCCCCGGGCCTGGCGGAACTTGGCCGCGTTGGAGTACTCCCGGGCGATGTCGTTGTACTTCTTGACGCTCCGCTCGACCCGGAGGAAGTCTCCGAGGGCGGTGATCCCGCACGGGAACAGGGAGAAGTCGATGTCGCCCTGGTCCCACGTGACCCCGCAGGTCTGGATCACGCTATCGAGGATCCACCGCTGCTCCCGGAACCGCTTGACGCGGTTCTCGACTCCCTTGGACATCGACGGCATGGCTGCCTCCTAAGTGGGTGGGGACGGGTGCGCTAGCCGAGGACGCCCATCTGCGAGAGCAGGCCGACGGCGTCCTCGGCCACCCAGATGCCGACGAACCTGCCGCCGGAGATGTGGAAGATGTCGCTGCCGACGTCGGTGACGGCCTTGTTGCTCGGGGGCACCCCCAGGAAGTTCCCGGTGTGGGTGCCCGTCATGTGGTAGCGGGCCGCCACCCGGGGACCGTCGGCGATCATGTACTCGGGGGTGAACGTGATGTCGGGGAACCCGGTACGCAGCCCGCTCACGAACGCCTTCATGCCCTCCGGCCCTCGTACGGGGTCGGGCAGGGTGGGGATGTGGAAGGCGAAGTTGGGCGCCATCAGCTCGTCGATCGTGTCGAGGTTGCCCTCGTTGATGATCTCGTCGAAGTAGCGCTGGGCGATGGCGAGGTTCTCGTCGGCCGGGGCCGGCTCGAGCGTCGCCGACGGCTGCCCGGGGAAGAGGATCTTGCCCAGCTGGACGATGAGGCCGATGCCGTCCTCGTTGGCGGTGACCTCGGCCAGCTTGCCGTCGACCACGTTGTGCCAGGTCATCCCCTCGATGACGAAGCGGTTGCCGGCGGCGGGGATGTCGCCGATCACCGTCGGGAAGGGGATGCCGGTGTGCGTCCCACGAGCGGTCCACCGGGTGAGCACCTTGTCGTCTGACACGACCTGGTCCTCGATGGCGAAGTGGACGTCGGGGAAGCAGCCCCGCAGCATGTTCACCAGCCCCTTGTAGCCCTCCACTCCCCGGAACGGCTCTTCGTGGGTGGGCAGGGTGAACACGAAGTCGGGGGAGCAGATCTCCTCCAGGGCGTCCATGTCGCCCTTGTTGAAGACCTCGTAGAAGTAGCGGCGGGCGAGCTCCGCGCCGGTGCTCTCGGCCATGGTTTCCTCCTTGGGACTGCAGTGCGCGTGCGTGACCGGGGCGCCGGCCGGGTCTGGACCGGCGCCGAACGGGAAGACCTCAGCACCCCGTCGGGGTACCTCCGTTGGAGCGCTCCGACATCGGCCGGGGGGTCGAGTCGGGGTGGTCGGCCTCGGGCAGCGGCGGCGGATTTCCCTCGTCGACGTAGCCCTGGTTGAGCTCGACGATGTTGCCCTCGGGGTCGGCCACCCACGCCACCCGCATCCCGGGGATGAACTGGCCCATGTCGAGGGGGCCGAGGGTGATCTGGCAGTCGTCGCCCAGCTCGGCCAGGGTGGCGTCGAGGTCGTCGACCAGGAAGGCAAAGTGGCGGAAGCCGGAGTAGTCCTGTCCCGCGCCCAGCACCTTGGGCACGGGGAGCTCCTCGGTGGACTCGAAGAGCTCCAGGTAGACCCCGTTGGCCTGGATCATCACCACCTGGCCGGGCCCGGGGGCGTACACCCGGCCCCGCGTGAACCCGAAGTGCTCGGTGTACCAGCGCTCCACCTTGATCGGGTCGTTGCACGAGAGCCCGACGTGGTGCAGGACGAAGCTCATGAGGTCTCCTTCTTGCTCCCGAGGAGATCGATGATCTTGCGGGCGAAGACGTGGGCGTGGCCGCCGCTGCGGGCGGTGACCAGGTCGCCGTCGACGACGACGTCCTCGTTGACGTACACCGCGCCCATGTTGATCGCATCGCCGTGCAGGTTGTTGTGGCAGACCAGGCGCCGTCCCCGCACCAGCTCGGGGGTGGGGGCCATCAGCCACAGGCCGTGGCAGATGATGCCCTTGAGCACGTCGGGGTTGGCGAAGGCCCGTTGCATGAAGGCGGTGGCGGGCGGGAGCTTGCCGATGTCCTCCGTCCAGCGGAGCCGGTCGGCCACCATGCCCGCGGGCACGATGACGGCCGCGTACTCGCCGAGGGCCTCGTCGTCGAGGTCCTCGAAGCTCCGGTTGCACTCGAACGGCATCCGGTGCTCGTGGCCCTTGAAGGTGATCGAGGGCTGGCCCCACAGGCGGCTCATGAAGTGGACCTCCGCCCCCTCCTCGGGGAAGCGGAACTGGTAGTAGAGGATCTCGTTCTCGTAGAAGTCGCTCTCCATGAGCACCGCGACCTTCTTGCCCTCGAGGCTCATCCGAGACCGTGATCCTGCTTGAGCCAGTCGGCGAGGCGCTCGGCGATCATGACGATGCCGGCGTGGCAGTTGCCCGAGGGCACCGCCGGCATGACGCTGGCGTCGGCCACCCGCAGGCCCTCGACGCCGTAGACCTTGAGGCGGGGATCGACCACCGCGAGGGTGTCCTGGCCCATCTTGCAGGACCCCACCTGGTGGTGGTAGCTGTCGGCCGCCATGCGCAGGAAGCCGTGGAGCTCCTCGTCGGTCTGCAGCTCGGGCCCGGGGAACACCACCGCCGCCACCCAATCGGCCAGGGGCTTGGTGGCGTAGATCTCCCGGGCCAGGCGGATGCCCTGCACCAACCGGTCGCGGTCGGCCTGGGCGGACAGGTAGTTGGGGTTGATC
>Ga0136631_10000096_pt1 | contig 24241 bp, 31 predicted proteins | sample AntDrymUQ6012206_2_FD_104655 | JGI IMG/M metagenome (GOLD analysis project Ga0136631, IMG submission 104655) | Polar desert sand microbial communities from Dry Valleys, Antarctica - metaG UQ601 (22.06) | ecosystem: Environmental > Terrestrial > Soil > Desert | place: Antarctica: Dry Valley... | reverse complement strand
TTGAACCGCGCCAGGAAATCCTCGTCCGCCAAGTGGAGCGGCCCAGGCCGCGCAGACCCTGGCTCGGCTGACACGGCCCCCTGTGATCCGGAGTTGCGGTCGTTGAAGAGCTTTGAGAAGCTCATGCGCGGTTGGCGTAAAAATCAGAGGAGGAACGATGGGCGACGTTGAGGGAAACAAGGCTGTCATTAGGCGGTTCGTCGAGGAGGTTCAGAACAACAAGAACTGGGATGTCTACGACGAGCTGAACGCCGAGGACTTCGTCAACCACAGCGCGCCGCCCGGCGTTCCCAACGACCGAGAAGGCGGAAAGACGTATCTAGCTGCGTTCTTGGGTGCGTTCCCCGACTGCCACTTCACGATCGACGACATGATCGCCGAGGGTGATCAAGTCGTCACGAAGAAGACTTTCGAAGGAACCCATACCGCCGAGCTGAACGGCATCCCTCCGACGGGGAAACGCGTCACGCTGCAGTTCGCCGACATCATGCGAGTCCGCGACGGGAAGATCGTCGAGCACTGGCTCACGATGGATCAGCTGAGCTTCATGCAGCAGCTCGGGGTCCTGCCGAGCTAGTCCCGCGCGTCGCTGGTGTGGGCCAGTGTTCCGGAATGACCCCTGAGACCAGGCCCCTGCGACCGGCCCCTCAGGATCACGTGCGTCTATTCCAGAATGGCCACGTAGTAGCCGCTGCCGCTCTCTTCGAGCAGTCGACTGATCCGCCACTGTGTGCCTTCGAGGATGGACGCCATTTCGTCCGGCGAGACAATCAGGTAGTCGAACCAGGGCCCGATGAGGTCGCGGTAGCGAACACGTAGCCGCAGCTGGCCCGCCATCCGGCCCTGCTTGCGGTTGCGCTCCTGATAGGCGAGATGGGCGGGGTCTTCCGTCGCGTACGGGTCATTCGAGCCTGCCACGATCCTGTCAGCCAGCGGCCGGAGCCGCCGGAGCAAGCGCCGGGCTTTGCTCGGCGAGCCAAAGAGGCCGAAATTATTACCGAACATGACGATCGTGTCGAACTTGCCAACCGAGTCGTCAACCTCTTCGAACGCGAGCAACCGCACATCGCGGACTCCACGCCGATGTGCCACCGCGACCGCACCCGGCGAAACATCGATCCCGACGACGCTCCTTCCACGCCGCTGCAGCTCGAGAGCCGCTCGCCCCGCGCCCACGCCAGCGTCAAGGACCCTCCCGCGCGCCCAGCGGAGTGCGCGACGCTCCACTCCGGGCCACCGAGTGACGGGTGCGAAGTAGACGATCTTCGCGGCGTCGAGGAACCCGTCGTCTCGCTCGATGATCTCAGGGCCTGTCCCGTCGAGGAGCATCTGGCCAAAGGCGTCCGCCATGCACCGAACCTACACGCTCCGTACCAGGTAAGACGCTCGCCTGGGCAGCGTGCGCGAGTGTCCCCTGAGCTACGAATCGCCGGCGACAGCCCGACGGGACCGCATCAAGACGCTTTGACGGGTGAAACTGTCCTGCGCATCACGCAGTGGTTCTTGCCCTTGGGCCGCAGATACGTAAAGCCGGTCTGCTCGTAGAGACTGCGCGTAGTGTTGTAGAGAAACTTGGCCGAGATCTTCTTGCCCTGCGTGTCCTGCGGGTAGCCCTCGACGCCGCCGCCGCCCGCCTTCGCGATCAGGTCGAGGGCACCGCGAAGCGCCACGCCTGCGACGCCTTTCCGTCGATAGTCCCTGTCGACGAAGATGCACGTGAGGCGGTAGTCGGGCAGCTCCTCCGTGCGGTTCTTCTCGTAGTCCTTCAGGTGCATGATGTTCGTGAGCTCGTCCGGAGAGCCGTACTGACACCACGCCACCGCGTCGTCGCCGTCGAAGACCAGGGCGGCGTGCCCTTTCCCCTCGCGAACGAGACGCTCCTTCCAGGGTCGGCCCATCTCGCCCTCGGGCCTGCCGACCCGCGAATGGAACCAGGTACACCAGCAACCGCCAAACCCCATGCCGTTGTGCTTCTCAGCGAGACGCGCAAAGGCATCCCACGTTGAGGCATCAAGTGGCTTGATCGCGTACTCGCTCATCGCACACCTCCCGGTCACCGACGTGCCCAATGACGACTCTACGCACATCCTGCCTGGTAGTGGACGAGCGTCCCTTCGACGCCTCGCAGCCGGCTACTGCCGCGACTCCTTCGAGATGCAGGCTAGTGTTGGACGAGTGAGGATCTTCAACCTCAATAGCGCCGAGTGGGATGCGACGAGAGATCGTGAAGGCTGGCGCTGCAGCGGCACTGGTGTCGGTGAACGGATCGGGGGTGAGCTACTCGGCGCGACCATGTCGCAGATCGAGCCAGGCAGCAGGCTCTGGCCGTACCACACGCATTACCTCAACGAGGAATGGGTGCTCGTGCTCCGCGGCGAGCCGACGCTGCGCACACCCGAAGGTGAGCATGTCCTGGAGGAGGGCGACATCGTCTGCTTTCCGCGCGGCAAGAACGGTGCGCATCAGATCAGCAACCGAACCGATTCGCCCGTCCGCGTGCTGATGCTGTCCTCGATGATCCGGGGCGAGATCATCGAGTACCTCGACACCGGCAAGGTTCTCGCAAAGGGCGTCGACGACGAAGACGTGATGTTTGCGAGGCCCGGACCCGCGGTCGAGTACTGGGAAGGCGAGGACTAGGCAGGGCGCACTCGAGCACCCCACGGAGCGGAACCCCGCGACAGGAGTGAGGTCGTTCGAGTGGGCGAGTGTTCGCGAATGTCCCCTGAGGTGCGGCACTTCCGGCGAAAACTCTCCTCGACCCTCACCCAGCGATCTGCAAGGGTGGAGGACCCCCAGCTTGGAGGATTTGATGAGCCTCGTCGTCCGTTCTCGCCTGAATCTCTGACGTCCGGTCAGTACGACAACGTTGTGCGGAGGCTCAATGAGGAGAACGTCTCTCCCGCCGACGGTCTGGACTATGAAGTGTGCTTCGGCTCCGGGGACAAGATGAAGGTGAGCCTGGTTTGGGACTCAAAGGAACAATTCGAGGCGTTCGCTGCACGCCTCATGCCGATTCTCGTTGAGCTCGGCACCGACCCCGGTGAGCCAGAAGTGCTCGAAGTTCACAACATCATCAAGCGCTAGTAGCCGCCTATCCCGCTCATCGGCTGGACACCTGGTGACGCGGACAAGCTGACCTGGGCAGTGTGCGTCTAGCGCTGTGAGGTCAACCGCGTTAGTGTCGGGCATAATTAAGTCCAAGCCGAAGGAGGCGCCGTGGAAGCGTTTACTCGCGAGACGATGAGCGTCGCGATGGAGGGTGATGGTCTCGAAATTCGTATGGAGGAGGCCGGTGAGATGACGGTCGCTTTGTTCCGGCTGCCGGGCGGAACAGACATGCGGCCGCTGTTGCAGGGGCTCGAAGGAGATGTATGCCAGTGCCCGCACTGGGGTTACATGCTGAAAGGAACCGTCCGTATGCACACGCCTGACGGGCCAAAGGACTACAAGGCGGGACAAGCGTTCTACTGGGCGCCGGGGCACGCTCCCGAAGCGCTGGAGGATGTGGAGTATGTCGACTTCTCCCCTACCCAAGAGCTGAACGCTGTGCTCGATCACGTCAAGCAGCAAACAGCAGGTTCCTAACCGGCTGTTCTAGGGCCGAGCACGGCCGACTGGTCGAGCGTGCTCTCGCTCGACCTTCAGGCGTTACGGAAGTGCTCGATCGTGGCCCGCACGCCGCCTGCGAGCGCCGTCGGCGTGATTGGCCCGATCAGGCGTTCGAGATGCCTGCTCTCGAGCGACTCCGGGAACGGGAGCTGGCCCTCCTCCCAGAAGACCTTGCCGGCGACTGCTGGAGCCGCTGACTCGATCGCGTCGACGACCTCCTGCATCGTCGAGGGCACGCCCGGGAAGTTGGCGACGTGCGCTCCATCCGCCGCAGCCCGCGCGGCGAGTGTGAACGCGCGGCCCACGTCCGGGGCGAAGTCGTACTGCGCGGTCCCGCCGTACGCGATCGTGTAGCCGTCGTCCCGCGCGGCAGCTTCCATCGCGAGCGATGGCCCAGAGGTGAGTCCCTGATCCCGACCTGGGCCGTACACGACGTACGGGCGGATTCCGATCGACGCGACGTCGTCGTCGTGCCAGTACACCCGCGCAGTTCCCTCGTTCGCGAGCTTGAACACGCCGTACAGCGTCGTCGGCGCCGTGCCACCGGACTCCGGCGCCGGGGACGGATCGCTGACGTTGTAGACAGCGGTCGAGCTCGCATACGCGAGCCCACGGATCCGGTTCAGCCGCGCCTTGATCGCCTCGAGGACGACGACCGTGCCGTGCACGTTTACGCGCGCGCCGCGCTCGGGATCGGCGCGGCAGAACGGCACCTGCAGCGCGGCGAGATGGACGACATTCGTGATCCCGTGCTCGTCGAGCGCGCGACCGACCGCGGCGACGTCCGTCACGTCGCCCTCGACGAGCGTGACGCGGGCGCGCTCTTCCTCGGACAGCACGAGTCGCAGGCGCGCGTCGTCGGAGCCGAGGTCGAAGCCGACCGGCTCCTCGCCCATGTCTAGGAGCGCCTTCAGCGTCCAGGCGCCGAGGCACCCGAGCGCGCCCGTGACGAGCGTGCGGTGGGACTCAGGCAAGCGGTGCGTCCTGGTAGACGGTGACGGTCTCGGTGTAGAACTCGATCGCGGCGCGCCCCTGCTCGTGCGGCCCCCAGCCGGAGCCCTTGACGCCGCCGAACGGCACGTGCACGTCCGCGCCGGCGGTCTGCGAGTTCACGTGGATGATCCCGGCCTGGATCTCGCTCGTGAAGCGCTGTGTCTCCCGCAGGTCACGCGTGAAGATCGACGCAGAGAGGCCGAATCGCACCGCGTTGGCGCGCTCGATCGCCTCGTCGAAGCTCGAGTATCGGTAGAGGGAGGTCACGGGGCCGAACACTTCCTCGCACGAGAGCTCGGCGTCGTCGGCCAGGCCCTCGACGACCGTGGGCGCGATGAGGAAGCCGTCGTCGTCGGCGCGCTCGCCCCCGGCGAGCACCGTGCCGCCTTCGCTGCGCGCCCGCTCGACCGCGCCCAGGATCTCGTCCATCGCCCCCTCGTTCACCACGGGACCGACCTCGACGTCCGGGTCGGCCGGATCGCCGACCTTTCCGGCGGCGACGCGCGCGAGGAGCTTCTCGCGGAACGCGTCGTAGGCCGAGTCCTCGACGAGGATGCGCCGCGTCGCCGTGCACTTCTGCCCGGCCGACCAGAACGCCCCCGCGTACGAGGCCTCCACCGCTCGTTCGAGCTCGGCCGATGCCGTCACGATGAGCGGGTTGTGCCCGCCGAGCTCGAGCTGGACGCGGCAGTCGCGCGCAGTCGCCTCGTCGCGGACGGAGCGGCCAACCGGAACGGAGCCCGTGAACGAGATCGCGCGCACACCGGGGTTCGAGACGATCTCCGCTCCGACCTTGGAGCCGGCGCCCGTGAGGACGTTGAGCACACCTGCCGGCAGCCCGGCCTCAGCGAAGCACTCCGCGACGTGCAGCCCCGTCCGCGGCGCCTCGTAGCCGAGCTTGAGGACGAGCGTGTTGCCGTAGATGAGCGCCGGCGCGAGCTTCCAGACCGGGATCGCGATCGGGAAGTTCCACGGCGTGATGAGGCCAACGACGCCAAGCGGGCGACGCATGGTGAAGAGTCGCTGGTCGGGGACAGATGGCTCGAACATCTCGCCGATCGGCCGGTACGCCTCACCTGCGGCGTAGCGGAGGATCGTGGCCGCACGCAACGTCTCGAGGCGCGCCTCGCGCAGCGGCTTTCCCATCTCGGCGGTCATGTCCTGGGCGACCTGCTCCGCGCGTGACTCGATCGCAGCGGCGGCCTTCGCGAACGGCGGCACGAGGCCCGTGCCCGTGAGGAGGATGCTCCCCTGCGGGACGGGGTTGTCCACCGTCAACCAGCGGACGAGCTCGTCGAACGATCGCTTCATTCGCGCTGTGGACGTCTCACCCTCGAAGACGATCTGTCCCCACTCGTCGGTGACCCGCAGCGTCAGCTGGAACGGGCGGTCGTGGTCGCCGGAGACGAAGACCGACGGGCCAAACGAGCATGCACCGGCGTAGATCTTCGCCTGGGGCAGGTAGAGCGGGTTCTCGTCTTCGATGGATCGCGAGGAGACGTCGTTGCCGATGGTGTACCCCGCGATCCGACCGTTCTTGCCGAGCACGACGCCGATCTCCGGCTCGGGCACGTTCCACGGCGAGTCCTCACGGATGCCGATCGGCGCGCCCGGCCCGACCGTGCGGCGCATCATCGCGTCCTTCATGAAAAGCTCCGGTCGCGGCGCGTCGTAGACCATCGTGTAGACGTCCTTCACCTTGCTCTCCTCGACGCGTGCGTCCCGCGAGCGCTCGTAGGTCACGCCGGCGCACCAGATTTCGGGCGCCTCGATCGGAGCGAGTAGCTCGTACGGCTCCGGAAGCTGGAGAGTCTCGTGGTCGAGCGGCTCGATAGCCGTGCCGCCCTCGAGGGTGATCCGCCGGTCCGCGACCGACCCGTTCTCGACGCCGTTCGGCCCACGCACGCGGATATGGCGCACGTTCAGTAGACCGCCCGGCCGCCGGAGATGTCGTACGTCGCGCCGGTCGAGAACGAGCACTCCTCGCTCGCGAGCCAGCAGATGAGCGCGGCGACCTCCTCTGGCTCGCCCAAACGTCCCATCGGGATGCGCTCGACCATGTAGTCGATGTGCTCCTCGGTGATGCCGTCGAGGATCGGCGTCTCGATCACTGCCGGTGCGACGCAGTTGACGATCACGCCGGTGCGTGCGAGGTCCTTTCCGAACGCCTTCGTCATCGCGATCACCGCGGCCTTGGACGCCGAGTAGGCGGCGGCCATCGGGTTCCCCTCCTTGCCCGCGATCGAGGCGACGTTGACGATCCGACCGTGGCCTCGTTCGACCATGCTGGGGATGACCGCGCGGTTGCAATAGAAGATGCCGTCGGCGTTGATCCCCATGACACGGCGCCACTCCTCGTCCGTGACGTCGACGGTCGAGAGCGAGGCGCCCGGCACGCCCGCCGAGCAGACGAGGATGTCAACGGGTCCGAGCTCGTGTCGTACGCGCGCGACCGCCGCCTCGACGTCCCCCGACTGGGAGACGTCGCCCGTCAGCGCGAGCACGTCCTCCGGTGCTTTGGCGGCGAGATCGAAGGACGCGACGTGTGCGCCCTCGTCTCGGAGACGGCGCACGACCGCCTCGCCGATGCCGCTCGACCCGCCCGTTACGAGCGCCACCCTGCCCGAGAATCGGTCCGCGTTGCCCATAGTTCGCACCCAAGCCTAAAGTCTGAGCCCCGTGGCCTTCGATCCGAACAGCGACTACCCGCTCGGGACGCGGCGTCCCGACCTCGTGTCGACTCCCGGCGGCATCCCGCTCGGGGACGTGACCCTGGCTGCTCTGAGGGCGGGCGAGCTTGCCGCCGAGGAGATGCGCGCCACGCCCGAGACGCTTCGGATGCAGGCGGAGGTCGCGCTCGCGGCGGGGCGGACGCAGCTCGCCGAGAGCTTCGAGCGCGCCGCCGAGCTCGCTGCCGTCCCAGATGAGCTGCTTCTCGAGATCTATACGGCACTGCGTCCGCGCCGCGCGACTGCGCTCGAGTTGGAGGAGTGGGCCTCGCGCCTCGATGCGCACGAGGCGCCGAAGACGGCTAGCTTCGTGCGCGAGGCTGCTGCGTACGCCGCCCGGAGCCTGCTCGCGGATGCGTAGTAGGCGCTTCGCCTCGCGCGCGACTCGCGACCTCCACCTCGAGCAGCTCGTCTCGCCGCTGCCCGAGCTCGGGCTCGTTGCTGCCAACGGGCCGAACGACCCGGAACCGGAGCTCGTCGTCGAGGACGGCGTCGTCACGCGTATGGACGGTCGCGAGGCCGCCGAGTTCGACGTCATCGACCGCTTCGTCGTCGCGCACGGTCTCGATCTCGACACAGCGACAGAGGCCATGGCGCTCGACGATCTCGACCTCGCTCGCCGGCTCGTCGACGTGAACGTCTCGCGCAGCGAGCTCGTCCGGCTGTCGCGAGGTCTCACGCCGGCGAAGCTCGCGCGCGTCATCGGGCTGCTCGACCCGGTCGAGCTGATGCTCGCGCTGAAGAAGCTCCGCGCGCGCCGCGTCCCCGCCAATCAGGCGCACGTGACCAATCTCAAGGAGAGCCCAGCGCTTCTCGCCGCCGATGCGGCCGAGGCCGCCCGGCGCGGCTTCGCGGAGATGGAGACGACGGTCGGCGTCGCCCGGTACGCGCCGCTGAACGCGATCGCGCTCCTCGTCGGTTCGCAGACCGGCCGACCCGGTGTCATGACGCAGTGCGCGGTCGAGGAGCGGCGAAACCTCGAGCTCGCGATTCGCGGTCTGGTCACCTACGCCGAGACGCTCTCCGTCTACGGAACCGAGCCCGTCTTCGTCGACGGCGACGACACGCCGTGGTCGAAGGCGTTCCTCGGTGCGGCCTATGCGTCGCGCGGCGTGAAGGTGCGCTTCACCTCCGGGACGGGTTCGGAGGCGCTCATGGGATATGCACAGGGTCTCTCGATGCTCTACCTCGAGGCACGCTGCCTCGCCGTCGTACGCGCTGCGGGCTCGCAGGGCGTGCAGAACGGCTCGATCTCGTGCGTCGCGCTCGTCCTCTCGGTGCCAGGTGGTACGCGTGCGATCCTGGGCGAGAACGTGCTCGCCGCCTGGCTCGACCTCGAGGTCGCGTCCGGAAACGACGCGATTGCGTCCCACTCGGAGATCCGAAAGACGGCGAAGCTCATGGGTCAGTTCCTCCCGGGCACCGACTTCGTCACCTCGGGCTACTCCGTCATGCCGCGGCACGACAACACGTTCGGCGCCGGGAACTTCGACGCCGACGACCTCGACGAGTGGCTGACGATCCAGCGCGACTGGCAGGTCGACGCCGGGATCGAGCCGGTCTCCGAGGACGAGCTCGTCCGCGTGCGGGAGTTGGCGGCACGCGGCGTGCAAGCCGTGTTCGTCGACCTCGGGCTGCCGCCGATCTCGGACGACGAGGTCGCCGTCGCGACGACGGGCTACGACGCGCGCGAAATGCCGGACCGCGACCGCGCTGCCGACGTCGAGGCGGCCGACGACCTCCTCGCGCGCGGTGTCTCCGGCCTCGACGTCGCGCGGGCACTCGATCGGCACGGGTTCGCCGACGTCGCCGAGGCGGTGCTCGGCATGCAGCGCCAGCGCGTCTCGGCGGACTACCTGCAGACGTCGGCGGTCATCGATCCCGACGGCGTCGTGCGCTCGGCGGTCAACGATCCGAACGAGTACTCCGGGCCGGGAACCGGCTACCGCCTCGAAGGTGAACGCTGGGCGCTCCTCCAGTCGCTGCCGCAGGTCGTCGCGCCGGCAGCGCTCCTGAGCGAGTCCTCGGATGCCGAGCCGATCGTGTCCAACGGCGACGCGGCCGCCCGTGGTGACGATCCGGCCGAGGTCGTCGTGGCAGTCGGCCCGGCGTTCGCCGACACGATTCGCAGCACGATCGCCGACCTGGATCACCGCGACGTGCTCGAGGCGGTCAGCGAGGGCGTGCGAGAAGGCGGCGGCGAGCCGCGGCTCGTTCGCGTCCGCCGTGTCGCCGACGTCGCGTTCATCGCGCACGACGGTGCGCGCCTGTCCGGTTCGGGCGTCGCGATCGGGCTGCAGTCGAAAGGAACCGCGGTGATTCACCGCGCGAACCTGCAGCCGCTCGACAACCTCGAGCTCTTCGGGATGTCGCCGCTCTACACGCTCGAGTCGTATCGCGCGATGGGGCGCAACGCCGCCGGCTACGCCCTCAGCAAGCGGGTCGGGCCAGTGCCCACGCAGCTCGACAACTTCGCGCGCGCGAAGCTCATCGTCCGCACGACGCTGCTTCACGCCCGCGAGACGCAGGCGGTGGTGCCGGGCGCGGAGCCCGTCGAGCTCGAGCTGCACGCAGCAACGGTCACGTAGCTGCGCCAAGAGTGCGTCAATTGGTAGCTACGCGCTCGGAATCAGCAGGTGCTGGGTACCGTCGGACCTGGTTTCGAGGGTGGTCTCCCACGGCGGGATGGGCGATTGAACACCACCCGACCGACGCGAGTCGGTCCCGGTTCGACTCCAGCACCCTCCGCGCCACTAGCATCGCTGTGCGGGTGTCGATCGTCTTGCGGGCATGGCCCGCACCACCTGCGAGGCCCGCCGCAAGGCGGGCTTCGTGTTACGCGCTCGGCTTGCCGCCCTGACCCCAGTGGCTCGGCGAGACGCCCTGGATGATCACCTGGATGTGCTCGATCGCCGCGCCGCTCGACTCGTGCAGCGCATTCGTGAGCGCCTCAATCATCTTCGGCACGGACTCCTCCGTCACGCGACGGTCGTAGAGCCGCACCTCGATGACTGGCATACCTTCCTCCTCTGGTCGACGCGTCGATCCTACGGCGACGGAGCGGGCGGCATCTGATCGACTGGCCACGGCTTGCCGCCGAGGCCCCAGTTCTTCGGGTTGTGGCCCTCGACGATCACCCAGGTGTGATCCTTCAGTCCCGGGTGGGTCGCCTCGCACAGCGCGTCGGTCAGCTTCTCGATGAGCGCCGCGCTCGTCGCGTCGCTCATGCGGTAGTCAAATAGCTCGACTCTGATCAGCGGCATAGCGTCTCCTTCCTCGCGGCCAGTTAGCGTTCGTCTGGTGCCACACAGGCTCCAGCACTGCGGGCTGATCGTCGCCGATCTCGAGCGGTCGCGTCTCTTCTACTCCGGCGCGCTCGGCCTCGAGGAGGTTCCGCGCCCGCGCAACTTCGTGTTCGAGGGCGCCTGGTTCCAGGTCGGCGACGACCAGCTCCACCTCCTCGTCGAGGGTGAGACGACGAGTCGCGCGGGCGGCGCCGACCCTGGTCCGAGCGCGACGGTTGGCCTCGCGAACCACATCGCCCTCGAGGTCGACGATCTCGAGGGCTCCGTTGGACGCCTCGACAAACACGGCGTCGCGCTCATCGGCGGCCCGATGCCTCGCGGGGACGGCTACGACCAGGTTTTTATACGCGATCCCGACGGCTACGTGATCGAGCTCGTCCAGCACACGGGAGCGGATCAGTCGGACGCGCCGCCACGCGCGCCCATCCGGCACTGAGGCTCCTCAGTCGAAACAGCGAGCTGCTCGACCTTGCGGGCAGGCGCGACGACGCGATCTGCGCGCTCGAGGGCGCAGATCGAGATTCACATGAAGACGGGGAACCTCGTCGCGGGTGACACGTGCCGGTTGCGGCTAGCCGGCCTTCGGGGAGCCGACTGACGACTTTTCTAACGCGCCGATCGCGCGGTAGGTCGCCCTCGCGGCGGCAACTCCGAGCGGGAACGTCTCGAGCAGCATCCGCTCGTTCGGCGAGTGCGTGTGGCTGTCGGGAAGCGCGAGGCCGGCCAGCACCGTCGGGATCCTGCGTGCCGCGAGCGCGGCCGTGATCGGCAATGTTCCGCCGACTCGCACGATGAGTGGTCGGCGGCCGAACACGCCTTCGAACGCGTCCCGTGCGACGGCGAGCACTTCCGTGTCGCGCGGGAGAACGGCCGGTGGTGTGAGATCCAGGTTGAGGATCTCCAATCTGGCGCCCGCCGGCAGCGCACCGCGCAGGAGCTGCTCCGCGCCCGCCGCGACCACCGCCGGATCCTGGCCCGGCGCGACCCGGATCGTGATCCCGGCCGCCGCGCGTGAGACGAGCGTCGTGTTCCGGAGGCCCGGCTTGCCTCCGAGGATGCCCGTGATGTCGAGCGACGGCTCGACGAAGACGCGCCGGTAGAACTCCTCGGCTGCGCGCTCGTCGAGCGCAGGTGCGCCGACCCGCGCGAGCTCCTCCGATCCCGGTGGCAGCTCTCGCCAACCCGCCACCTCGTCCTCGCTCGGCTCAGTGACGCCCGCACGCAATGGCTCGGGGAGGCGGCCCGCGCTTGGGAAAAGTGCGTTCAGCGCCTGGGCGAGCGCGTGGATGGCGTTGAGCGCGGTGCCGCCGTAGTGACCGGAGTGCAGGTCGCGGTCGCCGGTCTGCACCTCCACATCGAATGCGACGAGCCCACGCGATGCGACGACGAACTCCGGTGTGTTCCGGGTCTTCATCCAGCCGTCGAGGACGACGCACGCATCGACGGGCTCGCTGTCCTGCTCGAGGAACCGGATGATCGCGCTGCCACCCGTCTCCTCCTCGCCGTCGCAGACGACGCGAAACGTCACGGGAGGAGCGCCCTCGGACAGGAGTTCCTCGATCGCCTTGAGCTGCATCCAGAGCTGGCCCTTGTCGTCCGCGACACCGCGCGCGTAGAGCCACTCCCCGTGCACCTCGGCCCCGAACGGGTCGCTTTCCCACAGCTCGAGCGGTGCCGGCGGCTGCACGTCATAGTGGCCGTAGACGAGGACGGTGGGCGCCCCAGGCGGACCAGCGATCTCGCCGACAACGAGCCGCCCATCCTCGCGCAGGTCAGCCTCGCCGCCGAGCGTGCGTACCTTGTCGGCCACCCACGCGGCAGCCCGGGCGACGTCCGCTGCGTGCGCAGGATCGGCGCTCACGCTGGGAATCGCGAGGAAGTCAGCCAGCTCGTCGAGCCAGCCGTCCGGGAGCGCGGTCGTCACGAAACGATCGTACGCCGCCACGCGACAGGCTATGGTGAGACCTCGCGCACGCCCTTTCCGTCATGCCTGAGCCTCGTCGCTCGCGAGCGACCAGCTCGAGCCGGCAGATCCGCGGCGCTCGCGACGCGGATTCATGTCAGCGACGAAAGGACGGTGTATGACGACCAAGAGGCAGCAGACCATGGCCAAGATCACCCGCGAGCGGGCGGTCAAGGAGAAGCGGGAGAAAAAGCTCGAGAAGAAGCGGGAGCGAAAGCTCGAGCGCAAGCTGCTCGCGGAGAACGGTGGAGTGATGCCGGGCGCGGTCGAGGGAGAAGATTCGACCCTCGAGTCGACGGAGTCGGAGCTAGATCCGCTCCTCGATCCGCATCAGCCCGATGGAGATGATGGTGCGGTACTGGGGGAACGCGTGGTGCCCGGCCTGTAGGAGGTACTGGTCGGACTCGAGCATCCGGCGATAGACGTAGAGTGGCACCTTCACGAGACGCTCGCAGTCGACCTTCGTGCACTCGCACGAGAGTTCCACGAGGCTCTGCGCGTCCGCTTTCGAGTTCGATACAGCCGATGATCGCCTGTTCGCATCGCGTCGTGCCACGCGGTGCAGAACTCCCTCCTGCTCCGTCGCCAGACTTTCGTTCGCCGATGTGGCCATCGCGCTCCTTCTCTTGCCTTGAACGGATAGGGAGGGCGCAGGCGGCGCCATCGTTATTCGTCCGGTGTCCGCCCAGTGTACGTGCGGCGCCTCAGCAGCCGTTTTGGCTGCACAGGGGCAATGACTGCTACCCTGCGAGCACGGACAACGCCGTTGTCCCGTGAGGTTTGACTTCTTCGGTTCCTCCTAAGGGTGGTCGAGGCAGACGGATCTCGACCCAGCAACACCGTTGTTGCACAACCATAGGAGTTGAATCGAAATGCAGCAGTTTTCCGAGCTTGGCGTGTCCGCGCGCATTGTGCGCGCGCTCGCCAAGCGTGACATCCATACCCCGTTCCCGATCCAGGAGCACGTCCTTCGCGACGCGCTCGCCGGGCGGGACATCCTCGCGAAGGCGCCGACCGGCTCGGGCAAGACGATCGCCTTTGCGATCCCGCTCGTCGAGCGGGTAGAGGCGGGCGCCAGGCGGCCCGCCGCCGTCGTCCTCGTGCCGACGCGCGAGCTCGCGTCGCAGGTCGCCGGCGAGATCGAGGCGATCGCGCCGGACGGCATTTCCGTCGCCACCGTCTACGGTGGCGTTCCGCTGCACGCGCAGTCGAAGCGCGCACGCAACGCGCACATCGTGGTCGCGACGCCCGGTCGTCTGAACGACCTGCTCGAGCGAAAGGCCATCGACCTCGACGGTGTCCAGATCCTCGTCCTCGACGAGGCCGACCGGATGCTCGACATGGGCTTCAAGCCACAGGTCGACCGCATCGTGCGCCGCATGCCGCGCACGCGGCAGACGATGTTCTTCTCGGCCACTCTCGACGCCACCGTCGGCGAGCTCGCCCACGCCTATACGAGCGATCCCGTTCGTTGTGAGGCGGCGCCGATCGTCACCGAGCTGAGCCACGAGGTCGAGCATCGCTTCGTCTCGGTGAAGGCCGACGACAAGGTCGAGACGCTCGCAGAGCTCCTCCAGGGCGATCGCGGCCTCGCGCTCGTGTTCGTGAGGACAAGGCGCGGCGCCGATCGCCTCGTGAAGAAGCTCGCATTCCATCAGGTCGACGCGGTCGCGCTCCACGGCGACATGAGCCAGGGTCAGCGCGAGCGCTCGCTCCGGCGATTCGAGACCGGCAAGGCGACGACGCTCGTCGCCACCGACGTTGCCGCGCGCGGGCTCGACCTCGTCGAGATCACACACGTGATCAACTTCGACCCGCCGGCTGAGCACTCGGGCTACGTCCATCGCGTCGGCCGAACCGGTCGTGCGGGCCGCAGCGGCGTCGGCGTGACGTTCGTGCTCCCCGAGCAGCAGGAGGACGTCAGCCGCGTCGCGCGCCTCGCGGGGCACACGGAGCAGTTCGCCTCGGGTGGCATGAAGATGGCACCACCGAGGCGGGTCTACACGTCTCGCCGCGGCCGCTCGAAGTGGGGCTCGCCGGCTCCTCGGCGCAAGATCTGAAGTCCGCTCGCGCGGACTTTAGATCGCGCATAGATCCCTGAAGGCGGCTGCTCGCAGCCGCATCGCTGCGAACCCAGAGCGTCGGCGCTAGGTCGAGACTGCCAGCTGCTGGTCGATCCAGGCTTCGGCCTCGGCGCGATCGATGCCGCGCGCGACCTCGATCTCGGCCGAGAGGAGCTCGCGCGCCTTGAGGTGAAGGGCCCGCTCGCTGGTGGAGAGCTTGATCGGCGTGCCGGTGGCGGTGCGGCCCTGCTCGCGCTTCACGCCGTCGCGCACGATCTCTGCGAGGTCGAGCGGGTCACCACTGCGCAGCTTCTCCTGCGCGTGCTGAAGTCGCTTCGACCAGATCTCGTCGCTGACGACGCCGTCCTCGCGAAGGGTCTTCTGCACCCGCTTGAGGTCGGCCTCGGTCGCCGGGGGCCGCAGGAGCTCGTTTGCGCGCGCTACGGGGAGCGTCACGGAGAGCTCGTTCCCGAGCTCGATCACGACGACTTCCTCCTCGACGCCCAACACGATCTTCTTCTCTCGCGCCGAGATACGCCCGACGCCGTGCGGCGGGTAGGCGACCATGGTCCCGACTACGAGCTTCACGCCTCCAGCCTATCGGGCGGCGCGCTGTGCTACGTCTCGAGCCCGACGACGAACTCGCGCTCTCGGCCCTGCCACGACACCTGGGCCGAGTTTCCGAGGCGCTTCAGGAGCGCAACCACTCTCGGGTTGTCCCCGCACACGGTCGCGACGAGCTGGGTGATGCCGGCCGCGCGCGCGTCGTCCGCGAGCACACTCGCGAGGGTGGATCCCACGCCGCGGCTCTGCACGTCGTCGGCGACCGCGAACGCGATCTCGGCCGACGTGCCGTCGCGGACGAGACGTGCGATCCCAACAGGCTCGGAGTCTCCGTCGAGAAACCCGACGAGGACGTGGTGGTCGCAGTCGACGCGGGCGAGCTTTGCGAGCTCGAGCTCCGACAGACGCGGCTTCGCGCCGCAGAAGCGACGCTCGCGCGAGTTCTGACCCGCCGCGCGAACAGCGACGACACGGTGTCCGTGTCCCCGTTTCGCAGAGACCTGCGCTAGCCGGATTCCTCGACGACGCGCCCCCGCAGGACTCCAACGGAGACTCACCGCTGACGACGCGCGAAGCCGAGGTGCTCCGGCTCGTCGCCGCCGGGCTCTCGAATCGCGAGATCGCCGGGTCGCTCGTCCTCAGCGAGCACACGGTGCATCGGCACGTCGCCAACATCCTGCGCAAGCTCACGCAGTCGTCGCGCGCGGGTACAGCCGCGTACGCGACGCGCACGGGCTACATCTAGAGCGGCGCGTACAGGTCGACCGGCACGCCGTCGGGATCGCGGAGCTGCGCGTAGCGCTGGCCCCAGAACGCGTCCCATGGCTCCTTCTCGGCGCCGAACCCCGCCGCCTTCACTTGCGCGTAGATATCGTCGACCTCTGCAGGTCTCGCACACTGGAATGCGAGTGCGACCTGGTTTCCGACTTCGCGCGTCCAGTCGGGCCGGAAGCTCTTCACGACCTCCTCGGAGTCGAGCATGAACCGCGTCCCGCTCGCCAGCGTCGCCTCGATGTGCCCCTCGCCGTCCTCGGGGAAGTCGACGCCGAGCAGGCGATAGAAGGCCATCGACGCACGGAGGTTCGACGCGACGATCCCGATCGCATTCAGCTCGGGCACGGCTTCGACCATAGCCGGACCGTGCCAACGCACCCGGGTACGACGTGGTCGTAGCGGCAGTTGGGAGGCCGCGAGGCTATCGTGCGGCCGATGAACGACCTCGGATCTCCCAGTTCCTACCTCGCGCTGCAGCCCGGCGTTGCTGTCTTCGCGAGCGACGGCACTCGTATCGGCGAGGTGGAGCACGTCCTCGCCGACTTCGACGACGACATCTTCGACGGGATCGTGATTGACGGAAGCAAGCTGCCCGGTGGACTGCGCTTCGCCGACGCCTCGCAGGTCGCGTCGATCTACCAGCGCGGCGTCGTGCTGTCGGTCGATGCCGCCGGGGCCGAGGCGCTTCCCGAGCCGACCGACAATCCCGGGACGCTCGTAGTAGATGGCCTCGAGGACGTCGACGAGAGCGAGCTCAAGGAGAAGCTCCGTCGTGCGTGGGACACGATCAGCGGCAAGGGGCCTGGCAAGTCCGTCGACGTCTAGCGCTGCACCTTCCTCAGGGCACGCCCGAGCGCCTGGCCGCCCGCCAGCACGGGCTCGAACAGATCGCCGTGCCGCTCGAGTTCGCACACTTCGGCGATGCCTTCTTCGAGCTGGACGGGCGCTCGTTGTCACTCGAGCTCTACTGGCTCGAGGGCTACGGTGGCGGGCTCTTCCTCCCGTTCGCCGACACGACAAGCGGCGCGAGACCTGCGGCGGAGGGCGCTACCTGCTCGACACGGTCAAGGGCGCCGATCTCGGGATGCAGGACGGACGACTCGTCCTGGACTTCAACTTCGCATACGACCCGTCCTGCGCATACGACTCCTCGTGGCTATGCCCGCTCGCACCGCCACGGAATCGGCTTCCCGTCGCCGTTCGCGCCGGGGAACGGCTGGCGTAGGCGCGCCGGGATCGACCACGCGCGCGCGCGCGCGTTCACGCGACTGGCTGCTCACGCGATAGAGCGTGTACCGCGCGCTCCAGCTCGTCGCAGATCACATCGGCCACGTACACGGTCCACGGATGCGGCGGCGCCCCGCCTGTGTAGGCGACGACCCGCTTTCCCCGCGAGTGCGCGTACCACGCCTCCATTGCGGTTCCCTCGTCCGGGGAGGTGAACGCCGCGAGCACCGCGTCGCAAGAGTCGATGTCAGCGAGATCGCCTTCCACGATCTCCACCTCGCTCCCTTCGGTTCGACCCCGGTAGTCGCGCCGCATCGGGTCGATCGGCTCCCAGCCGATCGCGCGGACGAGAGCAGCCGCACGCGTGCGGTACTCGTCCGCGTACGGAGGGCCGGCCAGGTAGACGCTTCTCACGGCGTCACGCGTCGAGGAATCGCCTCATCGTCGTACAGTACGACCCATGGAGACCGGCCCGCGCTCAACCGACTTCGTCGCGCTCGGCCACCCCGGCTCCGACCGGTACGTCGGGTTGGAGACCTTCGCCAATCCTGGCGTGTCACATGTGGAGATGACGAGCGACGAGCTCACCGCGATCTGCCCGGTAACGAGTCAGCCCGACCTTTATGTCGCCACGATCGAGTTCTGGCCGGGTGCCCTCTGCATCGAATCGAAGTCGCTCAAGCTGTACCTGAGCGAGTTTCGTAACGAAGGCCACTTCTGCGAGGCGCTTGCGGTCAAGATCCGCGACGACGTCGCGCAGGTGCTCGAGCTTCCACCCGACAAGGTGCAGGTAACGCTCGAACAGAAGGCACGCGGCGGGATCACGATCACAGCGACCTCGTAATGCCCGTCGACCTCCGAGGTGCTCGTCAGCGATCGGCGTGGAGTGAGTCACCCTGCGCGCCCAGAACCAGATCGCGCTCGGCGTCCGGAACGTGGTCGCGTAACACCGGCGCGAGCGCCTCGACGAAGGTCATGCCGCCCTCTGAGTAGAGCTCGTGCTCAATCCCGCGGTTGACGACGACGACGTCGCCGGCGCCGAGCGTCTTCGTCTCGTCGCCGATCGTCATCGTCACGTCCCCGTCGACGATCCACATGACCTGCTCCGCGGTCGGATGCGAGTGTCGGCGCACCGTCGTGCCCGGCTCATAGACGACGTGGCACAGCATCACCTGCTCGCCGCCGATCGCGTGGATCGCCACGCCCGGGAAGAGGGTGTGGCGATCCACGCCGTTCCAGGTCTTGAAAGGTGAGGTCAGGCGGGGACCTCGAACCGCATCCCGCCGCTCGACACCGCGTTCACCGAGAGCTCCTCGTCGAACACGACCTTCTTCCCCTCGCGCGTCGGCTCGGCCTTGGCTTCGAGCGCTCGCAGGACGCGCTCGGGGGTGATCGGCAGCTCCGTCACCCACACGCCGACCGCGTCGTACACCGCCGCGGCGATCGCAGGCGGCTGCGGGTTGTTCGCCATCTCGCCGATGCCCTTCGCGCCGTACGGGCCGTCGGCGGAGGGGTTCTCGATCATGATCGTGTCGATCTGCGGCATGTCCTCGATGCCGGGCGCGAGGTACGAGCCGAACGCGCCGCCGCGGTGCTCGACCGACGGGTAGTACGGGTAGCAGTTCTCGAGGATGCCGAGCCCGAGGCCCATCATGGCGCCGCCCTCGATCTGGCCCTCGACGTGCGACGGATTGAGCGCACGGCCGACGTCGTAGCACTGCTGGAGCCGCGTCACGCGCACCTCGCCCGTCTCGTCGTCGACCTCGACCTCCGCCGAGCACGCCGCGTACGAGATCGCGGAATGGGGCGGGAGGTCGACCTTGCCCGTCTCCGGGTCGATGATCGCCGCGTAGGGCTTGAGCTGGGCGCCGGTGCCGGTGATGAGCTCGCCGTGGCCCCAGGTCGCCGCTGCGGCGACGTCTCCGACACCGAGCTTCGTCTGCGGGGCGCCCTTGGCGATGACCTCGCCATCGATGATCTCGAGATCGGCCGGGTCGATCTCCATCTCCTTGCCGGCGATCTCGAGGATCTTCTGCTTCACCTGGAGCGCCGCCTTCTCGGCCGCCTTGCCGGCGACGAACGTCGCGCGCGACGCGAACGTCCCGGTGCAGACCGGCGACGAGTCGGTGTTCGAGTTGTCGTACGTGATCCAGTCGTACGGGACGCCGATGGTCTCGGCGACGATCTGCGACTGGATCGTCTTCGAGCCGTTGCCGATGTCGGCCGTGCCGGCGAAGACGTCGATGCGCCCGTCCGGCTTCACCTTGATCCAGCACTGCGACGGATCGCCGTTCTGATTCATCCCGGTCGGGTACTCGATTGCCGCGATCCCGCGGCCCGTGTGCTTGGCCATCAGTGACCCTCCGTCGATCCGACCTGGCTGACGAGGTGCTCGGGGAGCAGCTCACCCGTCCTGGGCTCGTTCGTCATCGTGCGGTAGTCCGCCGGCAGCTCGTGGCCGATTGCCTCGGCGATCGCCTGAATCGTCTCGACGGTCGACGGATCGGTGTAGGCGATGCCGTTCGGCGACGTGTCGCCGATCCGGTTCGCGTTCTTGAGGCGGATCTCGATCGGGTCGAGCCCGAGCTCGTTCGCGATCCGGTTCATGTGTGTCTCCACCGCGAACGAGACCGACGTCACGCCGAACCCGCGCATCGCTGTCGTCGGCGTGCGGTTCGTGAAGACGACGTACCCGTCGAAGTGCAGGTTCGGGATCGAGTACGCACCCGTGTGGTGGAAGCTGTGCTTCGTCAGGCCGTACGGCGAGAAGCGTGCGTACGCACCCGAGTCGTGCAGCGTCAGCATCTTCAGGCCGAGGATCCAGCCGTCCTTCGTCACCGCCGTCGCGAGCTCCATGTGCCACGGCGCGCGGGTCGACGAGCAGAGGAACTCCTCCTCGCGCGTCCAGCGCCACTTCACCGGCCGGTTCGCCTTCATCGCGAGCAGGCACGACATGGTCTCCGTCGCCGTGTCGACCTTGCCGCCGAAGCCGCCGCCCGTCGTGCCGCCGACGATCTTGAGCTTGTTCAGCGGCACCTGCAGGTGCGCGGCGACGACGCCGAGGGAGAAGTAGAGCGCCTGCGTGCAGGAGTAGATCGTCAGCCGGCCGTTCGGCTCGGGGACGACCTGGCACACCTGCGTCTCGATCGGCGCGTGCTCGATCGCCGCCGGGCGATAGACGCCCTGGACGATCGTGTCCGCGTCCTCGAAGGCCCGTTCGATGTCGCCCTTGCGGATCTGGCGGACATCCATCTCACCCTCGAAGTGCGGGTACCAGTTCCCCCACTGGTGGATCTTCGGGGACTCGGAGTCGAACGCCTGGCGGATGTCGAAGAGCGCAGGGCGCTCCTCGAAGCCGACCTCGATCGCGTCGACCGCGGCTGCGGCGAGCTCCTCGCTCTGGGCCGCGACGAGCGCGATCGGCTGGCCGAGGTAGCGCACCTCGTCCTTCGCCAGCAGCGGCTCGTCGGCTGGGATGCCGAGGGCCGCGAGGTGGCCGTACTCAAGCAGCGGGACGTCCTTCCACGTGATGACCGCGTGGACGCCCGGCATCGACTCGGCCTTCGAGGTGTCCAACTTCGTGATCCTCGCGTGGTGGTGCGGGGAGCGAAGCGCCTTGGCCCAGAGTGTGCCGGGGACGCTCACGTCGTCGACGTACGTCGTCCTGCCCGTGACGTGCGCGACGCCGTCGTAGCGTGGGATTCGCGCGCCGACGACCTTCATTCCGCACCTCCGTTCGCCATCGTCGTGTGCTTCCCGACGGCCGTCGTCGTCAGGTCGAACGAGTCGCCGCGCGCGGCGGCGGCCACGGCGTCGATGATCTTCGAGTAGCCGGTGCACCGACAGACGTGCCCGGCGAGCGCGTGCTGGATCGCCTCGGGGTCGTCCGTGCCGCCGCGGTCGAGATACGCCTGCGCGGCGAGCAGCATCCCGGAGGTGCAGAAGCCGCACTGGGCGGCGTAGTAGTGGACGAACGCCTGCTGGATCGGCATCAAATTCTCTGGCGCGCCGAGCCCTTCCACCGTCGTGATCTGCGTCCCGTCCGCGTAGCCGGCCGGGAGGAGGCACGAGCGCCGCGGCTCGCCGTCGACGAGAACGGTGCACGAGCCGCAACCACCCTGATGGCAGCCCGCCTTCGCGCCCATGATGCCGAGCTCCTCGCGGAGCACGTCGAGAAGCGGTGCGAGCTCGGAGCCTGCGACCTCGTGCGAGATGCCGTTGATCGTGAGGTTCATGTGGACTCCTCCAGGGCGGTGAGGACACGGCGCACGAGCACCGGGAGCACCTTCGTGCGGTACCAGGCAGAGGCGAGCGCGTCGTCGTGTGGGGTGACGTCGTTCAGCGCCGCTTCGCCTGCCACAGCGGGATCTCCGGCCGCAGCCTCGGCCGAGGGAAGGCGGGCCCCCCACGAGCCCGCTCCGGTCGCGGCGAGGCGGAGTGTCCCGTCCTGAGCACGTGCACCCGACACCGCAAGTGCCGTGTAATCGTGCGTGTGCGGCCGATCGAGGCCGACGAACGCGCCAGCAGCCGGCTCGTCGAAGCTCACACTCAGTAGAAGCCTTTCGTGACGCTTGCCGAGGAAGTCCTCGAGCGGCTCTTCCGTGACGTCGCCGTTCGCGGCCGAGCGCGCGGTTGCACCGAGTGCGAGGAACGCGCCCTGGAGATCGCCACGGGGCGCCTCGGTGCCGTCTCCCGCGCAGAGATTCCCGCCGACGGTGCCCTGCGAGCGGATCTCCAGGTCAGCGACGTTCGACGCGCACGGGCCGAGAGGAGCTTTCAAGTCGACGAGCGCCTGCACCGGCGTCGTGGCGCCGATCGTGACGCGCGAGCCGTCCGTCCCGATCCCCGAAAGCCCCGCGCTGCCGAGCATCAGCGCCTTCGCCGGGCGCAGCCGGCGGTACGTCATGTCGGGGACGACGATCGTCCCCCCACCGACGACGACGACCTCTGCGCCGACGCCGAACGTCGCTATCGCCTCGTCCTCGGAGCCTGGCATGAGGACCTCGGTCGCGGCGTCGGAAGCCACGCTCGCTACAGCCATTCACCCCACCCTTCTCGGTCGCGAGATCAGTGCCGCGAGTCTAATCCTGTTGCGGCAAAGCGTGAAAGACAGGTGTGTACGCTGAGGCGGTGACCTTCCGCACGATCGACGAGCTCGACGCGGCCCTGCGCAAGGCGGACTATCTCCCCGATCGCGGGCTCGCGACGGCCCTCTTCCTCGCGCTCGCGCTCGAGAAGCCCGTGCTGCTCGAGGGCGAGGCCGGCGTGGGGAAGACCGAGGCTGCGAAGGCGCTCGCGACAGCGCTCGACGCGCGGCTGATCCGCCTTCAGTGCTACGAGGGGCTCGACGTCTCGCACGCGGTGTACGAGTGGAACTACCCGCGCCAGCTCCTCCACATCCGCGCGGCGCAGGAAGGCTCGGTCTCGGAGGAGGAGCTCTTCGGCCCCGAGTTCCTGATCCGGCGCCCGCTGCTCGAGGCGATCGACTCCGACGAGCCGGTGGTGCTGCTGATCGACGAGATCGACCGTGCCGACGAGGAGTTCGAGGCGTTCTTGCTGGAGGTGCTCTCGGACTTCCAGATCACGATCCCCGAGCTCGGAACGATCCGCGCTCGCCGCAAGCCGGCTGTGGTTCTGACCTCGAACCGCACGCGCGAGCTCCACGACGCGCTCAAGCGACGCGCCCTCTTCCACTGGATCGGGCACCCGGCTATCGAGCGCGAGGTCGAGATCGTGATGCTGCGCGTCCCGGGGATCACGGAGCGGCTTGCGAAGGAGGCTGCGTCGTTCGTCCGCGGTTTGCGCACGCTCGATCTCGCGAAGCCACCCGGGGTCGCCGAGACCATCGACTGGGCGCAGGCGCTCGCGGCGCTCGGGCGCGAGGAGATCGACGCCGAGGTCGTCGAGCAGACGCTCGGCTCGGTGCTCAAGTACCGCGAGGACATCGAGACCGTGCGCGACGAGACCCTCGTCGGCCTCATCGAAGAGGCCCGCGCGACCGCGAACCGCTAGCCGCGGATGCACGGCACCGCCATCGTCAGGCACGTTGTCACCTTCGGCCGCGTGCTGCGCGAGGTCGGGATCGAGGTCGGGCCCGGGCGCGTGGAGGATGCGGTGCGCGGCCTCGACGCAGTCGATCTCACCCGCCAGGACGACGTCTACTTCACGCTCCGGCAGACGCTCGTATCGCGCCACGACGAGCTCGAGCTGTTCGATCGCGCGTTCATGGCGTGGTTCCTGCGTGGCCCGGTTGCACCGCTCGTCCGCCAGAAGCAGACGCGCCGCTGGGCCGATCGGGTCGCGCGCGACACGCTCGAGTCCGGCGCGGACGGCGACGAGGGAGACGACTCCGACACGTCGCACGAGCTCGGCGCGTCGGGTCACGAGCTCTTGCGCGAGAAGGACTTCGCCGAGATGACGCCCGAGGAGTTCGAGCGCGTGCGCAAGCTCATGGCCGCGATCGCGCGGACTCGGCCGCGCCGCGTGTCGCGTCGCCGCTCGGCGGATCCTCGCGGCGACGTGCTCGACCTGCGGCGGCTCTGCCGCAAGTCGCTGCGCACGGGGGGCGAGCCGATCGAGCAGGCATGGAAGGCACGCAAGACCGTGGCGCGGAAGCTCGTCGTGCTCTGCGACATCTCCGGCTCGATGGACGCGTACGCGCGGGCGCTCCTCTTCTACCTCCACGCGATCGTGGGAACTGGCGCAGGGGTGGAGGCATTCGCGTTCGGCACGCGCCTGACGCGATTGACTCCGGACCTCGCGACCCGCGATCCCGAAGCCGCGCTCGCGCGCGCGAACGAGATCGCCGTGGACTGGGGAAGCGGCACGCGCATCGGGGCGTCGCTCGCCGAGTTCAACACGATCTACGGACGGCGTGCGCTCTCGCGTGGCGCGGTCGTCGTCATCGTCTCGGACGGCTGGGAGCGCGACGACCCGGATCTCGTCGGACGCGAGATGGCGAAGCTCGCCCGCGCGGCGTTCGCGGTCGTTTGGGTCAACCCGCTGAAGGGC
>Ga0136631_10000095_pt1 | contig 24263 bp, 30 predicted proteins | sample AntDrymUQ6012206_2_FD_104655 | JGI IMG/M metagenome (GOLD analysis project Ga0136631, IMG submission 104655) | Polar desert sand microbial communities from Dry Valleys, Antarctica - metaG UQ601 (22.06) | ecosystem: Environmental > Terrestrial > Soil > Desert | place: Antarctica: Dry Valley... | reverse complement strand
GCCGTGGAGGATGCCCAGACGTCTGTGACCCGCCCGACCCCGGTCGGAGAAATCACGGACAGCGGCATCCGCAAGGTCGCCGGCTGAGGCTGACTCGTGCGCAGATCGGAAATCCGCTCACGCGGAATTTCCGCTCGCGCGAACATCCCTGAAGGCGCCCGCTTCGCGGTCGCGGTCGCCGTGTCAGTCCTGCAGGCGACACCCTCGTTATCCTTGGGCCGTGACCGGCGGCCCGGACATCGCTCACTTCCGCGAGCTGCTCGAGAGCGAGCGCACGCGTCTCCAGCACGCGCGCGACGCCGTTCACCACGAGGGCTCGCTGCTCGAGGAGACGGGCGACCTCGCGATCGGCTCGGGCGACCACATCGCCGACAGCGCGAGCGAGACGTACATGCGCGAGCTCGACGAGGGGCTCGAGGAGAACGCCGATCATCTTCTCGCGGAGATCGGGGCCGCTCTCGCGCGGATCGACGACGGCACGTACGGCCTGTGCGCGAGCTGCGGCAACCCGATCGCGCCGGAACGGCTCGAGGCCGTCCCCTACGCGACCCTCTGCATCGACGACAAGCGCGCGCACGAGAGCGGGGCGTAGGTGAGCGAGCCCGCGACGACCGAGGCTCCGGCTGTCGACGTCCGCATCGGCTCCACCGCGAACGCGCTCCAGCCGGTCTCGTCCGCGGAGCGGTCACTCGGAGCCGGCCTGTCCCAGTGGGTCGTCCTCGCGGTTATCGCCGGTGCAGCCGTCCTCGCCGACCAGCTCACGAAGCAGGTCGTGGGGCGAACGCTCGCACTCGGTGCGAGCGTCGACATCCTCGGCCCGTTCTCGATCCATCACGTGCAGAACTCGGGCATCGCATTCGGGCTGTTCGGGAGCCGCACGTCGATCGTCATCACCGTGACCGCGGTCGCCGTCTGCGCGATGCTCGTGTTCTTCGCGCGATCGGGACGACGCCATCCCGTCCTTCCCGTCGCGCTCGGGCTGGTGCTCGGCGGGAGCATCGCGAACCTGATCGACCGCGTACGGCTCGGACATGTGACGGACTTCCTGGACTTCGTCGCGTGGCCGGCCTTCAACCTGGCGGACACGTTCATCGTCGTCGGCGTCGCGATCCTGTTCGGGACGCTCGTCCTCGGCGATCGCTCGCACCGAATGCACGGAGCACGAGGTGGCGACGCTTCGCTTCGCGGTCGCTGACGGCGACGCAGGGTCGCGGCTCGACCGTGCTCTGGCAACCCGGTCAGAGATCGGCACGCGTTCGCTCGCTGAAAGGCTCGTCGCCGATGGAGCGGTGACGGTCGACGGCGCGGTGCGGCAGAAGAGCCACCGCCTCGAGCCGGGCTCGATCGTGGTCGTCGAGCTCCCGGATGCCGCAGCCGGGCTCGCGTCGGAGCCGGTGACCGTCGGAATCGCCTACGAGGACGAGCACGTCGTCGTCGTGGACAAGCCCGCGGGCATGACGATGCACTCCGGTGCGGGTACTGCCACTGGGACGCTTGCGGGGCAGCTCGTGACGCTCGGAGCAGCGGGAGGCGAAGATCCCGATCGTCCGGGAATCGTGCATCGACTGGATCGCGACACCTCGGGCCTCCTCGTCGTCGCGCGTTCGGTCGTCTCTTTCGACGCGCTGAAGGAGGCAATCCGCACGCGCGAGGTCGAACGCCGCTACCTCGGGCTCGTCAAAGGGCATCCGCGCTCGCGTACGGGGCGGATCGACGCTCCGATCGGCCGCGATCGGCGAGATCCGACGAAGCGGTCGCTGGACACGGAGGAGCCGCGCGAGGCGGTCACCTGGTTCGAGGTGAGCGAGACGCTGCCCGAGCACACGCTGCTGGACGTGAAGCTCGAGACCGGCAGGACGCACCAGATCCGCGTACACCTCGCGGCGATCGACCTTCCGGTGTCCGGTGACCCTTCTTACGGCGTGAAGGGAGACCTCGACCTGGAGCGACAGTTCCTGCACGCGAACCGGCTTCGCTTCGCACATCCCGTCACAGGGGCGCCGATCGACCTCGAATCGCCACTTCCGCACGAACTCGCGACTGCGCTCGAGCGGGCGCGCCAGGCGTAGGCGAGGCTTGCCTCGCCCTGACCGCCACCCTCGCGCGGGCGAGGCAAGCCTCGCCCCTACAGCTACAATCCCGCGGTTCGTCTCGTCCCTTCGACCCGGCGACCAGCCGTGGTGGGGGTGCCGTCGCTCTATGCGCGGTTCCGCCCGGCCCGTCGGTGGATCACCATCAACCAATCCTGAAAGGGGCTGATCGCGTGTCAGTCGTCACGATGCGAGAGCTGCTGGAGGCCGGCGTCCACTTCGGCCACCAGACGCGTCGCTGGAATCCCAAGATGCGCCGCTACATCTTCGGCGAGCGCGGCGGTATCTATCTCATCGATCTCACGAAGACCCAGGAGCTGCTCGTTGAGGCACACGAGTTTGCGCGCAACATCGCGGAGCGCAACGGGACGGTTCTCTTCGTCGGCACCAAGAAGCAGGCTCAGAACGCTGTCACGGAGCACGCCTCACGCGTAGGGATGCCGTACGTCGCGAACCGCTGGCTCGGCGGCTTGCTCACGAACTGGCGCACGATCTCCGATCGAATCGCCTACTTGCACGACCTGCGCCGCCTCAAAGCGGATGGCCAGCTCGCGCTGCTGCCGTCGAAGGAACGCATCGGCATGGAGGGCGACCTCGAGAAGCTCGAATCGAACCTCGGCGGCGTGGCGGACATGAAGCGCCAGCCCGATGCGGTGTTCGTCATCGACATGAAGAAGGAGCTGCTCGCCGTGCGCGAGACGCACCGCCTCGGCGTCCCCGTGATCGGTCTCGTCGACACCAATGCCGATCCCGACGAGGCGGAGTACGTGATCCCGGGCAACGACGACGCGATTCGCTCGTGCGACTTGATCGCCCGCGTCGTCGCCGACGGCATCGCCGCGGGCCGCTCGAAGGTCACGACGACAGAGATGAGCGCCCCCACCCCCGTCAAGTCGGTAGCCGAAGAGGGCCCGGACGAGCTCGCGGCAGCGCCTGAGGCCGAGGCTGAGGCCGAGGTCGAGGTCGCGCCCGAGCCGGTCGCGGTTGCAGAGGGAGGCGACGCCGAATGAGCACGACGATCAGCGCCTCGCAGGTGAAGGAGCTTCGTGACGCGACGGGCGCGGGAATGATGGACTGCAAGCGCGCCCTCGAAGAGACGAGCGGCGACCTCGACGCTGCCCGCACGCTCCTGCGCGAGCGCGGCATGGCATCGGCCGGCAAGCGCGCGGGGCGCGAGACGACGGAAGGACTCGCCGGCTACATCGTCGATGGCGGCCTCGGCTCACTCGTCGGCGTCGGCTGTGAGACGGAGCCCGTGTCGAAGAGCGACGAGTTCCAGGACTTCGCGATCAAGGTGCTTCGCGCTGTCCATGCGGACGGCCCGGACACGGTCGAGTCGTTCGAGGACGAGCGCATGGAGCTCATCGCGAAGCTCGGCGAGAACATCGTCGTCGTCGGAGTCGAGCGCTTCGAGGCACCCGCAGGAAACGTTCTCGCGGCGTACGCGCACCCGCCGGCGAACAAGATCGGCGTGCTCGTCGAGCTCGAGGGCGGCTCCGAGGAGCTCGCACGGCAGCTCGCGATGCACATCTCCTTCGCCGCGCCCGAATGGACGACGCGGGAGGACGTTCCCGCCGAGGTCGTCTCGGCAGAGCGCTCGATCTACACGAACACGGACGAGGTGCAGTCGAAGCCGGAGGCCGCGCGTGAGAAGATCGTCGACGGCATGCTCAACAAGCGCTTCTTCGCGGCGGTCCCGGGCGGTGCTCTCGTCGAGCAGGCGTGGATCCACGAGCCGTCGAAGACCGTCGGGCAGGCGATGAGCGACGCCGGCGCAGCGGTCGTCCGGTTCGCGCGCATCTCCGTCGCCGGATCGTGAGCACCGCTCGCCTCCGGCTCGCGGTCGCGGGGGAAACCATGTTTCCCCCGCGTGCCCCTTTCTTCTTGAGAGCGTGGGGAACGTCCCGGTTCCCCACACCCCTCCCCGCTCACGATCCGGGGATCGGATCGTGAGCACTTCGACCGACGAGGTTGCGGAAGCCGCCGCAGGCGCGAGCGGCACCCGGTTTCGCCGGGCGCTTCTGAAGCTTTCCGGCGAGGCGCTGCTCGGAGGTCGCGAGTACGGCATCAATCCGGCAACTGTCACCGCGATCTCCGAGGAGATCGTCGCCGTCCACGACGCCGGGACGCAGCTCGCGGTCGTGGTCGGCGCCGGGAACATCTACCGTGGGATGGCCGCGGCTGCAGAAGGGATGGATCGCGCGACGGCCGACTACGCCGGGATGCTGGCGACGCTGCTCAATGCGCTGTCGCTCCAGGACGCCCTCGAGCGGCTCGGCGTGAACACGCGCGTCCAGTCGGCGATCGCGGTCTCGGAGGTCGCGGAGCCGTACATCCGGCGCCGCGCGATCCGCCATCTCGAGAAGGAGCGCGTCGTCATCTTCGCGGCAGGGACGGGCAACCCGTTCTTCACCACCGACACGGCCGCTGCGCTACGAGCGCTCGAGATCGGCGCCGAGGCGATCCTCATGGCCAAGAACAAGGTGCAGGGTGTCTACGACGGCGACCCGAACGAGGATCCGAGCGCGCAGTTCCTTCCGGAGCTCACGCATCTCGAGGCGATCGAGCGCGGCCTGAAGGTGATGGACACGACCGCGCTGTCCCTCTGCATGGACAACCGCCTTCCGATCCACGTCTTCGAGCTGGCACAGGGCAACATCCGGCGCGTTGCCGCAGGCGAGCGCGTCGGCACGATCATCCGGACTCCCTGAAGGAGGGGCGCGCATGGCAGCGATCGAGGACTTCCTCGCGGACGCGAAGAGACGCATGGACAAGTCGATCGAGGCGACGCATCACGAGTTCAACTCGATCCGCACGGGCCGCGCGTCGCCAGCGCTCCTCGACCGCATCACGATCGACTACTACGGCACGCCGACGCCGCTGAAGAGCCTTGCGTCGATCTCCGCGCCGGAGGCGCGAATGCTCGTAGTCCAGCCGTTCGATCCAGGGTCGATCAAGAACATCGAGCGCGCGGTGCAGGAGTCAGACCTCGGTCTCACTCCGTCGAACGACGGCAAGATCGTGCGGCTCCCGATTCCCGCACTCACCGAGGAGCGGCGCAAGGACCTCGTAAAGGTCGTGCGGCGCGTCGCGGAGGAGGGCAAGGTCGCAATCCGCAACGTGCGGCGCGACATCATGCAGCACCTGAAGGAGCTCGTCGTGAACGGCGACGTCGGAGACGACGAGGAACGTCGCGCCGAGCAGCAGGTGCAGAAGATCACCGACGAGCACACGAAGTCGATCGACGACCTCTTGAAGGTGAAAGAGGCCGAGATCATGGAAGTCTGATCGCCTCCGGCGATCAGACTAGGAAATGACGCCAGAGGCTTCTACTAGCCACGGTTCGGGCGAAGCCCGAAGCGTGGCAATCATCATGGACGGGAACGGGCGCTGGGCATCGGCTCGTGGACTTCCCGTCGCAGAGGGCCATCGCGAGGGTGCGCGGGCTCTGCGCCGGACGGTCGAGGCGGCCGTTGACCTCGAGATCACGTCGCTCGCCGTGTACGCGTTCTCGACGGAGAACTGGGCTCGTCCGCCCGACGAGGTCGAGTCGATCATCGAGCTCATGGACGAGACGATCGACCGTGAGCTACCCGATCTCGCGAAACAGGGCGTGCGCACGCGCTTCTTCGGTCGCCGCGATCGCATCCCGGTCGCGCTGCAGGAGAAGATGGCACGCCTCGAAGCCGAGACGGCACATCTCGACACCCTTCAACTCTGGATCGCTTTCGACTACGGCGGTCGCGCCGAGCTTGTGGAAGCAATGCGCCGCATTCTCGAGGAAGGGACCAGACCCCAGGACGTGTCCGAAGAGGCCATCGTCGCTCGGCTCTACGCACCCGAGCTCCCCGATCCCGACCTCGTGATCCGGACCTCCGGCGAGCAGAGGATCTCGAACTTCCTCCTCTGGCAGTCGGCCTATGCCGAGCTCGTGTTCGACGACACCCTCTGGCCCGACTTCGGCGAGGAGCGGCTCCGCGCCGCTGTCGACGAGTACGCGAGCCGCGGGCGACGGTTCGGAGCGCGATGAGCCCCTTGCTGTCGCGTGTCCTCGTGGCGGCGATCCTCCTGCCGCTCGTCATCGGGCTCGTCTACCTCGGTGACTGGTGGCTGTTCGGCCTCGCGCTCGCCGGCGGCCTCTTTGCGCTCCACGAGCTGTACGTGATGGCCCGCGAGCTTCGGCCACTCGTGCTCGGGGGCTACCTCGGGTTCGTCACGACGCTCCTCGGGCTCCAGCTCGGCGGGCTCGAGTGGATGCTCGGCGGGCTGCTCGCCACCTTCGTGCTCGCGTTCGTCGTCTACGGCCTCGGGGGTGTGCGGCAATCCGCGACGACGTCGTTCGGGGTCACGCTGCTCGGCGTCGCGTGGGTGGGAGCGGGTCTCGGCTGTCTCCTCCTCATCCGCGACATCCCCGAGTTCGGCTTCTGGACTGTGATGGCGGTGCTCTTCACCGTGTTCGCGGCGGACACGGGCGCGTTCTTCGTCGGGCGCACGCTCGGCCGCCACGCCCTGGCGCCGGCGATCTCGCCGAAGAAGTCGTGGGAGGGCTTCGTCGGCGGTGTGCTCGCGGCGGTCGGGATGGCGTTCGTGATCCTCTACCGCGACCGTGACGACTTCCTCTCGATCCCCGAGTCGCTGCTCCTCGGTCTCGTCATCGCGCTCGCAGCGGTGCTGGGTGACCTCTTCGAGTCCTCGGTGAAGCGGGATCTCGAGGTCAAGGACTCGGGACGCGTGCTGGGCGGCCACGGCGGGATGCTCGACCGGCTCGATTCGCTCCTGTGGGCGGGCCCGGCCGCGTACTTCACGATCCTCGCCTTCGGGGCGACGTAGCCGTGCCTGAACACATCCGCGGTTAGCCTTCGCTCGTGCGCGAGAGACGAGTCGCCCTGCTCGGGGCCACAGGATCCATCGGGTGTCAGGCGCTCGACGTGATCGCGGCGAATCCCGAGCTCACGGTGTGCGCCCTCGCGTCGGGCTCGCAGCCGTTCGACGACGTCGCGTCGCAGTTGGGAGTGGAGCACGCGCAGGTCGGCGGCGACCTCACAACGCTGCTCGATGCCTCTAAGCCCGATCTCGTGCTGAATGCGGTCGTCGGGTTCGCGGGTGTCGGCGCGACGCTCTGGGCGCTCGAGCGCGGCGTCACGCTCGCGCTCGCGAACAAGGAGAGCCTCGTCGCCGCCGGCGACCTCGCAGTCGCAGCCTGGAAGCGGGGAGGAGGGTTGCTCCTGCCCGTCGACAGCGAGCACTCGGCACTCTTCCAATGCCTCGAGGGGCGCCCACCGGAGACCATCGACTCGGTCGTCCTCACCGCGTCCGGCGGCCCGTTCAGGAACCGATCGCTCGAGGAGCTCGAATCAGTGACCGTGGAGGAAGCTCTCGCGCATCCGACGTGGTCCATGGGTCCGAAGATCACCGTCGACTCCGCGACCCTCGCGAACAAGGGCCTCGAGCTCATCGAGGCGCACTACCTCTTCGATCTTCCGTACGAGAGGATCGAGGTCGTCGTGCATCCGACGTCGGTCGTCCATGCGCTCGTCCGGTTCCGGGACGGCGCAGCGCTCGCGCACCTCGGATATCCGGACATGCGCGTTCCGATCTCGTTCGCACTCACGCACCCGGAGCGCAAGACGACGTCGGTGCCGGGGCTCGACTTCTCGACCGGTCTTCGGCTCGAGTTCGAGCCGCCGGACTTCGAGCGTTTTCCGCTGCTGCCTCTCGCGCGCGAGGCGGGCGAGCGCGGCGGGACGTTCCCGTGCGCGTTCAACGCTGCGAACGAGGTCGCGGTGGCTGCGTTTCTCGACGGCCGTATCGGCTTTCCCGAGATCGCGGGGCTCGTGCACGATGCGCTGGACGAGGTTGACGGCGCGCCCGCTAGCGATCTCGCAGAGCTCGTCGAGGCCGACGAGCAGGCAAGGCGTCTCACTGAGCGGAGGTTGGCTCCAGTTTGAGCATCTTCATCTCGATCCTCGGCCTGGCACTGCTCATCCTCATCCATGAGGCAGGTCACTTCTTCGCCTCGCTCGCGGTCGGCCTACGGCCGCGGCGCTTCTACGTCGGGTTCCCGCCGGCGATCGCGAAGACGACGCGCAGGGGCATCGAGTACGGCATCGGTGCGATTCCACTCGGCGGCTTCGTGTCGATCCCCGGCATGCACCGCCCGATCCCGCACGATGCCGAGCGACGGTTCTCACGGGCCGTGGAGGACGCGCCGTCGCTCGCCGGCCCCGTCGATCGGGTGAAGCGAGCGCTCGACGGAGACGATCTCGAGTCCGGTCTCTACGCGCTCGACGACCTGGAGGAAGCACTGCGCTTGGCCACGGTCTCGCCCGCGGCGCGGGCGTCGGCCGAGAAGGGCCTCACCGAGCTGCGCGACGGGCTCGGGCCGGACGCGTACTGGAAGGCCGCGACATGGCGGCGTCTGGTCGCGATCGCCGCCGGCCCCGCCGCGAACATCGCGCTGACGATCGCGATCTTCACGTTCCTGTTCATGACCGTCGCGGGCGCAGCCACGCGAGTCGTCGGCACCGTCGCGCCGGAGATCCAGGCGGGAGTCGAATCTCCCGCGCAGGCGATCGGCCTGAAGGCCGGAGACCGGATCATCGCGATCAACGGGCAGCCGGTGAAGGCCGACGAGATCGCCGACACGATCGGCGAGTCAGGCGGCAACGAGCTCACGCTGACCGTCGTGCGCTCGGGCGAGGAGCTCCAACTCGGTCCGGTTGCAGGGCAGCTCGTCGACGAGCGCTATCGGCTTGGCTTCGGACTCGAAGGCACCGGCCTCGGCTTCTTCCCAGCGGTCCGGGAGGCCGTTGAGGTCACCGGTCTCGTCGCGAAGGAGATCGTGAAGTCGCTCGGCCGCCTTCTGACGGGAGACGGCAGAGACGAGGTCTCGAGCCCGATCGGAATCACGCAGGCATCGTCCGATGCCGTCGAGCGCGGCGCCGACAGCTACCTCTGGGTGCTCGGGCTCATCTCGCTCTCGCTCGCGCTCCTGAACCTGCTGCCGCTGCTCCCCCTGGACGGCGGGCACATCCTGTTCACACTCATCGAGGGAGCTCGTGGGAAGTTCCTGAAGCGCGAGATCTACGAGCGCGTCTCCGTCGTCGGTCTCGCCGTTGTCCTGCTCCTCTTCTTCGTCGGGCTCTCGAACGACATCGGGAAGCTTTCCTAGCCGTTTGGGACAGTGCTGGTGTCAGACCGTGTCTGACACCGAGGCCCGGCGATACCCTCTAGGCGTGGCCAGCGCGGTTCAGATTCGGGTCGGTGACGTGATCATCGGCGGCGGTGCACCCGTCGTGGTGCAGTCGATGACGTTGACGAAGACGCACGACATCTCTGCGACGACGGCGCAGATCGCCGCCCTCGCATCGGCGGGCTGCGAAGTCGTCCGGGTCGCCGTGCCGAAGAACGAGGACGCCGCGGCGCTCCCGCTCATCGTGCGACTTTCGCCGATCCCGGTCATCGCAGACATCCACTTCAACGCCTCCCTCGCGCTCAAGGCGATCGAGGCTGGCGTGGCCGCCGTGCGCATCAACCCTGGGAACATCGGTGGCCCGGACAAGGTCGAGCTGGTCGTACGTGCGGCCAAGAAGGCCGGCATCCCGATGCGCATCGGCGCGAACTCCGGCTCGCTCCCGAAGCATCTCCATGCGCTCGCGCAGCAGGATCAGGCAGAGGCGCTCGTCGCCGCCGCGCTCGAGGAGGTCGAGCTCCTCGAGCGCCTCGAGTACCGCGACTTCAAGATCTCGGTCAAGGCGACGCACGTGCCGACGATGATCCGCGCGTACCGGATGCTCTCCGCGAAGGTTCCGTACCCGCTCCACCTCGGCGTCACCGAGGCGGGCACGGAGTTCGCAGGGGCGATCAAGAGCTCGGTCGGCATCGGATCGCTCCTCGCAGACGGAATCGGCGACACGATGCGCGTCTCCCTCACCGCCGACCCCGTCAAGGAGATCGAGGTGGCGTGGGAGATCCTCAAGGCACTCGGTCTACGTGAGCGCGGACCGGTCATGATCGCGTGCCCGTCGTGCGGGCGCGACAACGTGGGCGTCGAGAGCCTCGCGCGCGTCGTCGAGGATCGCCTGCGCACGTACCCGGAGGCGTTCGAGGTCGCCGTCATGGGCTGCGCCGTGAATGGACCGGGGGAGGCGGGCGACGCTGACTTCGGCATTGCCGGTGGCCGCGACGTCGGATTCATCTACGCACACGGTCGCGTGCTCAAGAAAGTTCCATCGGAGACGCTGATCGACGAGCTCTTCGTCGAAATCGACCGCTGGCTCGCGGAGGGGATGAAGCGCCCGAAGCGGCTCAAGATGGCAAAGCCGGCCGCGCTCGCCATGGCGGAAGCCTCGCTCATCCCCTTGGACTAGCCTTCGCGCCTCATGTTGGCGCGGCAGTCACGGCTCTTCATCCCGACCCTGCGCGAGGCGCCGGCAGACGCCGAGGCTGCCTCGCACAAGCTGCTCGTCCGCGGCGGGTACATCCGGCAAGTCGCAGCTGGGATCTGGACGTTCCTGCCGCTCGGCTGGCGCGTCCACGAGAAGGTCGTCCAGGTGATCCGGGAGGAGCAGGACGCCATCGGCGGGCAGGAGATGCTCATGCCCGTGCTCACACCCCGAGAGCTCTGGGAGGCGACCGGTCGCATCTCGATTCCCGAGGTGTTCCACCTCGAGGACCGCACTGGCCGTACGTTCATTCTCCCGTTCACGCACGAGGAGACCGTGACCTTCCACGCGCGCGAGATCCAGAGCTACCGGCGATTGCCGCAGATGGTCTACCACTTCGCGGTCAAGAATCGGGATGAGCCGCGGCCGCGGGGTGGGCTCCTGCGGGTCCGCGAGTTCATCATGAAGGACGCGTATTCGTTCGACCGCGACGAGGCCGGCCTCGACGAGAGCTTTCGCAAGCAGGAGGAGGCGTACCACCGCACCTTCCGGCGGTGCGGGCTCGAGTACTCGGCCGTCGCCGCGGAGTCGGGGGTCATGGGCGGCAAGGAGTCGATGGACTTCCTCGCACCCTCGGGGTCGGGCGAGAACACGCTCGTCTCATGCGAGAACGGCGACTACGCGGCGGATCTCGAGATCGCGCGCGGGACCCCACGGCCCGCCGTCGTGCCGGAGCGCCGCGACGCACCCGAGAAGGTGGAGACGCCCGGGATCACGACGATCGAGGCGCTGGCGGAGTTTCTCGGCATCGACAGCTCGGCGACCTCGAAGGCGATGCCCGTCGTCAAGCCCGACGGCACGCTTGTCCTCGGACTCGTCCGCGGCGACGACCGTCTGTCCGAGTCGAAGATGCTGGGCGTGCTCGGCAGCGACTTTCGCGCCGCCACGGACGAGGAGATCCGGGCCGCGTTCGAAGCCGGGGGCGGTTCGCTGGGCCCGATCGGCGTCGGCGTCGAGGTTGTCGCGGACGACGCTCTGCGCGAGGGGCAGTTCGTCGCAGGTGCGAACCGCGACGGCTGGCATCTGCTCGGCGTCGAGGCAGGTCGTGACTTCGAGCCTCGGTTCGCAGACATCCGAGAGCCCGTCGAGGGCGACACGTGCCCCGAATGCGGCGGCGCGCTCCGCTTTCAGACGGCGATCGAGGTCGGACACATCTTCAAGTTCGGCACGCGCTACTCGGAACCGCTCGAGGCGACCTTCCTCGACGAGGACGGAGCCGAGAAGCCGCTGATCGGTGGCAGCTACGGCATCGGCCCCGGACGGGTGATGGCTGCGATTGTCGAGCAGTCCCACGACGAGAACGGGATCGTCTGGCCCGCGTCGATCGCGCCGTACGGCGTCCACGTCCTCGCGCTCCACGGTGGGTCGGCTGAAGTGCTGGCGCTGGCCGAGGCGGTGACGGCGACGCTCGACGAGGCCGGGCTCCAGGTGCTCTTCGACGACCGCGACGAGCGCCCAGGTGAGAAGTTCGCCGACGCGGATCTGATCGGCTGCCCGCTCCGCGTCATCGTCGGGAAGAAGTCGCTCGAGGACGACTCGGTGGACGTTCGCCGACGCGACGGCTCGGCGGAGGATCGCGTGCCGACGTCAGACGTGCTGAAATGGGTCACGCAGTCCTGATGGCGCGACGGCGAAGATACAGCGACGATCCCTTCGGCCCCACGATCGAGCGGCTGATGGAGGAGACGGGAACGACGTACCGCGGCCTCGCCGCGAAGGCCGATCTCTCCGCCGGCTATCTCAACCACATCGTCCACGGCAACCGTCCAGTGCCGTCGAACGACGTCATCGCGCGGATCGCGGAGTCCCTGGACGTCGAAGCGGAGCACTTCCGCGAGTACCGCATCCGTGTCATCACCGACAAGCTCGAGACGATGCCCGAGCTCATCGACCGCCTCTACAAGCGCCTGGCGTAGTTCGGGCCCTCGCCGAGGATGGCCAAAGCGGGCATGCCCCAGGACGTGCCCGCCCCAGACATAGCTCGATCAGCCAGCTCGCGGGCATGAGGCGTACGTGGCGCCCAACGAACTTCCTCCGGTGTCTGACACCGCAGGTGGATAACTTCGACGTGTCCCGGACGTACTAGAGGCAAGAGTGCGTCGCCGCCCCGACACCGAGCTCGTCGTGCTCGCCCGCGAGGGCTCGACCGAGGCCGCGGGGGCGCTCTTCGATCGCTACTGGACACTCGCCTGGCGCGCGGCGTACGCCGTCACGGCCGATCGCGGCCTCGCCGACGACGCGGGGCAGGAAGCGTTCGTAAAGGCGGTAGCTGCGCTCGACGCTTCGACGAGACACAGCGGTTCGCGCCCTGGCTCAAGCGGATCGCGATCAACGCAGCAGTCGATTCCCTCCGTCGGAGTCGGCGGTTGGAGGTCCTCCACGACGAGGAGAGCACCTTCCACACGTGGGCACTCGCGTCGGTGACGCGAACGAGCGGATCTACGAGTCGGGGGTCGCGGAGGCCGGATACGAGCCCGACCCGGCAGCGGCGCAGACGCTCGCGACGGCCGCGACGCTCACGCGCGGTCGTGTTCTCGAGGAGGGAGAGGTCGGCGAGGTTGCTGCCGGTGTCCGCGAGGCGCTCGCCACGGGTCCGACCGTCGACCGACGCATCGAGGGGAACCGCCAGGCACTCATGCCGTACGTCGCGCTGCTGGCGATCTTCCCGCTCGGATTCGTGCTCTACCGTCGCAATCTCTGAGAGCGGCTAAGGTTCCTCGCGCCACGGGGCGTGGCGTAGCCTGGTAGCGCGTCCGGCTGGGGGCCGGAAGGTCGCAGGTTCAAATCCTGCCGCCCCGACTGTAGGCCGCATGGTTGAGCCGGGTTCAGCCTTCCGTCGCTTCCTCGGCTCTAGGCGCTCAGGTCCGGCTTTCCGGAAGCCGATTCCTCTGTCATGGGATCAGAGGGCTTGACCAGGTCACGAGGGCGGCCACCGGTCTTCTCGGACGCCGCCCTGCGGCGGGCAACCGACTTCTCGTACGCTCGCAGCGTCAGAACACGGCGCGGTGGGCAGGATCTCGTGTACCGGATGTTCGCCGTCGCTGCGATCGAGCTCTTTCGGGAGGCGTATCCCGAAAAGGGTGCTCCTCTCGAGTGGCTGCTCGAGCCGCACCGTCGTCACACGCTGCTCACGGAGCTCGGTCGCACCGCAAAGCCCAGGTCCGACGCCGGCGGCGGGCTGGCGTGGAGCGAGGAAGACGTTTCTGAATTGATCCGCGTCGCTCTCGAGATCGCCGAGCTGAAGCCATCGACGAAGCTCGGGGTCGCCCGGATTCGAGCACTTCGGAAGCACTGAGTCCGAGCGAGATCTCACCCGATCCCGGGGCCGTCCAACGAGCGCGCTTGCTAGCCAGTCATGCGCGCGACGACCTCGTACTTCGTGACCGACGTGCGCCGTCCGGGCGTGTCGCCTGCCGGCATCGCGCTGAGGGCAGCGTCGCCGGTCGCGTAGTCGTCCTCGGAGTCGAAGAAGAGAACCGCGAGGGCGGCATCAGTTGCAGGGTCGTGGAGCATGATCATCTCCGTGGCCGGTACGTCCGTCGGCCGTTCGCCCGACTCGATCTCTTGCTTCAGCGCAGCGATCCGCTCGCTGTCGACACCTTCGAAGGACACAACGCGTGCGAGTGCCATGAGAGCCTCCTGACTCGATTGGGGGGAGCCTATGTGCGAACCGTCGCCGACGTATCGACGAAGATGCGATCAGTGCAACGCCTCCCGCTCGTCACGTTCCTCGTCGTCAGCGCCTGGACGATCGGCGGGCTCGTCGTCGATCAGCAGGTCGGGCACACGGGACAGCTGGCGCTCGGCGTCTTCACGGCCGGCGTCCTCGCTGCGCTCCTCGCGCTCCAGCCGACCACCGTTCGCCTCCAGACGCTCGCGGTGGTCGGCATCGCGACGCTCGGCGAGATCGTCGGCTCGCTCGTGTGGGGCGTCTACGGCTACCGACTCGAGAACCTTCCAGCGTTCGTGCCGCCGGGGCACGGGCTCGTCTACCTTGCGGGTCTCTCGCTGGCGACGCTCCTCGCACGGCGCACGAATGCCCTTCTCGTCGCGGCCGGTGCCGTCGCGGCGACGTGGGGGATCGCGGGAGTCACGGTGTTGCCAATGCCGGACGTCTCGGGCACGATCGGGTGCGCGTTCCTGATCGGGGTGCTCGTCTGGACTCGTCGTCCGGTCTACGCCGGCGTCTTCATGGTCGTTGTGGGACTCGAGCTCTACGGCACCGCGCTGGGCACGTGGACGTGGCAGCCCGCAGTGCCCGGCCTCGGCCTCTCCCAGGGGAACCCTCCGAGCGGGGTCGCGAGCGGCTACGTGGTCTTCGACGTGCTCGCGCTCACGCTCGTCGCCCGGCTCGGCGTCGCCGCCGCGGCGCTTCAGTCGAGAAGGGGGCGGAGATCGGACGCGTCGACGACTGTCCCCGCGCGGATCAGCTCACGCGCGGAGTCGACCTTGCCCCAGGCGTCCCAGAGCAGAAATCCGCGCGCCTTGCCTTCGCCGTCGACGTAAGCGACGACGCCCTTGCGGTTGGGCTCGGCCCACTCCTCGACCGTGTCGAGACTCGAGTCGACGTCTCCCACAGCCTCGTAGCCGAGGTCGAACAGGTCGGAGTAGAAGAACGGCAGGTGGTCGTACGGCTGCCCTGCTCCGGCCATGTTGGCACCGACGGATCGGCCGTGCGTGTTCGCGTGATCCTCGTGCTCGACGCGCCTCATCCCGTCGAGCGCGGGCACCGGGAAGCGGGCGACGTCTCCGGCCGCATACACGTCGTCGCGCCCTCCGGCGCGACCGAGCTCATCCACGAGGATCCCGTCGTCCATGCCGAGCCCAGCGGCCTCTGCGAGGTCCGTCGCAGGCACGATCCCGAGGCCCGCGACGATCGCGTCGGCCTCGACGACGGTTCCCTGCTTCGTCGTCACCGTGCCGGCGGAGATCGACTCGGCGACCTCGTCGGTGAGGACGGTGACGCCCTTCTCGCGGTAGTAGCCGTTCACGTATGCGGAGAGCTGCCGCGGAAAGAGCCGCGCGCCGATCCCGGGACCTCGGAAGACCATCGTGACCGTGCACCCGTTCGTCGCGAGCGCTGCGGCGATCTCCGACCCGATGAAGCCGCCACCGATGACTGCCACCCGCACGCCGTCGCCGGCAAGGCGTCGCAGGCGCCGATAGTCGTCGAGCGTCCTGAAGTAGATGACGTCACTCGCATCCCCGGGCAGCCGCCTCGGCACGCCCCCGGTGGCGAGGAGCAGCTTCTCGTACGAGTGCGACTCGCCCGTGTCGTCCGTCGCCGTCCGCGCAGCGAAGTCGAGGGAGACCACGCGACGGCCGGCGTGAACGTCGACGCCGAGATCGGGCGTCCCACGGAAGATCGAAGCCTCTTCTTTGCCGCTCCACAACCCCTTGGTGAGTGGCGGCCGCACGTACGGCTCGTGCGCCTCTGCGCCGAACATGCCGATCGTCCCGGCCGTGTCGTGGTCGCGAATGCCGCGGCACGCGGAGTCCCCCGTCATCCCGCCGCCGACGATCAGGTAGCGATACGCGGCCATCTCAACCGATCCTAGATGCCGCAGTCGGGTGGGCGCTGTAGAGTCCCGCGCGGCGTTGACCGGACTGCGACCAGCGGCCTTCCTCACGACAGCGGTGGCGGCCGCATGTCTCGCTATTCCCGCGACTGGCGCGGAGCAGGTCGGAGGAACGGATCGCGCAGCGATTTTCTACTACCCGTGGTACTCGACGCCCGCAAAGGACGGGCGCTGGGCGCACTGGTACGTCGAGCGCGACGGCGCACCGGTGCTGTCGACGCCGTACATCCCGACCCGCGGCCTGTACTCGTCGGCGAACGCGAAGCTCGTCCTCGCGCAGATGCGGGAGATCGCTGCGACGGGGGTCGGCACGCTCGTCGTGTCGTGGTGGGGGTTCGACTCGCCGGAGAACGAGCGGCTGCTCCTGGTCGAGCAGGCTGCGACGCGCTACGGGCTCGAGGTCGCCATCCACGTCGAACCGTATCGCGGTCGCACCCCGGCGCGGGCCGCGGAGGACATCGAGAAGCTTCGCCGCGAAGGAGGGTTCACCGACTTCTACGTCTACGACGTCGATCGCGATCCCACGTCGGCGTGGGCCGAGGCGCTCGGCTCACTCTCCGACGTTCGCGTGTTCGGCCACACGACGCTCGTCGGACGCGCGAAGGCATCGGGGTTCGACGGGCTCTACACCTACGACGTCGTGACGTGGAACGGGGCGCTCTTCAAGCGTCTCTGCACGCAGGCGCACGCTGCAGGCCTGCTCTGCGCGCCGTCGGTCGGGCCGGGATACGACGCGCGGCTCGCGACGCGGCACGAGGTCGTTCGGCCGCGAAACGATGGACTCACGTACGACCGCCTGTGGAAGACCGCGCTCAGGGCCAACGCCGACATCGTCACGATCACGAGCTACAACGAGTGGCAGGAGGGGACGCAGATCGAGCCCGCGCGCGTCGCCGTCGGAAAGCCGAGCTACGAGGGCGCGTGGGGCAAGACCGGAGTGCCCGCCCAGCGCGCGTACCTCGACGCCACCGCGCGCTGGACCGCTCGACTCGGTGCGGCTCCGCGCTAGTAGAGCGCGGTCGCGAGCCTGCGCCGGTAGGCCACCGTCACCGGGTCGTCGTGCCCGAGATCGTCGAAGACGGCTAGTGCGACCGCTCGTAGCCGCTCGCGCTCCTCGGGCGACGCGTCGGCGGTCACGTCGAGGATGAGCTCGAGCGCTCGCTCGGGCTCGTCGGCCTCGAGCGCCTCCAGGACGTCGGGCAGCTCGCCGCTCGCGCGAAGCTCCTCGACGACCGCGATCACACGGGGTGGAGCGAGCAGCTCGTCGAGGAAGGACGCGACGGCAACGGGGGAGCGCACACCGACGAACTCGGAGATGACCCGGCCGTTCTTGAACGCCTTGACGGCGGGAATGCCCTGCACGCGGTGCGTCGCAGCGAGACCGGCGTTCGCGTCGACGTCGACCTTCGCGAGGACGACCGATCCGTCGCGCGCGCCGATCTGCTCCTCGAGCACGGGAGTGAGTGCGCGGCACGGGCCGCACCACGCCGCCCAGAAGTCCACGACGACGGGCACCGCGCGCGAGCGCTCGACGACGTCGTTCTCGAATGTCGCCTCGGTGACGTCCACCTCGCGCCGACTGTAGCTACGCGACCACGACGTCGGCCCCGCAGCCCGCGATGAGTGCTGCGGGCACGTGCTCGGCATCGACAGCTCGGAGCGAGTCGTGTTCGAGGTCGATCTCGATGTTGGGCCACGCCTCGAGGCCCAACGAGCGCGCGCCGACCTCCCGTCCGAAGCCATACAGCTCCTCGGTGGAGAACACCCCGCGTCGTCCCGACTGGCGCCGGGCAATGCCCTCCAGCTCCCGAAGCTCCTCGAACGGGTCGATCCGCACGTTCGAGTCGGAGCCGATGCAGATCGAGATGCCACGCGTGCGTACGCGCTCGGCAGGGAGAAAGCCGTCGCCGAGATCGGCCTCTGTCGTCGGACACGCGCAGATCGTCGAGCCGTGCGACGCGAGCAGGTCGAGCTCGGCACCATCGGCGTGCGTCGCGTGCACGATCGTCGTCCGGTCGGTCAGGCAGCCGGTGCGCGCGAGGAGCTCGATCGGCCTACAGCCGTGCTCAGCAAGGCATTCGTCGATCTCCTTCGGCTGCTCGTCCGCGTGGACGTGCAGTGGCAATTGCTCTGCGATGGCGTACTGTCCGATCTCCCCGAGCCAGTCGGCCGGGCAGGCACGCACGGAGTGAGGGGCGAGCCCGACGCGGAGGCCGGCGGCGCGCAACGACTCGACCTGGCCGAGGTAGTCGCTCACCGAGTCCTGGCGAAAGCGCTCGAGACCGCCTCGTGCGTAAGCGACGTGGAGGAGCACGAGCTCGATGCCGGCCGCTGTGGCAGCTTCTGCGGCTGCCCGAGCTTCCGGTACGCCGATGTAGTGGAACTCGCCCACGGCCGTGTAGCCGGCAGCCAGCATCTCGCGGTAGCCGTGCTCGTAGTCATTCCGCACGTGTTCGGGGGTCTGGCGCTCTGCCTCGGCGAGCATGACGTCGCGCCAGGCCCAGAAGTCGCCGCCGGCTGCCCGCCCGCGCATGGCGCGCTGGAACGTGTGGCTGTGCGCGTTCACGAAGCCGGGGATGCGCAGCGTGCGCGCCACGGAGGCGACGCTAGCAGGCGGTGACCGGGCCAGAGCCATGGAGGGTCTGACTCCGCGCGTAGGTTGTCGCTGTGTCCTGGGCCGAGATCCGTCACACGATCCCGAACGCACTCACGATCGTGCGTCTCGTCGCGATCCCGGTGTTCGTCTGGCTCTATCTCGACGCGGGTGACGGTCCGGCGTGGGGGGCGGGGATCTTCTTCGCCGCAGCTGCTCTCACCGACCAGGTCGACGGCTTCCTCGCGCGCCGCTGGCGGGTCGAGTCGCGCTTCGGGCAGGTCGCGGATCCGCTCGCGGATCGCCTCATGATCGGGACGGCGGCGATCCTGATGCTCGCGACGGGTCGCATCCCGCTCCTCGCCGCGCTCGTCATCCTCGGCCGGGACGTCATCCTCCTGCTCGGCTACCGGCTCCTGTCCTCGGGTGGCTACGAGCTCGAGGTGACCTTCCTCGGAAAGACGGCCACCTGGGTGCTCTACGCCGCGGTGGGGTTCGTGCTCGTAACCGAGGAGGGGACGACGTGGCCCCTTGTGTTCCTCTGGATCGGGATTGCGCTGTCGCTCGCGGCGGGCGCGCAGTACGCGTTGGGCGCGTGGCGAGAGGTGCGCGCCGGAAGGGACTCTCGAGTCGAGCGCGAACCCTGACGAGGACTCAAGTCTCAACCTGAGGTTGACCCCTGCGCCCGTCTCTTGCTTTACTCAAGGTCACCCACGAGGAAAGGCGGCCGGTGGAACCACTTCCTGATCTCTCGACCCTGACCGACGACGACCTTCGCAGCATGATCCGCGGCCTCGAGACCGAGGAGGACGAGGTCTCTTTCCGGCGTCGGGTGCTCCACGGTCGCATCGACATCCTGCGCGCGGAGCTCGTCGCACGCCTCCGCGAGCAGGTGAGCGCGGGGGAGGCCCAGCTCGCCGACGTCGAGCGCCTGAGCGAGATCCTCACGGCGAAAGTCGCTCCCACGGACGGCGAGTGAGCCACACCTACTGTCCCGAATGCGGCTTCCAGAACCCGGAGGCCTCGAGCTACTGCTCGCGCTGCGGTGCGCTCTTGACCGCCGAGGCAGGATCGGAGACGACCATGAGCTTCGACATCGAGCAACCGGGCGAGGAGGTCGACCTTCTCGAGGCGCTCGGTATCACCGGGGCTGCGCTCGTCGTACGCTCGGGTGGCGGCATGGCCGGCCAGTCGTTCCAGCCCGACGAAGGAAGCACGCTCATCGGCCGCTCTCCCGAGTGCCATGTGTTCCTCGACGATGTGACCGTCTCGCGGCGGCATGCAGAGCTTCTCCGCGACGGCGACACGTTCACGATCCGCGACCTCGAAAGCCTGAACGGCACCTACGTGAATCGCCGACGCATCGAGTCGACCGTCCTCGAGGATGACGACGAGGTGCAGATCGGCAAGTATCGGCTGACCTTCCTCCAGCGATGAGCACGGTCGCAACACGGCGGGAGCGGGGAGGAGCGGAGCCGCGTCTCCGCACGATCGGCTCTGTCTGCGAGGAGCTGCGCGGGCAGTTTCCGGACATCTCCGTGTCGAAGATCCGGTACCTCGAGGATCAAGGTCTCATCTCGCCCAGGCGCACGCGAGGCGGATACCGCCTCTTCGCGCCGGACGACATCGAGCGCCTGACGACGATCCTGAAGCTGCAGCGAGACGAGTTCCTGCCACTCCGTGTGATCCGCGAGGAGCTCGACGGTCCCGGTGCGTCCAACGACCGGACGCGCCGGCGGAGTGTGGGCGTGCTCGGCCACGAGGACGAGATCGACGAGGCGGAGCTCTGCGAGCGTGCCGCCGTGCCGCACGACCTCGTGCGGCAGCTGGAGGAGTTTGGGCTGCTCGTGTCCCGCTCCGCGGGAGGCGAGCGTCTCTACGGCGAGAGCGAGGCCGACATCGCGGCCGCGTGCGCGCGCCTCGCGCGATACGGCGTCGACGCACGGCATCTGCGCACGTTCGTGACCGGAGCGGGCCGCCAGGCTGCACTCGTCGAGCAGCTCGTCGCGCCCGGCCTTCGAGCTCGAAATCCGCAACGCCGCAAGGATGCGCTCGACGACCTCGAGACCCTCTCGCGGGTCGCACAGGAGCTTTCACACCTGCTCGTCGTGCGCGAGCTGCGCGCGACGGTGGAGCGGACGGGATGACGACCGCACCCCTCCCCGCTCACGGACGGAGGATCCGTCCGTGAGCCTCGATCTCCGCGACAGGATCCGCGACGTTCCGGACTTTCCGACGGAAGGGGTCATCTTCAAGGACCTCATGCCGCTCATCGCCGATCCGACGTACTTCGCCGAGTCGATTCGCCAACTCGCCGACTGGGCACGACAGCGCGAGCCCGCGCTCATCTTCGGTGCCGAAGCGCGCGGATTCATCTTCGGTTCCGCACTGGCGTACGAGCTGGGCGCAGGCTTCATCGCCGCGCGTAAGCCGGGCAAGCTCCCACGCGAGACCGTGGAGGCGACCTATGACCTCGAGTACGGCACCGACAGCCTGCACGTCCATCGAGACGCGGTGGCGAAGGGCGTGCGGGTGGTGATCGTCGACGATGTCCTCGCGACCGGCGGCACGGCTCGCGCCAAGGTGCAGCTCGTAGAGGAGCTCGGCGGTGTCGTCGCGGGCGCGCTGTTCGTCATCGAGCTCGACTTCCTGCACGGCCGAGAACGCCTCGCCGGCTACGACGTGCACTCGCTCATTCGCTACTGACGTTCTTGATCCGGCGCAAGACCGGATATCCGCTCGCGCGAATATCCCTAGGCGTCCGCGGGCGCGTGAGAATCGATCCTGCCTGACCGTTCGTTACGTTGCCGGTTTTCGAGGAACGCTCCGTCCGAATGCCTTCCTACAACGAGAGCATGGCCCGACGGACGAACGAGCTGCGTCCCTCCCGCCAGGGATCTCGGGGTCAGCGAGCGTGGCCGATGGCCCGTTTCATGAGTGCCGCCGTACTCACAAAGGTCGCCCCCGCCGCCTCGCAGCGGATTCTCGAAGACGTCAGCGCGCTCGCCGGGCACAAGGGGATGCCAAAACAATCAGCGCTCGCCCGCCTCGGAGAGGCGATCGGACGCGACTTTGCCGACCGGCTCGTCGCAGCTCTCAGCGACAGGTCGAGCCCGAATCGGCGCTGACTTCCGCTCACGCGGAACACGATCCCGCTAGCGCGGCGCGCTACCCGCCGCGCGTGCGCACGAACAGGAAGATCGCCGCCGCCGCGACAAGGGAGATCACGAACGCGGTGCCCCCTGGAACGTCGATCGCAAGCGCTCCGAGCCACATGAAGAGGAAGAAGACCGCAGACCAGACGAACGCGTGGACGCCTTGGTCGATGCTGGGAGCGCGGAGGTGCATCGGGGCGATCCTACAGAGACGCCGGACCAAAAAAATTCACCGAGCCGGTGGCGCTTTCGTCCACTCGACCCGCTGACCGTCCGCTTCCGCGTAGAGCCTGCGAGCTGAGCTTCGACCTACTTGCGCTCCGTGCTCGGTGCAAGCAGGAACCTATGGGACATGGCCAGCCGGGTCAAGAAGGCCTCTCACCGGATTGCCGCAATTTGCGCCCCTTTTGTTTCCCACCTCTTGGTCGGGCCACAGACGTAGGATCTCGCCGTGCGCCGCTCCGTCGTGTTCAGCGTCGCGGGAGCCGCGTTCGGTCTCGCCGTCGTCCTCACGCTCCTCGGAGTGGGGGACGACCCGGCGGCGCTCACGAACGGGCAGGCACTCGTCCTCGGCATCGTGCAGGGACTCACCGAGCTCCTGCCGATCTCGTCGTCGGGGCACCTCATCCTCGTTCCGTGGGCGGCCGAGTGGACGTATCTCGAACAGAACGACCGGTTCAACCAGACGTTCGACGTCGCGCTGCACCTCGGAACGCTCGTGGCGGTCGGCGCGTACTTCTGGGGCGACATCGTGCGGCTCGTACGCGCCTGGCTCGGCTCGCTCGGGCGCAGGAGGATCGAGTCTTCGGACGAGAGGATCGCGTGGTTCGTCCTGGTTGCGACGATTCCGGCGGGCGTCGTGGGGCTCGCCGGCGCAGACTTCATCGCAGACAACCTCGGGGAGCCGTGGCAGATTCTCATGCTGCTCGCCGGTGGCGCGGTGCTTCTTCTCTGGGCCGACCGCTCGCCGCAGACGAAAGCCATGGGCGATCTCGGCCTGCGGCAGGCGGTCGTCATGGGCCTCGCGCAGGCACTTGCGCTGGCGCCAGGCGTTTCGCGCTCGGGCATCACGATCACGGCCGGCCGTTTCATGAAGCTGGATCGCGACAGCGCCGCGCGCTTCTCGTTCTATCTCCTCTTGCCGACCGTGCTCGGCGCGGTGCTCCTCAAGGGCGTCCAGGACGTGCTGCTCGGCGAGCTTCCCGACGGCTGGACGGGCCCGTTCCTCGTCGGAACGCTCGCCGCGCTCGGCAGCGGCCTGCTCGCGATCGAGTGGCTCCTCGGCTACGTACGAGGCCACACCTACGGTGTCTTCGTCGTCTACCGACTCATCGTGGCCGCGCTCGTGCTGCTCGCGATCGTCAGCGGTGCCCGTGACGCCACGTTCTAAGGATTCGGCTGGCGGCCATCGCGCCCGGGCAGGCTTTCGGGCCGAGAGCCGCCAGCACTACGTCATCAGACGACCGCAAGCAGCGTTCGCTAGTGCACTTCACCTTCTCCGAACGTCGGCTTCGCGCAGTCTTCGTCGAACCGCTCCAAGGCCTCCCGCGTCGAATGCACGAGAATCGGCGTTATGTCAAGTTGACGCAGATCGAAGATCGCTCCCACAACCCTGCCTCGGCGCGGTAGGTTTCAGGAAGCGCTCGTCTTACCTGAGGGAGTATCGGCCATGTTGGCTCTGAGCGTTCGGGCTCTGTTCATACTGATCTCCGCACTGGCGGTCGCGATCGTCGTGTTCCTCATCGCAACGGCATGACGGCGCGCATGCGCGCCTGACTCGGTCGAGGGAAATCTCGTGTGCCCCCTAGACACGGGGCTCGAGACGCGAGAGATTGTCACCTACCGCAGTTCCTGCGTCCCCCGCCGCGCGTGACCCAGATCGATATCGAGCACATCCTCCTGATCGAGGAAATCCGGCAATTGCTGGAGCAGTCCGAGCAGATCGGAAGCGTGAGCGTGTCCGATCTCGCCGAGATGGCCGACACGTACGACCTCACGGAGCTCGAGCAGGACGCGCTCCTGCGCGAGCTCGACCGCCGCTCGATCGACATCGTCGAGGCCGCCCCACGCTCCGAGACCGTCGTCGCGCTCACCGCGCCCGTCGAGACGACCACCGACGCGCTGCAGCTTTTTCTGCGCGAGGCGGGCCGGCACCAGCTCCTGACCGCCGCGCAGGAGGTCGAGCTCGCGAAGCGGATCGAGCGCGGCGACATGGATGCGAAGGAGCGCATGATCGAGTCGAACCTGCGGCTCGTCGTCTCGATCGCGAAGAACTACCGCAATCAGGGTCTCCCGTTCCTCGATCTCATCCAGGAGGGGACGCTCGGTCTCATCCGCGCGGTCGAGAAGTTCGACTGGCGCCGCGGCTTCAAGTTCTCGACGTACGCGACGTGGTGGATCCG
>Ga0136631_10000094_pt1 | contig 24340 bp, 25 predicted proteins | sample AntDrymUQ6012206_2_FD_104655 | JGI IMG/M metagenome (GOLD analysis project Ga0136631, IMG submission 104655) | Polar desert sand microbial communities from Dry Valleys, Antarctica - metaG UQ601 (22.06) | ecosystem: Environmental > Terrestrial > Soil > Desert | place: Antarctica: Dry Valley... | reverse complement strand
GCCGCCGGCGGCCCGCGCGCTGGGCTGGGTGCCGCAGGTCGACGTGCTGACGCAGGCCGTCGCGGTCGCCTGTCACGGAGGCTCGGGAACGGTGCAGCTGGCGCTGTCGGCGGGCGTTCCGCTGGCGTTGCTGCCGTTGTTCGCCGACCAACCACACAACGCGCGGCGCGTCAGCGCGCTGGGCGCGGGCGTGGCCGTGTGGGGCCGGCCAGCGGCGGCGAGCGGGCTGGGCGACGCCGTCGCGCAGGTGCTCGCCGACCCGAGCTACCGCGCGGCCGCCGAACGTGCGGCGGCCAGCATCCGTGCGCTGCCGCCAGTGGAGACCGCGGTCTCGGTCCTTCGCGACCTCTGCACGCCACGGCGGACCAGCCGAGACAGCGCGCCGATCGGTCCGGGTCTCGACGTCGTCGAGCACACGAGCGACGACCGTGTCGGGTCAGACCTCGACGACGACCGGTAGCACCATCGGGCGGCGCTTGAGGCGGTCGTAGACGAACGCCGCGAGGTCGTCGTGGAGGATCTCCTGCAGCAGGTCGATCTCGCGGATCTCCTCGGCGGCGGCGCGCTCGATCGAGGTGTCGACGGTGTGCCGCAGGTCGTCGAGGAGCTTGTCGGCCTCGTCGGCGAACGGCACCCCGCGGAAGATCACCTCGGGCTCGGCGACCGACGTGCCGTCCTGCTCGGAGATCGTCGCGACGACCACGAAGATCCCGTCGGCCGACAGCATCCGGCGGTCACGCAACGCGACGTCGGTCACGTCGCCGATGTCGACGCCGTCGACGAAGATCATCCCGGACTGGACCTTCGAGCCCCAGTGCGCGCCCTTGGCGTCGAGCTCGAGCGGCAGGCCGTTCTCGCCCTTGAAGATCCGGTCGGGGTCGATCCCGACGGCCTCGGCCAGCCTCGAGTGCAGGTGGATGCGCTTGTGGTCGCCGTGGAAGGGCATGACGTAGCGCGGCCGGGTGAGGTTCAGCATGAGCTTGATCTCCTCCTGGTAGCCGTGCCCCGAGGCGTGGATCGGCGCGTCCCTCGTCGTGATGACGTCGCAGCCGATGTGGTACAGGCGGTCGATCGTCTCGTTGACGGCGCGCTCGTTGCCGGGGATCGGCGTCGCGCTGAAGACGATCGTGTCGCCGGCATGCAGCTCGACCTGCGGATGATCGCGGTGCGCCATCCGGCGCAGTGCGCTGAGCGGCTCGCCCTGGGAGCCGGTCGAGATGATGACGATGCGATCGTCGGGGAAGTCTGAGAGCTCGCGCGGCCCGATGATCAGCCCGCCCGGGATCTTGATGTGCCCGAGCGAGCGTCCGATGTTCGTGTTCTTGCGCATCGAGCGCCCGACGAGGCAGACCTTGCGGTCCAGGGCCGCCGCCGCGTCGATGACCTGCTGGACGCGGTGGATGTTCGACGCGAAGGAGGTCACGACGATCCGCCCCGTGCAGCGGCCGAAGACATCCTTGAGGTTCGGCCCGGCGATCTTCTCGCTCGGCGCGAAGCCGGGCCGGTCGGCGTTCGTCGAGTCGCCGCAGAGCAGCAGCAGGCCCTCACGCCCGAGCTCGGCCAGGCGCGTGACGTCCGCCGGGACGCCGTCGACCGGCGTCTGGTCGAACTTGTAGTCCCCCGTGACGAGCACCGTGCCGAGGTCGGTCGTCAGCGCGACGGCGCTCGCGTCGGGGATCGAGTGCGTCATGTGGATGAGCTCGACGTCGAAGGGCCCGCACTCGATCTGCTCGCCGCACTTGACGTCGATGACGTCGACGTCGCGGGCGAGGCGGTGCTCGTCGAGCTTGGAGCGGGCCATCGCCATCGTCAGCGGCCCGCCGTAGACCGGCGGCGCGTCCTCGACCCCGAGCTCGCGCAGCAGGAACGGCAGGCAGCCGAGATGGTCCTCGTGGCCATGCGTGATGACGATCGCCTCGATGTCGCTCACCCGCCCGCGCAGGTAGGCGAAGTCGGGCAGCACGAGGTCGATGCCCATCATCTCGGCCGTCGGGAAGCGCAGCCCGACGTCGACGACGACGATCCGGTCCTCGTACTCGATGACCGTCATGTTCTTGCCGATCTCCCCCAGCCCGCCGAGGGGAAGCACGCGTAGCGGTCCGCTCAAACCGTCGCTCCGACCAGCAACCCGCGGTCCTGCAGCATCGCGCGGATCGTGGCGGTCTCCTGCTCGTCGGTCGCCACGTAGGGCAGGCGCGGCGTGCCGACCCGGTGGCCGAGCAGGTTCAGCGCGGCCTTGATGCTCACCGCCGCGGGCGCGACGCTCATCGCGGCGAAGACCGGCAGGAGGCTCTCGTGGATCGCAGCGCGCTCATCCGGCTCGTCGACCATCCTGCGCATCTCGAGCCCGACGATGTGGCTGCCGGTCAGGATCCCGCCCGGCTCGTCCATATCGAGCACCGCGGCGAGGATCTCGTCGTTGCCGGCGTAGATACGCAGGCCGCGGACCCGCGCGAGGTTCTCGTTGTTGGCCTGCTTGACGTACTCGACGTGCTCGAGCTGGGCGAGCTCGGCGAGCAGGTCGTTGGGCATGTCCGAGCCCGTCCGCTGCGGAATGTTGTAGAGCACGATCGGCCGGTCGGCGGCCCGGCTGACCTCGCGGTAGTGCGCGACGATCCCGCGGCGGTTGGGACGGTTGTAGTACGGGTTGACCGGCAGCAGCGCGTCGGCGCCCAGCTCGCAGGCACGGGCGGTGAGGTCGACGGCGTGGCGCGTGTCGTTGGAGCCGACGCCCGCCACGATCGTCGCCCCGGGCGGGTGCTCGGCGACGGCCAGCTCGACGACGCGCAGGTGCTCGTCGTCGTCGAGCGTCGGCGCCTCACCGGTCGTGCCGCAGACGACGAAGCCGTCCGAGCCGTTGGCGGCGAGGTGGTGCATGAGGCTCACGAACGCGTGCTCGTCGACGGCTCCCTCGTCGTCGAACGGGGTCACGATGGCGGTGAGGATCGAGCCGAGGACGGGCACCGCGCCCAGTATCGCAGGCGCGTCGGAGCGTTCTACGCGTGCCTCGCCCGCACCGCGGGAGCGCCTGCCGCCACCGACCGCGTGCGCAGGCGGGCGATGACGTAGACGTGCAGGATGACCGACGCCGGCACCGCGAACGTCGGGATGAGCACGAACGGGTAGCTCGTGATCGCGGCGTTCGGGCTGTCGAGCGCGAGCTGCTGGAAGGAGCTCGGCGCCGTCAGAAAGCCGCACGTTACGGCGGCGACGAGGTCGAGGATGCCCAGCGTGCACCACGCCAGCACCCACGGCCGGGCACGCTGGACGCCGTCGCGCACGAGCCGCGCGGCCACGAACGGCGCGGCGATGCCGACGAGCACGTCGCCGATGCCGGCCGGCAGCGCGAACTCGGCGGGCATGTCGTCCTGCAGGTAGGCGATCAGGAACAGGCCTCCCACGACGCGGTACGCCTGGACACCGACGAGCCAGTGCAGCGGCAGGCGACCGATCGCCCGGCGCACGGGCGCGAGCGCGAGCAGTGCGCAGCCCAGAACGCTCGGGATCACGATCGCCGGCCCGATCCGCGGCGGCAGCGTCGTGTCCACGGTCGTCTCGTAGAACCCCTGCTGTGCGAGCACGAACGCGAGCACGAACCACGCGGCGACGGCCCCGCCGCCGATCCACAGCACGGCTGGACGGCGCTCGGCGCGCGCGGCGTAGGCGATGCCGGCTATCAGCAGGGCCGCGAGCGCCACGTCGGCGATCACGACGGCGATCGATACGGGTGTTGAGATCATCGGGTCCTCCCCTATGCGTGTAGCTACACCTATCTGCTCCGATCGCGCTGCCGCGCCTGTGGCGCCGCTTGCCTTTTCCCCGCTCAGGCGTGGACGATGTCCGTCAGCGCCGAGAGCTCGTCGTACAGCGCCTGCAGGCGCGAACGTCCGAACTGCGCCTCCACCTCGGTCTGGACCTCCTCCCAGCGCACGAGCGCGCCGGCCAGCACGCGCGATCCCTCGGCTGTGAGCGACACCATCCGCACTCGCGCGTCGTCCTCGTGCTCGGCGGTGCGGATGAGCCCCCGCTCCTCGAGCACCCTGAGGTTGCGCGTCAGCGTCGTGCGGTCGAGCGAAAGCGCTCCGGCGAGCCTCGTGACCGACAGGTCGCCCTCCGAGCCGAGGCCCACGAGGATCGGCAGCTGCGTCACCTTCAGTCCGCTCGCCGCCATCGCGGCCTCGTAGAGCTGCGTCACGCCGCGCGTCGCCCGGCGCAGCTGGTTGCAGGCGCACATCTTCCGGACCTGCATGCAGAGGTCAAGATCGGCGGCTGTCAGCGGGTTCATACATGTGTAGTTACACCGACCCCGTCGTGCCGTCAAGTTTACGTGCGAGACTCCGCATCCATGACAGACCGCTCGCAGGACGCTTCGCCCCGCGACCCGGCGGCCGGCGAGCTGGTCGCGGAGGTCATGGGCGTGCGCTGGAGCCTTCCCGACGGGGACTTCGCCGTGCTCGACGCGGTGTCCGACGACGGCGAGCCGGTCGTGCTCGTCGGCGCGCTCGGACACGTGCACGAGGGCGAGTCCGTCGCGGTCGGCGGCGGCTGGCGCTGCCACCCGCGTCACGGCTGGCAGTTCGCCGTCGAGCGCGCGCGGATCCTCGAGCCGGTCAGCGACGCCGCCGTCAAGGCCTACCTCGAGTCCGTCAAGCACGTCGGCCCGCGCGGCGCCGCGCTGCTCGTCGAGCGCTACGGCGCCGGCGAGGTGCTCGCGGCGATCGATCGCGATCCCGAGACCCTGCTGCGCGGCGTGCCGGGGATCGGCGTTCGGCGGCTCGGCGGCGCCGTGCAGTCGTGGCGCGACCAGCGCGAGCTGCGCGAGCTGCGCCTGTTCCTCGACACGCACGGCGTCGACGCCGCATCGGCCGGGCGGATCGCGCGCCACTTCGGCGCGGGCTCGATCGCGCGGCTGCAGCGCGAGCCGTACGCGATCTGCGAGCTCGACGGGATCGGCTTCGCCACGGCCGACGCGCTCGCGCGCGCCCTCGACACGCCGCTCGACGCACCCGACCGGCTCGCGGCCGGCGTGCTGCACGCGCTCGACCAGGCCCAGGGCGACGGCCACTGCCATCTCCCTCGCGACGAGCTCGTGCCGCGCGCCGCGCGCCTGCTCGGCGGCGGCAACGTCTGCGACGCCATCGACGAGCTCGCGGCGCGCGGCCGGGTCGTCGTCGAGGACGAGCGCGTGGCCGACGCACGGCTGCACGCCGTCGAGACGCGCCTCGCCGCGCACGTGCGCCGGCTGCTCGCAGACGAGCCCGCGCTGCGCCTCGGTTCGGTCAAGCGGCCGGCGAGCGGGCGCTTCGTCCCGAGCGACGACCAGTGGCGCGGCGTCATGCAGGCGCTTCAGCATCGCCTCTCGATCCTCACCGGCGGACCGGGCACCGGCAAGAGCGCGACGATGCGCGCACTCGTCGACCTGCTGAAGGCGCACGGGCGCGCGGCGCGCCTGTGCGCCCCGACCGGCAAGGCCGCCCGGCGCCTGGGCGAGCTCACCGGCGCCGACGCGACGACGATCCACCGCCTGCTCGAATGGGCGCCGGGCGAGGGCTTCACACGCGGCGAGCACCATCCGATCGAGGGCTGCGACGTGCTCATCGTCGACGAGGCGTCGATGTTGTCGGTCCACCTCGCCGAGGCGCTGCTGGCGGCCGTGGTCCCGCGCACGCACGTGCTGCTCGTCGGCGACGTCGACCAGCTCGCGCCGGTCGGTCCGGGCCGGGTGCTCGAGGACCTGCTCGACGCGCGCTCGATCGCGGCGACGCGGCTGACCGAGGTCTTCCGCCAGGCCGCTCGCTCGATGATCGTCCGCGCAGCGCATGCGATGAACGCCGGCGAGCTACCGCCGACGCAGCCGCGCGACGAGGACGTGCGCGACTTCTTCTTCATCGAGCGCGACGGCCCGCAGGCGATCTTCGACGAGGTCTGCGAGCTGGCCGCCACCCGCCTGCCGTCCCACTACGGCCTTGATCCCGCCGCCGACGTCCAGATGCTCGCGCCGATGCACAAGGGCCCGCTGGGGATCGACGCGCTGAACACCGAGCTGCGCGCGCGGCTGAACCCCGACGGGGCGCCGATCGCCGGCGCGCCGCTGCGCGTCGGCGACAAGGTCATGCAGACGCGCAACTCCTACGAGCACGATCTCTTCAACGGCGAGCGCGGCGTGCTCCTGCACCACGATCCCGAGCGCGACCGGGTCCTCTTCGCCGGCGAGGACGGCCGCCGCGTCTCGCTGCCGGTCGACGCACTCGACACGCTGCGCCTCGCCTACGCGGCGACGGTCCACAAGGCCCAGGGCTCGCAGGCGCGGGCGATCGTCGTGCCCGTCTTCCGCGGCCACCACATCATGCTCACGCGCAACCTCGTCTATACGGCCGTGACGCGCGCGCAGGAGATCTGCGTCGTCGTCGGCGAGCGCGCGGCGCTGGCGGCAGCCGTGCGACGCACGGACGCGCGCCGGCGCCATACGCGCCTGCGCGAGCTCGTGGTAGACGGTTGACGCCCGTCGTGGTGGACGGGCAGCGGCGATCTGGTCAGCCTCCCAGCGGCGGCACCATCCGCAGCAGGTCGGCGTGGCGCTCGCGGAAGGCCGCCTCGAACTCGGCTCGCACGACGTCCTCAACCGGTAGCAGGTGCTTGCGGTCGCACGCGTTGTCCTCGCGTGCGAACTCGATCTCGAGCCGCTGCAGGCGTTTCAGCGCCGCCGCGTCGAGCGAGCCGTTGCCTGTGGCATCCGAGCGCTCGCTCAGCTCCTGAAGGCGCGCTCGGATGTCGTCCTCGACCGCGTCGGAGTCCTCGTAGCTCTTGCCCGCCACGTCGAGCATGCAGCGCGACCACCGCTCGTCGGCGCGCACCATCCGCGGATCCGCGGCGATCGATTCGTCGAGTTCGTCAAGCGCACGCTGCAGCGTTACCAGCAGCGTGGAAGCCACCTTGAACGCGGACTCCGCGGCCCGCTTCGTGCAACCGCCGATGTCGGTGAACTCGCCCGAGTCGACGGCCTCGTAGAAGGTGAGCTCGGGCCGGCCCCCGGTCAGCGCCTCATGGTAGGCGCGCAGCTCCGCTGACGCCAGCCGCCCACGGATTCTCGTATTCGGGTCGTCGGCAGCAGCGGCATCGGGGGGCAGCGTGCTGATCCCGTAGCCGAACAGCTTGTCAAACTCCTCGTCGCTCAAGTCCGGCCGACCCGCGGCCTGCGTTGGAGCGACGGGGATCGGCACGTACTCTAAGCCCTCCGCCTTCATGCACGTGGCGATCTCGTCTTCGACCTGCGGGCGCACCGTCGCGAGGCCTCTGTGGGTAAAGCCGAGCTGGTCCTCGACGCTGCCACCCTGCGACTCGGGCTTCGGCGGCGGCGCCGCGCTCCCGCCGCAGGCCGCGAGCAGCGCGGACGCGACGAGCGCAGCGAGAGCCGTCAAACGCATCGGGTCCCGCCTCCGTTCGTCATGACGCCCGGACACGCTGGCGAACGCCGATGAGCTACGCGTGAGAGGCGCCGGGTAGCCCGCGCGCCGGCCCGCCGCCACGTGCCGTGAGTCCTCGGGCTGAGAATCTCCACGCCAACCTCGTGCGCTGTTAGAACAGCCTGAATCATCTCGAGGAGGTCGCCATGACGCCCGTAGCCGACGCGCACACGCAAGCGCGAGACGCCTTGGTCGAGCGGTTGTTCCACGCCGCCCTGAACTTCGAGGACGTCTGCGGGGTGTACCTGGGCGACCGGCTCGGGCTCTACGAAGCGCTCGCCGATCTCGGCTCGGCGACCGCGTCTGAGCTCGCCGTGCAGACGGCGACGGACGAGCGGTACGTGCGGGAGTGGCTCGAGCAGCAGGCGGTGACCGGGATTCTCGTCGTGGAGGACCCCGCCAGCGCGCCGGCCGCGCGCCGGTACTCGATTCCGGACGGCCACGTCGAGGTCCTCCTCGAGCACGACAGCCTCAACTGGATGGTCCCGCTCATGCGCCAGATGGTCGGAATGCTGGGTCCCCTGCAGCAGCTTCTGGAGGCCTACCGGTCAGGTGACGGCGTGCCGTACGCGGCCTACGGGGCCGATATGCGAGAGGGCATCAGCCTGATGAACCGCGCGATGTTCGTAAACCTCCTGGGTACCGAGTGGCTCCCCGCGGTCCCGGACGTCCACGCGCGGCTGCAGCAGGACCCGCCGGCCCGCGTGGCCGACGTCGCCTGTGGCACGGGCTGGTCGAGCATCGCAATCGCGCGCGCGTACCCGAAGGCACGGGTGGACGGCATCGACCTTGACCCCGCCTCGATCGACACCGCCAACGCCAACGCGGCGGCCGCAGGCCTCACGGAACGACTTGCCTTCGACGTCCGCGACGCCGCCGACCCCTCGCTCGGCGGCCACTACGACCTCGTGACGATCTTCGAAGCGCTTCACGACATGGCGCGCCCGGTCGACGCCCTGCGCGCCATCCGGGAGCTCCTCGCAGAGGGTGGCGTCGCGCTCGTCGTCGACGAGCGCGTCGCCGACACCTTCACGGCGCCTGGCGACGAGATCGAGCGGCTGATGTACGGGTTCAGCGTCATGCATTGCCTGGCGGTCGGCCTCGACGAGCGACCGTCAGCCGCCACGGGAACCATGATGCGGCCCGACACCCTGCGCGCGTACGCCCTCGACGCCGGGTTCTCAGACGTCGAGATCCTGCCGATCGACAACGACTTCTGGCGGTTCTACCGTCTCCGCCCCTGACGATCAGGCGCAAGCACAGGCGCATCTGCCCGAGTTCTACGGACCAGCCACGTGTCCCGCTTGCCGACGTACCGTCGGTATGTGAGTATCAGCGGTACGTTGCCGGTCGGGAGACCCCGCGTTCCTCGGGTGGTGCGCGGACCGCGCGGAGAGGAGTCACGTTGAAGACAAAGGTCAAGCTCTACATGTTCTCGGGCTCGAACGCCGTGCTGACCGCTCAGCTGATGCTGGCCCACAAGGAGATCGAGTACAAGCGCGTGAACCTGCCGCCGGGCGCGCATGCGTTCATCATGCTCGGGCTGGGCTTTCAGACGATGACGGTTCCGGCTCTGAAGGTCGACGGCCAGCGCGTGCAGGGGAGCCGCTACATCGCTCGGTTCCTCGACGAGCTCGTGCCCGAGCGCCCGCTGTTCCCGGCTGATCCTGAGCGCCGCCGCGCGGTGGAGGAGGCCGAACGTTGGGGTGAGGGGTTTCAGAACTCGATCCGGCGCGTCTTCTATTGCATGGGCAGGCGCGAACACCAGGCGTTCAAGAGCATCATGCTCCCGGAGTGGTCCCTCCCGATGCGCGCGATGCTGCGCGTCGCCACGCCGACGATCATCTGGCTGGCGACGGCCAAGCACGATGCCATCGACGCAGCCGGAGAGGTCGACATGGCCGAGCTGCCCGCGCGCCTTGACCAGATCGACGCCTGGATCGAGCAGGGCGTCCTCAACGGCCCCGAGCTCAACGCCGCCGACTTCCAGATCGCCGCAAACGTGGCGGCGCTGCTGCTGACGGACGACGGCGCGCCGTACGTCGTCGGGCGGCCGGCCGAGGCGCTCGCACGGCGCGTGGCACCCGACTACACCGGCAGCGTCGGCAAGGCGCTGCCTGCCGGAACGATTCCCAGGATCCTGCCGCCCGAATGGCTGCCGCCGGTTGCCGGTTGAGCAGCGAGCGGCTGAGCCGTCCCGAGCGCGCCGCGCTCACCCGCCGGGCGCTGCTCGACGCAGCCGAGCAGCGCTTTCTCTCCGATGGCTATCACGCCACATCGCTCGAACGCATCGCCGTTGACGCCGGCTACACGAAGGGCGCCATCTTCGCTGCGTTCGAGAGCAAGGCAGGGCTCTTTCTCGCGCTCTGCGACGAGATCTTCGCCCGGCGCCTCGATCAGATTCGCGTGCTGTTCGAACGCTTCCCCACGGCCGACGCGCGGCTGGCTGCCCTCGCGGCGCAACCGGTCGACCCGCGCAACGAGCGATGGCTGCTGCTCGCGATCGAGTTCTGGACGCGATCGGCGCGCAACCCGGCCCTCCTGGCCGAGTTCGCGCGCCGCTACCGCCGCATGCACACCGGTCTCGCCGAGCTCGCCGCGCAGGACCCAGGCCCGCTCGGCGCACGGCAGTGGGCGATCGTCGTGCTTGCGCTGACCAACGGCCTGACGCTCGAACGGCTCATCGATTCCGACGGCATACCGCACGACCTCATGGCCACCACGCTCGCACTCCTGGACTGCGCCGGCACGCCCCACCCGGAGCCGCGGAAGTCCACGGAGCATTCATGAGGGCGCGGCTCGATGGTCGCCCGGTGGCCGATCACTCGCGGTCGCGCCGGTCGCGCCAGCGGCGCCCGGGATCGACGAGCGCCTCGTCGTCGGTCTTCAGGGCGTCCGTGAAGCGCCGGTCGACGCGCGGTGTGCCGTAGCGGTCGTCCTCCCAGAGCGTGATGACGAGCAGCTCGCGCGATGCGCGGTCGTGGCGGCAGACGAATACGACGCCACGGTCGACGAGGTCACGGACGTAGACCGAGCCGCGGGTGGTCGCGGCGTCGGCACCGGGCGGCGGCTCGTCGCTCACGCGCCCCGCCGCCCACGCCTCGCTCACGCGTCCGGCGATCTCCGGGCGCACGTCGAGGCCGCCGCGACGCGTGCCGACCCGCTGGCGGAAGCGCTCCACCGCGTGATCGGTGACAGCGACCGTGACGCCGCCGCTCACTCTCCCGCGATGATGTGCGTCACGCGCGCTCCGGTGAAGCGTTCGACGCGGTGCGGCAGGTCGGCGGCCATCCAGCGCGACACCCCGGTCGGCAGCGTCGCCACGATGACCTCGTCGAAGCGGCGCGGGTCCCACGCGTCCTGCACGGCGACCATCGGGTCGGGGTCACCCACGACGCCCTCGACCGGTACGCCCGCCTCGCGCAGCCGCTGCACCGCCCCCTCCAGGCGCTGCGCCGTCGCCGTGCGACGCGCGCTGGGCGGCCCGGTGCCGCTGGATGCGGGCGCGACGAGCGTCACCTGCACCGGACCGGCGGCCGCGCGGTCGACGATCGCGTTGCGGATCTCGTCCGAGTCGATGGTGCGGTTGGCAATGACGAGCAGCTTCGTGGTCCAATCCATCTGCACCTCCCCGCGCAGTTGTGACAGACGGTACGAAGTTACCCCTCCGCGCGCGGCTATACAAGCGCGTTCAGAAGAGCAGGTGCTCGAGCCCGATCACCGGCGACTCGGTGAGCTCCGGCACGCGGCGGACGGCGAGCAGGACGCCCGGCATGAAGGACTCGCGCGCCAGCGAGTCCTGGCGGATCGTGAGCGACTGGCCGACATCGCCGAGGATGACCTCCTGGTGGGCGACGAGCCCCGGCAGGCGGACCGAATGGATCGGCACCTCGCCCTCCATGAGCTCGGCGGTGCGCGCCGCCGTGCCCGACGGGGCATCGAGCTTGCCGTCGTGGTGCAGCTCGATGATCTCTGCCTTGGCCATGTGGCGCGAGGCCTCCGCGGCGAAGCGCATCATGAGCACCGCGCTGATGGCGAAGTTCGGGGCGATGAAGACGTTGGCGCCTTCGGCCGAGCGCAGCGGCTCGACGTCGAAGCCGGTCGTCCCGATGACGACGTGCACGCCCGCGGCTACGCACTCCAGCGCGTTTGTCAGCGCCGTGTCGGGCTGCGTGAAGTCCACGACGACGTCAGCGTCGCCGAGGACGTCGGCGAGCTTGATCCCAAGTGCGGGGTCGGCCTTCCCCGTGAGCTCCAGGTCGTCGGCGCCCTCCACCGCGGCGACGACCGCCTGCCCCATCCGGCCGGCCGCGCCCGCGACGGCGACGCGGAGCCTGCTCATCCCACCAGGTTCGCCGGCACCGCCCCGAGGGCCGGCGCGACCGGCTCGATCGCGCGGCGGAAGACGTCCTCGTCGGTGCCGACCCCGGCGGCGCTGAGCCGTTCCGGCGCCAGCAGCTCGGCGGTGAGCTCGGCCAGGTCGTCGCGCGTCACGGCCTCGATGCGCTCGACGACCTCGTCGACGGACAGCAGCGGCAGGTCGTTGAGGACGGCGCTGCCGAGCCGGTTCATGCGCGCCGCCGTCGACTCGAGCGACAGCACGATGCGCCCCTTGACGTTCTCCTTGGAACGCTCGAGCTCCTCGGCCGTGACGCCGTCGGCGCGCAGGCGCGCGAGCTCGTCGGCGACGACCCGCAGCGCGGGCGCGACGTTGTCGGGCCGCGTGCCGAGGTAGACGCCGATCTGGCCGGTCTGGGCATACAGCGACTGGAACGAGAAGACGCTGTAGGCCAGGCCGCGGTGCTCGCGCACCTCCTGGAAGAGGCGCGAGGAGGACGTCCCGCCGATGATGTTGTCGAGCACCCGCAGCGCGAAGCGCCGCTCGTCGTCGCGGGCGAGCCCCGGGGCCCCGAGCGCGAGGTGGTACTGCTCGGTGTCCTTGCGCAGGAAGCGCATCCGCGGTGACAGCCGGTCCGGCAGTGGCGGTGGCGCGGGCGCCGCCGCCGCGTGCGCGGGTATATCGATCCCGCGTGCGAGCTCGACGACCGCGTCATGGTCCAGCGAGCCGGCGGCCGCGATGACGACGTCGCCCGGCGCGTAGTGCGTCGCGTGGAAGCGGGCCAGCCGCTCGGCGCTCGTCGTGCCGACGACGTCCGCCGTCCCGATGACCGCGCGGCCGAGCGGATGGTCCCCGAAGACGGCCTCGCCGAGGACGTCGAAGACCCGATCCTGCGGGTCGTCCTCGTACATCGCGATCTCCTCGAGCACGATCTCGCGCTCGTTGGCGAGGTCGTCGGCGTGCAGGCGCGGATGCCAGACCATGTCGGCGACGACGTCGAACGCCGCGGGCAGGTGCTCGTCGATGACGCGCGCGTAGACCGACGTCGACTCCTTGCCTGTGCCGGCGTTGAGCTCTGCTCCCATCGTGTCGAAGATCTGGTCGATCTCCAGCGAGCCGTAGCGGTCGGTGCCGCGAAAGAGCATGTGCTCGACGAGGTGCGACAGGCCGGCCTCGGCGGCGCTCTCCGCCGCCGAGCCGGTCGCGATCCAGAACCCGAGCGTCACGGATCGGACGGTGGGCATCGCCTCCGTCACGACCCGGACGCCGGAGTCCAGGACGGTGAGCCTGTGTTCTGCCAGGTCGTCAGCCCCTGTCGGCGTCGCCGTGGCGCGGGCGGCCGGAGCCGCGCCGTCCGCCGCGGTCGCCGCGTCCGCCGCCGCCGTTGCGGTCAGGGCGTTCGCGGCGCGGGCCGCCACCCCCGCCGCCGACGGTCGCGAGCTCCTCGACGGTCTTGCCGACGATCTCGGGATCCTCCGCCAGGCGCAGGCCGATGCGGCCGCGCTCGCGGTCGACCTCGACGACGCGAACGTGGATCTCGTCGCCCTTGTTGAGCACGTCCTCGACCGTGTCGACGCGCTGGCCCGGCGACACGTTGGAGATGTGCAGGAGGCCGTCGGTGCCCTTGGCGAGCTCGACGAAGGCACCGAACGTCGTCGTCTTGACGACCTTCGCGCCGGGGAACTCGTCGCCGACCTCGACCTCCTTCGTCATCGAGCGGATGCGCTCGGCGAGCGCCTCGCCGAGCTGCCCGTTGGCCGAGTAGACGAGCACCTGGCCGTCGTCGTTGACGTCGATCTGGGACTCGAACTCCTCCGCCAGCCCGCGAATCGTCTCCCCGCCCTTGCCGATGAGCAGGCCGATCTTGTCGGTGTCGATCTGGACGGTGAGGATCCGCGGCGCGTGCGGTGACAGCTCGGTGCGTGGTGCCGGGATGACCTTCGTCATCTCGCCAAGGATGAACGTCCGCGCCTCGAGCGCCTGCGTCAGCGCGTCGCGCAGGATGTCGAACGTCACGCCCGTGATCTTGATGTCCATCTGCAGCGCCGTGATGCCCTCCGACGTGCCGGCGACCTTGAAGTCCATGTCGCCGAGATGGTCCTCGACGCCGGCGATGTCGGTGAGGACGGTGTAGTCGTCGCCCTCCTTGATGAGGCCCATCGCGATGCCGGCGACGGGCCGCTTCAGCGGCACGCCGGCGTCCATGAGCGCCAGCGAGGACCCGCACACCGAGGCCATCGACGACGAGCCGTTGGACTCGAGGATGTCCGACACCACGCGGATCGTGTAGGGGAACTCCTCAATCGACGGGACCATCGCCGTCAGCGCGCGCTCGGCGAGCGCGCCGTGGCCGATGTCGCGACGCTTCGGGCCGCGCATGAAGCCGGCCTCCCCGACCGAGAAGGGCGGGAAGTTGTAGTGGTGGAAGTAGTACTTCTTCGTCTCCAGCCCGAGCGTGTCGAGGCGCATCTCCTCCTTGAGCGTCCCGAGTGCGGCAACCGACAGCGCCTGCGTCTGGCCGCGCGTGAAGAGCGCGGAGCCGTGGGCGCGCGGCAGCAGCCCGACCTCGATCGAGATCGGGCGGATCTCGTTCTCCGCGCGACCGTCGGGGCGCTTCTTGTGGACGGCGATGCGCTGGCGGATGATCTGCTTCTCGAGCTTGTCGAACGCCATCTGCGACGCGGCGCGGCGGGTCTCGTACTCGGCGTCCTCGGGGTCGCCGGAGTGCGCGGAGACGGCCTCCTCGTTGACCTTCTTCGAGGTCTCCTGGCGCTCGAGCTTGTCGAAGATCTGCGTCGCCTCGTCGAGGGCGGCGCCGTGGGACTCCTGCAGCGCGGCGAAGAGACCCTCGTCGACCTGCGGGACCTCGATCTCCATCTTCTCCTTGCCGGCCTGCTCGCGCAGCTCCCGCTGGAGGGCGCAGAGCTTCTTGATCTCGCCGTGGGCGATGTCGAGCGCGTCGAGGATCTCGGCCTCGGGCACCTCGTTGGCGCCCGCCTCGACCATGAGGATCGCCTCGTCCGTGCCGGCGACGACGAGATCGAGGTCGGAGGCCTCGAGGAGGTCCTCCTCCTGCGGGTTGACGACGAAGTTGCCGTCGACCTTGCCGATGCGCACTGCGCCGACGGGTGTCGGGAAGGGGATGTCGGAGATCATGAGCGCCGCGGAGGCGCCGTTCATCGCGAGGATGTCGTACGGATTGACGCGATCGATCGACAGCGGGATCGACACGAGCTGCGTCTCACGACGCCAGCCCTTGGGGAACAGCGGGCGCAGGGGGCGGTCGATCATGCGCGCGACGAGTGTGCCCTTCTCGCCGCTGCGGCCCTCGCGCTTGAAGAAGGAGCCGGGGATCTTGCCCGCGGCGTACATGCGCTCTTCGACGTCCACCGTCAGCGGGAGGAAGTCGACGTCGCGGAGGTTGCCCGCGGTTGCGGTGCTCAGGACCACGGTGTCGCCCTGGCGGACGACGACGGCGCCGGAGGCCTGTCTGGCCATCTTGCCGGTCTCGAACGAGATCTCGGATCCTGCGATCTCAACGGAGACACGGGTCTCGGCAGTACTCATATGAAATTGTCCTTTGTTCGGGCGCGCCCGTCGGTCGGCGCGCCTGCGTCTTTGCTTGCTTTCGGTATCCGAACCCCGTCATCGTAGCCGAGCCGGCGGAGCAGACCCCAGTCGGGGACTCCCGAATGGCAGCTCGCGCCGAAGAAGAGCGTCGGCGTCGTCGTGGCGCCGGCGGCGAGCGCGTCGCGCACGTCGCGACGGACGCGGGCCGCCGCCGCGGGGCTTCGCCGGTCGGCATCGAAGCGCGCGAGGTCCAGCCCGAGGGCGCGGACGCGGTCCCACAGGTGCGGGTCGTCGAGACGGCTCGGGTCCGCGTACAGCGCATCGCAGAACGCCCAGAACGCGCCCTGGGCGGCGGCGGCCTCGGCGGCGCAGGCGAGCGGGAGCGCCCGCTCGTGCTTGGCGCGCAGCGCGAGGTGGCGGAAGGCCACGCGGGCGCCGACCCGCACGAGGCGCTCGTGCGCCACCGCGCAGCGCGGGCAGGTGAAGTCGGCGTAGAAGACGATGAGGGTGCCGTCCGGGTCGCCGCGGACGTGGTCGTCGTCTCGCAACGGCGGTGGCGGCGCGCTGCGCAGGTCCTCCCCACCGCTCATCCTCACAGCGTACGCGTCGCCTCGCGCGGCGCCGCGCGGGTACCGTCCGCCACCACCGATCCCGGCGCGGCGTAGCGCCGTATCACGCACATGCGCAACGTTCACATCCTTGAGCGCGAGCAACGCCTGCGGGGCACGCCCGAGGCCGTGTTCGGCTTCTTCGCGGACGCGCGCAACCTCGAGGCGATCACGCCGCCGCTGCTGCACTTCCGCGTCGTCCCGCCCGAGCCGATCGTCATGGACACCGGGACGCTCATCCGCTACCGCCTGCGCGTGCACGGCGTCCCCGTGAGCTGGCTGACGGAGATCCAGGAGTGGGCGCCGCCCGGCCGCTTCGTCGACGCGCAGCTCGAGGGCCCGTATACGCTGTGGCACCACACGCACACGTTCGCGGGCGACGGCGAGGAGACGATCATGCGCGACGTCGTGCGCTACCGGATCGGCTTCGGGCCGCTCGGCGCCCTCGCCAACGCGCTGGTCGTCCGGCGCGACCTCGACAGGATCTTCGACTACCGCGCCGCGCGGGTGCCGGCGCTGCTGGACGCGACGCCCCGTCGCACTCGCGAGTGGCGAGTTTCCAGCGCCCATCGCGAATGACTCGCCCACCGCCGCGTGCGCACCACCGCCGCCCGGACTCCCCCCGTTCAGGAGGCGCCGGCTGCCAGCCCGTCGAAGATGAGGTTCGCCCCCGGCAGGATGCCGGGGTGCTCGCCCTCCCACGACCACTGCACGACCTGGTCGGGTCCGACGATGACGAGCGCGCGATTGGAGACGCCCGTCGGGGCGAAGTAGGCGCCGAACGCCTGCGTCGCAGCACCCTTGGGCTCGAAGTCCGAGAGCATCGGGATCGACACGCCGAGCGACTCGCGAAACGCGGTCTGGCTGTCGCTCTGGTCGCAGGAGACGCCGTAGAGCGTCGCGCCCTGGGCGGCGAAGTCCTCGAGGACCTCCTGGTAGATCTGGAACTGGTCGGTGCAGACCGAGCTGAACGCGGCCGGGTAGAAGACGAGCACCGTCGTCCTGCCGGCGAGGTCATCGCGTGTGAACGCGTCGCCGTCCTCCGTCCTCAGGGTGAACTCCGGGACGGGCGTCCCCGGGGCGATGATGCTCACCGCCGCAGTCCGAGATCCTTGATGAGAGCGCGGTAGCCCTCGAGGTCGTGCTTCTGGAAGTAGTTCAGCAACCGGCGCCGGCGGCCGACGAGCATGAGCAGCCCGCGGCGCGAGTGGTGGTCCTTCGAGTTCGAGCGCAGGTGCTCGGTGAGCTGGTTGATGCGCTCGGTGAGCAGCGCGACCTGCACGCGCGTATTGCCCGTGTCGCGGTCGTTGTCGCCGAACTCGGTGATGAGCTCCTGCTTGCGTTCCTGGGTCAGTGCCATGCGACGCGCACCGTAGCAGTCAGGCCTGGTGGGCGCAGATCGTGCGCGCCGCCTCGACGTCGAGCGCCATCTGTTCGATGAGCGCGTCGACGGAGTCGAAGCGCTTCTCGCCGCGCAGGCGCTTGAGGAAGGCGAGCTGCAGACGGCTGCCGTAGAGATCGCCGTCGAAGTCGAGCAGGTAGGCCTCGATGAGCTCGCCGCGGCCGGTGACGAACGTCGGTCGCACGCCGATGCTCACGGCGGCCGCATGGGTGTCCCCGGTGTCGGTCGTGGCGAGGGCGGCGTAGACCCCGTGGCCGGGCGTGACGTAGGCGGGGTCCGGGACGAGGTTCGCGGTCGGATAGCCGAGCTCGCGCCCGCGCCGGTCGCCGCGAGCGACCTCGCCGCAGAGCGTGAACGGATCGCCGAGGAGGTGACCGGCGTAGTCGACCGCGCCGCCGAGGACGAGCCCGCGGATGTGGCTCGAGGAGACGATCTCGCCATCGATCTCGAGCAGCTGGACGACGCGCGTCTCGAAGCGCTGGTCTGCGCGCAGGAGGTCGGCGTCGCCCTGCGCCTTGTGGCCGAAGCGGAAGTTCTCGCCGACGGCGACATGGGTGGCGCCGAGCGTCCCGACGAGCACCTCGTCGACGAACTGCTGCGCCGAGCGGGCGGCGAACTCGCGGTCGAAGGGGATGACCACGAGCTCTTGCACACCGAGCGAGGCGACGAGCTGTGCCTTGCGCGCCGGGTGGGTGAGCAGGCGGGGCGCGGCGCCCGGCTGCACGATGGCCGTCGGGTGCGGCTCGAACGTCAGGACGGTGTCCGAGCCGGCGATGACCTCGCGGTGACCGAGGTGGACGCCGTCGAAGGTGCCGACCGCCACCCGGCGCGGGCGAGGCTGCACGTCCTGCAGGGAGGTGGCCTTCACGCGCGGAAGCCTACGACGGGCTTCAGCGCGCCGTTTCGCTGCTCCGCGATCGCGATCGGCCCGTCCTCGTCGACGAGCAGGACCTCGGCGGCGCCCCACGGCGCCGGCGCCGCGACGGCCACACCGTGAGCGGCGCGGCGCGCGTCGTCGCCCTCCAGCCTGATCGCCGGCAGGAAGCTCAGCGCCTGCTCGATGCCGATGAGGCGGCTCGGGTCGGCGTCCGCGACATCGAACGGGCCGATGCCGGTGCGCCGCAGCGTCTCGCAATACGCGTCGCCGAGGTCGGCGACGAGCGTGCGCACGTATGTCCCGGCCGAGCACTCGATCGCGAACGCGGCGCGGTCCTCCTCGCGCCAGAGCTGCTCGAAGCGGTGGACGGTCACCGGGCGCTCGGCGAGCACGACGTCCTCGCCGGCGCGCGCGCGCTCGTACGCGCGCCGGCCGGCGACCTTCACCGCGCTGTAGGCCGGCGGGCGCTGCAGCAGCTCGCCGGTCGGCAGCACCGGCCGGTCCGGTGGCAGCATGCCCGTCAGCGTGATCTCGCCCTCGGGATCGCCGGTGCTCGACGTCGCGCCGAGGCGCGCGATCGTCTCGTAGCGCTTGGGCAGCGCCATCAGGTGGCGCTGGACGCGCGTCGCGCGGCCGACGAGCACCAGCAGGAGGCCGGTCGCGAACGGATCGAGCGTGCCGGCGTGGCCGACGCGCCGGCCGCGGTGCTCCCGGCGCACTGCGGCGACGATGTCGTGCGAGGTCTTGCCGGCCGGCTTGTCGACGAGCAGGACGCCGTCCTGCACCGCCGCTGCGGGCTGGCGGGGCAGCTCAGGCGCCCTTCTCGACCTCGATCGTCGGCCCGTCGGGGAGGATCGTGACGGTGTCGAACGGGGTCTCGGTCTCCTCCTCGTACTCGACCTCGATCGCCTTTACGATCCCCGCGGGATGGCCCTCCTTGTGGTCGACGACGCGCTCGAGCAGAAGGTCGCCGGGGTTGGAGCCCTGCGGCTCCTTGCGGCGAAGCTCCATCCTCCAGCCGGAGGACGGAAACGTGCACCAGCCGCGCACCATGAGCTTCCCGACCCCCGGTGGCTGAAGCGCCCTCCAGTCCCTGCACTTGCCCGGCAGCGGCTCGCTGCGTTCTGACGCCTCCACGGCGTTCACCCCTTTCTCGCGATGCGTGGCGTCACATGGTGCCAGCCGGCGCTCGGTCGCAAGCTCGCGGTGGTCTCACGGGGGTGGCGGTCTCGGTCGGCGAGGACCGTATGCTGTCAAGGTGCCGTCGACGAAGCCATCATCGCCGCGTGCGGCGTGGGTGCTGCGCGATGTCGTCGCGGGAGCTTCGGAATGAGTGACCGATCGGACGACGTCGCTGCCGGCGACGAGCCGGCCACCCTGCAATCCCGCCTCGAGGTCGCCGACCACGATGATCCGAACGGCGCCGGAGCGACCGACGCCGCCCCAGCGATCACCGAGCCCGTCGCGCTCCTGCGGCACTTGGAGGTCAGCGGGCGCTTTCACCGCGACAGCCGGGCCGGCCGCGTGTTCCACCCGGGGGCGGTCTCGTTGCGGGAGAACGTCTCGACCAACAGCCTCCACGTCTCGGTCGAAGACAACCGGGTGGCGGCCCACGTGGACGAGGTCTCGCCGCTGGCCGTGTCCGAGGGTGCGTCTCGGTACTCGGTCCCTCGTGCGATGGCGCACAACCTGGCCGGCATGGCGCAGGACCTGGTATCGCTGCTCCGAGGCCGAGAGGGCGACCACCGGTGCGAGCTCGACTGCGAGTGGCTTACCAGCGACGCGGAGAGCGCGCCCCACCACGCGCCTCTGCTCGACCCGAGGGCAGCGACGTGGAGCGTGCAGCTGGAGGCAAGGGTCGCGGGATCGCTCGACGAAGCGCGGCTGCGGTCGGCGCTCGGCATGGCCCTCGGACGTCATGTCATGGAGCGCGATTGCCTGGAGGTCGTCGACTGCCGCGACGACGACGCGCTGAACACGGCCCGAGCCCGGCTCCAGAGCATGGCCGTCTCGGTCAGCGCGCGCCCTCCGTTGCACGTCTACCTGGCCCGGCACCCCGGCGGTGACGTCCTCATGCTCAACATCAACCACGCGGCCAGCGACGGGTTGGGCGCGCTGCGGGTATTGCACTGCATCGCCCGGGCCTATGCCGGGGAGGCCGACCCCGATGCTCCGCTCGACTTCCTGGCCGATCGAGACCTGCCCGTCCGACCGGCATCAGCGCCCGTCTCGGTCCTGGCGCGGTCCTACAAGAGAACCGTCGAGCGGCTGCGGGACACGCTGACCCGGCCGGCGCGCCTGGCCGCCGACCAGCCGAGCGATCACCCCGGGTACGGCTTCTACCTGCTTGCGCTCTCGGCCGAGGAGACCCAGCGGGCGTTGGACGTCGAACGTTCCGGCACCACCAGAAACATCCTCATGGCGGCCATGCACCTGACCATCGGCGACTGGAACCTTCGACACGGCCGACCGGGTCGGCGCATCGGCGTGCTGGCGCCGGCGAACCTCCGTCCCCCGGAGTGGCAAGAGGACACGGTCGGCAACTTCTCCGTGATCACCCGGATGTCAACCAGTCGCCGCGACCGCTCGAGCCCGGCATCGGCGCTGAAGGCCCTCGCGACCGAAACCGCCCGCAACAAGCGCACTCGCACGGGGATCGCCCTCATAGCAGGGCTGCAACGGGCGGGCTTGCTGGCGCTCTGGGCCAAGCAATCCATCGTGGTACTCCAGCCCCTCACCGACAACCGCCTCCTCGACGCCGCCATGCTCTGCAACCTCGGGTGGCTGGACGAGGCGCCGCGGTTCGGATCGGACGTTGGCGACACGGTGGAGCTGTGGTTCTCCACGCCGGCCAGATCGCCGCTGACTCTGTGCCTCGGGGCCGTGACGGTCGCCGGACGGCTGCATCTCGTGTTCCGCTACCCGCACCGCCTGTTCGGACCCGACGCCGCCCGCCGCTTCGCCGAGTGCTACGTCGACCACGTGCGGTTGGTGGTCGACGGGCACGCGTAGCCGCTGCCGCACGCCCGACCACAAGATGGCGGCGCCTCCGGCACGCCGCGCCGGCTGCGCGGCCTCAGCCCGGATCGGGCTCAGTCGCCGTCGAGCTGTGCGGCGACGGAGTCGCGCAGGAACGCGACGAGCTCGGCGGGATCCATGGCCGTCGCGAAGCCCGCCGCCTGGCGGTGGCCACCGCCACCCTGGGCGCGGGCGATGCGCGAGACGTCGACCGCGCCGTCGGTCGCCCGCAGCGAGACCTTCGACGCCCCCCGCTTGTGCTCGCACGTCAGCTCGCGCGCGAGCGCTGCCACCTTCGTCCCGTCGACCGCGCGCAGGTGGTCGATGATCCCCTCGGTGTAGGACTCCTCGGCGCCGGTCTCGGCGAAGTCCTCGCGCGTGAGGCGCGCGAACGTCAGCCGCCCGCCGTCGAAGCGCTGGATGCGGTGCAGCGCGCGCGTCAGCAGCGCGAGCTTCGGCTCCGGGACCCCCTCGTAGAGGCGGCGGTAGATCTCGTGGACGTCGACTCCGGCCTTGATGAGGTCGGCCGCCATGAGGTGCGCCGCCGGACCGGTGTTCTCGTACATGAAGCGGCCGGTGTCGGTGACGAGCCCGACGTAGAGCGCCTCGGCGATCCGGGGGGTGAGCTCGACGCCGAGGCCGCGCATGAGATCCCACACGATCTCCGCCGTGGAGGATGCCTCGGGGACGACGTGGTTGATCGTGCCGAAGCACGTGTTGTCGTGATGGTGGTCGACGTTGACGACCTGCGAGCCGCCGACGTCGACGGCGTTGCGATCGACGTTGCCACAGTCCAGGAAGACGATCGTCCGCCGCGAGATGTCGTGCGGGATGTCGCTGACGAGCCCGTCGAAGCGAAAGAACGCGTACTCGTAGGGCAGCGGGAACTCATTGCGGCCGATGAACATGATGCTGTCCTTGCCGAGCGCGCGCAGCACGCCCTGCATCGCGACGAGCGACCCGAGCGCGTCGCCGTCGGGGTTCTCGTGCGTGACGAGCACGAAGCGATCGCCGTCGCGCAGCGCCCCGATGACCTCGTCGCGCGTCGTGGCGCTCGTGCCGGTGAGCGTCATGCCCCACCCGCTTCGCTGCTGCCGCTGCCCGTCCGGTCGAGGAGCTCCTCGACGCGCATTGCGCGGTCGGTCGTGTCGTCGTAGAGGAACTCGAGCGTCGGCGTGCGCTTCATCCGCAGCTCGCGCGCCAGCCGGCGCTGGAGTGCCCCGTGGGCGGAGCTCAGCCCGGCGAGCGTCGCGGCTCGCTGGGCGTCGTCTCCGAGCACGCTGACGTACACGCGGGCATGGCGAAGATCTGAGGTGGTCTTGACGCTCGTCATCGTGACGAAACCGATTCGTGGGTCCTGCAGATCCTGGGCGACGGCGTCCGTGAGCACCTGCCTGACGGCTTCGTTCACGCGGCGCATGCGATCGGCCGCCATCCTAACTCGATACGTCACCGAAGGAAGCGACCGTCCGTTCGATACGACAGCTCTCCGGGAAACGCTCCAGCAGGAAGTCCTCGACGCGGTCGACGGCATGCTCGAGGACGCCGAGGGAGCCGCCGGTGAGCGCCGCCGCAAGCGTCGCGCGCTGCCACAGGTCCTGGTGTCCGACCTCGGCCACCGCAACCCCCATGCGGCCGCGCAGCTGGGCCTTCACGGACGCGAGGTCCTTGCGCTTGGCCTTCAACGAACCGGCATCCGGGAAGTGCAGGTGGACGAGCAACAGCGCGACGTACGCGTCGTCGTCGGCCATCAGTGGCCCGTCCTGCCAGTCCGCACAGGACGGACCACGGCTACGCCAGCGCGCGGTCGACCTTGCGCGTCTCGTAGACCTCCAGCACATCGCCCTCCTTGACGTCCTGGAAGTTGCGAAGCACGATGCCGCACTCGAAGCCGGCCGCGACCTCGCGCACGTCCTCGTTGAAGCGACGCAGCGAGGCGATCTCGCCGTCGTAGACGATCGTGCCGTCGCGCACGAGCCGCGTGCGGGCGCCGCGCGTCACCTTCCCGTCAGTGATGTACGAGCCGGCGATGACGCCGATCCGCGAGGCCCGGAAGATCTGGCGGACCTCGACGTGGCCGAGCGCCTCCTCGATCTCCTCGGGCTCGAGCATGCCCTCCATCGCGGCGCGCAGCTCGTCGAGGACCTTGTAGATGACCGAGTAATTGCGCACTTCGACGCCCTCGCGCTCGGCGACGGCGCGGGCGTCGCCGACCGGCCGCACGTTGAAGCCGATGATGATCGCGTCGGACGCGGCGGCGAGCATGACGTCGGACTCGTTGATGCCGCCGACGCCGGAGCGGATGATGTTCACCGCGACCTCGTCCTGCGGCAGCTTGGCGATCTCGTCCTCGAGCGCCTCCGCGGAGCCCGCGACGTCGGCCTTGACGAGGAGGTTGAGCTCCTTGAGCTCACCGGCCTGGATGTCCTTGAAGACGTCCTCGAGCGAGCGCTTGCGCCCCGAGCGGCGCGCATGCTGCTCCTGCTTGAGGCGCTGCTCGCGCTCGTGCGCGAGCTGGCGGGCGCGGCGGTCGTTCTCGACGACGCGCACGTACTCGCCGGCCTCGGGGACGCCGTCGAAGCCCAGCACCTCGACCGGATCGCCCGGGCGGGCCTCCTTCACGCGCTCGCCGGTGAAGTCGTGCATCGCGCGCACGCGGCCCCAGTTCGCACCCGCGACGAGGGCGGCGCCGACGCGCAGCGTGCCGCGCTGGATGAGGATCGTGACGACCGGGCCCCGGCCCGGATCGAGCCTGGACTCGACGACCACGCCGGTCGCCGGCGCGGTCGGGTTGGCCTTGAGCTCCTCGAGCTCGGCGACGACCTGCAGCGTGTCGAGCAGATCCTCGAGGCCGACCTTCGTCTTCGCGGACACGTCGACGAACTCGGTCTCGCCTCCCCACTCCACCGGCTGCAGCCCGCGGGTGGTCATCTCGGTGCGCACGCGGGTCGGATCCGCACCCTCCTTGTCGATCTTGTTGACCGCGACGACGATCGGCACGTCGGCCGCCTTGGCGTGATCGATCGCCTCGTCGGTCTGCGGCTTCACGCCGTCGTCGGCGGC
>Ga0136631_10000093_pt1 | contig 24555 bp, 18 predicted proteins | sample AntDrymUQ6012206_2_FD_104655 | JGI IMG/M metagenome (GOLD analysis project Ga0136631, IMG submission 104655) | Polar desert sand microbial communities from Dry Valleys, Antarctica - metaG UQ601 (22.06) | ecosystem: Environmental > Terrestrial > Soil > Desert | place: Antarctica: Dry Valley... | reverse complement strand
CCCCGACTCCTGACTCCCGACTCCCGACTCTGCTCGCCCCAGCACCATCGACAGCACCATACTGAGCAGACCGACCACCAGCCCTCCCCAGAACGCCGACCAGAATCCCGTTACTGTAAAGCCGAGATTCCAGCTCTCCGAGAGCCATCCGGTGACCAGCAGCATCAGCGCGTTGATGACGAGTGTGAAGAGGCCCAGTGTGATGATGATGAGAGGGCAGGTGAGGACCGTCAGCAGCGGCCGGAGGGTCGTGTTCACAGCTCCGAAGACGGCGGCAACCAGGAGGAGCCGACCGACGCCGCCGCTGAACTCCAGGCCCGGGACCAGAGCCGCCGCGGCCCAGAGCGCCGCGGCATTCAAGACCCAGTGGAGGAGCAGCGCACGCATGCTCAGCCGATGACGCCGCCGCCCAGGACGCGGCTTCCGGGTCCGTAGAGGACTCCCGACTGGCCCGGCGTGATGGCGCGGACTGAGGCGCCGAGGGCCAGAATCAGCGAATCGTCGCCCCGCTCCAGGACCGTGGCGGGAACGGCACGGGCGCGATAGCGGATCTGTACCTCGCACCGGTCACCCGGCTCGAGCGCCGGACCCAGCCAGTTCATCTCGTCGAGACGCAGACTGTGACCGGCCAGATCCTCGGCGTTTCCCACCACGACCTCACGACTCTCCGGGCGGATAGCAACCACGTATCTCGCCGCGGAGGAGCCGCCCGGCAACCCCTTCCGCTGGCCGATCGTGTACCGGGCAAACCCGCGGTGCTCGCCGATCACCTCTCCGGCGGTGGTCACCAGCGGTCCGGGAGCGAGTGCTGGAGCGTCGGCCGGGAGATGCCGCTCCAGTACGGACGCGTAATCATCATTGGGCACGAAGCAGATCTCGACCGACTCTTCCTTCTCCGCGGTGGTGAGTCCCAGCCGGCGGGCATAGGCCCTGGTCTCGGACTTCGACAGCTCACCCACCGGTGTCAGCATCCGCCCCACCACTTGTCGGTCGATCCCCCACAGGAAGTAGCTCTGGTCCTTGGCGGGGTCCAGCCCGCGGTAAAGGCCGCCGTCACGGGCAATGGCGTAATGCCCGGTGGCGATGTAGTCGCACTCGAGCGCGTCGGCGTGCGCGAGCAGGTCGCGGAACTTGGTGAATGAGTTGCAACGGACACAGGGAATGGGCGTCCGGCCCCGGCTGTACTCGCTCACGAAGTTCTGGATCACGTGCAGATTGAAGCGGTCTTCCAGATTGAGGACGTAATGTGGAATGCCGATGGCGTGGGCCACATCGCGCGCGTCGTTGATCGAGTCCAGAGAGCAGCAGGGCCGGTCGGGAACGTCGTCGCCATAGCAGAAGAGCTTCATGGTGGCGCCGACCACGTCGTAGCCCTGCTCGACCAGACGCGCGGCCGCCACGGAGCTATCCACGCCGCCCGACATTGCTGCGAGAACGCGCGGACTCACCTTGCTGCGCCCTCGTTCCGTTCTGCCGCCCGCCCGCCTGTCCGGCCGTCCGGTCGTCCAAGTACTCCCGCCAGCGCCCGCACCTTGGCGACGACCGTTGGGACCACTTCCACCGCCCGGTCCACGTCCTCACGCGTGCTCTCCCGACCCAGACTGAAGCGGATGGCCCCGAGTGCCAGCTCACGAGGTATCCCCATCGCCACCAGTACGTGCGATGGCTCCACCGCGCCGGTGGAGCAGGCCGATCCGCTCGACGCAGCGATGCCCGCCAGATCGAGGTGCATCAGCAAGGCCTCGCTGTCCGCCCCGCGAATGGCGACACTGAGCAGGTGGGGTGCGCGCGCGCTCCCTTCTGCGTTGACCACCAGATCCGGCACCGCGGCCTTGAGCCTGGCAGCCAGCTCATTGCGCAGCAAGCAGAGACGCTCAGCGGCCGAGCTCTGCTCGCTGGCGGCCAGCTGAGTCGCCCGGCCCAGGCCCACGGCGCCGGCTACGTTCTCTGTGCCCGGCCGGATCCCGAACTGCTGGCCGCCGCCATGAATGATGGCCTCGATCGCCTTGCGGTCGCGGACGATGAGGGCACCGATCCCCTTGGGCGCACCGATCTTGTGCCCCGAGAGCGTCAGCAGGGTGCAGGACAGCTCGGTAACCGAGACCGGCACCTTGCCAAGCGCCTGCACTGCGTCGGTGTGAAAGACGACTCCTGCGCTCCGGCACCGGGCGGCGATCTCGCCCACCGGCTGGAGCACACCGGTTTCGTTGTTCACCCACATCACCGACACAACCGCGGGAATGTCTGCCAAGGCGGCGTCGAGCGCATCCAGCTCGAGCCGGCCTCCGGCGTCCACCGGGAGCAGCACTTCACTGCCGCCCAGGTGACAAACAGCGTGCGCCGCCGCGAGCACCGCCTTGTGCTCCACCGCGGACACCACGGCACACATCGAGCAGCCCCGCTCCCGGGCGGCCAGCGCCGCGCCCACGATACCGAGGTTGTCCGCCTCGGTTCCACCAGAGGTAAACACCACCTGGTTGGGCTCCGCCCCGACTGCCTCAGCCACCTGCCGGCGGGCCTGCTCGATACCGGCCCGGGCCGCCCGGCCGAAGCGGTGGGCGCTGGAAGGGTTGCCGAAGGTCTGAGCCGTCAGGTACGGCAACATGGCTTCCAGCACCTCGGGACGAACCGGGGTGGTGGCTGCATGGTCGAGATAAACGGGCGGGCGCATGGGTGGGAAGATAGCGGCGAAACGAGGAAGGTCACATACTCTGTACGCCCAGCTTCACAACGTCATCCACCTCGACCGTCTCGTCGGTGAAATACGGCTCGCCATAGCGCCTTCTGATGAGCGATCCGACGTGGGCGTTCTGGGTCTCCACCAGGGAGTAGAGGTCCTGCCCGGTCGGGAAGATCTCGCCAGCAGCCTTGGCTCCATCGAACTGGCTGCCGTAGCACTTGATGGCGGCAAGCTTCCGGTCGAATTGGGCCGTGATGTCGACCACGAATGTCGGCTTGATGGGATCCTCTCGATAGGAAAGCGCATAGAGGACTTTGTGGGGACGGTGCGGCGTGCCCTCGGCGTCGTAGCGCGCCAGGCCCGCCAGATAGCAGGCATCTCGCCCCAGTTCGGACGAGGTGCGGTGATCGGGGTGTCGCCCGACTGGGAAGGGGAGGATTACGACACGTGGAGCGAAGTGTCGTATCAGCTTGACTATAGCGCGTCTGGCCTCATCTGAGTTGTGAAGGTGAGCATCGGGCAGGCCGGCGTTCCGCCGCTCGGTCAGGCCCAGGATCCTGGCAGCGCGCTCAGCCTCGTCGGCCCGGAGCTGGGCGCTGCCTCTGGTCCCCGTCTCACCGGCGGTGAGGTCCAGGATGGCGGTCCGGTATCCTGCGTCCACCGCCTTGAGCAGGGTACCGGCGCAGGTAAGCTCGACGTCATCGCGGTGGGCGGCGATTGCAAGAATGTCGACGGGCATGGTGGTAATAAAGCTGTTTACGCCGTCCTACGCTTATACCGCTTCGCCAGGATCACTGCACCCCAGCCCAAGATTGCGAGCGGCCCCAAGAAGCCGAGTGAAGCAATCACGCTCGCGGTCAGACCGACAAAATTGCGCCAGGCGGTCTTGAATGCCTCGCCGATCACGCTGCGGCCCGGGTGAGAAGCGACCAGCGGCGGCGGCTCGTACAGATTGACCGAAAGCGTGCTCAGCTGCGCGCTTGTTTTCAGATAGCGCAACCGGCCGTCCATACGCTCGATCTCTTCCCGGACCCGGGCGAGCTCCCGCTCGACCGAGAGTACGTCTTGCAGCTTGCCGGTTCGGGTTCGGAGCAGCTCAACCAGCCTGTCCTCCAGCCGCCGCCCGTTGGCAGCACGCGCCGTCAGGTCCACAAACTCTTCGCTCACATCCTCGGCGCCGACATTGACAAACTGCACCCGCCCGAGCGGCTGCAGTCCTTCAGTCAGCTCATCGAAACGCGCGGCCGGAACTTTCAGCTCCAGCGTGGCGGAGCGGAGTTGGTTCCGGCCGCTCTGCACCGAGGCGTCGGCTACGAAGCCTCCCACTCGCTGTACGATCTTCCGCAGCGCCGCCATCGAAGACTCGAGCGAGTCCACCTCGATACTCGCCTGCCCGGTGCGCACGATGAGCCTCAGGGCAGGGTCGAATGTTGCCGGGGAGCGGAACCACTGGTCGGCTGCCGGTGCCCCGGCCTCCGGAGCCGATGCCGTACCCCGGCCTACCGCCCCCAACGCCACTGGGTTGGAGGCTTGATTGTCGCTCGCCTTGTCCAGCTTCGAGCTCTCCTGGGAAACCCGCTCCGGCCGCTCGCACGCCATCAGCAGGGCCGCCTGGAGCAGCCCAATGACTATTGTCTGCGCTCGCATGGTGCCTCCTTAGGGGAGCACAGGAGATGCGGCTGGCCGGGAGGCTTGCACAGTGCAGTGGATGGCATGCCGCCTACTCGTGCCTCAACGCCTCCACCGGATCCATCCGCGCCGCACGGTTGGCCGGGTACAGGCCGAACACCAGCCCGATGGCAATGCTGACGAAGCATGCCAGCACCGCGCTCCAGAGCGGCACGCCCGATTCAAGCTGCAGGGCATACTTCAGCAGCTCCCCCGACGCGAGGCCGAAGAGGATGCCGAGCAGGCCACCGATGAGTGTGAGCGTCGCCGCCTCCACCAGGAATTGCCAGAGGATCTCCCGGCGCGTGGCCCCGAGCGCCTTGCGCAGACCGATCTCCTTGGTGCGGTCGGTGACCGAGACCATCATGATGGCCATGACGCCGATCCCACCGACCAGCAGGGCGACGCTGGACAGGGCGATCATGGCGACAAAGAAGTAGGACGTGAAGTTCCCAATCACCTCCAGGATCTGATCCTGGGAGATCAGATCGAAGGTGCTGGGTGTTCCGGGGCGCAGGTTCCTGGCCCGGCGCAGCGCCACCGTCACCAGGTCCTGCGCCTCCGCCACCGGCACACCGACCCGCGGCTTGACCGCAATGAAGAGGCTGTTGGTCTCGTCGTAGCGGAAGTTCTGCCGGGCGGTCTCGAACGGGATTACGGCTCCGATCTCCTGTCCCGGAGGCTCGAAGATATTGTCGGGCTTCTGATAGATGCCGACCACTCGCAACGCCTTGGGACCGATCCGGATCACCCGGCCGAGCGGGTCGATGCGGCCGAAGAGGCGCTCGGCCACGTCGGTCTCGATCACCGTCACGTCGGCGCCCTTCAGCTCGCCCTGGGTGAAGAAACGGCCTCGCAGCAACGTGCCGCCCTGAATTTCCATGTAGCGGGAGTCGGCCCCGAAGACGGCCACTCCTCCGGTACGCTCGCCTTGATACTCCATCCGCTGAAACAGCTGCACCCACATGGCACTGTACCCGATCTCCGGGATCCGGCGGATCGCATCCGCGTCGCTTGACTGCACGATCGGTCGGATCCGGACCTCGTAGGGCAAACGGTCCGGGTTGAGGGGCGTCTGAGAGAAAAATCGGAGGACATAAAAGGCGGTGGGTCCGGCGGTCTCGATGGCGTTGAAGATCTGAGCGCGGATACCCTGGACCATAGAGGCGATCGTCATGACGGTAGTCACGCCAATCACCACGCCCAGAATGGTGAGGCCCGATCGGAGCTTGTTGGCCCGGATCGAGTCTACCGCGATCGCGACGCCTTCCCCGACATTCCGGATCATTCTGCACGGAGGGCGGTGATGGGATCGAGCCGCGCGGCGCGGGTAGCCGGAAAGACGCCGAACAGAATCCCCGCTCCTGCGCCGAGCGCCAGTGCCACCGCCACCGACCAGAGCGTGACCCGGGCGGGCAGGGGCGTGAAGGTGGATACGGCGGCGGCCAGCGCCCACCCGCCCAGCACGCCCTGCAGCCCGCCCAGCGTAGTGAGGACGACGGCCTCGATGAGGAATTGGCGCCGGATATCCGCGCGGGTGGCGCCGAGCGACTTCCTGATGCCGATCTCGCGCGTGCGCTCGTTGACGGTCATCAGCATGATGTTCATGATCACGATCCCACCCACCACGATGCCGATGCAGACCACCGCGGGAATGGCGGTAAAGAGCAGCCGAGTCAGCTTACGCCAGAATGCCACCAGGGCATCGGCCTTGTCTACGGTAAAGTCGTCGGGCACACCGGGCCGCAAGCGGTGCGCAATCCGCATCGCTTCCTGGGCCCGGGCCATGGCGCCCGGGATCGCATCGGCATCGGCCATCTTGACCGAGACCACGGTCGTCTTGCGGCGGCCGTACCACGACTCGAACGTGCTGAGGGGCAGGAGCACAAAGCCGTCAAACGACTGCCCCAGCGTGCGGCCCTTAGGGGCGATGACGCCCTTGACCGTGACCTCGTTTCCCCCGATCCTGATCTTCTTGCCTATGCCACTCTCGGGCACGTCGAAGAGCTTGTCGGCCACGTCGAAGCCAACGACAACCACCGGCCGCCGCTCTCGCACGTCAGGCTCGCTGAGGGGCCCACCGGCGGCGAAGCTGTAGTCCTGGACGATCTGATAGGGCGGCGTCACCCCGAAGATGAGGACGGTGCCGACCGTCCGGTTGCGGTAGCCGACGTCGCTCACCGGAGTGGGCCATCCCGACTGCATCGAGACGGCCCGGGCCTCCGGCAGCGCCCTTCGTACCGCCTCGGCATCGTCGCTGGAGATCAGTGGCCGCTTGTTGATCTTCTTCATCTGGTCTTCATCCAGCAGCCCGACCGAGATGGGAGAGCGTCGGACCTGAAAGGCATTGGTCCCGATCACGGCCCCGGTCAGGTTTTCCTTCACGTACGCGTTCATGCCCTGAATCACCGCCACCACGACGACGAGGAAGCCGACTGAAACGATGATGCCGAGGAGGGTAAAGAAGGAGCGTAGCTTGCTGTGCCAGATGGCCTGGAGGGCGAGACGCAGAGCTTCTGTGAAGGGCATTCCGAAAGGTAAAAGCGTGAACGGTGAACAGTGAACAGTGAACAGTAAACGGGCCCGGCCCATCCCCCGTTTACCGTTTACTGTTTAACGTTCACGTTGTTATTCGTAGCGAAGCGCCTCCACCGGATCCAGCCTGGACGCCTTGCTTGCCGGGTAGATCCCGAAGAGCACACCGGTCAGGATCGACGCGACGACGGCCGCCACCACCGACAGGAGGGGGACCGTGGCAGGGATCGGCGTGAAGGAGCGAATTCCCCAGGCGATCAACGCACCGGCGGCCATGCCCACCAGGCAGCCCACCAGAGTCAGCGTGGCCGCCTCCACCAGAAACTGGAACATGATCTCGCGCCGGGTGGCGCCGAGTGCCTTCCGGACCCCGATCTCACGGGTACGCTCGGTGACCGAGATCATCATGATGGCCACCACGCCGACGCCACCCACCATGAGCCCAACGCTGGACAGGGCAATCATGACCACGAAGAAGGCAGCGGTGATGTTGTTGAAGGTGTCCAGGATCCGGTCCTGACCCACGATGGCGAAGTTGTCGGCCTGGCCGGGACGGAGTCCACGGCTGCTGCGGAGGGCCGTCGTCACCTGGTCCTGCGCTTCCAGCACCGTGGCTGTCTCCGTCGGCAGGACGGCGATATCCAGCCAGTCCTTCCAGTACTCGGTCGACTTGGTGAAGGTCGTGTGCGGAATGACCAGCCGTGGCTCGTCCGCGTGGCTGAACAGTGAAGCCGCCTCGGCGTGCATCCCCACGACTTGAAAAGGATAGCCGGCGATCTTGATTCGCTTGCCGACAGGGTCACGGCCGGGAAACAGTGACGCGGCCAGCTTGTCATTGATCACCACCACCCTGGATCCGGCGGCATACTCCATGGGCGTGAAGTTGCGTCCCGCCAGAATGTCACCCCCGTTTACCAGGTTCCAGCTGGGACTCATCCCGGCCAGCTCGACACTCTTGAGCTCCACGCCCTCGAAGCTCACCGCCCCGCTGGTGTATTCGCCGATGTTGACATCGCGGACCGCCGGCAGGCTGCGTATCAGCTCCGCCTCTTGTACAGTGAGGGGTGGCATCCGGCGCCAGGGCGACATCTCATCCGACCCGTCGGAGACGTCCAGCCCGCCGGAGAAGTAGCGATAGACGAAGAACGTCTTGGGGCCGGCGGATTCGAGGATCCCGGTGATGCTGCGGTTGATACCGGTAATGGCCGCCGCCATGGCGATCACCACCGTCACGCCAATGGCCACCCCGAGGATGGTGAGAGCGGTGCGGACCTTATTGGCCCTGATGGAATCGAGGGCGATGGTCGCGCCCTCATGCATCCGGGTAGCGGCACTGCCGCCGGAGCGAATCATTCCGCCCTCAGCGCGTCGATCGGATCGAGCCGCGAGGCCCGGCTGGCCGGGTACACACCGGCAGCAATGCCGACGCCGACGCCCAGCAGCACGCCGACTCCGATGGACCAGGGTGCCACGGCAGCAGGAAGGGGAGTGAAGGCCTTGACCACGAACGCCAGCGCGATTCCCAGCCCGATGCCGAGTAGCGCTCCCACCGCCGAAAGCGTCGCGGACTCCACCACGAACTGCGCCAGGATGTCGCGCCGGCGCGCGCCCAGTGCCTTGCGGATCCCGATCTCCCGGGTCCTCTCGCTGACTGCCATGAGCATGATGTTCATGATCACGATCCCGCCCACTACGAGCGAGATGGCCACCAGGCCCGGCAGCGCCAGGAAGAGCACCTTCGAGATCTTCTGCCAGCTGCCCAGAGCGCCTTCCGCGGTCTGAAACGCGAAATTGCTCTCCTGGCCGGGTTTGAGCTGCCGCCGGCTCCGCATGATGGCTTCCGTCTGTCCCATGGCCGCCTGCATCAGGGTCGGGTCGGCGGTCTGGACAATCAGCGCATCCAGGATATTGATGGGGCAGATCAGCCGCCGACCCTGGGCACTGAACGGCATGATCGCGAACTTGTCCATGGAGATGCCGAAGAGGTTCCCTTGCTTGGCCACCACGCCGATCACCCGGTAGGGCAGGCCACCGATCACCACCTTCTTGTCGATCGGGTCGACGCCCTTGAGCAGCTTGTCGGCCAGCTCCTGGCCGATGACCACAACTGGCCGGGCGGTCCTGACCTCCTGGGAGGTGAAGGCGCGGCCGGTAACGATCTCATAGTTCTTGATCTTGAAGTAGCTCTCTTCGGTGCCTGCCAGTCTGATGCCCTTGGCAACCTTCCCGCCGTAGTGCACCGAGACGTAGTCCTCGCAGAACTTGGCGAAGGTCGCCGGAGTGCTGACCCGCTCGCGCACGTAATCGGCATCGTCATAGCTGATGCGCGGGCGCCGCCGCCACGCCAGCCAGACCTCATCGGAAACGTTGCCGGTGACGATGCTGGGTCGTTGCCGCAGCTCGAAGGTGTTGGCCCCGACCAGCGTGTTGGCGAACTCTTCTACCATGTACCGGTTCATGCCTTGCACGATCGATACCACGGCGATGAGAAACGTTACGCCGATAAGTACACCGATCAGGGAGAAGAAACTCTTCAGCTTCTGCGCGTAAAGAGTTCCGAGGGCCATCCGGACCGCTTCCAGCAGGCGCATCAGGACGACTTCGCTTCCCGCGTCTTGGTGGTGTCTGCCTGGCGGACTTTGGCGCCATCCTTCAGGTCGCGGATGGCCTGGTAGGTGCCTGCCACGATGGTCTCGCCCTCGCGCAGTCCGTCCACCACCTCGAAGTATTCGTCGCCCGCCACTCCGACCTTGACCGGGCGGAAGGTCGCGGCTCCGTCCCGCACGATGAAGACCCCCTCAGCCTCCCGCTTCTGGAACCTGGCCCTCAGGGTGTCCACCGGCGGCGCCGAGTCGGTCTCGTTGGGAATCTTCTCGTGGTCGCGCACGGTCAGCGCGATGATCGGGATGCTGAGCGCGCTGTTGCGGGTATCGGTCACGATGCGGGCGGTACAGCTCAGGTCGGGCCGGATATCGGCCGGCGGCTTTCTGAGGGTGATCTCGACATCGAAGTCCACTGCCCGGTCGTTCGAGCCCGACGCGGTCTGGGTGGCCGTGAGCTTGGCGCTGTGGCTCACCTTGGTGACCTGCCCGGTGAACGTGGTATCGGGGTAGGCATCGATATTGACCTCAACCGAGTCCCGGACCTTCAGGCGCACGACATCGGTCTCGTCCACCTGGACCTTGGCCAGAATCACCGACAGATCAGCTATGGTCATCAGCAGACCGGTCTCGCGGGAGAACGTCCCCGGTACTGCCACCTCGCCTTCCTCCACCGCCAGGCGGACTACGCGGCCCGAGATCGGCGCGGTCAGGCGAGTCTTGGAGAGGTTGTCCTTGGCCTCTTGCAGCCCGGCGCGGGCCTGCTCCAGCTGCGCCTTGGTTGATTGGTAGTTTGCTTCCGCCACCTCGAGACCGGTCTGCGCCTGCTCGGCGGTCTCGGCGGCAATCAGGTTCTCGCCCAGCTCGGTGAGCTGCTTGGCGCGGTTCCACGCCCGCTGAGCCTGATCGCGGCTGGCCCTGGTTTGCAGCAGCATTGCCTGCGTGGACGCCACCACTCCCTGGGCGCGGGCCACGGCGGCCTCATACTGCGCCGGATCGATCTGCAGCAGGAATTGTCCTCGCTTCACGATATCGCCCTCGCCCACCGCTATCTCGATAATCCGGCCGGTGATGTCGGCGCTGATGTCCACCGAGGTCTTGGCCTCGATCTTCCCGCTTGCGGTGACGGCACTAACGAGGTCCCGGCGGCTGACCTTCTCCAGCCGCACCTCGGTTCCGGCGTTTTTACTTTTGTTGATCCGAAAGGCGACTACCCCGCCGATGATGATCACGACCATCGCCACGGCCAGCCCGATCTTCGTCCTGCGCGACATGTCTGCTCCTCTTAGCGGAGGGGGCGACCGACCGCGGCTTCCAACGCGGCGATGGCTTTGTGGTAGTCATAGACCGCGTTCACGTAATCACCTTCGGCCCGCTGAACCGAGTTCTGGGCGTCGGAGACCTCCAGCGCCGCCCCGGCGCCCAGCCGGTAGCGGTCCTGCGCCAGGCGAAGCTGGTCTCGTGCTGCCTCGCGGCTGGCGCCTTGCACCGCAATTGCGCGGAAGGCCGTTTCAAGGCCGAGGTAGCGCGAGTGGACGTCGGTACGCACCTGGAGCCGCCGGGCTCGGACCTCCTCATCCGCGTCATCTTCCTGCGCCCGCGCCTGTGAAAGTCGAAGCGAGCGGCTGAAGCCGGTGAAGATGGGCAGGGATACGGTCAGGTTGGCCCCGAATGGCTGGCCGGTGTAGGAGAAGGGGAACCCGCCGTTCTGATTGCGGATCTGCTGCGCTACCGGATCGAGCAACGCCCCACCGCCATCGATCAGGCCTGCGGCGAGAAAACAGTTGCCGGTCTGGCCGCCGAGTGACAAGCCGGTCCGCACCGCGTTGTCGAACTCGCAACCGGCGGCCTGAGCCTGTGCGCTGTTGAGATTCTGCCGCAGCAACAAGTCCTGATTGGTGAATTGCTGCGTGAATCCACTCCACCCCGCTCGCACGGACAGAGTCGGAAGGAAGTCAGTCTTTGCCGCACGGACGTCGAGCCGGGCGGCGTGACCGCGCGCGCGGAGCGACCGTAAGACCGGGTTCTGCCGATCGGTGAGCACCAGCAGGCTATCCAGGCGGAAGGCAGGCGGGGTCACCGGAAAGGAATCGGTCAACACTATCTGGTCGATCGATACCGGTGGCTCGACGCCCATCCTTCGCAGCAGATCCAGTTTGGCCTCATTCTCTGCCTGCACGGCCCGTAACAGCGCGACGTCCGAGGTACCCTTGATGACCTCGGCCTGACGCACATCGAGCAGCGTGGTCTGGCCTACCCTGTGGCGTGCCCGGGCAAGGGCCAGAAAGTCCTCGTTCCGCTTCACCTGCTGCCGGGCAACGGCCACCTGGGCATTGGCCTGCAGGGCGGTCAGATACTGCGTCGAGATTTCGGCGGTGAGGCCTACACCAGCCGCTCCGATGTCCTCATCGGTGGCGCGCTGGAGCGCGCGCTGCTGGCTCGGAGCCTGAAGGCTGCGGCCGCTCAGCTGCCACTGTATCCCGAGACTGTATCCGGAGGTAAGAAACGCGGAGGTCGGCAGGATCAGGCCCCCGCCGAAGTTTGACTCGCCGGACCCGGTGTACCCGAAGTCCGTCGCCGCGGTCACCGAGGGAAGCAAGCGGCCGTACGCATTCCGAACGCCCCATCGGGCCGGACCCGCATCATTCAGTGCCTGTCGGTACAACGGGCTGTTGGCTCGCGCCTGCTGCAGGGCTTCGACCAGGGAGAGGCTGACTGGCCGGGAGGGAAGGGGAGACTGCGCGGAGTCCTGTGCCGATGCGACCGGGGGGAGCACGCAAGCCAGCAGCAGCAGACCGGACCAACGAGTCATGATATAGCCCTCTTATGGTGAGACGACGGGCCCAATACGCGGGCCCAGCCGCAGAGGTTTCATCTTGCGACAAAGCACGTCTTTGGTTGTTGTCGTCAACGAATTAGAAGAAGGGAATCGGCCTGCCCTGGCCGTGTCAGTCTCGAGCGAGGGCCACCACTATGCCGGAGCCAGGAAACTCGAGGTGCTGCAAGCGGCCCTTGGAGTCGGCCACTAGAGTCCCATTGATGTCGCCGCTGAGCGTTACCCGAGTTGTGCCGCCGTCGCCCCCGGCGTCGCGTCGAGCGACGAAGGAGGCCCTGCGGCTGGTCCGGGGGAACACCCCGGTCAGGGACTTGCCACCGGGAGTCGCGAGGTCCACAACCGCTGCGTACAGGGAGTAGACCCCATCGTCGAGCAACACTACGTCGGGGCCTCCAGGAAGCTCCCGACCCGCCTCGGACCCCTTGGCCACCGTTCGCACAATCAGCCGTGCACCGGAGCCGGCCGCGAGAATGACCGTGGTGCCGTTCGGGCCTTCGACATCGAGTTGGAACTTGGCCAGCGCCGATTCGGGAGTGCGCTCCAGCGTGGCCGCGAGCTTGAGCAGCGGATTGGTGGCCGGGTAGCGAGCAACCGCGGTCAGTGTCGAGCCGGGAGCGCCCCGCCCGCGTCCCTGCCGGAGGGTGAATTCCTCCCGGCCGGTCTCGCGACCTTCCTGGGTGATCACCAGCTTTGTCTCCAGCGACTCCTGCGCTTCGGCCTGGACAGCAGGCAGCAGCAGGAGCAGGACCGCAGCGATGCGCATGGGGACTCCGATTATGTCAGGGCCGGATCAGGCAGCGGCCGACCCGTTCGAGGATAAATCTATACAGGACCTCACCCTTCTGTGGCGATGCGAGGCTGGGATAGCCAACCGAGCCAGGGGATCCTGGCGGCATGTGACGGCTGTGCCCCGGCCGGTACCGGGCGAGCATGCCCGGAGAGAGGTCGAAGTCCTTGGCCAGGTCCATCCGAACCATCTCCGGCGCAAGGTAGAGCATCAACGAGGTATCGAGCTCGCCCCCGTGGACCGGGGCCGGGCGCTCGAGCAGCGCACCGAAGTCGAGACTGAAGATGTCCACCACCTGTACTGTCGCCTGATCGGTCCTGATCGTACTCAGCGCCTCCAGGTGGGCCTCGCTCGACTGGGCCGTAAGAATGAGGAACTCCTTGACGCCTGCCCCGGCTTCCCACGACTCGATAAGTTCATTCATCACACGGTGAAGCGTGCGCCGCCTGAGGGCAGCGCCCCCGGGGAATGTCCGGGTTGTGGCATGGACGCCGTACTCCACTGTCGGGGCGCGGGGAACGCCGTTCGCCGCTGACAGGTCGTCGGCCAACCGTTCTACAATTACGGAGTCGCAGCCCAGCGGAAGATGGGGACCGTGCTGCTCGGTCGTGCCCACCGGCACGATGAGCGTGGGCCGCACCCGCAGGAGCTCTCTCACCGTGACGGGAGTCATTTCTTTCAAACGCCAGGGGTGCTGGTCTTGAGTCATCGCGCGCGATCGTGGGTCGTGGTCGTGTTGGCGGCCATTGGCGCCGCCGCCGAGTGGCTTCGGCAACCCTCACCCATTTGGGTGTGGGTCGGCTGGGCCTGCGTCCTGGCCGGCGCCTTTGCCCTGTATCCCTTCGAGGGCCGGCGGCGGCGGGCACTTGCTGCCGCCCTCCTGGGGCTGGCGCTGAGCCTGACGCTCGCCCAGCGGCAGCTGCGAGCTATTGAGACTCACTGGCCCGAAGAGCGCGAAGGCCGGGTGACCGCGGCGTCTCAACGTCTCGAGGGCGACCTGCGCTCGGTGCTGCATCGCGCCGAGCGGCTCGCGGAGGCAGCAGCCGGGATCGCGCCGACCGACCGGGCGGCAGCCCTTCAGGTGCTGAGCCGCCTGATCCCTGGCGGCGGTCCCGAGATGAGCGTGGTGGTGTTCGACGCCGCGGGCGATCCGTGGGCCTGGGCTGGACGTCACCGTTTGCCGCCTCGAAGCGAGGGAGATTCGGTCGCATCCCGTGCGAGTGGATATTACGTCGTGCTGGAGGCGCGGCGCCACTCGCCCCAGGGTTGGGCAGCGGTTGCATCGGTGCTGATCTGGGCTCACCCCGCCGTGCCCGACCGAGGACGCAGCCTGGCAGAGCTGTTCCGATCTCGTACCGAAGTGGGGCTCTCGGTCTATTCTCCCGGCACCGCTCCGGAGAGCCCGGACGTCTTCGACTATGCGGAGCCCACGACCGTGGGGCCCCGGCTGCTGTTCAGCGTTCAACCGATTCCGCCGGAGCAGGGGTTGGCCAAGGAGCGGGCCTTCGAGCGAGGCAGCCGCGCCGTCATTCTGCTTGCACTGCTGACGTTCGCGGTGGCCATGGCCCTGGCTTCCGGGCCGGCCGATCGCTATCTGCTGCTTCCGGTGCTGCTGTGGCTGGTCGTCCGCGCTCCAGTGAGTGCGGCCCTCGACCTGCAGCCGCTCTTCTCACCGGCCACTTTTTTCCGGCCATTGCTGGGACCCTTGTCGGGCTCTGCCGGCGTTCTGGCACTCGTCGGCATTCTGCTTACCATGGCGGGCGTGTGGCTCTGGCGCCGCCGGCTCCCTCGACGGTGGTTCGGCGTCGCGCTGGGCGTGGTCCTGTTGCTGGCGTCTCCCTATCTGATCAGCAGCCTGGGGCGCGGGATCACGCCTCCTGCGCGAGGTGTCTCCGCCGGGCTCTGGCTCATCTGGCAGCTCACCCTCCTGGCGTCGGTTTCTGCGCTGATCGTTCCTGCCGCGGCGCTCTTTCGAGGCAGCGGGCCGGAGAGCCAGACCCGGTGGCGTATCATCGCTGGAGTGGCCATCGCCTTCGCCGCGGCCCTAATCGGCTTGCTGGTCTGGACCCCCAGGGGAGGGGGATGGCCCAACTGGTACACCTTCCTTTGGACTCCCGCGCTCCTGCTGGTGACGCTGCCCGCAAGCCGCTGGGCCGCGATCAGCGGAATCGCACTCGTGGCAGGAAGCTCGGCAGCGCTCGTCACCTGGGGTGCCGAAATGTCGGGCAGGCTTCAAGTGGCGCAGCGAGACATTGCACGGCTCGGAACCGAACCGGACCCGTTGGCCGTGCCACTGTTGGAGCGGTTCGGTGAGCAGGTTCGGCACGCCTCCGCTCCGGGGAGCGCATCGGAGATGTATGCGCTCTGGCACGGCTCCGCGCTGGGGAACCAGGGATATCCTGCCCACCTGGGCCTGTGGTCGACGACCGGAACCCTGCGCGATGAGCTGACGCTCGACTCGCTCGACCTCCCACCGTCGCTGCTTTCAACCCTGGTGCAGAACCTTCCCCCCGCCGACAGTGGGCGCGTGGTACAGCTCGGTCGTATACCCGGGGTGCACTATGTGCTCGTCGTCCGGACCGGACCCGACCAGGTCATGACGGCGGCGGTGGGTCCGCGCTCGGAGCTGATCCTGCCTGGCCGGGTGGGAAGGCTGCTCGACCCGTCCCGGCACCGGACGCCGCTCTACACGCTGACCCTCTCGCCGCCTCTCGTGAGCGGAGACGGGCAGCTCCGAAGCTCCCGCTGGCGTCGAGAGGGCTGGAGTCTCAGGAGCGAATATCCGTTGGCGGTAGCCGGGGGAACTCGGGTGGTCCATGCCGCCATCGACCTGCGCGGGCCACTGCCACTGCTGGTGCGTGGAATTCTGGTGGTCCTCCTCGACGCCGCGCTGCTGGCTCTGCTCTGGTTCGTGGCCGAGCTCGTATCGGGGGCGCGGGCACGGCAGCCGCGTTGGCGAAGCCTCTCCCGCTCTTTCCGGGTGCGGCTCGCCGTGACGCTGGGCGTATTCTTCATCCTGCCCGCGGTGGGGTTTGCGGCGTGGAGTTTCGCTCGCCTGGCCGATGAGGCGGAACGCAGTCGGGACTTGCTCATTACCCAGACACTTCGCGATGCCGTCCTCACGTCGGGCGGCATTCTGGGCCGGGGCGGGCCGCTGCCGGATCGTCTTCGCGAGCTCAGCCGGAGAATCGATGCCGACCTGGCGCTGTACCGGGGGGGACGGCTGCTGGGAACGAGTACTCCGGTGCTCGAGGATCTCGGGGTAGTCGGCCAACTGATGGATCCGCGGGCGTTCCGGTCTCTGGCACTCGAGGGGCAGTTCGAAGTCACCCGCGAGGGCTCACTGCCCGAGCTCGCCGAGCGAGTGGGGTATCGTGTGGTCCAGCCGGGACGCCCCGGCGACGTCTCGGTCCTGGCTACGCCCCAGCTGGCGGCCGACTCCTCGCTCGCAACCCGGCAGCTGGACCTCGCGCTGGTTCTGCTCATCGCCACACTGGCCGGTGTTGCCGCGGCCCTGGCCGGAGCGCAGGTAGCCTCGAGAGCGCTGTCCCGGCCGGTATCGGAGCTGCGTCGCTCGGCCCTGGCACTGGGCAAGGGCAAGCCGATGCCGGTTCACTCCGGGCGTCCGCTGCTCGAGTTCGAGCCGGTATTCGGCGCCTTCGAGCGAATGGCGGCCGACATCCGTTCCACTCAGAGCGCACTGGAAGAAGCCAGGCGGCGCACAGCCGCGGTGCTTGCCACGGTGGCTACCGGCGTCGTGGGTGTGGATCCGCGCGGCAGGGTTCTCATCGCCAATCGTCAGGCGGTGGATCTTCTTGGCGCCCAACTGGAAGAGGGAGAGCTCTTCCTCGAACGCCTTGGGCCCGAGTGGGCTCCCCTGGCCGATGCCGTACGACGTTTCCTGCGCAATCCCGCAATGGATGGCACGGCAGAGCTCGAGGTCGGCGGACGGCGGCTGACTCTGCAGCTGGCCGCGCTGGGCCCGGAGGTGCACGGCGTGGTCATGGCGCTCAACGACATCACCGATGTGTCACGGGCGGAGCGGGTCCTGGCCTGGGGCGAAATGGCGCGCCAGGTGGCTCACGAGATCAAGAACCCGCTCACCCCGATGCGCCTCGGCATGCAGCACCTGCGCCGGGTCTATCGGGATCGCAGAGAGGAATTTGATCGCACCCTGGAGGAAACTGCCGAGCGGATTCTGGGCGAGATCGATCGGCTCGACACCATCGCCCGGGCGTTTAGCCGCTTCGCCGCGCCGGCCGACTTACACCAGCCGTTGGACCGGATCGACCTCGGTATGACGGTCGGCGAAGTGGTACAGCTCTATCGCCTGGCTGAAGAGCAGTGCGAGGTTCGGCTGACGGTCGAGCCGGAGGCGTTCGGGTCCGCCCGCGCGGATGAGGTGAAGGAAGTAGTGGTGAATCTGCTCGAGAACGCCCGCAACGCCGGCGCCGGAATCGTCCAGGTCACGGTAGCCCCCGCGCTCATCCGGGTCGAGGACGACGGGGGCGGCATTCCTGCCGAGCTGCTGCCACGTGTTTTCGAGCCGCGCTTCTCGACGACCACCAGCGGATCGGGGCTGGGACTGGCCATCGTGCGGCGGTTGGTGGAGAGCTGGGGAGGTCGAATCGAGGTGGAGAGTGAATCGGGGCGGGGGACCGTCGTGACTGTACAGCTACCTCCATGAGCTACCGCATCGACATCTTTGCCCGCTCAGCGTCGGCCACGATCAGTACCTGCTCCTGAGTCTGCCCCCTGCGGAGCAGCCGCACCGCCGTTTGCATCTGACGATCGGAGAGGGCTCGGCGTCTGGCTTCAGCCACCGGCCCGAACACGCTCCGCGCAATCTCATAGCCCAGCTGTTCGTCGATGTAGCCGTTGGCCAGATCGAATGTATCGCGCCCAATCTCCACTCCATTCTGTTTCAGCCGGCCGAACACGTCGTCCCGCATGTCGGGTGTCACATGAAACGATTCGGACCTCGGAGGACGCGACTTCTTCACGTCGGCGGCGTACTGCGACAGCGCTGTGCGGAAGACCGACTGGTCCTCCCCCAGCGCACTCAACAGGGTGCGTTCGGCGTCGGAGCGGGGGAGACCTCGTACCGGAAGATCGGGGAGAATACCGCTGGCATCGGGTATGGGGCGTCCCGAGGCCGTACGAAACACCCTGGGCAACTGGGCCGGGGTGCGGTTGCCGACGGCACCCTCCGCGTCGGCCTTGGGCCTCTGCACGGTTCGCCCGCTCGGCGTGTACCAGCGCGCGGTGGTCAGCTTGAGAGCGATCTCCTCACCCAGCGGGTAGGTCGTCTGAAGCACTCCCTTTCCGAAGCTCGGCGTGCCCAGGATAACCGCGCGATCGTGGTCCTGCAGGGCTCCGGCGATCAATTCAGCCGAGCTGGCCGTGCCGTGATTGATGAGAACGGCAACCTTGAGCCCTCTCCACGCTCCGGAGGTTCCCGCCAGATAGACCTTGGAGTGCTGCGGGGAGCGCCCTCGGGACACCGCAACCGTGTCACCGGGCTTCAGAAACAGGCTGGCCACCCGGACGCCTTCGTTGATGAGGCCGCCGGGATCACCCCGAAGGTCCAGCACCAGCGCGGTCATCCCTTCACCGAGGAGCCGGTCGACTACCTGGCGCAACTCGGTGGCGGCGCCTTCGCTGATGCGGCGGAGCTCGACGTAGCCGACGCCCCCGCCCAGCATGATGCCCTGGGACGTGGCGGGGACATGGACCACAGTTCTGGTGAGCCGGCGGACTACCGCGGAGTCGGATCCATTGGGACGCACTATGACCGTGACGGTCGCACCTGAGCCGGCCGACAACGCCTCATCCAGCCGTCGCGCAGACCATCCTCTGGTGCTCTTTCCGTCGATGCTCAGAATCTCGTCGCCGGGTCCGAACGAGCCACGGGCGTCGCCCAGATTCGCGTCGGAGGTCGATCCAACATCCACCTCGGTGCCCGACATCTGCCGCTGGTACTGGCGGTAGCTCTCGCGGGTCAGTAGCTCGGCGTACGGATCCCGCAACGAGGCCACCAGGGTCTTGGCGGCGGTCTGGTAGAGGTCCCCCTCTGCCCTTGGGTCGATGTAGTTGCTGTGAATTGAGGCGACGACGTTCTCGAACAAGCGGGCCTGCTGGTAGACACTTCCATCCGGGGCCGCCTTGCGGCGGAGCAGCCAGCCTCCACTGATGATCGCGAGCACGACGATGGCGATCAGGCCGCCCCAGCGTGCTCGGAGTACTCTAGTAGAAGATCTCGCCATGACGTGTTGCTCCCGCGAAATGCCAGAAGTTCTGCCGGATGCATACCCCTTGGGAAGGGGGACACCGCTTGCGACTAGCCTTACAGGATGAGGCAGCAAGATGAGGGCCCAACAGGTGCGGGCCTGCCGTTCGGCTCAGTTCCCCCGTGGATTCTCCGGGTCGGAGGTCAGGGTCGAGTCCCGCCACACGGCGGCGGAAGCCACATGACAGGCCTCTACGAATACGTCAGCCGGGTGGCTGCCGCGCTGGAGGAGCGCGTGCAGCATCTCATGGCGCACCAGCCACTCCTGACCGAGTGCGTTGGCCGGGAGATAGATTCGGTTGCCTCGCCGGACCCACCAGGCGTGGGCCATCTCCCCGGCCAGCTCAATAGCGCCAGAGGGGGCGTCTACGGCGTAAAAATTCACGTCAGTCATTTTGCCTTGACGGCCTGAACAGGCAACCGTCTTGTCCCACCACTCCTGGTACAGTCCCAATGTGGGGACAGCCCAGGAGCGCGCGAGTGGCGCGACCGGGGCACCGGCGGCCCGTGGAGCGGCGCAGGCGCTCAACCCTAGCAACAGGAGGACAACGCAGAACAACCTACCCATGTGAAGACTCCGGATTTGGAACTCGAAAGGGCGGTGGGCCGGGGGGTCTCCGCCACGATCGCCGCCGGGGAACCGGCGTTGAATCCAACCCCGCTGCAGGATTCGGTCCACTTTCGCGCTGGCCGGGTAACCGGCGTCGGACTGGCCTCGCGTAGGTTTGCGATCCCCTGACCGGAGCGCCTCCCTGTGCTTGCCAGAATTCGCTCCGCTGCCGTTCTCGGGATCGATGCCTACCCGGTAGACGTCGAGGTGGACATCACCAACGGGCTTCCCTCCTTCTCCACCGTGGGCCTTCCCCAGGGCGCGGTAAAGGAGGGGCGTGAGCGAGTCAGCGCCGCGCTGGCCAATGCGGGCTTCTCGTTTCCGTTGCGGCGAATCACCGTCAACCTGGCGCCCGCCGACATTCGCAAGGACGGCTCGGCCTTTGACCTGCCGATCGCCCTTGGGATCCTGGTAGCCAGCGGGCAGCTGCCGGAGGAGCGGCTGCGGGACCAGGCCGTGATCGGTGAGGTGGGCCTCGAGGGAGACCTGCGGCCGGTCCGGGGCGCGCTCTCCATGGCCCTCGCCGCTCGGGCGGCGCGGTACCGCGGCGTGCTGCTGCCCCATGCCAATCTCCCCGAGGCGTCGGTGGTCGAAGGACTCGACGTGTGCGGCGCCCGCACGCTGCTCGAGGTCTGCGGCCATCTATGTGGTACCGAAACGATCGCCCCTACGCGGGTCGATATCCCAGCGCTTATGGCTGATCCCGGGTTTAGCGACACCGACTTTGCCGATGTCAGGAGCCAGGCCGCGGCCAAGCGCGCCCTCGAGGTTGCAGCAGCGGGTGGCCACAACATTCTCATGATCGGCCCGCCGGGTGCCGGCAAGACCATGTTGGCCCGGCGCCTTCCTACGATTCTTCCTTCCATGGGCCTGGAGGAGGCTCTCGAGACCACCAAGATCCACAGCGTCGCGGGTACGCTTCCGTCGGGTCAGTCGCTCCTCACCCAGCGTCCGTTCCGCTCGCCCCATCACACCATCAGCGATGCCGGCCTCATCGGTGGCGGGTCGTCACCCCGGCCGGGCGAGGTCAGTCTGGCTCATAGCGGTGTGCTGTTCCTCGACGAGCTGCCCGAGTTCCGCCGAAACGTGCTGGAGGTGCTGCGGCAGCCGCTGGAGGACGGTGTCGTCACGCTGAGCCGTGCCGCGATGAGCCTCACCTATCCGGCCCGCTTCATGCTGGCCGCCGCGATGAATCCGTGTCCCTGCGGCTATCTCGGCGATCCACTCCACGCCTGCCGCTGCGGGCCCCTGTCCATCGAGCGCTACCGTGCCCGGATCTCGGGGCCGCTGCTCGACCGCATCGACATTCACCTCGAGGTTCCCGCGGTCGCGTACGGCGATCTGGCAGGAGAGCAGTCGGGCGAGAGCAGCGCCACCATCCGGAGCAGGGTCCAGCAGGCGCGAGCAGTGCAGAGAACGCGGTTTCGAGATCAGCGCGGGGTATACGCCAACGCTCACATGAGTGCCCGAGATCTGCGGCGGCACTGCCGGCTCAGCGAGCCGGTGCAGTCAGTGCTCGGTCAAGCCGTGACGCGGCTCAGCCTGTCCGCACGGGCCTATCACCGGGTCCTCAAGATCGCACGGACCATAGCCGACCTGGCCGGCGCCGCCGAGATCATGACGGCCCACGTCAGTGAAGCAATTCAGTATCGAAGCCTGGATCGGAAACAGGAATTTGCATAGTTCGCCCGACTCACACAACCGTTGCAGCAGAAAAGGCGGCTCGGGCTCTGGGAATCTGCGAGACACTCCGCAGGCCACCCGCTATGGGGTCTAACCGGCCGCAGCTATCGTCTTGCAATCATTAAAGATGAGAGCTGGCCCAGGATCTGCAAAAGGTCCCTCGGCCCATCGCATGTGCCACCGGGACAATTCCTTCGTGAGTGGGGGTGAGGTTGAGTATCCTGGGTAGTCAGCTCTCTCCCTATCAGCGTTTCTTCCGTCTGGACACAGTCCGGAGCAAGATTCTCGCGTTCGCGCTGGCTGTCACGGTGATCCCCACCGGGCTCACCGCATGGATCTCCTATACCCAGAATCGAAATGCCCTGGAGGAGAAAATCTCACAGGAGCTGCTGAGCGCCAGCGCTCAGACGGCGCGCGAGATGGACGTGTGGCTCAAGGAGCGCCTCTACGATCTCCGGGTCTTCGCCAGCTCGTATGAGGTCTCCGAGAACCTGGCGCGTGGAACCACGGGCTCGGCCACGCAGGGCCGGCTGAACGACTACCTCAACTCCGTCGGGGAGCGGTTCAGCGACTACGAGGAGCTCGTCGTTCTGGATCCTCAGGGGCGAATGGTCGCGAGCAGCGCACGTCAGCCTCGACCGTTCCGGCTCCCCGACAACTGGAGGAGCGAGCTGAGCTCCACCAACGCCGTGGTGGGTGAGGCGTTCTGGGATCAGTCGCTCGGCATGGGGATCCTGCTGGTAGCGGTTCCGGTGCAGCGGGCCGACGGCCGGCTGCTCGGAGCGCTCGCCGCCAGGCTGAACCTGAGCGGGGCCAAGGATGGGCTACTGACCTTCGCTCCCGGCAAATACGGACAGATCTCTCTGATTGGCAGCGGCGGGAATTTGATCGTCAACTCCCTGACCACCTCGGCTGAGCTCATGCGGCTCAGTCTGAAACCGGGGGTACTTGAGCGGCTAAGAAAGCGGGCAGGGGCGGTCATGGCCTACGAGAGCGTATCCGGCGTGGAAGTACTCGGCAGCCTGAAGCAGGTGCCCCGCGTGGGATGGGCTGTCCTCGCTGAAATTCCGGTGGACACCGCGTACCACCAGATCAGGCGGTTCCGGGACCTTACCCTGGCGATCGTCGCGGGCCTGCTCCTCGTGGTCACCGCCATCGCTTACCACCTCGCCCTGCTCATCGTTCGACCGCTGGAGCGGCTCACCAAGGGTGCGGCAGAAGTCGCCGAGGGCGATCTTGCCGTGGACCTTCCGACCGCCACCGGCGAGGTGGGTGACCTGACCTACGTGTTCAATCACATGGTCGGCAGGCTCCGCCAAAGCCGCAAGGAGCTCGATGCCGTCAACGAGACCCTGCGCACCAAGAACGAGGAGCTGGAGCGGCTGTCCGCGTCGGATTCGCTAACCGGCCTGTCCAACCGCCGAGTTCTGACTCAGCGCCTGTCCGAAGAGCTGCTACGGGCGCAGCGGCAGAGTCACTCGTTTACCATGGTTATGCTGGATGTGGACCACTTCAAGAAGTACAACGATACCCACGGGCATCCGGCGGGCGACGAGGTCCTGAAGAAGGTGGCGAACATCCTGCGCAACTGCACCCGCGCGGGAGACTGCACCGCGCGCTACGGTGGCGAGGAATTCGCTGTGCTGCTGTCCGGTAAGAGTGGAGACACGGCGCTACAACTGGCAGAGCGTATCCGCGAGCGGGTGGCGGCTGAGGAGTTCGTGGGTGGTAAGGTCACCATCAGCGCCGGCATCGCTGAGTTTCCGCAGCATGGCCACACAGCGGAAGCCGTCATCTCCAGCGCGGATGAAGCCTTGTACGAGGCCAAGCGCGAGGGCCGGAATCGGGTGGTGTTTGCCCGCCCCAAGCAGAAGCAGGGCACCAAGCGCCGCTAGGGCCGGGTCACCAGACTCCGGAAAATCCAGCCGCCTCGCCCGCTGTCGTCACCGATCCGTATCCACTCATCCACATACGAATAGCCGATCAGGGCCTCCCCGGGCTCCACGCCGAACTCGATGCGGGAGCCGGTGCCGGGAGCGGCCCGAACGTTCCCTCGCCCAGAGGCTACAAGCCGAATCGGAAGAGCAAAGGCGGTTTCGCCCGGGCGCTGTGCCCCACGTTCACCCGCGGACAAGCGTCCCCGAGCCGCTCCGGCGAGCGTCTTGGCCTGGTTTGCCAGGTACAGGGCGCCCCCGTAGTTCGCCTTGTCGAACTCGGTCGAGCTCTCTTTCAACAGCCTGGTGGCCTGGGTTCCCTCGGGCGTCGCCGGCTGGCCCGGGGCGGTTCTCAGCGTCTGAAGCGCCACCTCGGCCTCCGCAATTCCCGATGCGGCCTCGGCCCGGGTTGCCAGCGTCTGGAGCTTGGCCATGGCTCGCACCACCTCCTGCCGGGTGTTATCGAGCCGCTCCTGAAGCTCTTCCACCTGCGCTTCCTTTTCCATCAGACTGAGCTCCAGCCGCGCAATCCGGCGCTCGAGGTCAGCGGGGGCGGCACCTGGCCGGGTCGGCCGCGACACCGGTTGGGGCGTGGGTGCCGGCTCGACCTTCTTGGGTGCACACGCCGCCAGGAGCAGCGTGCCGGACAGGATCAGAAAGCCTGGGCGCACGGGACATCCGATGGAAATGGGTTCAAAAACATACTAGGCAAGGGGCCCTCCTCACTAGTCGTCCCGGTGGCCGGGTGGCCGCCGGTCCCGCTTGGTAGCCGCTCGGCGTCGCTTCGCCTCCAGCCTTGCGGCCTTCGCCGCCCGGCCGGGTTTGGTCGGCGTCCGCTTTTTCCTGACGGCCAGCGCCGCAGCAACCAGGGCCCGCAACCGCTCAGTGGCGTCCTCGCGATTCCGAAGCTGGCTCCGCGTGCCACTCGATACT
>Ga0136631_10000092_pt1 | contig 24576 bp, 23 predicted proteins | sample AntDrymUQ6012206_2_FD_104655 | JGI IMG/M metagenome (GOLD analysis project Ga0136631, IMG submission 104655) | Polar desert sand microbial communities from Dry Valleys, Antarctica - metaG UQ601 (22.06) | ecosystem: Environmental > Terrestrial > Soil > Desert | place: Antarctica: Dry Valley... | reverse complement strand
GAGGAGAGGATGCGCTCGAAGGCCTGTTGAACCACGTCGCCCGCCGCTCGCTGCACGGAGCGAGGAATCGCAAGCGACGTGCCCGCCTTCTCGTCGGTGACCTCGTTCTCGGAGTCCATCGACGCAGAGTGCCCGTCCGTCGGTTTCTTCACACCCGGCCCGCGAGGACGCGCTGCAGCTCATCTACCTGTACTTCGAACGAGGATCGCCCAAAGGCGAGCCTGATCCATGCGACGTGCAGATAGGCAGCGGCCGTGCCCGCTGAGATTCGGAAACTCGTTTCGAGTCGCCGGGTAGCGCGAATCCGTCGGGTTTCGAGCGACGTGAGCGCAAGAGAAAGCCCCGCGTCAGCGGGGCTTTTTCAACAACCGAGGAGTTGTCATGTGACGTGTCGGTCACGTGGCCTTCGGGCTTGACACCCTTCCGCCGCTGGCGACGACCCGCGGCACGTCAATGACGGCACCCCCTCACGTGTAGCCGTAGAACGAAGCCGCCGCGACCTGCGCTCGCGCGACCCTCGCTCGCGCTTCGTTCGCGACGCGGCGTTCCTTGCACGGCTCGCAGCGCAGCTCGATGTTCGAAGCCGCGTCCGATCCGCCCTCGTCGAGCGGAGGATTCGAGCGAACGCGACGCGCTCGCTCGCTCGTGGCGCAGTCGACGCAGCTCGGAGCACTCGGGATGCTGCGACGAGTAGAGGCGGAAGAGCTTCGCGGGTCGGCGCGAGGCATCGAGCTGCTCCGCGCGCTGCTCGAGCCGGAGCAGGCGCTGGCGTTTCACGTCGAGCTCCGCGCGCTTCCCCTCCAGCCGCCTGCGGGTGACTGCGATCTCGCGTTCGAGCGAGCGGGCTCGCCGGTCGCGCAGCAACCCTCGCGCGATGCTTCCGGTCGCCAGGTCGATCTCCGCGAGCGCCCGTTCCATGTTCTCCACCGCCTCGGCGGCGAGGCCGACCTCCCACTCGACCTCGAGCACCTTGAGCCTCGCCTGGATCACCCGGCGGCGGCGCTTCGCGACGCGCCGGTCGGCCTCCGCGACCTCGAGCTGCTCGATGAGTGCCGACGTGTCCTCGACGAGCATCGTCGCGCCAAGCGTACGAGGCGCTCCGGAGGGAACGCCGTCGTCAGCAGGCGCGAGCGAGCACGCTGCTCCAGACCGCATCCCCACCTGCGGCGGACCGCGCCACGCGTCCGGACTCCGCGAGCTCGAGCAACATGCGCTCGGCTTCGACGCGGTCGGGAATCGGATCGGAGCCGTCGGCGAGGAGAAGCGCGATCTCCGCGGTCGTCAACCCGGCCGGGAAGTGCGCGAGGAGCGGCTCGGTCGACTCGGGCGGCGGGACGCGTTCGAGCTCGGGAGCGAGGTTCGCCAGAACAGTGTCGTAGCGAGAAGCGGCTGCCAGCCGCCGGCGAACGCGCTGTCCTCTCCACGACGGAACACGACCGACGGCGCCGTGAAACGCACGTGCCCGTCCGCTGTGGCGGTCTTGTCCTGCGCCTCCGACAGAGTGCCCGCCGCCGAGCGCGCCTCGGCCTGCTGGCGCTCGTACTCGGCGACGACGTCCGCGTCGTCCATGCGCTCGGCGATGCCGTCCGCGTCGACACCGGGCACCTCGCGAAGCGCCTCGTGGATGCTCTCCGCATCGTCGAGAAAGAGGGTCGGCGACGTGAAGTTCGCAATCTGGAGCGCGCGGAACACGGCCCACTCGCTCCCCGGATCGAGCATTCCCGCAGCAACCACGGCGCAACAACCACGGCCCGTTCCGCTCGGACGCGCCTTGGCCTCGGTCGAGAACGGCATGCCGTACCGCTCCTCGTAGACGCGCCAGCGAGTGAGTGCGCGGTCGGGATCGTACGCCCGCACGGCAGCTTCGCTCGCCTCCTCACGCAGCCCGATCATCACCAGCCGCCACCGCAGCTGCTCGCGGAAGCGCCACTCAAGCACGCGGAGCGCGGGATTCGCCGAGTACGCCCAGGGGCAGCCGGCGTCGGTGTAGAGGGTCGCTTCGAGAAGGGCCAGGTCTTGCTTGTGCACGAAGTGCACAAGCAAGACCTGGCCCACAGGTGGGCGCACCTCGCGAGCCCTTGGTCAGCGGTGTAACGCCGTATCGCGAGGTTGGGTGACTTGCTCGCTGTCCCTACCTGGAGAGGAGGTCGCACTGACGATCTCCTCGCCAGGGTAGGGACAGGAATTAGCCGCTAGTGATGGATCAGTGACCGCAAGCCGTGATCGTCGCAGCCATCGTGATCGTCGCCGCCGCCATCGTGGTCGTCGCCGCCGCCATCGTGGTCGTCGCCGCCGCCATCGTGGTCGTCGCCGCCGCCATCGTGGTCGTCGCCGCCGCCACACCCCGAAACCGTGAACGTCGCCGTCGAAGTGCCCGACTTGACGGTAATCACATCGCCGTTCGCGACGCTGATGGTCACGCTGGTGGTATTCACGCCTTCTGTCTTCACCCCGTTGACCGTGAAGTTCGAGATGTCTTTCGTCGAAGTGATCGTCAGTTGACACGTTGTCGTGTCGAGCGAGAACGAAATCGTCGCCGTTGAGTTCGGAGACGACGCCGCAAGCGCGGAGACCGCGCTAACCGATACAAGCACGACCAGTGCCAGCATCGTCGCGATGAGTCGCTTCATACTTTCCTCCCCTGTTGGTCGGGCCAGTCTGACCCGGCGTTTCCCAGTCTGTCTCTGGTACCCACGTCCGTCTTCCCTAAACGCCCACGCCAGAGGCGCCGTGCGTCGGCGACCGAGGCCCGTGCAGATCGGGCGCACCGCCGGTCGTGGTCCCGGGTCGATCGTGGTCCGGAGCGTGTGCCCGGACACGCGGAATGACTTGCTACCCTCAGCCGGCCCGGTCGCGCTAGGTGGGGAGTCAGCGGTTCCCTGAACCCGAAATCCGCTCCATGCGGGGCCGAACGCCGTCCGAGGGACGGTTCGTCGGGACAGGGTCTGCGCACGCGGCGTTGACGATCGGGTCCCGCGCACTGAGAGCGTCCGAACCGCGTCAGGTCCGGAAGGAAGCAGCGCTAAGGACTCCCTCTCAGGTGCCGCGGCTCCGCCCGATCCGAGCAGGCGACACGGATACCCTCCGGTGACACCGCTTTCGACGACGGAGCGCGCGACCGGGCATTGTGCGCGGGCACTGCGCGCGCGACCGGTGAACGGTGCAGGCGCTCGGAGATGCGATCTCGACTCCGTTGCCGCCTCCGAACGGGGTACCGTGTTCGGGGCATTGGTGCGGCTCAGCCTGAAGAAACGCTTTCCGGAGATCGGCGACGAAATTCTCGCCGAGGATGCTGTCGGTGGTCCCGAAACATCCATCGCCGACTATCTCGAACGCAATCGGACTGCTTGGCACCGCTGGGCGCCGAGCTCCGTGGCCACCGGGGCCAAGGCTTGGCGGACTGATGAGCTTCGCTGGGGCCTCTGGAACACCCCGGAGTCTCATCTGCGGCTCCTGCGGGCAGTACCGCCCGCCGCCGACGTCATCGAACTCGGATGCGGTACGGCGGCGGTATGCTCATGGCTGAAGCGCGGCGGAATGCACCCTGTTGGCCTGGACTTCTCGCCCGCTCAGCTAAACGCCGCCGAGCAGCTGCAGCACGAGTTCGGCGTCTACTTCCCGCTGATCTCGGCGAACGCCGAGGACGTCCCGTTCGATCGCGACAGCTTCGACCTCGCGATCTCCGAGTACGGCCCGAGCGTCTGGTCCAACCCGCGCCGCTGGCTTCCGGAGGCACACCGCCTCCTACGGCTCGGTGGACAGCTCATCCTCTTCACGAACTCCGCGATTCTGATGGCGTGCACGCCTACGGATGGGAGTCTCGCGGGCGAGAAGCTGGTGCGCGACTACTTCTCCAACTACCGCGTCGAATTCGGGGCGGAGGCCGGCGTCGAATTCCACCTGACGCACGGCCAATGGGTGCGGCTCCTGCGGGCGAACGGCTTCGCGGTCGAGAACCTCATCGAGCTCCGACCGCAGGAAAGAGCGAAGCCGCGCTACGAGCTCGTTTCTCTCAAGTGGGCCCGTCGTTGGCCGAGTGAGGAGATCTGGGTTGCACGCAAGGTGTCGGAGGAACCGCCCGAGCTCTTCTCCGACGCACAGCAGACAGAGAGCGAGCAGACCCGGTCGGGCTTCGCGCCTCGCGCAACGTCACCTGCTTGAATCCACCAGGTGACCGCGCTCTACCGGAAGTACCGCCCGCAGGGCTTCGATGAGGTCGTCGGGCAAGAGGCAGTCGTCCGCACGCTGCAGAACGCGATCGAGCACGACCAGGTGCGCCAGGCCTACCTGTTCGCTGGGCCGCGCGGCACCGGCAAGACGTCGATGGCGCGGATCCTCGCGAAGGCGCTCAACTGTGCGGGCACGCCGGGTCCGTCACCGACGCCCGACAAGACCTGCCCGGTCTGCCTCGCGATCGCGAGCGGGAGCTCGCTCGACGTCGTTGAGATGGACGCCGCGTCGCAGCGCGGGATCGACGACATCCGCGAGATTCGTGAGCGCGTCGTCCTGCAGCCGGTCGAAGGGCGCTCGAAGATCTACATCCTCGACGAGGCGCACCAGCTCACCGACGCGGCCTGGCAGGCGCTCCTCAAGCTCATCGAAGAGCCTCCTCCCCATCTCGTGTTCGTCTTCTGCACGACGGAGCTGCAGAAGGTGCTCGCGACGGTACGCTCGCGCTGCCAGACGTTCGTGTTCCAGCGTCCGCGCCTGCCCGACATCGTCACGCTGCTGCGTCGTGTCGCAGAGGGCGAGGGGATCCAGGCGCAGGATTCGGCGCTCTCGCTCATCGCGCGCGCAGCACACGGATCGTTCCGTGATGCCGTATCGACGCTCGACCAACTCGCGGCGTCGACCGCGGGCTCCGTCGACGCGCAGTCGGTGCTGCAGCTCGTCGGCGCAGTCGACGAGGAGTCGCTGTTGCGGTTGTGCGACATGGTCGTCGACCGCGATACGGCCGGCGCGTTGCTCTTCATCGAGGAGCTCGCCGAGCAAGGCCAGGATCTCGGGCGGCTCGTCACCGACCTGCTCGAGCATCTCCGCCACCTGCTGCTGGTGCAGCACATGGGCCACGTCCCCGATTCGCTGCCCGTGACGGAGGAAACGAAGGAGCTTCTCCGCGAGCAGGCGAACCAACTTCCCGAGCCGACCGTCCTGCGGCTGATCGACCTGCTCGCGGTTGCGGTCGAGGACACGCGTCAGGGCGCTGACCCGCGACTTCCGCTCGAGCTCGCGCTGGTGAAGGTGACGCGACCGCATGCCGACCTCTCGCGCGAGTCGCTCGCACACCGCGTCGAGCTGCTCGAGACGCGCGCGCCCGGCGCTGCACACGTGCCGACTCCTGCGGCGCAGCTAGCGCGAACGGATCGCAGAGACCCCGACCCCCCTCCCGCTGAGGCGTCCGAGGCACCGCCCGTCGAGCTCGAGCAGGTCACCGAGGCGTGGGACCGCAGCATCCTCGACGCCGTGCGTGAGCGGTCGATTCCCGTCGCGAGCCTCCTCACGGAGGCCAAGCCGAAACACCTCGGAGACGACACGCTGACCCTCGAGTTCCCTGCCGGCGCCGACTTCCACCGCCGCCAGGTCGCGGAGCCCCAGAACATCGGGCTCCTGCGCGACGCGCTCTACGAGGTGACGGGGCGCAAGTTGACCGTCGTCCTCGAGTCGCGTGACGCCGAGGAGGAGCTCGTCGCAAGCAGCGACGAACCGCTCTCCGAAGACGACGTCTTCTTGCTGCTGAAAGAGACGTTCAACGCCGAAGAGGTGAAGGAGCCAGCCGAATGAGTTTCGACATGAACAAGATGCTCAAGGAAGCGCAGCGCATGCAGGAGGAGCTCGCGAAGGTGCAGGAGGAGGCCGCGGGCGAAGTCGTGCAGGCCTCCGCCGGCGGCGGGATGGTGACGGTGGAGGCGAACGGTGCAGGCGAGGTCGTCTCGATCACGATCGACCCCCGTGCGATCGACCCGGACGATCCCGAGCTGCTCGCCGACCTTGTGCTTGCCGCCGTGAACGAAGCGCTTCGGTCGGGGCGCGGGTTGATGGAGTCGAAGATGTCCGGCCTGATGCCCGGCGGGCTCGGCGATCTCGGAGGGCTTCTCCCCGGCGGCTAACACGTTCGGTACGAGGCTCGATCGGCCATGTTCCACTGGTCGAGGTCCTCCTGGCTATATGGCCGGTTCTCCACACCCTTTCCGCCAGCTAACTACTCGAACGGGGTTGCTTTTTGCACAGGATGGGGTAGCCTGGGATCACCTATTCGGGGAGTAGGTGCTTCCCCCCAAGGGGGAGCAAAATTGACGAACGGAAGGCGGCCCTTTCGTGCAGGCGATGAGTCGTACTGGTGTTGTTCTCGATGGACATCCGCTCTGGGCGGAAGCCGTCGAGGGTGTCCTTAAGCGGGTGGGTGTCGACATCGTCGGTAAGGCCACGACCGGAAGCGAGGCCCTTGCGCTGGTGCAGCGATTGCGTCCAGACCTCCTCGTTACCGACATCGGGGCGGCCGATGGGGATCGTGCAGGGCTCACCTGCCTGCGCGAGGCTCGCCAGAGAGCCCCCGAGCTACGCGCGGTGGTGCTCTCGTCCAGCGATGACCCGAAGGAGATCGACGCTGCGCTCCAGGCAGGTGCAGCAGCCTACGTCTTGAAGAGCGCGCATCCCGATGACCTCGCATCCGCCGTGCGCCAGGCGTTCGCACACTCGGTGTACTTCGCTCCGGCCGCGGTGTGGAACGGTCAGGTCGTCGACCATGGAGCAGAGTCAGCCGACCGCGCCGAGCTCACCAAGCGGGAGCGCGAGATCCTCCAACTCGCTTCGGAGGGTCACTCGAATGCTCAGCTTGCCAGGATGCTCTGGGTGACGGAGCAGACGGTCAAGTTCCATCTCTCGAACGTCTATCGCAAGCTCGACGTGTCGAACCGGACCGAGGCGGCGCGCTGGGCGCAGATCCACGGCCTCGTCGCGACGAGCCGCATCGCGGCTGCATAGAGCCCACCGGAGCTCGACGGAGTCGAGTCGAGATATCGGCGCAGGCACCTTCGGCTGTCCGAATTGGACGGTTAGGCTCAAGCAGTGCTCAGTCCCGCCGTCGAGAATCTCGTCACCCAGCTGACGAAACTGCCCGGCGTCGGTCGCCGTACGGCTCAGCGGCTTACGTTCCACCTTCTGTCGGCGTCGTCGGGTGAAGCGCTGGAGCTGGCGCACGCGATCGAGGAAGTGAAGACGCGTGTCCGATTCTGCAGCGATTGCGGGAACCTCTCGGAGGAGACGCTGTGCGACGTCTGCTCGGAGCAGAGACGCGACAGAACGGTGATCTGCGTGGTCGAGCAGCCGGTCGACGTCCTCTCGATCGAGCGCACCGGCGAGTTCCGAGGCTTGTTCCACGTCCTCGGGGGCGCGCTCTCACCGCTCGACGGCGTGGAGCCCAGCGATCTGCGTATCGCGGGTCTCCTGTCGCGAGTCGATAGAGGCGGTGTCGAGGAGGTCGTGCTCGCGACCAACCCGACGATGACCGGCGAGGCAACGGCCGCGTACATCGCCGATCGCCTGCGGGGGCGCGTGCGCGTCACTCGCCTCGCAAGCGGCCTCCCGGTCGGTGGCGACCTCGAATACGCGGACGAAGTCACCCTTGGACGTGCCCTCGTCGGTCGCCGAGAGATGTGATCATCCGTTTTCTGCGGAAATTGCGGACTTTTCGACGCGTCCGCGGTTGCACAGGTCGGCGCGCTTTCCTACTCTCCGCGTACTGAACCGGCGGGCCCTCGGGTCAGCCGGTTCAGTGTCTTTCTGGGGTTGTTCGGCGTGATCTTCGAGGCGCAGCCGCGCGACGCCCGTACACTGATCCTGATGCTGGCGTCGCGGATCGCAGTCGTCGGCGCGACAGGCGCGGTCGGCAGGGTCGTGCTCGACCTCCTGCACGAGCGCGGCCATGACGACGTGCGCGCCTTCGCCTCGTCTCGCTCCGTCGGAACCCGGATCGGGGCGCTCACGGTCGAGGAAGCAACCGCGGACTCCCTCGGTGCGGGCGACATCGACGTCTGCTTCTTCTCGGTCGGGACGGAGGCGAGCCTCGAGCTCGTACCGGTCGCAGCCGCGGCGGGAGCGCTGTGCGTCGACAAGTCGTCTGCCTTCCGGCTCGAAGACGGCGTTCCGCTCGTCGTCCCGGAGGTGAACGGCGCGCGGGCGCTGGAGCACTCCGGAGTCGTCGCAAACCCGAACTGCTGCACGATCCCGTTGACGATGGTTCTGGCACCACTACGCGACGTCGCCGGACTGCGCCGGGTTCGTGTGGCGACGTACCAGTCGGCCTCCGGCGCCGGGACGGGATCGGTCGACCGCCTCCTCGGCGAATCGCCGGAGGAGCATGACCTACGGATGGATTGGGCGTTCGACGGCGTCGAGCTCGACGAAGAGGCCAAGATCAGGGCCGAGACCAGGAAGATCCTCGAGCTGCCCGAGCTTCCGATAAGCGCGACGTGCGTCCGGGTGCCAGTCGTCGTCGGTCATGCCGAGGCGGTGTGGGTCGAGACCACGGAGGCGCTGTCCGCAAGCGAAGCCGAGCAGATCCTCGGATCCGCTCCAGGGCTGTCTCTCGAGCCGTTCCCGACGCCGTCCAAGGCCGTGGGGCGCGACGACGTGCTGGTCGGCCGCATCCGCCGCGACCTGGCCGCAGAAAACGGCCTCGCGCTCTTCCTCGCCTGCGACAACCTTCGCAAAGGAGCCGCGCAGAACGCCATCCAGATCGCGGAGCTGGCGGTGCGCATGGCGTATCAACCCAGGAGTACATAGAAACGGCCGCCGCTCGACCAAGCGAGCGACGGCCGCAGGGCGCTATCTCGCGATGGCGCTCTCTAGGCTCATCGGTCATCGAGGGCGCTCATCAGTCACACAAAAGGGGGAGGCAATGGCGCCCCGCTTGGTCCCGAGGCGCCGCTGCCTCGCCGGCCGCATGGCAAAGCCAGTGGCCGCGGCGTGGGTGGCGGCCCACCCTCTCCGCTACGCGACACTAACGGACTGAGCGTCCGGATTTCCCCCGGCGAAAGTGCGGATCCGGTCCAGTATCAGCCGGCCTTGCCGCGGACCGGCTCTCTCGCCGAATGCACGGCAGTTCGCACGCCTCCCTCGTTCAGGGACCGCTCCGCCGACTCGACCATTCGCAGCACCTCGATCCCTAGCGATGCGCTGGCTCGCGGCGGTGCGCCCGTCCGAATCGCACGGCAGAAGTCATCGAGCTCGAGCCCCAGCGGTTCCGCCGCGTCCACGCGGGGAGAGACGATGTCCCCGGTTCGATAGCTCAGGCGAAACTCTCCGAAGGAGCCGGGCTCGCGAAGCGTGACACCGGTATCGAACACACGGACGGGCTCGAGACTCGTGTCGTCGTAGACCACCATCCTCTCGGAGCCGACCACCGTCGTGCGCCGTAGCTTCGAGGGAGCCAGCCAGGCGAGCTCTGCGTGGGCGATGATCCCGGACGCGTACTCGAGGTTGACGAACGCGACGTCCGGCGTGCCGGGGATGACACATCCGCGGCTGAGCGCCATCACGTGTGTCGGCGTCTCGTCGAGCCAGTACAGCAGAATCGAGAAATCGTGCGGGCCGAGGTCCCAGACGACGCTCGCGTCCGGCTGGTGTAGCCCGAGGTTGACCCTGCTGGTGGAGATGAAGTAGATGTCGCCGAGCTCACCCGCCTTGATCATCTCCCGCACCGCATGGACTGGTGGGCTGTAGAGGAACGTGTGCCCGGGCACGAGCACGAGTCCTCGGTTTACAGCGAGTGCGGCGAGCTCCAGAGCTCCTGCGACCGAGTGGGCCAGCGGCTTCTCGACGAGCGTGTGCTTCCCGGCCTCGAGGGAGGAACGTGCGAGCTCGAAGTGCGTCCCGATCGGGGTTGCGACAACGACCGCCTCGACCGACGGGTCGTCGAGAACGTCCGAGAACGACGTCGTACCCCTGACGGACGGATACCGCTTCGCCAGCTGCTCGAGCGCCTCGGGACGCCGGTCGCAGACGAGGACGACCTCTGCCGACGCGAGCTCGAACAGGTTGCGGACGAGGTTGGGGCCCCAGTAGCCGAGGCCGACGACGGCGACGCGAACCGGAGTCACGCGGCGCCGCGCTGGCGAAGGACGGCGAGCGGGGTTCGGGCGAGGATCTTGAGATCGAGCCCCAGCGACCATCCGCGCGCATAGGCGACGTCGAGGTCGAGCGCCTCGGCGAACGTGGTTCTGGCGCGAGCCGTGACCTGCCAGAGGCCGGTGATTCCCGGTGGAACCAGGAAGCGCTCGAAGTGGTGCGGCTCGAAGTGCTCGGTCTCGTATGCGAGGCACGGACGAGGCCCGACGACCGACATCTCCCCGCGCACGACGTTGATCAGGTTCGGAAGCTCGTCGAGGCTGGTCTTCCGCAGCCACGTGCCCGAGCGGGTGACAACATCTTCGCGGTCGAGCTTGTAGAGCCCACCCGTGGCCGGAGCCGCTCCCTTGTTCATGATCGAGCGTATGTAGTCGCGGTGCACCTGGTCGTCGCTTCCCACGACCATCGTGCGGAACTTGAGCATCGGAAACTCCCTCCCGCGCTCGCCGAGCCTCGTCTGCCGGAAGAACACCGGGCCCGGCGAGTCCCGCCTGACGCGCCAGGCGACGAACGCGAACAACGGGGCGGTCAGGATCAGAAGCACACTGGCGAGCAGGAGATCCAGCGCCCGTTTGATCACGCGGGATGAACGCGAGATGCCGGTCGGCCTAAGACCGATGAGGGGGATGCCCTCAACGGAGTGGACGTCCAGCCTGGGCGTCAGCACCTCGTAGACGCGGGGCAGGACGTCGATCTGCACGTCGAGCTTGCGGAGCTCCCGAATGAGCTCGAGAAGCTCGTCGTTCGCGATCTCGGCGAACGCAATCACGACGCGCTCGACATCTTCGCGGCGGATGACCTCGAGGATGTCGTTCGTGTCGTAGAGCGGGATGCCGTCGAGCTCGTCCCGGAGCGTGCATGACCCAGCGTCGGCGAGGCCGACGAGCCGGATGCCGTACTCCGGATGCTGAACGTACTTCCGTGCGAGGAGCTGTCCTACGTCGCCCGCTCCAACGATGACCGCGTTCTGGACGTAGGCGGAGCTCCTCCGCACTAGGCCCCTCCCGATGACCCGCGCGCCCGCAATGAAGGCGGCGGCCAGGATCCAGAACACCACCGTCTTACGGATCTGGGGGGTCGTGGCCTCTGTGATCAAGGCGCCGGCGAAGAGCACCCACACGAGAACGGTGACGAGATGGAAGACGCCCGAGGCTTCGTCCGCAGTGGAGTGATCAGTGCGCTCTTCGTCACGATCGTAGAGGCCGTATAGCTTGGCCGCTATGACCCATCCCGGCAGGCTGACGACAAAGATGAGGAAGAGTTCGACGATCCGCGAGTCCAGGCCGCGGCTGAAGTCCGCCAGCAGGACCTGTGTGACTACAAACGCCGCGAGGAGGCCGACGATGTCCGCGGCGAGCAGGACGCGGCGAACCACCCAGCCGCGGCGACGGCGCGCTCTGCGCGGCGGGTCGGCGACGTGGCCGCGGTCAAGCGTCGTCGGTGTGGTTGGACTTTCGAGGGCGCGATCCACGCGGCTCTCACGATAGGAGACAGGCTCAGTCACAGCCAGATCAGTATGGCGCCGGCTGATCACGCACCAGCCTAACCATTCGGGTAGGCGAATCCGGGAAATTCCTGTTCAGGCGACCGTGGGCATCGAACGCCGCTGCACCCACACTGGATGCATGGGGATGGGGAATCTGGACGTGGACCTTGCAGCCTTGGTCCAAGAGCAGACGCGCGTTCCGCGGGAGGCCGGCGAGCACATCGGCCACGCGGTGCTCGGAGGAGGGCCGGCAGGCCTCACGGCTGCGTACACGTTCGGTCTCCGCGGTCGGCCGGCCGTCGTGTTCGAGGCCGACGGAAGCGTCGGCGGCATCGCCAAGACCGTGGAGTTCAAGGGCTATCGCTTCGATCTCGGAGGCCATCGCTTCTTCACCAAGCTCGAGCAGATCGAGCGTCTCTGGGAGAGCGTGGTGGGCGACGAGTTCCTCACGCGCCCTCGGCTCTCGCGCATCTACTTCGACGGCAAGTACTTCTCGTACCCGTTGACCTCGAAGGACGTCCTCGGACGCCTCGGGCTGTGGGAGTCGTCGCTCTGCGCTCTCTCGTACCTCTGGGCGCAGCGGCTGCGAAAGGGAAAGGCCGAGACCTTCGAGGAATGGGTGACGGCACGCTTCGGTCGGCGGCTCTACGATGCTTTCTTCAAGTCGTATACCGAGAAGGTCTGGGGGATCCCAGGAACCGAGATCCGTTCCCTGTGGGCCGCGCAGCGCATCAAGAACTTCTCGCTCTGGAATGCCGCGCTCACGATCCTCGGTCTCCGGCGCGAGCACGTCACGACGCTGATCGAGGAGTTTCGCTATCCCCGCCTCGGCCCAGGACAGATGTGGGAGCTCATGCAACAGCGGCTCGAGGAGCGACATGGAATTCCCGTCGAGCTCAATCACCGCGTCGTCGAGCTTCGCCACCGCGAAGGGATGATCGAGAGCGTCGTCGTCCGGACGAACAACCACGAGACGGAGCACGCCGTCGACGGCGTACTCTCCACTCTCGCGCTCCAGGATCTCGTCCGCATGCTCGAGCCGGCACCGCCGGCGCACGTGCTCGAGGCTGCCTCGCAACTCCGTTACCGTGACTTCTGCCTGGTCGCACTCATGACCCGGCAAGAGGAGCCGTTCCCCGACAACTGGATCTACATCCACGACCCGGGCACACGCGCCGGCCGAGTCCAGAACTTCGGCTCCTGGAGCCCGGACCTGGTCGTCCCGGGGACGACGTGCCTCGGCGTCGAGTACTTCTGCTTCGAGGGGGACGAAATCTGGGAGATGTCGGACGAGGACGCGGTCGCGATGGCGACCGAGGAGATGGCGCGCATCGGCCTCGTCGACCCGGAGCAGGTCTTCGACGGCGTCAAGGTACGCGTGCCGAAGGCCTACCCGACGTACGATCTTCAGTACGAGGCTGCCGTCGACGTGATCAGGGACTATCTCGCCGAGTTCGAGAATTTTCAGACGTGCGGACGAAACGGCTTGCACCGCTACAACAACCAGGATCACTCGATGTGGACTGCGATTCTCGCCACCCTCAACCTCGTCGACGACGCCGGTTACGACGTCTGGTCGGTAAATGCCGAAGAGGTCTACCTGGAAGAGGGCGACGCCGTCGATGAGCTCCTCAATCTCGAGCTCGTCAGCTGACCCGACGGTAACCGTCGTCATCGGGTCGAATGCTCCGCAGGAGCGACTCGCGACCTGCCTTCAGGCGCTCGAGTCGCAGCGAGCGGGCGTCGACGTACTCGTGCACGAGGCTGAAGCGAGTTCCTCCGAGCTGCGCGAGCGCTTCCCGTGGGCGACGTTCGCCGTCACCCCCGGCGCGCTCGTCCCCCATCACTGGCGCGACGGAATCGACGCCGCGAGTGGCGAGGTGGTCGCGCTCACGATCTCGCAGATGATTCCCGCTCCCGACTGGATCGCGACGATTCGCCGCGAGCTCGAGTCGGAAGACGTCGTCGGCGGCGCCATCGACCCCGGCGACGGCCTGCGTGTGACCGACTGGGCGGAGTACTTCTGCCGCTACGCGCGTGACATGCGCCCGTTTCCAAGGCGAGAGACCCCGGACCTTCCGGGTGACAACGCCGCTTATCGGCGCGAGCGGCTCGAGTCCGTCCGCGAGAGCTACCGCGACGGCTTCTGGGAGCCCGACGTCCATCGAGCGCTTGCGGCCATCGGCGTGCCGCTACCACAGGTCCCTGAGCTGATAGTCCACCAGGGTCGCTCGGCCGGGTTCGGCGCCTTCGCGAAGCAGCGAACGCGACACGGTCGCGCGTACGGACAGCAGCGAGGCGTGCGCTTCTCGACCGCGCGGAACGCCGTCGGGATGCTCGCCTGGCCGCTCGTGCCGTTTCTCATGACACTCCGTGTGGTGCAGCTCGTCCTCGAGAAGCGTCGCCACCGCAGGCGCCTCGTCGTCGCGCTGCCGGCCGTGTTCGTCCTGAACGTGGTCTTGGCCGTCGCAGAGGCACGTGGACACCTCGACGTCCTGCGCGGGAGATGAGTGCCGAGCTGACCGTCGTCGTCGCCTCGGTGAACGGGTTGCCATATCTCGCCGAGTGCCTCGACGCGCTCGAGAGTCATGCGCCGGACGCGGAGATCGTCGTCGCGGACTGGACGGACGAGGAGACTCGCGCGCTCGTCACGGACCGCTGGCCGCAGGTGCAGCTCCTCTCCTTCGACGAGCCGAAGGCGGTCCCGGAGCTGCGCGCCGCCGGTATCGCCGCCGCGACGGCTCCGTACGTCGCAGTCATCGAAGATCACTGCCGTGTGACGCCCGGCTGGGCGGACGCGATCCTCGAGGCCCATCGAGCCGGTCACCACGTCGTCGGCGGCGCCGTTCGCAACGTGAAGACCGAACGAGCCCGGGACTGGGCTCCGTTCTTCTGCGAGTACGGTGCGTTCATGGATCCGTCGCCTACCGGTCCCGTCGACGATCTGACCGGGATGAACGTCTCGTATGACCGCGAGGCACTCGCGGAGATAGCCGACTTGCTCGCGGAAGGTCGGTGGGAGAGCGATCTCCATCCGCGTCTCCGGAAGCGTGGCTACGGGTTCTGGGCCGCAGAGGGAGCGGTCATCGAGCACGCGAAAGACTTCGGGTTCTTCGAGTTCGCCTCACAGCGCTACCACTACTCGCGCTCGTTCGCCGGCATGCGCAACCCGTCGCTGGGGGCACGAAGGCTGCTCTACGCCCTTGCGACGCCACTCCTCGTACCACTGCTCGCGCGGAGGATCATCAGCAGCGTCCGCTCCCGGCCGGGGTATCACCCCGCCTTCCGAAGAGCAGCCCCGCTCGTCCTCGTGTACACGGTGATCTGGGCTTTCGGGGAGCTCGTCGGCTACATCTTCGGTGGCGGACGAAGCATTCTTCGCGTGAGGTGAGAGTATGCGCTTCGGAATCGACGCAGCGGGCTGGCTGAACAGACGCGGCTACGGCCGGTTCACACGCAACGCCGTGACGCGGCTCGTCGAGTCCGACGGGGAGGCCGAGTACGTGCTCCTCGTCGACTCCGACACGGCGGCGAGGGCAACGCTTCCGCCCGCGGCACGCGTGCGCGTGGTGGCGACGAGCCGACCACCCGCCGAAGCAGCCGCGGAAGGCTCGTATCGGAGGATCGCCGACGTCTGGCAGTTCGTCCGCGCAGCGCGCACGGAATCGCTGGATGCACTTCTCTTTCCGTCCCTGCACACGTGGTTCCCGGTACGCGGAACCGCCGTCGTCGTCGGCGTGCACGACACGATCGCCGACGACCTGCCCGAGCTGGCTTTCCCGAAGCGCCGCGACCGTGTTCTGTGGCAGCTGAAGCAGCGACTCGCCGTGCGCGGCGCAGACGAGCTGTTCGCGGTGTCGGAAGCGTCTCGGAGCGCGGTGGCCACTCGCTTCGGAGTACCTCGGGAGTCAATCGCGCTCGTGCCGGAGGCGCCGGATCCCGTGTTCTCGCCTCGCGCGGCCGCGCAGGTCGCTGAGGCAGCAGAGGCGATCGGGGCCACGGCGCGGTACATCCTCTTCGCCGGCGGCATCAGTCCTCACAAGAACGTGACCGGTCTTATCCGCGCATACGCGACGCTCGCCGGCCGCGTGGCGGATGCTCCGGCGCTCGTCCTCGCCGGGTCGCTCGAGGACGAGGTCTACGCAACTGCGGCTGAGAGCGTTCGCGGACACATCGCGCAGCTCGGCCTGAACGGGCACGTGCTCCTTCCCGGGTTCGTCTCCGACGAGGTGCTCGCACGGCTGTACAGCGGCGCCGCGCTCGTCGTCAATCCCTCGCTGGGCGAGGGTTTCGGTCTGCCGGCCGTCGAAGCCGCGGCCTGTGGCGCGCCGTTGGTCCTCAGCGACCTCCCGGCGCACAGAGAGTCGCTGGGCGATGCCGCCCTGTACGTGCCGCCGGGAGACGACGCTTGCCTCGCCGACACCCTCGTTCGCCTTCTCGGCGACGCCCGGCTTCGAGAAGACCTCGCCACCCGGGCGCGAGCCCGCGTCGCGAGACTCTCGTGGGATGACGCCGCAACCGCACTCGGATCGCTGCTGAGAGAGGCCGCCCGATGACCGGACCCCTCTCGTTCTGCATGGTCACGACCTTCTATCCGCCGTACCATTTCGGCGGAGAGGCGATGTACCTCTATCGGCTCTCGAACGCGCTCGCGGAGCGCGGCCATGAGGTGACGGTCGTGCATTGTGTCGACTCGTTTCGGCTCCTCACACGCGCCGAGCCGCGCGGTGACTTCCCGCAACACGAGAACGTCACTGTGCATCGGCTCGAGAGCCGACTGGGCCCCGTTTCGCCGCTCGCTACGTATCTTTCGGGTCGCCCCGGCCTCAAGAGCAACGAGCTCGACCGGATCTTCGAGTCCAACGCTTTCGACGTCGTGCACTTTCACCTCGTCACGCTCTTCGGCCCCGGCGTCCTGCGCTACGGAGGCGACGCCCTCCGGCTCTACACGATGCACGACCACTGGCTCGTCTGCCCCATGTACGACCTGTGGAAGAACAATCGCGAGCTCTGCGAGAAGCCGTCCTGCTTCAGCTGCCAGCTCTCGTTCCGCCGCCCCCCGCAGCTCTGGCGCCACACGAGTCTTCTCGAGCGCATGCTTCCGGAAATCGACCTCTTCCTGGCGCCGTCGCGCTCGACGATCCATCAGCACGAGCGCCGCGACTTCGCGTTTCCGATCCGGCACCTCCCCTACTTCCTGCCGCTCGACGACTCACCCGCCACGGATCCCTACGAGCTGCCGCCCGGCGCCCGCGACGGGCGGCCCTACTTCCTGTTCGTCGGCCGGCTCGTGAAGCTCAAGGGAGCGCAGGACCTTATCGACGCCTTCCGCCGCTACGACGCGGCGGACCTCCTCATCGCCGGAGACGGCGTCTACGAGGACGAGCTCCGACGACGAGCAGAGGGCCTCGAGCATGTGCGCTTCCTGGGTCGCGTCCATCCGGACTCGCTCCGCGGCCTGTACGCCAACGCCGTCGCCGTGCTCGTGCCGACGCTGGTCTACGAGACCTTCGGCCTCATCGCGCTCGAGGCATTCGGTCGGCATACGCCCGTCGTCGCACGCGACTTGGGCGCAGTTGCAGAGCTCGTACGCGAGAGCGGCGGCGGTCTCGTCTATCGGACGGAGGACGAGCTGATTGCGGCCCTGGAACAGCTGAGAAACGATCCGAAGCGCCGCAACGAGCTCGGCCGGATGGGGCATGAAACGGCAGTGGCGCGCTGGTCCGAGGAGCCGCATCTCGAGGCCTACTTCGCCGCCATCGACGAAGCCCGAGGCTTGCACGAAGCAAGGAACGCTCGTAGGAAGAGTGAGGGGAGGCTCTTGCCGGTATGAGTGAGACGACCTACGGCTTCAACGCACTCCGCCTGACAGGGGAGCGCTTCGGCATCGGCCGGTACATCGAGTACGTCCTGAAGCATTGGGACACCATGCTGCTTCCCCACGAGCGGGTGACCGTCTACGTCCGCGAGCCTTGGGACAAGAGCTCGATCGGGCTCTCGGACGCGTTCGACGTGCGCGTTCTCGACTCGCGGCTCAAGGGCGTCTGGTGGGAGAATCTCGTCCTCGCGCGCCGCTCGCACGAGGCAGACGTCCTCTTCTGTCCGAGCTACACCGTGCCCCTTCGCTACCGCGGCAAGCTCGTGGTGGCCACCCACAGCGTGAACGAGATCGTCTCCGGCACCCATTCGTGGTGGTACCACTTGAGCTATCGCCAGCGGAACAAGATCAGCGCGCGGCGTGCGGACGCCGTGATCGTCCCGACCCAGTCCGCCAAGGCGGATGTGGAAAGGATCTACGGAATCGACCCGCAGAAGATCGATGTCGTACCGGAGGGCGTCGACGACGACTTCGCACCCATCGAGGACGAGCGCGTCCTTGCCGAGACGCGCGTCCGCTACCTCGGGGACGACTCTCCGTACATCCTCTTCGTCGGCAAGTTCTCGCAGAGGCGCAACATCCCGGCGCTCGTAACCGCGTTCGCGGACGTCAAGCGCCGAAACGACCTACCCCACAAGCTCCTGCTCCTCGGGAAGAACGTCCACGATCTACCGCTGAAGCAGATGGCGGCCGAGCTCGGAGTGGCAGACAGCGTGGTCGAGGTCGACGTCGCGTTCTCTGACCACCGGCAGATCATTCCCGTCTACAGCGGCGCGGATCTGTTCGTTCACCCAACCGCCTACGAGGGTTTCTCCCTGACGATCTGCGAGGCGATGGCATGCGGCGCCCCGGTCATCACCGTCGGGCGCGGCGCTGTCGCCGAGATCGTCGACGGCGCAGCACTCACGGTAGACGAGCCGACGCCGGCCAAGCTTGCCGACGCGATACTCACCGCGCTCGGTGACCCGGAGCTGCGCGCGTCGCTCCGGCGGAAAGCGCTCGCTCGCTCGAAGCTCTTTCGCTTTTCGCAGTGTGCTCGCGGGACGCTCGAAGTCCTCCGCCGGGTGGCCGCAAGCTGAACACGATCGCCGGAGTCCAGATCGTGCCGCTGAAGCGCATCGCGGACGAGCGCGGAGCGGTCCTGCTCATGCTTCGCTCGACGGACGAGCACTTCCGGGGTTTCGGCGAGATCTACTTCTCGACGGTGCACCCGGGCGTCGTGAAGGCGTGGAAGAACCACCGGCGACTCACCGCCAACTATGCATGCGTGCACGGCCGGATCAAGGTGGTGCTCTACGACGACCGCAGTGAGTCGGCGACGGCGGGCCGGCTGATGGAGGTTTTCATCGGCCCGGACGAGCACGCTCTCGTCGTCATTCCCCCGAACGTCTGGCACGGCTTCCAGGGGGTCGGTGACGACGTCTCGATCCTCGCGAACTGCGCGACAGAGCCTTCGGACCCGGACGAGCTGGACCGCCGAGATTCGACCTCCGCCGAGATCCCATACGAATGGAGCGCGGTTCGGTGAGCGTGGTCCTCGTCACGGGCGCAGGAGGCTTCGTCGGCTCGGCGATCGTCCGGCGACTCGTCCGCGGTAATCCTCACTTCTGGGACGGGACGCCGGTCGAGCATGTCGTCGCCCTCCTGCGGCCCGACGGGTCCACGGCGCGGCTCGACGAGCTCACCGAGGACGGTCGCTGGTCGGTCGAGCGAGCGGACGTCACCGATCGAGACGCAGTGCCCGAGCTGATCCGCAAGCTCGGTCCGCAAGCAGTCGTGCATGCGGCGCTCGACCGGGACGTCTACGCTCGGGACGATGAGCGACTCGTCCGCCGCCCACTGGAGAACGTCCTCGAAGGGCTTTCCGGACTCCGCAAGTGCCGCGTGCTTCTGGTCGGAAGCGCCTGGATACTGGCTTCCGGAGAACACCTGGACGAGTCGGCCTCGCTGGGGCCGACGAACGCCTATGCGCGGAACAAGGCACTCGAGGAACACGTGCTCGCCGAGTTGACGAAACGTGCCCTCGTACCGTGGATCACGCTCCGTCTCTTCAACCTCTTTGGACGCCATGAAAGTCCGACGCGCCTGATTCCGACCCTCGTCACGAACCTCCAGCGCCGCGAGCCCGTCGAGCTCACGCACGGCGAGCAGATCCGGGACTTCAACGACGTCGACGCCGTCTCCCAGTCGTTTGTGGACGCTCTCGCGGCCCCCGAGACCGCATGCGGCCGCACGTACCACATCGGATCCGGTGTCGGTACGAGCGTCAGAGAGCTCGCGCTGAGAGTGGCGACGATGATCGGTGGCAGGGAGCTCATCCGATTCGGGGGAGCCGAGGCACAGGACGAGTCCGTCCCGATCCTCGTCTCCGACCCCTCACTCGCGGCAGAGGTGCTCGGTTGGAACCCGGACTTCGGGGCGCTTGAACCGCGGCTTCGAGAGACGGTCGAGTGGTGGCTCGCGCAGCGGAAGCCGCTTGCCGCACGCGAGGTGTCCGCGTGACCGAGTGTCGAGGGTGCAAGAGCACGCGGCTCTACCTGTTTCTCTCCCTCGGCGACCACCCGCTGGCCAACGGCTTTTTGCGGGAAGACCAGCTGCTGGAGCCCGAAGCGCGCTTCCCGCTCGATGCACACGTCTGCCTCGATTGCGGCCTGATCCAAGTCGCCGACCAGGTACCGGCGGGCTACTTCCGGCACTACGTCTACATCCCGTCGACATCGGAGCAGATGCACGAGCACTTCGTCGGGCTCGCAGATGCGTTGAGCCCGCGCTTTCTCCCGACCTCCGATCACCTCACGATCGACATCGGCTGCAACGACGGCTTGTTCCTCTCGTTCCTCGGCGAGCGTGGGCGCAGGACGCTCGGGATCGACCCGGCGACGAACATCGTCGAGCTCGCACGCGAGAAGGGCATCGAGGTCGTGAACGAGTACTTCACACCTGATCTCGCGCGCCGTGTTCGCGACGAGCACGGGCCTGCGGCGGTCGTCGTCTCGACGAACACGTTCCACCACATCGGCGATCTCGATCCGTTCACGCTGGGGGTCACCCACCTCCTGGACGACGACGGGGTCTTCGTCGTCGAGGTGCCACACGCGCTCGAGCTCGTCGAGCAGAACGAGTTCGACGGCATCTATCACGAACACGTCTCGCAGCTGACCGCCAAGTCGTTCGTGGATCACTTTCGCCGCTTCGAGCTCGAGGTCTTCGAGATCCAACCCTTGGATGTGCACGGAGGCTCGATGCGGGTCTTCGCCCGACGCTCGACCCACGGCGTCGGCGTCCCCGGCGCCGTCGAGGAGTGGATCGTGCGCGAGTCGAACCGAGGCCTCTTCGCTCCCCAGACGTATGACGACTTCCGCGCTCGCGTCGAGAGAATCCGCACCGAGCTCGTCGAACGGCTTCGCGAGCTGAAGGCGGGAGGCGCCACCATCGCGGGTTACGGGGCCTCCGCTCGTGGGAACACGCTCCTCAACTACGACCGGATAGGCCCGGAGACGCTCGACTACATCGCCGACCGCAACCCGTTGAAGCATGGTCTCTACACACCTGGCATGCACATTCCGGTCGTTGCGACCGAGCACCTTCTCGAACACCGGCCGGACTACCTCCTCGTCGTCGCCTGGAACTTCGGCGACGAGATCATCCGCCAACTGGACGACTACCGCCGGTCAGGTGGGAAGTTCATCCTTCCGATCCCCGAGCCCGTCGTGGTCGGCTGAACCTTGGAGCGAAAGTCCGAGTGGTGAAGCGCAGAACCGTCCGCAGGCGGTCGCAGAGGTCTCGCGACGAGCGCGCGCTCATCCTCACCTACCACGCGGTGGAGAACGGCCCGCCGCCCCTATGCCTCGACCCGGCGGAGTTCGAGGCGCATGCGGACGTCATCGCCGGGTCGGGTAGGACGGTACTCACCGTTCGCGACCTCGCCGAGAGGCTGACGGCTGGCACGTTGGACCGAAGAGCTGTGGCCATCACCTTCGACGACGGGTTCTCGAGCGTCTGCGAGTCGGCCGCACCGATACTCGAAGCTCGCGGATTGACGGCAACCGTCTTCTGCGTGGCGGGACACCTCGGGGATACGAGCGCCTGGCCGAGCGCCCGGCAGGGCGGCTTTCACTCGCGGCTCGCTTCGGCTCCTGCGCTCGCGGAGCTCGCGGCTCGGGGCTTCGAGATCGGCTCCCACGGCTTCGAGCATGCTCCTCTTGCGGGGGCCTCCGCGGAGATGTTGCAGCAGGAGGTCGTGGATTCCCGACGCCTGCTCGAGGAGGCAACCGGCAGTCGGGTGACGTCGTTCGCATATCCCTACGGCGCCCTTCCCGGACAGCCGGGAGCCAGCCTGGTGAGCAAGACCTACGATGCGGCCTGCACGACGGCGCTGCGGCGCGTTGCCTCGGGAAGCGAGCGCCATGCCCTTCCTCGCGTCGACGCTCACTACGTCCGCAGCCCCGACGTCCTGCGCCGTGTCCTCGACGGGCGACTCGAGAGCTACCTGCGCGGGCGCGGCCTTGCGGTCAGAGCGAGAAGGGCACTCGTCAAGGACTACAGCACGCACCCCACCGGCGTTCTTGGTACCTGACCGAATGGCAGTGGACGGCACAGGTCTGCTCGCGCAAGCTTCGGTGCGATGAAGACAGTGATTCTCGCGGGAGGGCTCGGCACGCGCCTGGCCGAAGAGACGGAGGTCACCCCCAAGCCGATGGTCGAGATCGGCGGCCTGCCGATGCTCTGGCACATCATGAAGATCTACTCGGCAGGTGGGTTCAACGAGTTCCTCGTCGCACTCGGCTATCGAGCCGACATCGTGAAGACGTTCTTCGCCAACTACGTCTACCTTCGCAGCAACGTGACCATCGACTTCGGACGCGGCAGCGTCGACGTTCACGACGGCGACCGGGACGACTGGAAGGTGCATCTCATCGATACGGGCACCGACACGCAAACCGGCGGCAGGGTCAAGCGACTCTCCCACTGGCTGGGAGACGAGACCTTCATGCTGACCTACGGCGACGGGGTCGCAGACGTCGCCGTGAGTGACCTCCTCGAGTTCCATCGTGGTCACGGCAAGCTCGCGACGGTGACGGCCGTACGACCGCCGGCACGCTTCGGAGGCCTCTCGTTCGACGGAGATCTCGTCGCCGAGTTCACTGAGAAGCCGCAGATCGGCGAGGGCTGGATCAACGGAGGCTTCTTCGTCCTCGAGCCCAGAGTCCTCGACTACATCGAAGACGATGAGACCGTCTGGGAGCACGAGCCGCTCGAGCGACTTGCGGAGGACGGCGAGCTCGTCGCGTTCCGCCACGAAGGCTTCTGGCAGTGCATGGACACGCTCCGGGACAAACGGCTGCTCGAGAGCCTGTGGCAGAGCGGCGACGTTCCCTGGAAGGTGTGGAGTTGAGCGGTTGGGCAGGGCGCCGCGTCCTGGTTACGGGCGCAACGGGCGTCGTGGGCTCATGGCTCGTCAAGGAGCTGCTCGCGGAGGACGCACACGTGGTCGCGCTGATACTCGATCTCGATCCCCAATCGGAGCTCGTCCGAAGCAGAGACATTCATCGGTGCTCTGTCGTGAACGGCGCGCTCGAGGACGTTGCGACGCTGGAACGTGCGATCGGCGTTCACGAGACCGACACGGTGCTCCATCTCGGCGCACAGACGCTCGTGGAGGTCGCTCGACGATCGCCGCTCGGCACCTGGGAGGCGAACGTACGCGGCACGTACAACCTCTTGGAGGCCTGCCGCCGACACTCCGGCCTGGTAGAGAGGATCGTCGTCGCTTCGAGCGACAAGGCCTACGGCGAGACCGGCGAGCTCCCCTATACGGAGGAGAGCGCGCTGCTCGCGCGCGAGCCCTACGAGGTGTCGAAGGCGTGCGGCGACCTCATCGCCCATTCCTATCACGAGGCCTACGGGCTTCCTGTCGCGGTCGCTCGCTGCGGGAACATCTTCGGAGGTGGAGATCTGAACTGGAGCCGCCTCGTGCCGGGCACGATTCGCTCGCTGTTCGCCGAGGAGCGCCCGCTCATCCGTAGCGACGGCACGTATGCCCGCGACTACGTGTACGTCAAGGACGCCGCGCACGCGTACGCGCTCCTCGCCGACGCGCTGGACGAGGACGGCGTCGCCGGCAGCGCCTTCAACTTCGGCACAGAGCTGCCCGTTACCGTGCTCGAGGTCGTCGGCATCATCAGGCGGCTCATGGGGCGCGACGACCTGGAGCCCGTCGTCGAGAACAGAGCGGTCGGCGAGATCCACGACCAGTACCTCTCTGCCCGAAAGGCGCGCGAAGCTCTCTCCTGGGTCCCGCGCTACGACCTCGAGTCAGGTCTCAGGGAGACCATCGACTGGTACCGGGGGTTCCTTGGCCCCCGAGGGTGAGCTGAGAGAGCGCATCCTCGGGCTCGTCAACGAGTACTACGAGGCCGCGTTCGGGAACCGGACGTTCGTGCCCGGAGATTCGACAGTTCCCGTGTCGGGAAAGGTCTTCGATGCCGACGAGCTCCTCAACCTCGTCGACGCGTCTCTCGACTTCTGGTTGACCACCGGCCGCTATGCGAAGCGTTTCGAGCTCGAGCTGGCAAAGCGCCTTGGCGTCCGTCACGCGATGATCTGCAACTCTGGCTCGAGCGCGAATCTGCTCGCGCTCTCGGCCCTGACCTCACCCAAGCTCGGCGAGCGTCGTCTCCGCCCGGGCGACGAGGTGATCACTGTCGCTGCCGGGTTTCCGACGACCGTGAACCCGATCGTCATGAACCGGCTGATCCCGGTTTTCGTCGACGTCGAGCTCGGCACGTACAACCTCGTTCCCGAGCAGGTCGAAGCGGCGATCGGCCCGAGGACTCGCGCGATCATGGCCGCGCACACGCTCGGAAACCCGTTTCCGCTCGACGAGGTCGCTGCGATCGCCGAACGCCACGGGCTCTGGCTCATCGAGGACAACTGCGACGCCGTGGGATCCACCTACGACGGAAAGATGACCGGCGGCTTCGGTGACCTCGCAACCGTCAGCTTCTACCCGGCCCACCACCTGACGATGGGCGAGGGCGGCGCCGTCCTCATGCCGAAGAAGACGACGCGCAAGCTCGTCGAGTCG
>Ga0136631_10000091_pt1 | contig 24590 bp, 23 predicted proteins | sample AntDrymUQ6012206_2_FD_104655 | JGI IMG/M metagenome (GOLD analysis project Ga0136631, IMG submission 104655) | Polar desert sand microbial communities from Dry Valleys, Antarctica - metaG UQ601 (22.06) | ecosystem: Environmental > Terrestrial > Soil > Desert | place: Antarctica: Dry Valley... | reverse complement strand
GCGGCGAGTGCGGCCTGGCCGAGCGCCGCGGCCGACGGGTACCGTCCCTCCGGGCTCTTGCACATCGCCCGCTCGACGACCGATGCGAGCGCCTCGGGGACCTCAGGGACGAGCGACGTCGCTGACGGCACCGGGGCGCTGAGGTGAGCCAGGATCTTTGCGGCGTTTGTCTCACGTGGATACGGAACCTGGCCCGTCAGCACGTGAAACAGCAGACACCCGAGCGCATAGACATCGGTGCGCGCATCGACGGTCTTCTCCTCGAGCTGTTCGGGCGCGGCGTAGTCGAGCGTGCCGAGGATGGCGCCGGTCCGGGTCATCTGGGACATGCTCCCGATGCTCTTCGCGAGCCCGAAGTCCGTGAGGAACGCGTGCATCGCAGTACCTCTCCACTCGATGAGCACGTTCGCCGGCTTGACGTCGCGGTGCACGATGCCGAGCCGGTGCGCCGCGCCGACGGCGTCGGCGAGATCTGCCACGAGGGTGGCTGCTCGCGATGGCGCCAGCCGCTCCTCGAGTGCGAGAACGCGTCCGAGGTCGGCCCCGTCGACATACTGCATGGTGACGTAGAGGAGACCCTGCTCCTCCCCCGCATGGTAGATCGGTATGACGTTGGGATGCCGGATGGAGGCGGCTGCTCGGCACTCGCGCTGAAAACGGATGCGGAACTCGCTGTCGGCCGACAGCTCGGGCGCAATGAGCTTGAGCGCCACGTCGCGCTTGAGGGGCTCGTGATGCGCGTGATAAACCACCCCCATGCCGCCGCGTCCAGCGACGGCGAGGATGACATGATGGGCAAAGGTCGAGCCCAGGGCCAACTCAGCCATTCGTCGCCTGTCATAGCAGAGGACGTCCGGCGAATGCAACGGGCCCATGCCATCCAACAACCAGGACTTAGGTGCAATGCACATGGACGGACGTCCGGACAGCGACGGGAGTGGTATGCGTGAGTGAACGGAGCGACACGCCGCGGCGCGTGTCGAGCGATGCCGTCGGCGAGCTCGTAGCGCCGCTGGCCGAGAAGCTCGACCGCATCGCAGGCTGGGACCGGCTCCCTCCGAAGCTCGGGATGCTCGTGCTTCTCGGCCTCCGCCAGCGGCTCCGCAAGCGCAACCTGTACGACACCGGCCCAGCCGCTCCACCGGCCGCCTCTGGCGCGACGACAGGCTCGCATGCGGAGCTTCCGGCGGCCCGCACGATCGATGGCCGCCACACCGACCCCACCGATCCCGACATGGGGGCTGTCCGTACGCCGTTCGCTCGCAATACGCCGCCGCTGATGGAAGACGAGAAGACGCGAGCCAGCCCGAGTCCATGGGACGTCAGCGATCACCTGCTGCAGCGCCAGGACGGCAGGCTGATCGCGGCGGAGGGGCTGAACCTCCTCGCGGCTGCGTGGCTGCAGTTCGAGGTACATGACTGGTTCATCCACCAGACGGATCCCGACGACGAGGCGTACCTCGAGCGAACGAAGGGCATGCCGCACGACCGGCGTCGCGAGCCTCCGCCGTTCAGGCGGGACTCCTCCGGCGACGGACGTCCCGCGCGCTTCATCAGCGACCAGACGCACTGGTGGGACGCCTCGCAGCTCTATGGCGCGGACGAGACGTTCACGGGCGCCATACGCGACGGCAACGGCAGGGTCAAGGCCGACTTCGAGTTGCTGGAGGCCATGGAGCCGTTCATGGGCCGTTCGCTGGAGGGTGGATCACCTGCGGTGCCAAATCTCTGGATCGGCACCGCGCTGCTTCACATGCTCTTCGCAAAGGAGCACAACGCGATCTGCGACATGCTCCAGCGCGAGGACCCCACGCTGACAGATGACCGCCTCTACGAGAAGGCCCGGTTGATCAATGCCGCGGTCATGGCCAAGATCCACACCGTCGAGTGGACGCCCGCGGTCATCTCCCACCCAGCGACCGCACGTGCCATCCGCGCGACCTGGTCGGGCTTCTTGACCGGTGACAGACGTAGACGATCGGGGCCGCTTGCCTCTGACGAGATACTGAGCGGCGTTCCGGGGTCTGCGCTGTGCCACGACGGAGCGCCGTACGCGCTCACGGAGGAGTTCGTGGCGGTGTATCGCATGCATCAGCTGCTCCCGGACGAGGTGAAGTTTCATTGCGTCGCCGACGGCGCCCTGGTCAAGACATACGACTTCGCGGATCTCACCGTCGCCCACGGCGAGCGCGACCGGCCTCGCAACCGGCTGCAAGTCATGGAGCCGTGGAACGCGTACTACTCGCTCGGCATCGCCCACCCTGGCCAGATCACGCTGCACAACTATCCCGCGTTCCTACGGGACTTCCGCTCCGTCGACGACGACCGGATGGACATCGGCGCGGTGGACATCTTTCGCACGCGCGAGGTCGGTGTGCCGCGCTACAACAACTTCCGGCGCCTCTTCCGGCTCGCGCCGGCGTCCAGCTTCGACGACCTCGCCAACGGGAATCCGATCTGGGCGAGGGAGATCAAGGACGTCTACGAGGGCAGGCTCGAGGACGTCGATCTCCTCGTCGGCATGTTCGCCGAACGCAAGCCGGCCGGATTCGCATTCAGCGATACCGCGTTTCGTGTGTTCCTGCTCATGGCGACGCGCAGGCTGCGAAGCGACCGCTTCTTCACGACCGATTACACGGCGGATGTCTATACCCAGGAGGGCCTCGATTGGATCGCGGGCGCGACGCTCGCCGGCATGCTGCGCAATCACTATCCCGAGTTGAGAGACGTGCTGTTGACGGTGGAAAATCCCTTCAAGCCATGGCCGGAGGTCTCGAAGGAGGCCTGAGCGTCGCTGCGCGTCGCCCCGACGCCGTCACACGGGCTTCGCCGTCACCTCAGGAGGGCCGTGATGCGCTGGGCGGCGCCATTCCAGATGGGGTCGCCGTGCCCCGTGCAGACGATCTCGGGCTTGAGCTCGACGAGGCGCTCGAGCGACTTGCGAAACTCCGCGTCGTCTCGGTTGAAGCCCGGCCATCCGGCAGAGAACGAAGGCCACGTCATGATCTGGTCCGCCACGACGAGGACGCGGCCGCCCGCCCAGGACAGCGCCAGGTTTCCGGGCGTGTGTCCAGGCAGGTGCATGACCCTGAGCGAGCCGACCGCACTGCCCTCCTCGAGCCCTGGGTCGTCGACGTCGCAGGCGACGTGCGGCTGCAGCCCGAGCTGCGACGCTACGCGGAAGGGGATGAGCTGCCACGGCTGCAGCGGCGTGAGCGGGATCTTGGCCGCGGACCGATGCCGCTCGATGATCGGTGCCTCCCACGCGTGACTGTGCACCGTGGCGCCGCTCAGCGCCTTGAGCGTCGCCAGACCGCCGAGATGTGAGCGATGCGCATGGGTCATGACGATGTGCTTGAGATCGGTGGGAGTCCGCCCGATGCTCCAGAGGTACCTCAGGATCATCTGGGCGTCCTCGTCCCACAGGGCGTCGACGAGCGTCAGGCCATCCTCCTCCTCGAAGAGGTAGGCACGGGAGTAGCCCCCCTGGCTGTGGCCGTGTCTCGACGGGCCGATGGCATGAACGCCCTCGGCGAGTTCCACCCCCGGCTCCTCGAACTCCGCCGGCGCACGCACGAGGGTCTTCGGCGGCAGCTGGTTCACGACAAGGCTCGTGTCGTCGGCCATCGGATTACAGGCCGTGTCCGGCGGTGCGTGGCGCGTCCGCGAGCAACTCGTCCTCGGTCACCGCTCCGCGCTTCAACGCCAGCCGGGCGAGCTCCGCACGCTTCTGATTCTGCGGCAGGTTCTGTATGGCGAACGCCTCGAAGAGCGCCTGCATGTGCGTCTTGACGGTCTCGACTCCGAGAAACAACTCGTCCGCAATCCGCTGATTGCTGCTGGGGGCACCGACACGGCGGTCGACGAGGGGCCGGCACAGCGCGACCAGCACGCGCCGCTGCGCCGCGGTGAAGAATGGAACGCCCGACGTCGTCGCCGCGGCCGTGGACGAGGACAGCTCGCGCTCACGCGGTACGACGTAGGCGAACGTCGTGAAACCGACTCGGATGACGTCGCCGTCCTTCAGCCGTCGGCGACCGTGCACTCGATCGCCGTTGAGGAACGAGCCATTGCGTGAGCTTCCGTCGTCGACGAGCGTCCATTCCTCGCCCACGCGCTCCAGTGTCGCGTGGACCCGCGAAACGGCGGAGTCCCACGGCAGTGGGATGTCACTGGCCTCCTGGCGTCCGATGCTCAGGCAGTCGCGCTCGTCGAGGACGACGATCCGCTGGCGGTCGTCGCCCTCGCGGTAGAGCACGAACGGCACGTCGCGCCGCGCCGCCTCGAGCCGTTCCTTGAGCTCCGTGGCCGACGCAGCACGCAACGTCCTGGGAAGGGAGTGCATCGGTCAAGCCTAGGGCCACCCCGCTGAGGCAGCAAGCGCCGGGGCGAGAGCTGCGGTCGGTCGACCGTCAACATGGACGGAAGCTGCGCACCTCGGGATGACGCTGCAGGCGAGCGAGGCTGCGCGCCCGGATGGGCCCGATGCTTCCGATCGGCATCGTCAGCGCGGTGCTGAGCTCCTGGTAGTCCATGGTCGGCTGGGCGACGAGAAGCGTCATGAGCTGGCGGTGTCGCTCCGGCAGCGTCGCGATCGCGCGGCCGAGGGCCGACCGCAGCTCGGCGGCCAACACCTCGCTCTCGGGATCGTTGAGCTCGCCGTCACCGGCGCGGTCTCCCAGATCGGGATCGTCGCTGGGGCATTCGCGCACCGGGACCTGAAGCAGCCGGAGGCACTCCCGGCGCGTGGTCGTCGCCAGCCACGCCGCGACGGCAGCCGGCTCGCGCAGCCGGTCGATGTGAGTGAACAGCTTCAGCCAGGTGATCTGAACGGCGTCGTCGACGTCGCTGGGCGCCAGGCGGTAGGAGCGCGCAATCCCGCGCAGCATGGGAGTGAAGCGATCATGCAGGCGCTCCCAGGCGCGAGCATCGCCTGCACGAGCGGTGCGCAGGAGCTCGACCAATGTGGGCTCGGTGTCTGCGGCGTGCGTTCGGCGACCGCTCGAGGACGACGAGCGTGCTGCTGGGATGCCCTCGGTCGGGAACTCAACGGCTGTCAGCGTGGTCATGTGACCTCCGGACGGCGCGCTTGCGGCGTTTGCGCGCTGTGGTTGCTACGTGCGGCGACTGTGCCAGCGGTGCCGTGAGGGCGGAACGACCCAAAGGTGGGACCTCCTCACCCCCCGAGCGGGCGGGCCGAGCGCTGCGCATCGGCGAGATCAAGCGACACACCGTGCGTCTGAGCACACAGATGTATCCGCGGCGGCGCATGCGCCTCTTCCACGGGGATCGTCCTCAACTCAAAAGCGCTAAGGAACTCAGAGCAATGGCCGCAATTCCACTCTCCAGCCGCATCGTCCGTTACGTCGCCGCGACCGCACACCCGGTGCGTTCGCGCCTCCGAGCCGCGCGGAGCCTTGGTGACGTGGATGCTCGACTGCGCGCGATCGAGGCGACGCTTCACCGCTGGCTGATCGCCCACAGCATCGCGATCCTGCGCGTCAGCCTCGGCGTCGTCTTCCTCGCGTTCGGTGTGTTGAAGTTCTTCCCTGGCGTCAGCCCCGCCCAGAACCTCGTCGAGAGCACGACCCACATCCTCATGCTCGGACTGATCCCCGGCGGCGTCGCGCTCGTCCTCGTGGCGATGTCGGAATGCATCATCGGGCTGTGCCTGATCAGCGGACGTGCATTGCGCCCCGCCGTGTACCTCCTCGGCATCCAGCTGATCGGCATCCTTTCGCCGCTGGTGCTCCTCACCGGACGCCTGTTCGACGGGCCCCACGGCGCACCGACGCTCGAGGGACAGTACGTCATCAAGGACCTGATCCTCGTCGGCGCCGCGCTCGTCGTGGCTTCCACACTCGGCGGGGGTCGGCTCACGAGCGAGCGCGATGAGGAGAACGCCCAGCTGAGCGCGGCCACGGTCTGCGAGGAGGCGCACCCGGCGCGCGCGGCTTAGGAGATAATTTCGACGCGGTGTATCACGCGCGACCCGCGCCCCTCTTACTGGGGGTGAGCGCTGCTGTGTCCGATCGCACGGAACAGTCTGCGACACAGGCCTACGATCGAAGAGACCACAAAGCGTCCGCCTAGGCACGGAACGCTCAAATGACCAAGGAGCCTGAATGCTCGATCTGAAACACGGCGGTCACGTCCCCGCTGAAGTCGCGGAGGGCGCGCACGAAGCGGCGGAGACGATGGAGTTCCGCCAGGCGAAGAAGCCCCGCCCGAAGGAGACGCCGTTCGAGTACCTGCTGCCGAAGCTCAAGAACGATCCAGCTAGTCACATCCCGGGCGACCCGGCCAAAATCACGGCCGCCCTCAAGGACCTCGGCAAGGCGTTGATCGACAACGCCCCCGGGATCGTTCCCTTCCCCGGGCCGAAGGCCAACTCGGCGATCCCCGCGGTCTACACCTACTGGGGACAGTTCATCGATCATGACATGACGGCGAACACGGACCGCAACGGGGACGTGAGCGACATCAGGAAGACGCCGGTCAAGCCGTTGGACCCGAAGTTCGTCGTGGAGAACCTCAAGAACCTGCGCCGGCCGACGTTCGACCTCGACAGCGTCTACGGGAACGGACCCGGCCTCGACCCCGACGATGACCGCCCGGATCCCGGCCCCGCCGACAAGGGGTTCTACACCGGGATCCGCATGCGCGTCGGAGACAACACGAAGGTTGGGGGCGTGCCGATTCCGCCGGCTGCGGACCTCAAGCGTGACGTGCCCCGCATCGGTCCGCTCCTGGACCAGCACGTGATCACCGAGGACGACATCCCTGACACGCTCAAGAACGATGTGAACAAGAAGACCCGAGCGTTCATCGGCGACTCGCGCAACGACGAGAACCTGATCGTTGCGCAGTTTCACCTCGCGTTCCTGCGCTTCCACAACAAGGTCGTCGACGCGATCGAGAAGGACCCGGACACCTTCGACCTCAAGAAGACCTCCAGCAACGCCAAGAAGTTTGCGACCGCGCGGCGACTGGTCCGCTGGCATTACCAGTGGCTGGTCGTCAACGACTTCCTCAAGACGGTGACGCTGCCCGGCATCGTGGACAAGATCCTCGTCGGCGGCACCAAGTTCTACACGCCGCTCAACGACAAGGTGCTGTTCGCTCCGCTGGAGTACTCCGTCGCGGCGTACCGCTTCGGCCACAGCATGGTGCGTGAGAGCTACGACCACAACCGCATCTTCGGCATCCCGGGGGACCCCCCCAAGAACCCCCCGCCCTTCGCCTCGTTCGCGCAGTTGTTCCAGTTCACCGGCAACGGCTTTGTCTTCGACCCCAACCCGGACGACACCAGCAGCACGACGAGCAAGCCCAGCCCCCTGGCCGGCCTGCCCACGCTGCCGTCCAACTGGATCATCGAGTGGGACCGCATGACGAGGAAGGGGGACCCCAACGAGGCCCACTTCGCTCGCAAGATCGACACGCACCTCGCGTTCCCGTCGCTTCACAACATGGTCAACGAGGGCAACGAGAAGGAGCACCAGGGCGACAACAACACGGCGCTGCGGAAGGTGCTGCGGGATCTCGCTCAGCGCAACCTCCTGCGCGGCTACCTGCTGAGCATCCCGACCGGACAGGCGGTGGCCAAGGCGATGAAGGTCCCGGTGCTGTCCGAGGCCGAGCTGCTCCAGGGCAACTCGGAAGAGGTCAACACGGCCCTCAAGGCCGGCGGGTTCCTGAAGAACACGCCCCTCTGGTACTACATCCTCAAGGAGGCCGAGGTCCGCGCCAACGGCGACACGCTCGGCGACCTGGGCAGCCGCATCGTCGTCGAGACGCAGATCGGCCTGATGGAGAACGACCCGAGGTCCTTCATGAACCACGGCTGGGACCCGTCCCAGGGCGTCAAGCTGGCCAACGGCGACCCGATCACCACGATCCGCGACTTCTTCGAGTTCGCGGACCTCGCGGCCTGACACACCGGCATCCCCGGGCCGGGCCGACTGCCCGGCCCGGGAGCCACGCTGGAAGTTGAGTCGTATGGTGCTCAGGCGCGCCGGCCGCACCGACGACATGCCCCGTCCGATCGACCGCGAGAAGCTTGACCTCGACATCCTCGTCCTCGGCGGGACGGCGGAGGCACGCGAGCTCGCAGACGAGCTGCACGCGGCCGGCGCCGCCGTCACCTCCTCGCTCGCCGGTCGCGTCGCGCGCCCGCGGCTGCCCGCCGGCGAGGTGCGGATCGGCGGCTTCGGCGGGCCCGCCGGGCTCGCCGCCTGGCTGGCCGGGCATGGCGTGGACGCGGTCGTCGATGCCACGCACCCGTTCGCGGAGCGCATCTCGGCCTCCGCGGTGACGGCCTGCGAACGCAGCGGCGTCCCGCTCCTGCGCCTCGAGCGACCCGGCTGGACGCAGCGCGCGGGCGACCGCTGGCAGTGGGTCGACGGCCTCGACGAGGCCGCGCGGGCGATCGAGTCCGGCCAGCGCGTGCTGCTGACGACCGGGCGCCAGGGACTCGCCGCGTTCGCGCACCGCGACGACGCATGGTTTCTCGTCCGCTGCGTCGACCCGCCGCAGCCGCCGCTGCCGGCTCACCACGAGCTGCTGCTCGCCCGCGGTCCGTATTCGGTCGCGAGCGAGCTCGCGCTCGTCGACGAGCACCGCATCGCGCTCGTCGTGACGAAGGACAGCGGCGGCACCCACACGCGCGCCAAGCTCGACGCCGCACGCGAGCGGGGCCTGCCGGTCATCGTCGTGCGGCGCCCGCCGCGGCCCGACGTGGCGACCGTGACGACGGTCGCCGCGGCACTGCGCTGGGCGCGTCATCCCGGGTAGCGGCGCATGCAGCCGATCGATCGCAAGCCGCGGCGAGACTCCGCCGCGTTACGGCGCTCCTCTGCGTAGCAGGTAGGTATCCATGATCCACCCCTTGCGCTCCCGTGCCTGCGCACGCACGCGCGCGATCTCGTCGCGGACGTCCTCGAGGGCGCCGGCGAGGAGGATCTCGTCGGGCGTGCCGAGATACGCGCCCCAATAGATGTCGACGTCGCGGTCGACGACGTGCTCGAACGCGCAGTTGGCGTCGAGCATGACGACGACGTCACGGGCGTTGTGCGGGAGGCCCTCGCGCGCGAGGCGCCGGCCGGTCGTGATGTGGACCGCCTCGCCGACGCGGTTGAGCGCGATCTTGTGGCGGGCACACAGCGAGGCGATCGCGCTGATCCCGGGAATGACCTCGACCTCGAACTCGATCGCGCCGCCCGCAAGGATCGCGTCGATGATCGCGACCGTCGAGTCATAGAGCGAGGGATCGCCCCACACGAGGATCGCTCCGACGCCGTCCTCGTCGAGCTCCTCGCCGATGAGCCGCTCCCAGATCCGCGCGCGCTCGCGACGCCAGTCCTCGACCGCCGGCGCGTACGCGGCCGCCTTGCGGTCGCGCGCGGGGTCGCGGACGGCGACCATCCGGTACGACTGTTCTGCGATGAAGCGCTCGCAGACCTCGCGGCGCAGCGCGACGAGGTCCTCCGTCTCGTCGCCCTTCTGCGTGATGAAGAACACGTCTACCTCGTTGAGGGCGCGGATCGCCTGCTGCGTGACGTACTCCGCGTCGCCGGCGCCGATCCCGATGAGCAGCATGCGCCTCATCGAGAGCTCGACGCCGTGTGCGCAGCCAGCTCGTGATCGACGTCGCCCGACGGGCTCACGCCGGATAGCTCCGCGGCGTGTAGACGAGCGCACGGCCGTCGGGTCCGGTGATGACCCGCGTCGTCGACGACCCCACGACGAGCAGCGTGCGCATGTCGACCCGCGCCGCGACGAAGCTCGCCAGCGTGGTCACGTCGACCGACTCGCCCGCACCGCCGACGTCGCGCGCCACGACGACCGGGCACTCCGGCGCGCGGTGGTGTAGCAGCACCTCGCGCGCGCGCTCGAGCTGCTCGCGCCGCGTGCGCGACGCCGGGTTGTAGAGCGCGAGCACGAGGTCGGCGGCACCGGCGGCGTGCAGCCGGCGCTCGACGACCTCCCACGGCTTGAGCTGGTCCGAGAGCGACAGGACGCAGAAGTCGTGGCCGAGCGGCGCGCCGACGCGCGCTGCGGCGACCTGCATCGCCGACAGGCCCGGCACGACGCGCACGTCGACGCCTGCCAGCCGCCCATCGGCCTCGTCGAGCGCCTCGAGCACCGCCGAGGCCATCGCGAAGATCCCCGGGTCGCCGGAGGAGACGACGGCCACGCGCGCACCGCCGGCCGCGAGCTCGAGCGCGTGGCGCGCCCGCTGGGCCTCGACGCGGTTGTCGCTCGGGTGGCGACGCTGACCATGGCGCTCGGGCACGCGAGCGACGTAGGTCTCGTAGCCGACGAGGTCGTCGGCCGCCGCGAGGGCGTCCTGCGCCTCCGGCGTCAGCCACTGCGCGCCCGCCGGCCCGAGGCCGACGACGGTGACGCGGCCACGCCCACGCCCGTTGCGGCGGGCCGGCGCCTGCGCCGCCGTCGGGACGAGCACGAGCGACATGTACGGCACGCTGCCGGCGTCGATCTCGCGCAGCGGCGCGCAGCGCTCCTGCGCGGAGCTCGCGCGCTCGACGTACACCGCGCGCTCGGCGACCCCCGCGCGCTCGGCCGCTTCGCGCACGCCCTCGAACCGGCGCCCGAGCTTCAGCACGACGGCGGCGTCGGCCCCCCGCAACCGCGCCGCGAGCACGTCGGGCGCAAGCGTCCCCGGCAGGATCGTGAGCACGTCGTCGCGCTTGGCCAGCGGGGTGCCGGCCGACGCCGCGGCGGCCGAGAACGACGTGACGCCGGGCACGACCTCGGTGCGGTAGCGGTCCGCGAGGCGCTCGTGGAAGTACATGTAGGAGCCGTAGAAGAACGGGTCGCCCTCGCAGAGGACGGCGACGTCGCGGCCCGCGTCGAGGTGCGCCGCGAGCTCCGCCGCCGCGTCGTCGTAGAACTCGCGCAGCGCCGCCTCGTAGCCGCCGGGGTGGTCGGTCTGCTCGGTCGTCACCGGGTAGCCCATCGCGATCTCGATCTGGTCTGCGCGTAGGTACGGCGCCGCGATCCGCCGCGCGACGCTGCGGCCGTGGCGGGCGACCGGGTACGCGACGACGTCCGCGGCCACGATGATCCGCTGCGCCTTGAGCGTCATGAGCTCGGGATCGCCCGGGCCGACGCCGACGCCGAAGAGCCGCCCCGCCACGATCACTCCGCCGCGCTGGCGAGCGCGTTGACGGCGGCCACGGCGATCGCGCTGCCGCCGCGCCGGCCATGGACGACGAGGTGATCGAGCGCCGCCGGGTGCTCGGCGAGCGCGACCTTCGACTCGGCGGCGCCGATGAAGCCGACGGGAACGCCGATGACGCCGGCCGGTCGCCCAGCGCCCTGCTCGACGAGCTCCAACAGCCGGAAGAGCGCCGTCGGCGCGTTGCCGACGGCGACGAGCGCGCCGTCCAGGCGCTCGCGCCAGAGCTCGAGCGCAGCGGCCGTCCGGGTCGTGTCCAGGCGCGCCGCAAGCTCTTGCACGCGCCGATCGGCGAGCGTGCAGACGACGTCGTTGGCGGCTGGCAGCCGCGCGCGCGTGATGCCGGAGGCAACCATCGAGGTGTCGCAGAGGATCGGCGCGCCGTCGCGCAGGGCAGCCTCCGCGGCCACCGCGAAGCGCGGTGAGGCGGCGACGTCGCCGGCGAGGTCGACCATTCCGCACGCGTGGATCATCCGCACGACGGTGCGCTCGAGCACGGGATCGAGGCCGTCCAGGTCGGCTTCCGCGCGGATCGTCGCGAACGACCGGCGGTAGATCTCCGCGCTGTCACGCACGTACGCGCTCATCGCGAGGACCTGCGCCGAGTGTCCACGATCGCCATGGTCGCGCAATGACGCGCTGTCATCGCGAGGACCTGCGTCGAGTGTCCGCGATCGCCATGGTCGAGCAATGACGCGCTGTCATCGCGAGGACCTGCGTCGAGTGTCCGCGATTGCCATGGTCGAGCAATGACGCGCTGTCACGGCGACGCCCCGAGCAGCGCGACGGCCTCGGCGACGCTCGCGGCCAGCCGCATCTCGCCGCAGCGCTCGACGGCGACGGCGCCGCTGGTGGCGACCACGCTGACGGGCGCGCCGGGCGGGCGGCCGCAGCCGCGCTCGCACGCCGCCCAGTGCTCGGCTGGCGAGCCCGGCCCGCGCGCGAGCGCGCGCTGGGCGGCCGCTTCGCGCACATCGACGCTCGCGCGCGCGCAGGCGCCGTAGCCCGCGCAGGCCGAGAGGCCATGCCAGCCCGAGCCCGCCGAGACGACCAGCCCGAGCGCAGCCAGCTCGTCGAGCAGACCGGGCGCGCGGGGGACGGGGACGTCGACGATCGTCAGCGTTCGCCATGGCGACAGCCGCAGCTCGCCCAATGTGGCCAGGCGCGCGGCGGTTGCGCAGTCCAGCCGCCCGAGCCGTGGCAGCGCCGTCACCGCCACGCGCCCGTCGCGCTGTGTGAGCCCCCCGACGGCGAGCCTGCCGCCGCGCGCGGGCGGCGTTTCGAGGACGTCGCCACCCAGGCGCCCCGCGAGCCGCCGCGCGCCGTCGGCGAGATCGTCGACCCGCCACGCGTCGCCGGCCAGCTCCAGGAACGCGCGCGCGGCCGAGAGCGCGAGCTCCGCGGCGCCGCGCGCGTCGGCGACGAGCGTCGTCCGGATGCCTGCGAGCGACAGCCGGAAGGCATCGCGACCCTCGGCGACGAGCGCCACGTCGCAGCGCTGGCGCCCGAGCGTCGCGCTGCCGTCGTCGACCGCGAAGAGCAGCCTGCCGGGCAGCCCCGCGAGCAGCGGATCAGCGCACAGCCCGCGGTCGAGGGCCGCCACGAGCTCGTCGGTCGCGGCGAGCGACGCCGGCGCCCGGCCGGCGACGGGGCTCGCGATGATGTTGCGCACGCGGTCGTGCGCGGGCGACGGCAGCAGCCCGGCCGCCCACAGCCGGTCGGCCACGGCAGCGGCGTCGCCTGACCGAAGCCCCCGAACCTGCAGGCTTGCGCGCGAGGTGAGCTCGACGATCCCGTTGCCGAGCGCCGCGGCCAGATCGGCGACGGCCTCCAGCGCCGCAGGCGCCACGCGCCCGCCCGGGAGCCGCACGCGCGCGAGCCTCCCGTCGGCGGCCGGGTGCAGCGCCAGGATGCCCGGACAGCGATCGGTCGCCGCGGGCTGGCGGAGAACCGCGGCATGACCCTCTCCGACTGGGCGCAACGAGCGACCTCCTGGGACGAGCGCGTTCCCCGTAAAGCGGTATTCGCGATGACCCGAGTTCGTGACTTCCGGCGACGATCCGGTCACAGTGGCGCGACCGTCCCGGCCTCACACCGGGTTCCTCGCGGCCATCGCGCTGACGGCCGGGAGCATAGCCCGCGCGACTATGCGCGGCGAGCCCGCCGGGCTATGCTCCGAACCCGTGTGAAGGTGGGAGGAAGCCGGTGCGACACCGGCGCGGTCGCGCCACTGTGACCGGATCTCAGGTCCGGAAGCCAGACACTCCGCCGCCACGCGACCTGACCCACGACGGGACGCGTGATCCCGAGGAGGTACCGGAATGTCCGAAGTCGCCGTCCAGCGCAGCAGCAGCGCCGCCGCGCCCGCACCGATCGCCTCACCCGCAGAGTTGCTGCCCTACGGCCTCTTCGCGGAGGTCCTCATGATCGTGCTGCTGTACTTCGTCGGCGCCGAGGAGGGCGCGGCGTCGCTGTTCTCCGGCACCGTCGTCCACGAGTTCGTGCACGACGGCCGCCACCTGCTCGGCTTCCCCTGCCACTAGGCGCCGGCTCATGGTTCGCGCCCTGCTCGTGCGGGGCATGCTCGCCGGCCTCGCCGCCGGCGTGCTCGCCTTCGCGTTCGCCTACGCCTTCGGGGAGCCGCAGGTCCAGGCGGCGATCGACTTCGAGGACCACCTCGCCCAGCTCAATCACGAGCCTGCCGCGGCCGAGGTCGTCAGCCGCGGGGTCCAGCGCACGCTCGGGCTGCTGACCGCCACAGTCGTCATGGGCGTCGCGCTGGGCGGCCTGTTCGCGCTCGTCTTCGCGTGGGCCTACGGACGCATCGGCCCGCTCGGCGCGCGCGCGACGGCCGCGCTGCTGGCGCTCGGCGCGTTCTTCACCGTGACGCTCGTGCCGTTCACGAAGTACCCCGCGAACCCGCCGACCGTCGGCAACCCCGACACGATCGACCGCCGCACGATCCTCTTCGTCGCGATGATCTGCATCTCGATGCTCGCGCTCGTCGCGGCCGCTCGCATCCGCCGCGAGCTGCACGGCCGCCTCGGGGCGTGGAACTCCGCGACCGTCGCGGGGCTGGCCTTCGTCGCGGTCGTGGCGGTCGCCGAGCTCATCCTGCCGGCCGTCCACGAGACGCCGACCGGCTTCCCGGCCGACGTCCTGTGGCACTTCCGCGTCGCCTCGCTCGGCATCAACGCGGTCCTCTGGGCGGCGATCGGGATCGGCTTCGGGCTGCTCGCCGAGCGGCTGCTCGTCGCGCGCGCCCCACGGCAAGCGCCCGTCGCGATCGGGGCGTGAGATTCGTGGGGGGTACGGAGCCGATCTGTAGCCGTCGCGGCCGCGACCTTGTCCGGATCAATCGTGGCCGGTCACCGCCGGCCACGCACCAGGTCGACGAGCCGCTCGACGATGTGGCCGCCGTCGGCGCGCAATCCGTTGTGCTCGTACTCGCTGGTGACCCACGGGCGCAGGCCGCGGACACCGGCGGCTGTCTCCTCGGAGAACGCGCGCTCGACGTACATGTCCTCGGTGTAGATGGCGGCGGCGGCCGGGACCTCGTTGGCGGCCAGCGCGTCGGGATCGTAGAGCCGAGGCCACTCGTGCTGGGCCAGCAGCTCCGCTGCGTCGCGCAGAGGCGCAAGCGCTTCCATCTCCTCGAACATCCACGGGTAGACGTGCTCGCCGGTCATGAGGGTGGGATCTTCGGCATAGGCGGCCGGCATCGCCCGTCGCGCCGACCAGCCCGTGACGTGGCCGTCGGCATAGCTGGACTCGTGCAGGATCGCGTAGATCGGGTTACGGGCGAACGCAATCGCCTCGACGTCGTGAGCGAACGCAGGCGATTCGGGTGGAAGCTCGAGGATCGCGTGGACGCGCTCGGCGCCGTCGCTCGCGCCGAGGAGGGCGCCGATCTGGCGCAGGCGGGCATGGGATAGGCGGTCGCCGGAGGCGAGCACCGGCGCGACGTCGCGGGCCGCAAGGAACCGCTTGCGGTCTTCGGGGTAGCGAGCGTAATAGCGGCGGTTGCGCTCGAGCACGCGAGCGTAGGTCGCTCGGTAGACCTCGTCGGGGTGGCGGCCGATCGGCGGAAGGCCGCCGGTGAACATGGCCTCGCGCAGCCCGGCCGGTGCCCGGGAGAGGTAGGCCAGCGTCGTAAAGCCGCCGAAGCTCTGTCCGAGGACGCTCCACGGCCCGCTGCCGAGGTGCATCCGAAAGGCCTCGGCGTCGCGGATAATCGCATCCGCGCGGAAGTTCTTGAGGTAGGTGGCCTGCTCGGCGGGGGTGCGGCCGGCAAGCGCGGCGGCGCTCACGGGGCTGGAGCGTCCCGTGCCGCGCTGGTCGAGCATGAGCACGCGGTACTCCTCGAGCGCGCGATCGAGCCATCCGGGCGAGGTCGGATGGCGGCTCGGCCGCGGCGCCTCCATGCCGGGTCCCCCTTGGAGGAAGAGGAGGAACGGCCGGTCGGCTCCACCAGGGTCGGCGACCTCGCGTGCAAAGACGGTTATCTGCTCACCGTCCGGCGCGGCATGATCGAGCGGGACCCGAAGCTCGTGCTCGGTGGTCACCAGGCCCGGGATGCGACGGATGACGGCCACGCCGGGATTCTGCCAACCGCACGCGGCCGGTCGCGGTCGGGGCGTGAGCTCCGTCCTCACGCGACGTCCCGGCGGCGAAAGCCGGCCAGCCCGGCGGCTGTGAGGGCCGCCGCGACCGCGGCGAGCGCCAGCAGCGGGCCCGCCGCGACGGTGGCCGCGGGCACGGCCGGGACGTGTTCGTAGGGGGAGATGTCGAGCACCCAGCCCGGGACGTCGAGCAGCGGCCCGGGCACGGGAGCTCCTGGACGCCGTCAGGAAGGAGCTCGCTCCGGGCGAGCACGAGAACCGGCTGGTCGCGCTCGTCGCACAGGGGACCGCGTCCATGGAGGCGCTGGCCGCGCTGGCGGCCGAGCAGCAGCGGATCATCACCAGCGACTGGCGCAGCTTCCTGGTAGGTGGCGAACTTCTCGGCGTGGGGCTCCTACTGTGCGACCGTGGCCCAGGCGCTGCGCGCGCACTACGGGTTCGACGACGCGAGCTGCGCGTTCTTCGACTTCTTCGCGGCCCCGCCGCCCGGTGGTGACGAGCCCGCACTGGCGGTGGTACAGGCGGGTCTGGACGCGGGCAGGGGCACCGACGAGGCACGCGAGTACGGCCGCCTGTTGCAGAGCTACGAGCTCATGTTCTGGAACACGCTGGCCGAGCTGGCCTGAGCCGAGTCATGAACGACGCAGGTCGAGGGCGACCGCGCGAGCGACGAGCCCGGACCGGTACTCTCCTACGCATCCTGCATATCCCGGGGGGTCCCTGTCGGAGGGGCTGAGAGGGCGCTTCCTTGCGCCGACCCGACGAACCTGCTCTGGCTCATACCAGCGAAGGGAGGAACGGTGCCACACCGCACCACGTTCTCGTCCGACTCGTCCTGCCGAACCCAGATGCACCTTGCCCGCAGCGGCGCCGTCTCGCCGGAGATGCGGCGCGTCGCCGAGCGCGAGTCGCTCGACGAGGAGCTCGTCCGCGCCGAGGTCGCGCGCGGGCGGATGATCATCCCCGCCAACGTCCATCACCGGGCGCTGGATCCGATGGCGATCGGGCTGAAGGCGCGCGTGAAGATCAACGCGAACATCGGCAGCTCGCCGACGACCTCGTCGCTGGAGGAGGAGGTCGACAAGCTGCGCCTGTCCGAGCGCTGGGGCGCGGACACCGTCATGGACCTCTCGACCGGCAAGCGCATCGACGAGACGCGCCTGGCGATCCTCGCGGAGGCGACCGTGCCGATCGGCACCGTCCCGATCTACCAGGCACTCGAGCGCGTGAAGGCTCCCGAGGAGCTGACGGCCGAGCTCCTGCTCGACGTCGTCTCACACCAGGCTCGCCAGGGCGTCGACTACATGACGATCCACGCCGGCGTGCGCCTCGAGCACCTCCCGCTGTGCCGGCACCGCGTGACCGGGATCGTCTCGCGCGGCGGGGGCCTGCTCGCGCGGTGGATGGTCCACCACAAGACGGAGAACCCCCTGTACGAATGCTTCGACGAGGTCCTCGAGATCTGCCGCGAGCACGACGTCAGCATCTCGCTCGGCGACGGCCTGCGGCCGGGCTCGATCGCCGACGCCTCCGACGCCGCCCAGTTCGCCGAGCTCGACACGCTCGGCGAGCTCACCGCGCGCGCCTGGGAGCGCGACGTGCAGGTCATGGTCGAGGGCCCGGGCCACATCCCGCTGCACGAGCTGGAGATGAACGTGCGCCGCCAGCAGGAGATCTGCCAGGAGGCGCCGTTCTACACGCTCGGACCGCTCGTGACCGACATCGCCCCCGGCTACGACCACATCACGTCGGCGATCGGGGCGGCGATCGTCGGCTGGCACGGCACGTCGATGCTCTGCTACGTCACGCCGAAGGAGCACCTCGGGCTGCCCGACGCCGAGGACGTCAAGCAGGGCATGATCGCCTACCGCATCGCGGCCCACGCGGCCGACCTCGCGCGCGGCAACCCCGAGGCCGCAAACCGCGACCGAGCGCTGTCGCAGGCGCGCTTCGACTTCGACTGGAACGAGCAGTTCCGTCTGTCGCTGGACCCTGACACCGCGCGGGCGATGCACGACGAGACGCTGTCGGACGACTACTTCAAGACCGCCGAGTTCTGCTCGATGTGCGGGCCGAAGTACTGCCCGATGCACAACTTCCGCGACGTCGACTGGGAGGAGATCCGAGCGGTCATCGAACGCCGCCGGGCCGCGGCCTGACGCGCCGTCCACGCTTGGCCGCCGGTGACGCGGTACATCGGCTGCGATCGTGGTGCTCGACGACGATCGCTGTTATGGGCGGTCGATCTCGAGCCGCATACGTCGGGCGGGTCCGAATCGGGTCGCCGCCCCCTCGCCTTCGACAAACCCGACGCGCTGGTAGAACGCGATCGCCTCGGGATTGGCGATGACGTCGATCCGTGTCGCACCCCGTGCGTGCGCGATCTGAACGGTGTCTTCGATGAGCAAGCGCGCGATGCCGCGTCGCCAGTGTTCGGGCTCCACGAACAGGCCATCGAGTTCGCACGCGCGCTCGACCGCGGAGAGCAGCACGGCGAAGCCCACGATGTCGCCTGCCTGCTCAGCTAGGCGCACCAAGCCGTGCTCGATCTGCTCCGCGGGAAGCTGCACGGCATCGGGATGGGCGAGGAGCTGGTCGCGGTAGGTCGATGAGTGCAGCGACGCACGGCGCTGAAGCTCCTCCAGCGACTCGCGCTCCGCGAGACGAGCGTCGCGGATCGAGACCGGCGAACCCATCTGCCGACGCTCGGCGATCATGTGCCTCGAGTATCGCGTCTCGTCGTCGACTCGTCAGAGTCCGCCATCTGTTGGTCGCGTCGTGATCTCAACGCGCTCGCGGGGCCGGGGGCGAAGCCTCTGGTCGTGGGACCTATTGCCCTATGTCCGGGGTTTATTTCGCCACAGCCGCTCGGATCGCATGCTCGGGCTGCTCGGCGGCGCACCGCCGGCGCCGGAGATCACGGCGCCGACGACGGCGCACCGCCAGCGCCCGGACATCGTCGTCCACCGCGTGCGCGCCCTGCAGGTCGGTGACCTCTGCACGCTCGACGCCATCCCGATCACGATCGTGCCGCGGGTGCTGCTCGACCTCGCGCCGCGTCTGGAGGCCGCCGAGCTCACCCGCGCCTGCCATGAGGCGTGGGTTCGCCACCGGACGGCGCCGCGGCACGTCGAGGCGTGCGTCGCGCGCAACCCGACGATGAGGGGCGCGGCGAAGCTGCGCCGCGCGCTCGGCGCCGACATCACGCTGAGCAGGCTCGAGGACGCCTTCATCGCGCTTCCCGAAGCCCAGTCGTCATGCAGCGCCCCGCGCCGGTCGTGTCGCGCCCGGGGACACATATCGCACCTGCGACGACACGACGACCCGAGCAGCGCTGCCCCGCACGGTCGTGCCGCCAAAGGGGCGCATATCGCACCTTTGGCGACACGACGACCCGAGCAGCGGCGCGGGCTCGTGCAGCCCCGGGGGTTCGCTACCTGCTCGATCCCATCCCGAAACAGCCTCTGCCACTGCCCGGCGTCGCAGGCGTCGAGCGGCCGGCCGGCCGGCCGAGATTAATCGCAGATCGCTTCGGCGGGCGCTAGGATCGCCCTCCACCAGCGGGGAGGAGCAGAGACGTCCGTGCGCATCAAGCTCGTCTCACTCGAAGATGGAATCACCTCCTGCGGCTTTCGCAAGATGGCCGCGTTCGTCGCGCGCATCAACGAGGACACCGAGTCCTGCTACGTGTCGACGAACCGCTACCGCAGCATCCGCAACGGGCTGCGCGGCACGCTCGGCAGCGCGGGCTCGCTCGAGCCCGAGGACATCGACCTCGCGGCGCGCGGCCTGATCGACGCCGACATCGTCGGCTTCTCGTCGATGACGGGCTACGCCGGACTGACGCGCAGGCTCATCACGCGCGTGAAGGAGCTCGACCCGTCGACGTACGTCATCTGGGGTGGGATCCATCCGATCATCCATCCCGAGGACGCGATCCTCGCCGACGTCGACGCGATCTGCACGGGCGAGGGGGAGTTCGCGTTCGAGGAGCTGCGCGGTCTGCTGCACGACGGCCGCGACCCGACCGCCGTGAAGAACTTCTGGTTCAAGCGGCCGGACGGCGAGATCCTCCGCAACCACTTCGTGCCGCTCATGAGCACCGACCAGATGGAGTCGCTGCCGTTCCCGCAGTACGGCGAGGGGGAGACGATCTACGAGGCCGGCGTCGGCTTTGCACCGATGAACGCCCGGCACTACATCGACAACGACGGGCTGAGCTACACGACGCTGTGGTCGATCGGGTGCCCGTTTCACTGCACCTACTGCGGCAACACGAAGTTCATCTCAAACGACCCGAAGTACAAGCGCATCCGCCATCCGAGCGCGCGCTACATCGTCGACGAGGTCAAGACCGCCCGCGCGCGCTTCCCGCACCTCAGCCACGTGTCGTTTCACGACGACAGCTTCATGGCGATCCCCTACCGCGAGATCGAGGAGTTCGCCGAGCTCTGGAAGGCCGAGCTCGACCTGCCGTTCGCGGTCTACGGCGTGATCCCCAACTACGTCAAGCGCGAGAAGTTCGAGCTGCTGACGTGGGCCGGGATGAACCGCATCCGGATGGGCATCCAGAGCGGCAGCCGGCGGACGCTGGACTTCTACAAGCGCCCGTCCCCGCCGGAGAAGATCCTCGCGGCCGGCGAGGTCAACGCCTCGTTCTCGCCGCGGTACCACATCCCCCCCGCCTACGACATCATCACCGACAACCCGATCGAGACGCGCGAGGACATCCGCGACACGCTGCAGCTCCTCTACGACATGCAGCGGCCGTACACGCTGTTCATCTACTCGCTGAAGGTCATCCCGAACACCGAGCTCGAGAAGGCGATGAAGGAGCTCGGCGTCGACATCGAGGAGATCTCGGCGACGTTCATGGCGATCCCGCCGCGCGTGAACAACCTGCTGCTGTACCTGCTCACGCTCTGGCGCCCGCCGCAGTGGCTCTGGAAGCGCCTGCTGGGCCACGTGCGGACGAGCACCGAGCCCCAGCGGCTCTACCCGCGGCTCGGACGGCTGCTGCGCGGGATGTATCTCGCGCGCCGCGCGATGAGCCACCTCGCCAAGCTCGACTTCTCGGCGATCCCGGGGCGCACGGGCTACGTCTTCTGGCGGCTGGGGCTCATCGGGCTGTGGCGACGGCACCTCACGCGCCGGATGCCGCGCCCGCCGCGGCCCGAGCGCGAGATCGCGCGCGAGCAGCGGACGAAGAAGATCGCGGCCTGACCGCAGCCGTCAGCGGCGCACCTCCTCGCAGTCGCGCGACACGATGTCGCGCGGATCGGCGAACACGACGTCCTTGCCACGGCCGCAGATGACCCGGTCGCGGTCGCCGTGGATGACGTTGATGCGGTCGTTGCCGGGACCGCCGACGACGACGTCGGCGCCGAGGTTGCCGTACAGCGCGTCGTTGCCGGGGCCGCCGAAGATCCGGTCGCGGCCACGGTCGCCGGTGATCCGGTCGTCGCCGTCGTCGCCGTAGAGGACGTCGTCGCCGCGCCGGCCGGCCATGAGGTCGTTGCCTGGACCGCCGTGGAGCCGGTCGTTGCCGCGGTCGCCGTCGACGTAGTCGTCGCCGGCGAGCGCGTGGATCTTGTCGGCGCCGCCGCGGCCGAAGATCGAGTCGTCGCCGGGGGTGCCGTTGAGGACGTCGCTGTGGCGCGTCCCGCGGATCGTGTTGGCCGTCGTCGTGTCGCTGTCGGGCTCGGGCGCGGTCGTGACGACGGCCTCGCAGTCCGTCAGCGCGTCCTGGCTCCCCGGCTCGACGTAGACGGTGTCGTTGCCGGGCCCGCAGCCAACCGTGTCGACCTCGGCGTCGGCGGCACGGATGACGTCGTCGCCGATGCCGCCGTCGAAGACGTCGCGGCCCGAGCCGCCGACGAGCTCGTCGTTGCCCTCGTGCCCGAAGAGCTCGTCGTTGCCGGAGCCGCCGTCGAGCTTGTCGTTGCCCTCGTGCCCGTAGAGGTGGTCGTTGCCGGCGTCGCCCTTGATCGTGTCGTCGCCGAGCTCGCCCTCGAGCCGGTCGCCGGCGCGGCCGCCGTCGATGAGGTCGTTGCCGGGGCCGCCACGGATGCGCTCCGCGCCGGTCTCCCCGAAGAGCTGGTCGTTGCCGTCCCCGCCGAGGATGTCGCGGTCGGAGCCGCGCCCGCCCTTGATGACGTCGTCGCCCGGACCGCCGTCGAGCAGCTTGTCGTCGCCGAAGCCCGCCTCGACGATGGTGTCGTTGCCGTTCCCGCCCGAGATCGTGTCGTCGCCGTCGCCGCCGTCGAGCCGGTCGTCGCCGTCCTCGCCTTGGATCTCGTCGTTGCCGGTACCGCCGTCCGCGCCGTCGTTGCCGGGGCCGCCGAGGAGCGTGTCGTTGCCGGTCCCGCCGAGGAGGAAGTCGTCGCCGTCGTCGCCGCGCAGCTCGTCGCTGAACGAGCCGCCGGAGAGCTGGTCGTTGCCGGGCCCGCCGAGGAGCACGTCGCGGTCGCGGCCGCCGCGTAGGAGGTCGTCGCCGCCGAGCCCCTCGATGCGGTCCGAGCCGCGCGTGCCCGTGATCCGATCGGGCCCGTCGCCGCCGAGGATGACGGCCCTGCCCGGCTGCACGGCGAGGTCCGCCGGCGCCGTGCCCGGCAGCCGCACGAGCCCGACGCGGATCCGTGAGAACGGGCTGATGAGCGATATCGTGGCCGCGCCGCCGTCGGCCATGAGGATCCGGCTGGCGTCGGGGTACCACGCTCCGCGGCCCGGTCCGGCTCCCGACGCGAGCCGCCGGACGCTGCCGCTGCGCACGTCGACGAGCGCCGCCGCCGCGCCGCCCCCAGCCGCCCCGACGACCAAACGCGAGCGCCCCGGCGACGGCGTCAGTCCGCCGCCCGCTCCGCGTGGCAGCTCGATCGCACGCTTGCGGGCGCGACGCTGGCCGGGCGCGATCGTGCGCAGCCGGCCGCGGGCGGTGACGTACGTCACGCGGTTGTCGGCGATCGCGACGCCGGTGGCGCCAGGCAGGCGGACGTGGCGCAGGAGGACCTTGCGCCCGAGGTCGATCATGGCCACGCGCCCGCTGCGAAGCGCGACCGCCGCCAGCGTGCCGCTCGTGTCGACGGCGAGCTGCCCGCCCTCGTCGCGCAGCTCGACGGCCGTCACCGGCGCGAGCGTCCGCGCGTCGACGACGAGCAGCCGCGCGCCCTGCACGGCGTAGAGCGACGTGCCGGACGGCGACAGCTCGATGTCGGCGATCCCGGGGCCGCCGAGATGCGTGCGCCCGGTCTCGGTGCGGTTGTTGACGTCGAGCGCGACCACCTCGCCGCCGGCGGCGACGAAGCCGCGCTGACCGTCGCGCGTGACGGCCACGGCGCGCGCCGGCCCCGGCAGCGCGAGGCGCGCCGCCACCTCGCGCGTCGTGATGTCGAGGAACACGAGCTCCGGCGTGCCGGTCGCCACGAGCGTCACCCGCGCGGCGGCGCCGGGCGCGAGCGCGAGCAGCGCAACGACCCCGACGAGCAGCGCGCGCGCCGAGCTCCTCCTCGCGCGGGCGACGACCATGACCACACAGCTTTTACCGCAGGTCCGGCCGCCGTACACCCGGTTGGCTGCGGAGCCGCGCTGCAGCAGCGCTCGCACGTCTCAGAATCCGGTTCTGTCGGCGATGCGCTCGATGATCGTGTGATTCGTGTCGGCGATCAGCGAGGCGGTCGGAGACCACGGGCGGCCGGCCTGCATTCCGTGGTCCTGGTCGGTGCACTGCACGACGCCGAGATTGATCTGCAGGCTCGCGTCAGTCGGGTTGATGAGCACCGCGAGGCCCGGCTGCTGCGTCGCCGGCTCGACCGGCGCCCCCCCGTCCTGGTGCTAGCAGGCGCGTGTCGTGGCGCCTCACCGGATGGCGAGTTGTTCGGCGCAGGCGCGAAGAAGTCGCCAACCGGTGGTGTGCCGCCCGATGCGTGGCGAGTTGTTCGGCGCACGCGCGAGGAAGTCGCCAACGGCGCTGTCGCCACGCCCCGGCGCCTCGCGAGGCGCCGCCGGCCTCTGGCCCACTCTCTCATCGATGCCGTGCGCCAGCGCCGGTGCCCCACGCCGGTCATGGACGCAACACCCGCCCGCCCGGCCACGCGTCGAGCCCAACGCCCGCCCGGCCACGCGTCGAGCCCAACGCCCGCGCCCTGAGCGCCGCCGCGCCCCACCCGGCTCACGCGATCAGATCTCCAGGCGCTCGTCCTCGAGGTCGAGGTCGCGCTCGAGGCGGTGCACGACGTCGTTGGAGATCGCTCCGCAGTTGCGCAGCCGCGGGAGCTCCGCGCGCTGGGCGTCGAGCACCCGGCGGACCATCTTCTGATACTTGCACGACCGGTGCTCGTAGCCGTCGCCGTCCTCGATCTCCCCGGCCCGCGCGGCCAGGCGACTGCGACGATAGTCGTACATCGCCCGCATCCGCGCGCGCACGTCAGCGATGCGGTCCGACCGCCGTGCTGACCGCGTTGTCGTCACGGTCGACGTCGATCGTGAGGTCGCAGTGCTCGACGACGTCGTGGGTGTGCGAGACCACGAAGACCTGCCGGAATTCGGTATCGGCGAACGCGTGCAGCTGTTCGAGCAGCGCTCGCCGGCGGTCCAGGTCCTGGCTGCCGAAGACCTCGTCGAGCAGCACGAACCCGGTCTCGGCGCCGCGCTGGCGCGCCAGCGTGCGCGAGAGCGCGAGGCGCAGACACAGTCCCGCCAGGTCCTGCTCGCCACCTGAGAATCGGCGCAGGGGATGGATCTGTGGGCCGTCGGCGATCTCGAGCTGGTAG
>Ga0136631_10000090_pt1 | contig 24796 bp, 44 predicted proteins | sample AntDrymUQ6012206_2_FD_104655 | JGI IMG/M metagenome (GOLD analysis project Ga0136631, IMG submission 104655) | Polar desert sand microbial communities from Dry Valleys, Antarctica - metaG UQ601 (22.06) | ecosystem: Environmental > Terrestrial > Soil > Desert | place: Antarctica: Dry Valley... | reverse complement strand
GGCGTGATCCATCCGCGCGGCGAGCGCGTGGTAGGCGGGTCCGAGCAGCGGCTTGAGCGGCGTCACGATGTCGCCCAGGAATGACTCGTGGCCGTCGTGAAAGAGCGCGCCGCCGGCCAGCGCGCGGCCGTGCGTCGCGACGACGAGATCGTGTACGAGGCAGGCGTGCTCGGCGACGGAATACAGGCGGGCGGGGCCGCCGCTGAATCGCGCGACGTTGGCCAGGTGGTGCGCGATGTCGGCGACGCAGATCGCGGATGGGTGCGGGCTGGCGAGGTCGAGCGTGTAGCCGCTGAACGTCGCGATCGTGGTCGGCCCGTTGGGGTGATGTCCGCCGCCGGCCGCCGGTAGGTGTCGCATCGCCGCGGTGCTCATGACGGCGCTCGGCTGCTGAACAGATACCGCGGGCGGCCGGGGAGCTCGCAGGCGATCGACACGCCGGGCCACGGCACGCCGCAGGCCATGCAGATCAGCGGTGTGGGCCAGGGCCGGGGCTTGGAGTGCCCGCGCCGTTCGGCCTCGGTGAGCAGCGCGTCCGGCGGCCGCGGTGACGGCGTGCCGTGCCCCCACTCGCGATGCGCGCATGGCGCCTCGGTCACGGCGGGCGTGTACGTCGTCGCGGGGCTGACGACAGTGGTCGTCATCGGGTCCTCGTGGCGTGAGTGAGGCGGGTGGATGGGGAGAGGTCGCCGTGGCGTTTCCACCAGCCGCCGGTCTGGCGCGCCTCATCGCGTCGGCGCAGCGCTTCGAGGACGCAGTGGACGCGGGTAGGCGGCAGGCTCAGGGTGCGCGCGATCGGGTCGGGCCGCACGGCGGCGGCGTCATCACCGGGCAGCGCGTGCCAGACGCGATCGTGCAGCTCGGGGTCTTCGGCGGCGACCCGCTCGGCGAGGCGCAGGGTGTGGCGGGCGCGCTCGTGGTCGCCGGCGGCAGTGAAGCGCTGGGCGGCGTCGCGTAGCGCGTCGCCGGCGACGAGCATGTAGTCGGTTGCGCTCTCAGGCATCGGGGGCCTCCCACTCGCCGCGCTCGTCGCAGCCGGGGCACGCGACGAACTCCGCGTCGGGCTCGGCGACGCCGGCGGCCTGCTCGGGCGTCATGAAAACGTCCCAATCTTCCGAGCAGGGCGTGCAGCGCACGGTGACCATCACGACGGCTGTCTGCTGCTGCGTGCTCACGCTGCCTGCCTCGCGCCGGCGGCGGCGTACTCGTCGTGGGCGGGTGCGCGGTCCATGATGCGCTGGCGGTCGCGATGTAGCCGCGCGTCGGCTCCCTGTTCGTCGCCGGCGGGCTGGGCGCGTTCGTGCTCGCGCACGAGCGTGTCGAGCGACAGCGCTACGTCTCGCCACTCGACCGCGCTGGGAGCCAGAGCGACGGTGATGTCCTGCTCGCCGGTGATCTGCGCGACGAGCCAGCGCAGGGTGTCCTCGCTGGCGTCGCCGAGCGTCTGTGCGAGGTTGATCCCGGCGGCCAGGGCGTTCTCGTTGAGCAGTTGCAGGCGGCGTGTGCCGAATCCGGGCAGGTCGAGCACGATCGCGAACAGCGTCATCGTGCAGAGCCCGGATGGGCGGGTCGCGACGATCTCGGCGAGCGTCATGGTGCCGGAGCGCAGGTCGCGCCGCGGGACGCCGGTCCGGGCTTGTGGTGCGGCGGCGAGGGCCGGGGTGAGGATCGTGAATGTGGCTGACAGCTTCTCGCCGCGGTGCTCGGCTGCGAGGCGTGCGACAACGATCGCTTCGGTCGCGTCAGCGACCGCGCGGTCGAAGGGCATCGCGTCGTCGCGGTCGGGATCCAGCGCGGCCGCGAGCTGCGCGGTGCAGCGCCCGACGGTGCGGCCGTGGCCGCCGGCGGCGTAGGCGTTGCGCGCAAGCCGGCCGAGTGCGCCGTGCAGAGCGGCGTCGTTGCCGGCGGCCGCGGCGGCGAGCGCGTCGCGGCGGGCGCGGACGGCCTTCTCGTTGGCCAGGTGGCGGGCGTACATCGCGGCCTGCTCACGCCGTTCGACCCTGCCAAGCACGGCGTCCTTGGCGGGATCTCCGGTGTTGGCAAGCGACTCGGCGGATGCGAGCGCGGCGGTCACCGCGCCCACCCCCCGTCGGGCACTCCCGTTGGCAGGCCGAGCGGACATCATCGCCTCAGCAGGAAGACCAGCTCGTCGCGCTGACGCTGTGACATACCGCCGACCGTCTTGCTCGGCGAGATCCGCACCATCGTGAGCACCTTGTTGACCTTCACGCGCCCGTACTTGGGCACCGCGATCAGCAGGTCCCAGACCTTCATCGTCTCGATGAACTCCGGCGGTTCGAGCAGCAGCCGGTGAACGGACGCGCGGCCCGCCTTGAGATCCTTCTTGAGCTTCGCGCGCCTCGTGCGGATCTCGTTGGCCCGTTCGAGCGCGTCGAGGCGCTGTGTCAGCGACCGCTCGGGCGCAGCGCTATGCGCAGCGGCACTGTTGAGGCTCGGTGGTGGGGCTGGGGGTGCGATGGCCATGCTGAGCTAGAAGGGGATCTCGGGCTCGTTGGGGTCGCGGACGGTGGGCTCGTCGGGTGGCTCGGGCAGCTCGCGCTCGGCGGTGGTTTCCATGAGCCAGGCGAAGAACAGGCGGCCGGGCTCGCGCGCGAGACGCTGAGCGGCGAGCAGCGGATCGGTGTCGCGCTCGACGGCCTCGCCGAGCTCGCCGAGCTTGGCGATGATCTCGTCGCGCCCGATGCCGACGTTGTACGCCGCCTCGAACGCTTCGATGAGCTGGCGCTGCATCGAGGGGCTGAGCATGGCCGTGTCGTCGGTGCCGCCGGCCTGGCGCATTTCCTCGCTGGTGTAGATCCCCGAGAGCTCTTGCGGAAACGCCTTGCGCAGCGCCAACGCCTCGCTGCACTTCGAGATCATCACGTCGCCCATCGTTTTCCAGATGAAATGCAGGCCGCCGCTCTGCATGTACTCGGCGTAGGACTTGAAGCGCGCGACGCCCCAGGTGGGCTCGCGCGCGCCGACCTTCCAGACGCCGACCTTCGCGGCAGCGGGCGGCCCGTCTTCGAGCCAGACTTCTTTCCACACCCCGTCGGTGCCGCACCAGGCCGGCGCGGTCTGGCCCTCGTACTTGCCGGTGCGCTCGGCGGTCAGGCGCAGCCCGTCGATCGAGGTCTGAATCTTCATGACCTCGCGGCGCTGGGCCTGCTTGCCCTCGTAGCGAAAGACGGCGTATATCTGCCGTGAGAACGGGTCCAGGCCGGTGCGTTCGCACTGGTAGATGAACAGCGCGAGCTCGTCATCGCTCGCTTGGCGATCCTTCGGGTTGCAGTAGGTGCGCTTGATGAGCGCGACCTGATCGGGCGTGAAGATCCGGGAAATAACCTCGCCGCTGGGCGTCGGCGCGACCGCCGGAAGACCGCCGGTGCGGGCGGGCAGGATGTCGTCGTCGCGAGTCATCGTGAAGTCTCCTGCTGGTGGCGGGGGCCGGCCAGCTCGGGGATACTCAGGGCTGGGGATTCGGGCACGGTGGTGGTTCCTTTCGCTCGGCGTAGGCGCGTGCTGCCGAGTCTGTCGCGCGCGCTACTCACGCCGGCTGCCGTTCACGCGCAACGAGCGGGATCTGCACGTCGCGGTCGTAGGCGAAGGTGGTGGGTCCCGGCCCGCCGGCGCTGTGCGCGCGCACGTGCAGGATGATCGTCGGCTCGTCGGCGTTGACGACCTGCTCGACGTAGCAGGCGGAGCCGTGCAGGCGCACGTAGTCGCCCTCGCGCACGTTGCGCAGCGCGATGCTCGGCTCGGGCGTTTCGAGCGTGAAAGCGTGCAGCGCGAGCAGGTGACGCAAGGCGGCGTCCTTGACGATCGGGGCGGCGTCGGCGACGGCGGTGTCTGCGCGCTGCCAGGTGTTCTGGCCGGTCAGGCTGACCATTTCGCCGAGCAGCAGCGCGAGCGCGGGGACGCCGTGCAGGCGGCCCTGGTCGTCGGTGCCCAGCGCGCGGATCGTCTGCTCATCCGGCGCGCTCAGCATGGCCATGCCTTCGTCCACAGCAGCGCGTCTACGAGCTCGTCGCCGTGCTCTTGGCGGGCGGCGTAGTCCTGGCCGCGGTCGATCAGCATGGTGGCCGCGAAGACGGTGCCGTGCGCGTCGTCGGCGATCGTTGCCGAGAGCTGCGCGGGCCACGCCGCGAGGCGCCGCGGCGGTGTGTAGGTCGTCAGCGCGATCACGTCCGCGGGCGCGGCGCCCGCCCCGGAGCTCGTGGCTGTCGCGGCGGTGGTCATCGGGCGAACCTCGCCGCGGGGGCTGTCGGGACGCGCGGGGTGTGCAGGCTGTAGCTGACGCCTGCGAGCGTCCATTCGACGGCGCGGCGCTCGATCCCGCCGCTGCGCCAGCCCTGCGGCCGGGGGTTGACACCGAGCGCGGTGAGCTCGCCGGCGAGGTCGTCGAAGCGCTCGACGGTCTGCGCGAACGCGGCGACCTGGGCGCCCTCGGTGCCGGAGGGGAGCACGACGCCGAACAGTCGGGCGGCGAGCGCCTGGCGGCCGCCCGGGTCGCTGTCGCGGGCGGGTGCAGCCACAGCGCTGAGGGCTTCGCGCTCGGCTTGCAGGCGGCCGATCTCCGCGTCGATCTCGGCGATCGTGTCGGCGATCGAGCTGTCGTGTGTCCTGTCGGGCGCGCCGTTCATGCCTGCCTCCCATGCTCTGCGTCGGTGCCGTGTCTTACACCGGTATACCGTAGCAGTACCGCGTGCGATTGCAAGCACGTATCTACGCACCGCCCTACGCACAGGCTCGCATGCCTGCATGCATGCAACCAGCAGACCGCCGTGCCGCGCACCCGGTCAGCCCCTCACGACGATGAGTCGCTGCTGCTGTGGCACGCGCACGCGCGGCACGCCGGGCGCGGCGTGAAAGAGCTTGCCGCCCGCCGTCGCCGGCGCCGGCGACGGCAGACGCACGCGCTGCACGCCGGGAGCGGCGTGAAACAGCGTCCTGGGGCGCGGAGAGGAGACGAAGAGGCGAGGCGCGGACTGCGCGGCAGCAGTAGGAACAGGCTTGCCGAGCCCGGCCGGGACCTCAAAGGCCACGTCGGGAGCGAAAGGCTCGTCCGCGCCCGCCTCTTCGAGCGCGAGTGTATCCGCGGCCGCGAGCTGCATCCGCGTGTCGATCGCGAACTCGCGGCGCACCAGCCACCACCGCCAGATGCGCAGTTGCTCGCGCCAGTCGTCGGGCAGGTCCATGATGTTGCACATGGGCTCTCCCCGCTGCGCGCGCGAGCGCGAGCCGCCCTCACCGAGCTTGTAGGCGCCCATCGCACGCACGTTGCCCGGCCCCGAACACTTCACTGTCGTCTCTAGGCCCCAATCCTCGGCCAGGAACTCGCGCAGCAGATCGGCCTCGCTAGTCGGGACGATGAATCCGTCGGTGGCGATGTAGCGCACATCAAAGCGCTGGCGCGCCTCATGCGCTATCGCGTGCAGCGTGTGCATGAGATAGCCCCACAGCTCCGGCGCGAGAAACCGGTTGTAGGTCTGGACCTTGGAGACCCGGCCGTTAGACCACTGTGTGCGAGCCGTTGCGCGTACCACGCCGGTCACGACGTTGCGCGTTTCCTTGAGCCCCGCCAGCTCGTCATTTCGCAGGAACTCGATCATCCCTTGGCCGAACACGCCGCGGTGCGGGTTGAAGTGCAGATCCAGGGATGCGGGGCTGTAGAGCTGGAAATACGCCGCCTTGATGTCCACGTAGGTGAGGTCGCCGCTGGACGGTGCCTCGAAGAACTGCGGCGGGTTGATCTTGAGCATCGGGAACGTCTCCCGCGACCACGGCACGCGCTTGTAGCCCATCCATTTCGACTGCCGGGTCTTCGGGCGGGCGCACTGCGCGTTCCAGATCATGCGGATGTACGGCCGCGCGAGCTCGGTTGACGTGACCGGCCACGCCGACTCGTCGATCATCTTCGTGCGCCCCACCATGTCCGAGAGCGTCTTGTTGCCGAACACCAGGCGGTCGTACTCCACGTAGCGCCTGTCGCGCATGAATGCTCGATAGTCGAACGCCTCACGAGCGAGCGCGTAGGGCGAATCGAGCACCATCCGCTGCAACTCAGTGCGCAGCCCCTCGGACGAAACCGCGCTCATCGAGCTGGCCCCCTCGCCGCTGAGCTCGCTGCCGGCGCGATCAAGGTGAGTCCCCCACGTACAGGACCCAGCCGTCCTCGTCGGGCTCATACACGAGCACCCAAATGCCGGGCGGCTGCTTCTCCCACTCGCTGAGAATCGGCTGCAACGTCGGGTAGACGGCGCGGAAGTTGTCGGGGCTGATCTGATTCGGGTTGCCATAAAGCCGGCGTACCGGCTCGTCCTCCTCGGGCTCGGGCTCGGGCTCGACCTCGGGCGGCGCCGGTGGCGCGGTCGGCGGCGCGGGCTCAGGCTCGGGCGCCGGCGGCGGTGCCTCGGGCTCCCCCGGCGGCGGGCCTGGTGGTGGGGCTGCCGGCTCGGGCGGAAGTGGCCTGCGAAACGTCGCGCGACGGAAGGCGTTTCGCAGCGCACGGGTGACGCGACGCAGCGGCCCGCGGCGGCGACCGCTCGGCTGCTCCTCGGGGGGCTCGGCGGGAGGCTCAACAGCCATTCCACACCCCCAGCAAGTAGGCGCGCACGGAAGCGTTCACGCACTCGAATCCAGCCTCGGAATGCGTTACAGTTCCATCCAGCCCCGGACAAAGGCTTAGGTTGTTGGATTCCCGCTCGGTTGGCGCCGGTGCGGGTTTCCTCGTTAAAGGGGGCCTCCACAGTGGAGGCCCCCGGTATGTTCGGATCACGTCGTCCTGCTCGCCCCCCCTCGGGCCGATCGGCCGGCACGCACGTGGCGCTGAATCGCCTCGCGCACGACTGCGCTGACGGACTTGCCGCCGGCGGTGGCCATCGCTTCAAGCGCCTCGCGCTCGTCGAGCGAGACCTTGGCGGTCGTCGTGACGAGTGCGTTGCCCCGGTTGTAGGGGGCGTGCGGGCGAGTAGCTGCTGCGGCCGTCGCGGCGATCGAAGTAGCTGTGGCTGTGGCGTCGGTCATGGTCGGCTGCCGATCGGATTATCGGTACGCCCTCGGACGGACGGCCGGAAACCGGCCACGGTCCAGGGGCTTATGCCGCGCACAGTAGCACAACGGTCTACGAATTGATGACCTTTGTCTCACAAGGGTCATCGCTCTCGATCATCGGGAACCGCAGCTAGGGGCGCGCCGGCGACGTGCTCCGGCCAGCGCACTGCGCATTCTGCGCGCCCCGTCGGACGGATCCGCGACCCCCACGCGCGCGAACACCAGGCGACCTGCCCGACGGCCCGGCCAGGCGGGTCGCTACTCGCCGCTGCTGGCGGGGCTGGCGATGGTGTTGTGCGCGTCGGCGTAGCGCTCGCGCGCAGCACGAGCGGCCGCCGCGGTGCGCTCGATGATCGCCTCGGGCGGGCCGTCGCTGAGCAGGTCTGTCTCGATCGCGTCGAGCGCGAGTGCGAGGTCACGATCGGCTTGCGCGAGGGTCACGGGATCCGGTGGGTCGGCGCGAGCCTCGCCGACGACGACGACAAGCGAGGAGCCCTCGGTGCCACGCTCGCGGTAGCTGAAACCCAGCTCCTCAAGACGAGCCAGGCGCGCACGGTTCTTGTCGCCTTGTGGCTTAGCCATAGTCCTAAAGGAACGCGCCGCCCGTGATCTGCTGGGCGACCCGGGCGATCTGCCGCCAACCCGGCAGCGGATGCTTGACGAACTCCTCGCGGGGATCGACCTGGACGCCTCAGGTGTGCGGGAGGATCTCAACCTCGATCGGGTCGCGCGTGCTTCCGCCGAGATTTCCCATCCAGGCGCGCGCCGCGCCGAGCGTCTGGTCTGATCGCATGCGTTGAGGATTCAGGACCGTTCGAGGTCGTGCGTTGAAGCGATCGATGAGTTGGCGGTCTTCGCACGCTACGCGGCCAAGGCGCGTGGCGTCCACGGCGGTCGGGGCTGCGATCAGCGCGGCGAGCACCTTGCCGACGGCCGCGCCGATCTCGAAGGGAACGGCGTTGCCGATCTGCGTGTACTGGGCTTGGCAGCCGCCGGAGAACTGCCACTCGTCGGGGAAGCCTTGGAGGCGCGCGTACTCTCGTACCGACAGGACGCGCTTGCCGGAGGGATGCAGGAGCATCGTGGCCTTCGCCGCCGGATTGGTCGTGAGCGCGGGCGTCGGCTGGTCCCATGACAGACGACGAAAGAACCCACTGCGCCCGCCCCATGAGTCGTACGCGCGCCCGAGTGCAACGCGCTGAAGATCTGCCGGCAGATCACGCCAATTCCCGCCGGCGGGAACCTTTGACAGCAGCGGCTTCCATTCCGGGGGCAGCGGGCGAACCTGCGGCCGCGGGGTCGACCAGCCCGTCCAGGGCCTCGCGCAGGGTCCGGTGACGTTTCACGCCCGGCCGGGCCACCGGAGCGTGCGTGGCCGGCGGAAGACGGACGTTCTCGCCATCGCGTGAACCGATGAAGATCAGCCGCTGACGATGCTGCGCAACGCCGTAGTCGGCCGCATCCACCAGCCCGAACACGACGTAGTAGCCGAGCGCGCGGAACTCCTCGAGGATCAGGCGAAACGCCGAGCCGTGCTGCTCGTCGGGCTCAAGCGTCGGGTGGCCCGGGCCGCGCTGCGCCAGCGGACGGTGCTTGACCGCGGCCGATAGGACGCCGCGGACCTGCTCCATGACGAAAAACCTCGGGCGCGACTGCTCCACGACACGCAGAAACTCCTTGAACAGCCAGCCTTGCTTCACCCCAAGCGACCGGCGATGCCCTGCGGTCGAAAAGCTCCGGCAGCTCGGTCCGGCCGATACGAGCGTGACGTCTGCGCACGAAAGGCCGGCCACCTCCAGGATCAGCGACGTCGGCACCTTCTCGATCGCGTCGTCGATGACCCGCACATCGGTGTTCGCGCGGATCGTCTGAACAGCCCACCGGTTGACCTCCACAGCAGCGCGCAGGTCAAACCCTCCGACGGCAAGGCCGAGGTCCAAACCAAGCGCCCCCGAGAACAGCGCGATCGAGCTTCCCGCGGACTCGATTGGCAGCCCGCCCGAAGATCGCGCCGTCGCCCCAACCTTCATGGTCGCGTCAGGTGACCGGGCGGTCGCCGCGGCCGTTCCCGTCGACCCGCGAACGCGCGGCGCAGCAGGCAACTGAGAGGCGCCGCTGGCGCAGCGCGAGGAAGCCTCCGGTCACCAGGACCGCTAGCGCGAGGGCGAGGAGCACGTCGCCGAGGACTCCGCGCGGCCCGAGGACGCTTGCGATCAGCAGTCCGCCCGCGGCGAGAGTCAGCCGCGTGTCGGGCGCCCGACTATCCCGTACCCGCCTCATGGGCTCCACGTGGAGCCCATGCCGCCGCCGGCGCGCGCGGATCAGCAGCGTCCCCACGCCGGGGGCGGCCGCGAGAACCGCGGTGACCACAATTATGATCTTGAGAGCGCTCATGGCGTGCATTCTCTCACTGGTAGCGGTCGATCCGAGGGTGGTTGGCCGGGCGAGCTGTTGGCGAAGTCAGTGCGGGCCATCACGGCGACCGCGAGGTTCTTGCCGATCTCGTATGCCTCGTCGCCGTGCTTGACGCGCAGCGCACGGTTGCGCGCGCGGGCCTGCTCGACGGTGATTTCCCGCTCTTGCAGCGCGCGGCAGGTGGCGGCGAAGTGCTGCGCGATCTCGCGGGCGAGCTCGTCGGTGACGCTCAACGGCTGGGCATCCAGTGCCAGCTCGGCCAGCGGCAGCTCGGCGTCGAGCGTGTGGCGTGCTGCGGGGCCGTCCTCGAAGTCGCCCTCGTAGGAGAGCAGGCCCGCGTCGAAGGTCTCGCGTGGGTCGAGGCCGAGGCGGTCGCAGAAGTGCGCGACGTAGGCGAGCACGTCGGTCACCGCGGTCTGCGCGGTCTCGACGACCGCGACGTTGGTCTGACGTGCGGCGATCGACACCGCGTCGGCGCCGAGCGTGGCGCGGTCTTCGTTGTCCAGGCTCATGCGGGATCTCCGATCACTTCGGCTCGCAGGTGCTCGACGGCACCGGCGGCGACGGCCTCGGCGGCGGTCAGGGCCTCGTCGAGGCTCGCGCCCGCCAGCATCGCCTCACGGATGACGTGGTGCAGGATGTTGGTGATCGCGTCGGTCGCGGCGATCTCGGGCTGGTCCTCGTCGCGGACGCCCGCGGTGATCGCGGCCTGGCCGTAGGTCGCCTTCGTCTTGTTTGACAGCACGCCGTACTCGGAGAGGTCGGCGTCGATCTCCTCCTGGGCGGGGACTGTCACGGCGAGTGTTCTGAGCAGCACTTGAGCGTTCCTTTCGCTAGGGCAGGTCCGCGAGCGGCCGTGGCCGGGATCTCGCTGACCGGATGGGAAGACGTGGCTGAGCGCCTACAGGCGGGCGCGAGCTGCGCGGCCGCGCTCACGGCTGTGGCTCGCGCGTTGGCGGCAGGACCGCGGTCAGGTCTGAGCGCAGCCGGTGGGAGCGCTCGCCGAGGCAGACGCGCAGGTCGCGCTTGGAGCCGTCGGGGAGGGTGACGCTCTCATACCAGCCGCGGGGCTTGCCGAGGTAGGTCCCGGCGTAGCCGCTGCCGCCGCGGCGCGCGAGCGTGCCGTCCGCCAGGCGCCAGCCGATCGCGTCGCGCACGGGGTCAAGCGGTTCGCTGCCGAGCCACTTCGCGGTGCCGAGGCTCTTGGACTCCTCGGGCACGTCGAAGTGAACCCATGCGTAGTGCTTGCAGCGCCCGTAGTCCGCGCCGCACTCGATGCGCGTCCAGTCGTCGTCGGTCGGCTCGTCGGTCCACGCGATGTGCCCGACGGGCGCGAAGGCGCGTTCGGTCGGCGCGAGCACGATCAGCCGTGTCGGCTCGATGATGTAGACCCACTCGATCGCGATACGCACGTCCTCGTCGGCGAGGTCGCTCGGGTGGTAGCGCTCGCGATCGTCGGCGGCCGCCAGGTCGGCGCCGGGGCCGTGGCAGTGGCAGGCGCTCGCGCGGTACTCGGGGGTCACGCCGGGCGCGACGATCGAGGACCACGAGCAGTGCTCGCGCGTGGCGTAGATCCCGAGCGCATCGGCGTCACCGGCGAAGGCGTCTCGACACAGCGCGTGCAACTTGCGCCCCAGCCCGGTCGGGTAGGAATCGGAGTGGTGATAGACGCCGGTCCAGTCCCGCGTGGCGGGGTCGGGGGCGTAGGCGAGGATCCCGCGAGTGCTCACGCGCTCACCGCCTGACAGGCCGCGGCGTTGAGCGCGTCGGCGTGCTCGCGAGCGTGGTGGCGGGCGAAGTAGTAGCAGCCCATGAACGTGCCGGGCGCGCCCTGCGCCACCGGCACGATCCGGCCGGGGCACCCGTCGATCGCGAGCAGGTCGGCCGTGGTCGCGGCGGTCGCGGTGTCCACGACTGCGAACCCGAGGGGCGCGAGTCGCACGGTGTAGCGGTCCTGCTCTTCGCCTGCTGCCTGCATCTTGGCTCCCTTCGCCTTCGCCTGTTCCCTGCTCTTCATTCTACACGCTTTGCCGTGCGCTTGTCTACACGTCTTGCGAAACGTTTAGGGGTTTGCGTTTCTGCGCGCAATGGTGTACTCTTTGTCGCATGGAGCGGACAACTCAGCCGAGCAGCGTCACCACCGAGTTCGCGGTCTACGCCGAGCACACGAGCGGTGAGCGCCGGCCGCTGGCCGAGCGCGTCGCGACGCTCGCCGACGCGCAGACGATCGCCCGCGACGAGCGCCACACGCACGGCGGACTGCCGGACTGGACGATCGTCGTCGTCGCCGTCGGCGCGGTCGGGCCGCTGACCGATCCCGTGATCGTTCACGTCGTCGAGGTCACTGACCCCTCCGAGCCGCCGCTGGTGTTCGCCGAGCTCGCCGACGCCGAGGCGTACCTGGTCAGCCGCGGCCGCGGCGACGAATCCCCCTTCACCCAGCAGGTCATTGACGCGCGGCTTGCCGCGATCATCGACGGCAGCCTCAGCGCCGAGCTGCGCATCACCGCGGCGCAGGCCCTCGCGTGCCTGATCCTCGATCGCGACCCCGCCCCCGCGGCCTCCCCGGATCCCGCCGCGAGCGTCCGCGACGCGCACTCCGCGATGCGGGCGGCGCAGCGCGCGCAGTGGACCGGTCCCGACAGCCTCGCCCGCGCGTTTGACGGGATCCTCGTCGGCGACCGCGGCTCACGTGGCCATACCGGATTCAGCGACCTCGGACAGCTCCTCGAAGACACCTTCGGCGGCGAGTTCGGCGCGGTCGGCACGAGCCTCACCGCCTCCACCTGGGAAGGCATCGCCCAGCGCCTCGCCGAGCGTCAGGACGGCGAGCGATGAGCGCGCTGCGCGATCGGCTGCACCGCCTGGTGGCCGGCGAGCCCGTCGAGGTCGCGCGGCTCACCCCGACCGGTGAGACCGTGATCGAGCACGGCCGCTTCGAGCGCGCAACCGACACCGACGAGCTGCACTACCAGCACATCGGCGCGAGCAAGGTCGTCCCCAACGCCCGCCTGCGCTACGTGTCGCCCGTCGATCCCCGCAGCCTCGCCGGCTCCTACCGACCCGGTGATCGCGTGATCGTGCGCAAGTACTCAAGCGACTACGCCGGCACCGTCATCACCGTCGCGCGGACCCGCCTGACCGTGCGAATCACGCTCGCCGCGAACACCAGCCGCGAGCGCACCCGCGAGGTCTGCGTCCCCGCCCTCGACACCCGCCGCCCAACCACAGGAGCGCTGCTGTAGATGCAAGAGCACGAGCGAGCCGCCGCCAACCTGCTCCCCACCGGGTTCGTGCCGTTCGGCTGGTACGGCTTCCCCTCCGGCCAGAACGTGTGGTCGCCGTCAAAGCTGCACCTGGCCACCGCCGAGCAGGTCAGCGACGGCAAGCGCCCCTACGAGTCGCTGTGCGGGCTGGGGCCATCACGAACCCGCCCGAAGGTCGAGTGGTCTCCCAACCAGTCACCCGGCGGCTATGGCCGGATCGCCTACGAGTTCGCGCACGACGCCGGCGTCTGCCTGCGCTGCCTGACGCTCGCGCTGACCAGCACCATGCACGCCGACACGACCGAGCGCGCGCACCTGGGCGGCACGCTCGGGCGCCCCAGCTACGGCTACCAGGTCGCGTGCGCGTGCGGGCACCACGAGCCCGACTACCTCAACAAGACGCAGGCGCTCACGCGCTGGCGCGCACACGTCCGCCAGGTCGCCCAGCAACTCATCCGAGCGAGCTCGTGATGACCTCAACCGTCTCACCCACCCCCGCCGTCTCCGACCACGAGGAGTCCTGATTCACCGATGCCCGTCTATGTCAACGACGACGAACAGCAGGTCTGCTTTGCGATCGAGGTTCGCGTGCCATTCGCGCTCGCGCCGGCGTTCGCCGCGGCGATGACCGGCAACGACGATGACGTGATCCTCGCCGCCGAGACCGCGATGCGTCACCGCGTCGAAGGTGCGCTCGGCGCGAACGCCTCGATCGAGCTGGCCAGCGACGACCATCCGATCAAGCGCGAGCTGCTGGCCGACCGCATCGCGTGTGGCTGCGGCGCCACGTCTACGCACGAGTGCTGCGCCGCCGTCGAGGGGTACTTCACGTCGCTCGGGCAGCGCTCCGACGAGGAGCTGCATTCGCTCGCCGAGGGCGACGGATGCCAGGCCGCGCGTGTGCTGCTCGCCGATCGCTGCGCGTTGGCCACCGCCGAGGGCGGGTGACGGTCGTGTCGTGGTGGTCCACCCGCCGTCGCCGCGCCGCCGTGCCGGTGACGGTCGTGAAGGTGTCCGCCGGCGCCGAGGATCCAGCGCCGGCGGACAGCGAGTCTGACGCGCTGCGTTGCCTCAACGAGGCGCGCTACGTCCTCGACGATCAGGGCAACTTGCGCGGCGCGGCGATGCTCGCGCGGATGGCCGCCGACGCGCTCGACCGGCTCGCCCACGACGCCGACGGGCTCGGGCTCTCCCCGAGCGACGCTCTCGTGCTCTTCAACGTCCTCGGCCGCGAGGTCAGCGCGCTCGCCGACGACGTGCTCAGCACCGGTCGGCTGGACCGCCAAGCACTCACCAACCTCGTGGCCACCGAGCCCCAGGCGCTCATCGGCAGCACCGCCGCCGACATCCAAGACGCCAAGTACTCGACCATTCACGACGGGACCGAGGCACGCGAACGCCTGCGCGACCACCTCCAAACGATCCTCGGCCCGACCACCTGGCGCGCCGAGATCATCACCGGCGAACTGCCGCCAGCACCGCGCGATGATGGCCTCCCGGCCGCGTGGACCGACCCCCGAACCGGCTCGTGAGAGCGCTGCTGATCCCCGCCGACCCCGACGCCGCGGTGCGCGAGGTCGAGATCGACGGCAGCGCCGGCGACGCCGCGCAGCTCGCGCGCTTTCAGGAGCTCGTCGGCGGCTACATCGAGCAGGTCCCGTTCCCCGGTCGCAGCGACGTGACGGCGTTCGTCAACGAACACGGCAAGCACGAAAACCTCGCCGCGAACGATCGCGCATCCGAACTGCTCGGGCGTGCAGCGCAGCTCGGCGACTGGATCGCCGGCGACTGCCTGCTGACCGGGTTTGACCCGGCCGAGTACTCGACGATCGCGCTGCCCTCAGACCTGCGCGCAGACACCCTGCACGTCCCCGCGCGCAAAGGCCGGCTCGTGCCGCCCTACCCCTTCGAGCACTGCGCCGCCGCACACTGCAAGCGGCCGCTGCGCATGCGCGAAGACGCCGCCTACCTCTACACCGATCAGGACAGCGGCAAGCTCGTCGTGTTCTGCGAGGACTGCGCCGCGCACGTCGAGCTCAACCACCCGCTGCGCTTCAAGCTGGTCGCGCTGTGACCCTCGCCGCCCACATCCGTCTCAGCACCGCTCTGCTCTTCACCCCGCGGAGCCAGCGGCCGTGAGGTCCGCGACGATCGCCGGCACGTCATGGGCGCAGCGCGAGGCCCTGCGAGCGCTCGCCGCGGCGTGCGCTCGCGCGAACGGTGCAGTCCCGCTGCGCCGGGTGCTGTCCGCGCATGTGGGGCGCTTTGGCAAGCTGCTCGATCTCGGGCTGGTGCAGACCCGCGCCGGCGAGACGCGCGCGCACCGCCGGTTGATGGGTGCGCGTTCGGAATACGTCGAGACGATCTACGAGCCGACCGCCGCCGGCCACGCCCTGATCGAGCGCACCGCCGGCGAACCGCCGCCAGCGCCGGCGCCGCTGCGCGACGAGCACTGGACGATCCTCGCGATCCTCGGGCGACCCTTCACCGGCAACCGTCGGCCGAGCTCGTCGGCCGCGTCGATCGCGTCGCGCGCCGGCGGCGAGCTCAGCGCGCAGCAGGTAGGCCAGCGCCTCTCCCTGCTCGCCCGCCACGGCTTCGCCGACGACATCGACCGCGACTACATGGCCCCGACGAGCTGGATCATCACCACCGCCGGCGAAGACGCGCTCGCCGAGCACACTGCTGCGCAGGCAGGCGAGCCATCGTGATCGAGCCGTCTGATCTCACAACCGACCAGCGCAAGGTTGTGCTGTCGCTGTACCGGGCGCGCCTGGCAAGGCTCAGCGCTCACGCCACCGTGGAAGAAATGCGGGAGTTGGCGGCGTTTGCGCTGCCGTTCGCCGCCTGTGGCACCCGTGCAATGCCGGCTGCGCTGGTCGATCTCACGTTGCGCGATCTCGGCGATCTCGGCGTGACTGTGGAGGTCCAGCCCGGATGCTGGGCCTTCACCGCCGACGCCGGCGAATCCTTTGACAAGGGTCTGCTCGCGCCATGACTGAGCTGCGTGACCTCACGAGCGATCAACGCGCAGTGCTCTACGCGCTTCGGATGGTGACCGGCAGGCGCGGGTTGCAGCGCGCGGCCGTTGATCTGTTGCAGACGCACACCGCCGACAAGATGACCCGCCTCGCCGACGGCCGGCGGCCGCAGCCGATGGGTCTCGCGCGGATCCGCAAGACGCTGCGCGAGCTCGCCGAGCTCGGCCTGGTCGTCGAGGCCACCCGTGGCTGGTGGGCCATTCACCCTGACGGCGCCGAGCTCGCGACAGCGCTCGTGACCCGATGACCAACGACGAGGAGGACCGCATGAGCGACACCACCGACTCCACCAGCGCCCCGCAGCCCGATGCTGGACCCGAGAGCGCTTTTGACTGTGGCTCGCCGCAGTGCTGGACGCTTGAGCGGTTCGTTCGCGACAGCGCTCAGCGCGGCTGTCGCATCAACCACCAGGGCGGCGGGACCTGCATCGACCGTCAAGACAGCGCACGCGCGGCCGCGCAACACGAAACACAGCCTGAGCACGGGCCGCGCTGGGGCTCTGACGGCGATACCGGTCAGCACCGCGACCGTGTTGCCGCCGGCGACGGACTGTGCGTTGGCTGTCGCGCGCAACGCGCCCTCGCCGGCGAGTACTTCGAGCCCTCTCCCGGGAAGTGGTATGCGTGACCCGCGAGCACGTCGAGGCCGGCCAACCGACCTTCGAGCGGCTGGGCCGCGTCTGTGACCGCCTCAGCGCTGCGGGGTTTCCTGATCTGCACGAGGCCGTCGTGCGGCACATGCGTGAGCGCCGCGGGCACATCCAGCGGTTGCCCGAGCTGTTCGGCAACTCGACGCTGACCGCTGACCGCATCGGCCTTCACCTGATCTATCTCGCACAGGAGCTTGAGCGTCTGGCCGATCTCGTCGAGGCGACCAGCGATGGCATCGACCTGCCTGAGCTGACCGTCTCGCAAGTGCGCCTCCTCGCGAGGATCGCCGCGACAGCCGACACCGACACACCGCGTGATCTGGACGCCCTCGCCGGCGCTCTCGGCCGCGAGCTCTATGACCTGGCCACAGACGACCTGCCCATCCTGCACGACGCGAGCCTGATCGTCATGGACCCGCTGCTGGGCACCGACGCGCTCACGACCTTCCGGCCGACCACACGCGGCCTGCGGGTGCTCGACCGCGAGCAGGAGGCCACCGGCGCCGCCGGCGAGCCCGGGCCGCGGCGCGAGCTGACGGCGCTTGAGCGTGAGGCGCCGCTGCTCGTCGAGCGCATCCGTGCGCGACCGCCGTCCGCCGCGCAGGCGCGTGCTGAGCAGATCACCACGGCGAGCTGCCCGTGGGTTCACCGCGAGTGGCGGCAGTCCTACCGGCTCGGGGCGCTGCACGCGCTGCAAGGCCAGCCGCCGGCAGCACCGGATTACTTGCAGGGCAGCGCGCGCGAGCAGGGCAAGCGCCGCGCGTACTTCGCCGGGCACGCCCAGGCCCTCGGCGAGCTCGGGAGCGCGTGATGTACGGACTGACGAAGATCCGCGCCGGGCTCTATGAGCATCGTCCGGGTGCGCTGATCGTGCGCACCGGCGGCTGGGAAGGTCGCCGCGGTGGCGAGCTTGAGTGCTGGGAGCACGCTCGCCGCGGCCCGCACGGCGACACCGAGATCGACACCAGCGAGCTGTACCCGACGCTGCGTGACGCGGCCGCCGCGATCGAGTGGGCCGAGCTCGTCGCCACGGCGATCGAGCTGGGCTTCACCGTCGAGCTCGTCGAGTACTGCGAGTCCGCGGACTCCCCCGGGCTGCTCGGCCAGGGCCTCGGGGTTTGCGTGTTTGACAAGCGCATCATCCGTATCCGCCGCGCGCTGCGCCCCGCGGATCGGTGCTTCGTACTCGGGCACGAGCTCGACCACGCCCGAGGCGTGATCGCCGGCGTCGATCGCGCGCACCATGACCAGCTCAACCACGACTTTCACGCCGACCACGAGGCGCGTCACCGCACCATCGCCGCCTACCTATATCCGCGCGAAGTGACCCCGCGGGCGCCCTCGGGCGCGGGACAATAGATCCATGCCTGACGAGTTTCGTAACACGGCCGCGATCGACACGAGCAGATGGGGACCGACGCTCGACACCCCACCGGAAGGCTCGAACTTCTCCTCCCGCAGGTGGGGGCAGCTAACCGCACGGGCGCGCGCCATCGCCATCCACGACCTCGAAATCACCGGCCCCATGATCGCTCCGACGATCGACGATCCACGCGACGGACTGCTGCTCGTGTGGGCAATCGACAACCCGATTGACGACAGCGCTGAGGGGCGCGTGCTGGCCGCTCCCGGGGAGCCGCTGCGCCTCGTGCGCCTCGACGTGTATGACCCCGATCGCGTCGAGCAGTCTCACGTCGATCGTGTCCTGCGCATCTGGCTGCGCAAGACGGTTCCCATCGGCCGGCGCACCCCTGTCGATCTGTCGCTGATCGGCACGACGCTGGGGATCGGTGGCGCGAGCGTCGCCGGCGGCAGCAACGCGCTGATCGGCCACCCGCTCGGCGGCCTGCTCGCGGTCCTCGCCGGCGGTATCGCCGCGGTCGCCGGCGGACTGCCGTTGCTGCACCGTCGCGCCGATCGAGGGTGGCGCTCGATCGACCTCACACAGCGCGATCCGATGCAGCGCCCGCTGCCGGTCTGCCGCACGCTGATCGACGCGCACGTGCTTGGCACGTGGCTCGCCGAGCGCTCGGAGGCCGCAGCCGCCGACGCGCTGTTCGCGGTCAACGCGATCCACTGGCTCGCGTGGGAGGCCGCCGGCGTTTACGAGGCCGCCGGTGGCGAGCCCGCGCCGTTCGGCGCGATCGACGACGCTGCACGCGAGCTGCGCGGCCGCCTGGCCAGCCTCAACATCCTCACCCCGCCCGACGATGAGGACCGAAGCGCCGCCGCGGCGACACGAAACGCCGGGCGGCGCGCGTTGCGTGAGCGCGTGCAGCGCGCCCTCGCGCTTGAGGACTCCGACTCTGCAATCGAGCTCGCGCAGATCGCGGCCGCGGATCTCGACGCACTCTTTGTGCCTCGCGAACCGCCGGCCGCAGAGAGTCCCGAATGAGCGCGTGGCTCGATCGACTTCTCCGCCGTCCTCAGACGCCGCCCGCGAGCATCGCGGACGAGCCCGGGCCAACCGTCGAACCCGACGACCAGGCGGCCGGCGCACAGGCCGCGGCGGTGTCGGCACCCGCCGGCGGTCGTCCGGTGCTGACGCCGACCAAACCCGTCAAGGCGGCTCTGCCGTGTCCGCAGTGCGCTACCGGTCACCTGCTCGCGCGCGTTGATCTGCCGCTTATGCTGAGCGTTCATTTGACGCGCGGCGGATGGGTGAGTCCGACTGATGTCTTGACGACCAAACGCGAGCTGCTGCGCGTCACCCGCCGCAACTTCACTCCGCTCGCCGGCGACGTGCCGCTGACCTGCTCGGCGTGTGACTTCACCAGCACCGTCGAAGCGTTCCCCTGCCCCTCAGCCGCCCGCGATGGGTCGGGTTCGGCGTGATCGAGCAGCAGCCTCGTCGGCGACCGCGCGTGGGCCTGTGGCTCGTGGCCATCGCGATCGTCTGGCTGTTCACGCCCGGCCGAGTCGTGCTCGATGCCGCGTGGGGCGTCGTGAACACCAGCCTGTTCTGGACGCTCGCGTCGTTCGCGCTCGCCGGGATGCTGCTCGTGCGGCTGATCGCACGAGCGGTCCGCGCCACGCGGCGCACAGCGCGTGCGGCTCGTGACGCACGCGATCGTGCGCTCGATCGCCGTGACAATCGCCGCCACCGCGCAGCCGTCCGCGACGCCTACGGCGCGACGCTCGACGACATCCGCCAGCTCCCGGAGATCCGTCGTGTGCGCTGACCCGGGCGCGGCCACGGTCATCACGAACCTCGTGCTGCGCACACTCGCGGCCGTCGCGGTCCTCGTCCTGTTCATCCCCGGCGCCGGCCGCCACGAGCCCGAGCGCGACCCGCACGGGGTTCTGCGCGCAGACTCCATCGGCGGGGTGCGTCTCGGGATGCTGCCCCGCGAGGTCGAGGAGCACTTCGGCAAGCCCGACGCGACGAGCACCATCACCTACGGCGACAACGAGGACGACGCCGGCGCCAAGGCGCCGCGCTGGACGTGGCACCTGACGACAGGCACGCTCGTGCTCGACTTCGCGCCAACGCCGCAGATAGACCCGCTCATCGCCCTGTTCAAGCGCCGCCCCGGTGTGCTGAATGCCTACTGCACCACGAGCCCCGAGCTCGCGACCGCGATGGGATTTCGCGCCACTCGCATCACCGGCTCGGCCGTCGTCAAGGTCGCGTCTCGCGCCGGCGCCAGGACCGGTCTCGCGCCAGACCCGCGCCCGCGCGGGCAGCGACGCAACGTGCTGCTCGCCGGCGGCGCGCCCGGCACCACCTATCCGGCGCCCCTCGCGACGCACCATCACCACAACCACTCGGGCCGCTGCTCGCGCTGCTTCTCCTCCCCGCTCGCGCTTGGCAGATCGTTGGCCACGCCCTCGACGCCCTCGACGACCTAAGCAGGGAGCACTACACGCGGGTCGCTGACCGGCCTGGTATCCAGCGCGCGTAGGAGACCGCCGCGGTGACGACGAAGCCGGCGATGAAGACCACGTACACCACCGCGGGCGGCGATACCGCGGCCTCGACGAACCGGCAGAACGCGACCATCGCCAGGACTGCCAGGAGGCCGCCGCCGGCGAGCAGTGGGCGCCGCGTCGGGCTGCGCGTCGAGCGGCGCGCGGCCGCGGCGATGAAGAGTCCAGACGATGCCACCGCGAGCGCGATCGTCACGGCGAACCAGGGGAGAACGCCCGACGGCACGCTCAGGCTGTCTGCGGCAGCTACGGCCGGCATGAGTGAGGTCATACGAGTGATCTTCTCATGTGGCCGAGGCGTTCAGTGCGCTTGACACGTTCAGTGCGATATGCAACGATGGGGACATGAGCACAGCAGCCCACACCGCAGCCGACGAAGCCGCCGCAGCCGTCTTCGCAGACGCCAGCGTCGAGGACGTGAAGACCGCCTACGTCACCACGTTCACGCAAGCCGACCGCTTCGGCGACGACGCCCCGCAGATCCGCGTGTGGGCCGTCAAGGCGTTGGCCGCGAAGATCGGCGCGAAGGCCACCGGCGAGTTCGTCGTCTCGTGTGGCCCCGAGGCCATCGCTGACTACTTGACGGCGGTCGCGTGCTGCCCGTGCGGCCGGCTTGACCGAGCGCCCTGCACGCGCGTTGGCGGCGATGGCGAGTGCGCGACGACCGCGCCGCTGCGCTTCGTCTGGACCGTTTCATTGGGGGTCGAAGCTGACTCGCTCACCGACGCTGAGAAAGTGCTTAGCGCTCTGTTCGCCGACGACGGCGACTGGACCGAAGTCGCTGAGCACGTCGCGATCTATCCCTGCGATGGGCCACCCGACGACGTTGTGGATCTCGACGACGGCCCCGTCTGCACGTGCCCACCCGAACTGGTGGCTAGGGGCGGGTTTCAGAGCTCCTGCCCCGCCTGCGGCAACGGCGGATACCACCACGACACCACCACGCCATGAAGGTCACCGTCCAGCGTTTCAGTGCCTACGCGAAGCCCTCCGGCGAGGTCTGCATCCGAGCTCGCGGCGTGTGGTACGGCCTCGGCCTCTACTTCGCGCGCGGTCGCGGGCTGCACGTCGGCCGCCACGGCGTCGTCGTGGCGGGCGTCAGCGTCGTGTGGCGCCGCCAGGTTGAGAACGTGCCGATCGGTGGCGCGTGATGGCGTGGTGGAAGGACTCCGCTGGGCAGAAGGGGACCGATATGCCCGACCCCGCTGTCTACGGCAACCCCGCGCTCGTTCACAGCGCGACTGCTTTTGGGAGCTGGCCGACTGTCGAGCCAATGCTGTCGCTCCTCTCTGAGAGCCAATCACCGTGGCCGTGGGCGTTCGCCTACAACACCGACCACGACCATTGGGATCTCTTCCTTGATACCGACCCCTCGGCCACATTCACCACAACGTGCGGCACCCTCGTCGTGACCGATCCCTGCTACGTGGTGCAAAAGCCTGCGCGGGATCTCACCGGTCTCGGCATCACGGTGACCATCAGCGACCCCGGCGAAGCTATGACCGTTGCGGTCCACCGCGAAGATGACTGGCCTACTCCGGGCCAGAAAGGACCGATCATCTTCAGGATTTGTGAGCGCAAGCTTTCGCGCTGGGACACCACCGAACTCGGCGTCGTCTGTGTAGATAGCGGCCTAGTCGCCGCTATGGACCCCGACGCAGCCCGCGCGCGGCTCATATGGGAGTGCGTGACCTTCGCGGCCGAGGGCGCGAGCTTTGGTCCCTTCGCATTCCGGGGCATCCTGGCCGGGCGTGGAACGCAACCGCCTGGCGGTGGCGCCTTCCCAGCCTTCGCGGCCTATGACGACACCGGAGCTGTAGCCGCCGTGATGGTCGCACTCGATCCCCACGACCTAGATCTCCTCGTCGATCCCGGGGTTATGTACCGCCGCATGCGCCAGGCCGAACAACGAGTACACGCCGAAGGACGGCGACGGAGCACACGCCGCCGGCGCACACGCCGCCGGCGCAATGACTAACCGCGACGTGCGGCGAGGCGCACGAGCTCGCCGGCGGCGGCACGCCGCCGGGAGCGACTTGACTGTCAATGAGAACATATAGGAGCACGAGCGTAGTGATGAGCACATACGACGAGGTTTACCCCCTCTCGCGTCCCGTTGTGCAGCATGGACCTATCACAGGGGAGCAGCATTTCACGTGCGTAGCGACATTTGGGGAGGATGATGCACATACGTCGCCGTACTTCTGGCTCTCCCTGCCCGCGTCTGAGCTCGGTTGCATCGACGGGTACGAGCGGTGGTCACAGTGACAACGAGCGTGATTACCGAGGCTGAGATCAACCAGGCCGAGCGCGAGTGCCGCGAGGCCCTGGCCAACGCCGACGCCAAGCGCACGGCACGCGACAAGATCATCCGCCAGGCCATCGCGGAGCACTGGACGCACGAGCGCATCGCGCAAGCCACGATCGTCGAGGGTGAGGGCCTGCGCAACTCCGGCAAGCCGCTGAGCCGCGGCCGCATCAATCAGATCGCCCACGCCCCCGAGGCGACCTCATGAGCGCGCGCGCGGCGCTGCTCGCGCTCGCGGCCGCCGCCACGGTTGCGGGGTGCGCCGCCGGCGACGGCCGGATGGCCACGGTCTCCTCCTCCTGGCCGGGCTGTGCGGCCTTCTCGACGCAACCCGAGGCACAAGCGGCGTGGGAGGCAGCGGGGCGTCCGGCACGCGCCGACGGCGACGGCGACCAGCGCGTCTGCGAGTCGCTGCCCGCCGCGGCGAGCTCGTCGAGCTCGTCCACCGCGCCGAGCTCGACGAGCTCAGGCGCGAAGACGCAGGGCTGCAAGCGCCCCAAGACGCCGCTCAGGGTCGTCTACTCGCGCGGCAAATACCCCAACATCACCCGCCACATCGAGGACGCCTGGACGAAGGGCTATCCGCGCGTGCTGCGCATCAACCGCATCGGCACGAGCGAACGCCGCGACAAGCTGCTCGCCGGGATCCCGACGCGGCCGGGCATGGACCGCGACGAGTACCCGCCGGCCGTCGCGCGCGGCAAGCGCCCCGGCATAGACACCGGCGTCGGCGACACCCAGGCCGATGTGCGCTACGTGCCTCGTCGGAGAACCGCTCATCGGGATCGGTGCTCGGTGCGCGCATCGGGCGCCTATGCGACGGCGCGCGCTTCACCTTCACCATCCGTCCCTAGCTAGGAGCTCTGCGCGGCTCGGTAGCGCGAGATCAGCAGCCCGAGCGCGGCGAGTCCCACCGCCGGCATGAGCACGATCGTGAACGCGATCTCGTTCAACGCGGTGAGTTGTGCGACACCGATCGCGGCCTGCGCGGAGATCGCGAACACCAGCACCCCGCGCCCTACGCGGTCATCATCGAGGCGCCCCCGGTACAGCAACGCGAGGTAGATCAGCAGGGCCACGGTCACGGCGATCGTCATGGCCGCTCATTGTGTCAGCGCCCGCGGCCGCGACGAGCTTGAGAACTGTCTGCCCCGGCCAGGCCAACCCCCCTGGGGATGTTGGTGCGGCTGGGGGTGGCCTGGGGACGCGGCGGAGGTAGGGGGGACCGCGAGTCCGGGGCAGACAGATTGGACCGACGGGTCAGCGCAAGGTCGCGCCGAAATCCATCGTGTAGGTCGAGCCGGGCAGCGGTGGCTGGTCGGGGATCCCCACGACCAGGCCGACGCCGGCGAACCGCAGCCGCGGATGCAGGATGTTCGCGCGGTGACCCGGGCTAAGCATCCACGCGCGCACCATCCCGGCCGCGCTGTAGTCCGAGCCGTAGCCGATGTTCTCAGCTTGCGTGACGCCCCTGTAGCCAACCTTGCGCAGCCGCAGTGCCAGCGATGGCCCACCGGGTCCCTCATGGTCGAAGTACTGGCGGCGCAACATATCCCGCGACTGCCCCACCGCGGCGAGCGTGAGCCGCGACGAGCGCAGCAGCGGCTTGCGGCCGATCTTGCGCCGCTCTGCATTGACGAGACATAGCACCGCGGCGGCGGTCTTCGGGATCGTCGCGGTCGTCGGGATCACAAACCGGTCGGCGCACCCGGCCGCGGTCGGCACGATGTTCGGCTTGGAGGTCGGCTTACGCTTGACGTTGACGTTGATCGTCTTGCGCTTGGACCTGCGCTGCTTGCCCGAGCAGCCGCCCGACAGCACGGTGATCCTGACGCGGTGCTTGCCGCTGCGACGGAACGTGTAGGGCACGCGCACGCGCACGGGCCTGCGTGACGCACGGCGCGCCGGCCGGCTGCACGCCGTCTGACCGGTCCGCCCGCGGGGCTCTCCGAACTCGACCTGCGTGCCGCTGATCGGCTGCACGGGGTCCACGGCGATGATCTCCAAGACCGCGGGCTGACCGGCCGCCGGCGGGTTGACGAACTCAGCGCCCGTGATGACGGGAGCCACGGGAGCGGCCGGCTTCACCGGGGGCGGTGGCGGTGGCGGTGGTGGTGGCGGTGCCGGTGGATCC
>Ga0136631_10000089_pt1 | contig 24885 bp, 21 predicted proteins | sample AntDrymUQ6012206_2_FD_104655 | JGI IMG/M metagenome (GOLD analysis project Ga0136631, IMG submission 104655) | Polar desert sand microbial communities from Dry Valleys, Antarctica - metaG UQ601 (22.06) | ecosystem: Environmental > Terrestrial > Soil > Desert | place: Antarctica: Dry Valley... | reverse complement strand
TTCGCCTCCTACGGCCTGCTGCTCGCGCGCACCGATCCCGACGTGCCCAAGCACAACGGTCTGACGATGTTCATCGTGCCGATGGACGCTGCCGGCGTCACGATCCGCGGCCTGCGCCAGATCTCCGGCGAGGCGGAGTTCAACGAGGTCTTCTTCGACGACGTGCGGCTCGAGGCCGACGCCGTCTGCGGACCACTCGGGGGCGGCTGGGGCACCGCGCTGACGACGCTCATGTTCGAGCGCCTGACGATCGGGCTCGGCTCCGAGAGCATGGGCTACCGCCCGGAGCGCTACGCGCGCGCGCTCGCGAGCGACGCGCACGCCCGCCGCGATCCGGAGGCCCGGCGCCGGCTCGGCGAGCTCGCCGTCGAGCTGCTGGCCGTGAAGTTCACCGGCTACCGGATGCTCAGCGCGCTGCAGCAGGGCCAGATCCCGGGGCCGGAGGCGGGCCTCGCGAAGGTGACGACCGTCCGCTCGGCGATCGAGGCCGGCGACCTCATCGCCGACGTGCTCGGCCCCGACGCGCTCGACGAGCGCAGCGAGTGGGCGTACATGATCTCGTTCCTGCCCGGGCTGAAGTCGGCCGGCGGTACGGAGGAGATCCTGCGCAACACGATCGGTGAGCGCGTCCTCGGGCTGCCGCCGGAGCCGCGGCTGGACAAGGGCGTCCCGTTCTCCGAGCTGCGCGCGAAGGAGCGCGCGGCGGTGACGTCATGACGGCGCGTCATGGCTCGACCGTCGCCGCGGCCGCCTCCGAAGGCGCGGACTCGCGATGAACCTCGAGCTCACCGACGAGCAGACGTTCCTGCGCGAGGCCGCGCGCGACGCGCTCTCGCGGGTGAAGACCGTCGCGGCCGCGCGCGAGGCGCTCGAGGACCCGGCGCAGCTGCCCGACCTGTGGCCGACGGCCCGCGAGGCGGGCTGGTCGGGACTGCTCGTGGGCGAGGAGCGCGGCGGCGCCGGGCTGAGCGCCTTCGACGCCATGCTCGTCATGAGCGAGGCCGGCCGCGTCCTGGCCGGGGTCCCGCTGCTCGGCCATCTGCCCGGCTCGGCCCTGCTCGATCGTGCCGGCGACGAGCGCACGCCGGCGGTCGCCGACGGCGGGCTGCGCGCGTGTTTCGTGCCGGCGCGCCCGCCGGGCGACCTCGGCGGCGGCTGGACCGTGGAGCCGCGCGCGGGATCGGTGCGCGTCGACGCGCCGGTCCTCGGCGCCGACGGCACGCTGAGCGGCGCGGTCTCCTGGGTCCCCGACGCGCCCGGCGCCGATGTGCTCGTCGTCGCCGCGACGCGCGCGGCGGACGGTGCGCCGGCGGCGGTCGCCGTGGACGCGGGCGCGGGCGGCGCCGGGCCCGGCGTCGCGGTCGAACCCGTCACGCGCTACGACGCCACCCGCGCCCTCGGGCACGTGTCGCTCGACCGGGCGAAGGCCACCCCGCTTGAGGGCGTCGGCGCCGAGGAGCTCGTGCGCGCGTGGTTCCTGGCACAGGCGCTGCTCGGGGCGGAGTCGCTCGGCGCCGTCGAGACCGCGCTGTCGGTGTCCGTCGGCTACGCCAAGGAGCGCTTCACGTTCGGTCGCGCCATCGGCTCCTACCAGGCCGTGAAGCACAGCCTCGTCGAAGTCCTGCGCCTGCGCGAGAACGCCTACGCGCTGCTCCTGTACGCCGGCTGGGCCTACGAGGACGGCCAGGACGAGTTCGCGCTCGCCGCCAGCGCGGCGCGCGCCGCCGGCGGCCACGCGCTCGACGTCGCGAGCCGCACGATGATCTCCGTGCATGGCGGCATCGGCGCGACGTGGGAGCACGATGCGCCACTCTTCTTCCGCCGCGCACAGCTCTCCCGGCGGCTCCTCGGCGGCATCGGCGACGCGACCGATCGCGTCGCCGGCGAGCTGCTCAGCGCCGCATAGCCGCGACTACACTAGGTCGCACGGGGCCATAGCTCAGCTGGGAGAGCGCCTGCTTTGCAAGCAGGAGGTCGGCGGTTCGAGCCCGCCTGGCTCCATAGCTGCAAACGAGCCACTTTTGTCTCACGACGCCGCCGGCTCCTCGATCTGCGTGCCCACTGCGTGCCCAATGCCGCTGTGGACCTCCCCGAGCGCTGCAAGCGCGGGATCTGCCCGCTCTGGACCGTGTCCGCGCCGCGAACCACAGCCGATCTGCGCCACTGCCTCGCCAGCGCGATCAGCACCGTCGCCGCCGCCCACACCGACACCTGCGACGCCACGCACACCGGCACACCGTCGGCGACCGTCGCGATCGTCCCTTACGCGACAACGTCTGGGACTAGCTCGTCCTCTCGGACACCACCATCATCTCCTTCGCCAGTCCTCAGCCTGCGACGACCACCGTCACGACTGCGAGCACGCCGAGGACCGCCGCCGGAGCAATGTGCGCCAAGCTGTCTCGAACGCGCAGATGCGCGAACAGCGCTCCGAGCATCGTCACGGCCAGCAACGCCGCGCCCAGCCGCGCAAGGTCGGGGTCGTCACCGACGACACCGCCAACCAGCAAGCCCGCCGCCGCGACCTCCACCAGACCGATCACCGGCGTCACGCTCCGCGGCAGCCGGAGCCGGGCGATATCGGCTCGGCGCTGCCCTGCCTGGGGCCCGGCGATCTTCGGCAGCCCCGCGGCCAAGAACGCGAGGGCGAGCAGGACAGACAGCACGATGGGAACGGTCTCCATGAACGTCAGGGGCGGTTGGACAACCTCCTGATACACCGCAAGATCAAGGGTGCCGGCCATGGGAGACGGCCGTCACGGCTAGCCAGACGTGCTGAACGCTCGACGAAGGAGGCAGACATCGACAAGCGGACATTGGGCAGCGGCGACGCGGCGCTCGAGGTCTCCGCCCAGGCCTCGGCTGCATGGGGATGCTGGGAATCGGCTTCGTCGCCTATAGCCCCCTGGGCCGCGGCTTTCTGACGGGCCGCATCCGCTCGCCGGAGGATCTGCCCGAAGACGACTCGCGGCGCAGCGGCTTCTTTCCCCGCTTCGTCGGGGAGAACTTCCAGCGCAACCTCGACCTGGTGGAGCGCGTGACGGAGATCGCGGAGGAGAAGGGCGTCGCGCCGGGCCAGCTCGCCTTGGCCTGGGTGATGGCCCAGGGCGAGGACATCGTTCCGATTCCGGGTACCAAACGCCGTTCCTACCTCGAGGAGAATGCCGCGGCGGTCGACGTCGAGCTCACCGCCGACGACCTGGCGCGAATCGACGAGGTCGCACCGGCCGGCGCCGGCATCGGCGACCGCTACGCCGACATGTCGTCGGTCCACCGCTGAGCCGCAAGAAACCATGGATCCCGTTGGCCCTGGTACGGCGCCGCAAGGAGACCGCAGGTGCAGCTCGAGGCGCGCTCTACCAGGACGCCATCAGCTTGCGGACTTTGCGAAACAAGTACGGCCCGAGCGTCCTCGCATAGCTCACGGTGATATGGCCGAAGATGTCCCTGTTGACCAGCACGCCGCCGATGACCGGATAGCAGTTCCGGGGGCTGCAGAAGAACTCCGTGAGGTCGATGTACTGATAGCGCTTTGAGTGAAGCGCCAGCACGGCCGCGACCGCCGTGTCGTCTCGGAGCGCAACGGAACGCCGCAGCGGGCAGGCCGGCCCCGGCCGCTCCGTCCCGGCCGCGCTCACGCGCCGTACGCAATCAAGCGTGGCTTGCGAGGAGGCCGGCGTGTCTCGCAGGACGATGACGTGCTTGACGGTCGGCGGCAACGCCTGCCATGCGCGCCGAAACCCGGCGACCTTGACCCCGGACTGCGTCTGCCCGGGCGCCACCACGATCGGCGTGTCGGCGTTCTGGGTCACGAACACGGTGCTGACCTCAGGATGATCACGAAACCACGCCAGGACCGATCGATACCACGCGATGCACGGCTCGCGAGGCCCCTCGAAGAAGGAGTCGACTGCCTGCGAGAAATAGCAACCGCCGGCCGAGATCGAGTATCCCCGCCACGAATTGGCGTTGGCGACGATGTTGAGCGCGGCCCGCCAGTGGTACGTGTGACTGTCACCGACCAACGCGAAATGCCCCGTGGCACTCGCTTCGCGAACACCAAACCAACAGCCCACCTCGTCGAACGGCGCGCAACCAGCGCCGGGGTCGCGATCGACCTCATCCGGCGCCGGATACACCGACCGCGTCGGATTGACGCACGGGCGCTTGGGATCGCGCTCCGCAGCCCCACGACATTTCGGCGTTGCGGCCGCTGACGTGCCGACGCTCGGCGCAGACCTTGACTCACCCGGCGTGTTCTGCTGGTAGCTGCTCTTGACGCGCCGCCTGCCCCACGTGCACGTGAACGTCCCATAGAACAACGTCGAGGTGCTCGAGTCCTTCCTGCCGATGCAGGTCCAGTTCGTGAGCACCTTCGTGGCGCACCGGTACCCCGACTCGGTGCGGCACCTGTGGAAGGCCTTCATGACCTTTTTCGCAGTCGCGCACGAGGCGTTCTTCTCCTTCAGCGACAGGTTGTAGGTCGGCGTGCCGCCCGGCGGTTGTTGCATGCTCTGGGCCAGGCCGCACGACTCATAGGACGTGGCGGACTCCGCGGCCTGCGCACCGATCATCGAGGTGAGCGCGGCCAACGCACCGATCATGGCGAGCAGCGATCCGCGGCGGGTACGTGCAACCACGTGTGGGCCTCCTCTCGGGGAGAGCAGTGTCAGCGCTCCACGACGCGCAGCAGCACGTCGATGACGTCCGGGTCGAACTGTGTTCCGGCCTTGTCACGCAGTTCGGCCGCAGCCGCGGCCGTGTCCATCGGCACGGTGCGGTACGGCCGCGAGCTGATCATCGCGTGGTAGGCGTCGCAGGCGAACGTGATCCGGCTCGCGAGTGGGATCTGCTCACGGGTCAGAGCGTCGGGGTAGCCCTTGCCGTCGCAGCGCTCGTGCTCGGCGCGAATCGCCAGCGCGACGGGGGCGAGGCTCGCGATCGACGCGACGATCTGCGCGCCGATGACCGGGTGCGTGTGCATGATCTCCCATTCGGCCTCGTCGAGTGGCCCCTCCTTCGCGAGGATCGTGTCGGAGATCCCGAGCTTGCCGATGTCGTGCAGCAGCGCCACCTGCTTGACCTCCTCCGCGAAGCTCTCGGGCATGCCCAGACCGCGGGTGACCTGAACCGCCAGCTCGACGACCGCCTCGCTGTGGCGGCCGGTGTAGCTGTCGCGCGCGTCGAGGCCGGCGAACAGGGCACCGAGCGCGATCGCCTCGTTGCGGTGCCGCTGTGCCGCACGTTGGATCTCGGCACGCTCGAGCTCGTGGGCGAGCATCCGCCCGAGCACGCGCATGAAGGCGATGTCGCGGTCGCGCAGCCATGGGGCGGCGGCGTGGCTTGCGCAGCACAGCGTGCCGTACAGACGCCCGTCGCTGAAGCTCACGGGGACGCCGACGTACGAGCCGAGCGGCGGCGCAAGACCGGCCACCCGCTCGTCGCGCCGCGCGTCGGCGATGAGGTTCGGCAGGTGGCCGTCGACGACGCGCTGGCAGTACGTATCACCGAGTGGAATCGTCGTGCCGGGCTGCAGCCCCAACGAGCACGCGTCGCCGTGCGCGCGCCGGACGACCTGTTCGACCGCGGTCAGGTGGCTGCAATACGAGACGTCCATGTGGAGGTGCTCTCGCGCGGCGACCAGGACGCGCAGCTCCGACTCCTCGGTCTCGGCCTCGGCCAGTGCCGCTGCGGCCTCGAGGCGCTGGTACTCCTCGGCTGCGTGCAGCTCGGCGGCAGCGCGCAGCGCTGCGGCAGTTGGGTATGCGTCCTCGCTCGACGTCATGCGCATGGCACGTCGCGCTCACATCGCCTTACCCTGCCAGCGGCGTGGGCCAACACTCCTGAACCGCGAACGTACCACCACCAAAAAGCGACATCTCCTGCGTATGGAGCTTTCAGTCACATTGACCTGTTAAATGCGGTCCGGTGCCGATCCCTGCCGCCGTTGGGCGCCGGCCCGGCGCCTACCGGCCCCCGGCGGCGGTCGAGCAGCACGTCGCGCACCGCGCCCCGGAGGCCTCGAGCTCGCGGCGCCGCAAACGCCGCCACGGCCCCTGTTACGAGGTCGTTGCAATACCGAGAGGTATCGCTTAGTCTGGCCGTCGTTGGGAGGACCGAGCGAAAGGGGAGGGGTATGGAGGGCCATGACATCGACGTGTCGCGCCTGGCGGACGTCGGGCCGCAGGGGAGCCTGGCGGTCAGAGCGGCGCTCAAGGCCACGCTTGACCGCGAGCTGGCCGAACAGGCGTCTACGCCGAGCGCCAGGAACAGCGGGGCGGCTACGCCGGAGCACACCGCGAGTCCGGGTCATTGCACGCCAGCGCAAGCACGCGCGGACCGACTGAGGCGCTGATCCACGGAGCGTGAGCAGACCTCGCCCTGCTGGACGTCACCGAGGGCCGCTCCATGCCTGATCCGCTGGACGCGCTGAGTGGAGTGACCTTCAAGGTCGCGTCCCGCTGCAACCTGAACTGCTCGTACTGCTACGTCTTCAACAAGGGCGACGCCACGTGGCGTGAGCGTCCGGCCCGCATGTCGCAGGAGGTCTTCGAGGCGGGCATCGCCCGGCTCCGAGAGGCCTGCCTGCGCACCGGCCGCGAGCAGGTCAGCGTGACGTTGCACGGCGGGGAGCCGACCCTCATCGGCGCCACGCGCGCCCGGACGTTCTTCGAGGCGGCCCGCCGCGGCCTCGAGGGCGTGGCCGACGTGCGACTGGCCATCCAGACCAACGGCACGCGGCTGACCAGGGAGTGGGTGGATCTCTTCGACGAGCATCGCGTCGACGTCGGCGTGAGCATGGACGGGCCGAGAGCCGTCCATGACCGCCAGCGCGTCGACCACCGGGGGCGCGGCAGCTACCGGGCCGTGCGTCGCGGCCTGGATCTGCTGCACGAAGGCGGCGTGCCGTTCGCCTTGCTGTCCGTGGTCGACTTCGAATCCGACCCCCTGGAGGTCCACGAGCACTTCTGTGCGCTGGGCCCCGATCACATCAGCTACCTCATGCCGCACTTCACCTACGACGACATCGCCGAGGTGAACGCCCGCTACGGCCCGACCCCGTGCCTGGACTGGCTGGGTCCCGTGCTCGACCACTGGTGGGAGCACGGCTCGCTGCGGACGGCCGTCCAGCCGTTCGCCGCCATGGCCAGGATCATCCTCGGCGGGCCGAGCCGCCTGGACCTGTTCGGCGGAGCGCCGCTCGGGTTCTGCTTCGTGGAGACCGACGGCGACATCGAAGGGCTGGATGTCCTCAAGATCTGCGAGGACGGCTTCGCCGGCACGGCGCACAACGTCCTCACCGACGGATTCGAGGCCTTCGCCGCCGGCGACGGACTGCATTCGGAGACGGTCTTCCGGGGCCGCCCGCTGCCGACCGGCTGCGCCGGCTGCCCGGAGGCCGAGACCTGCGGCGGGGGATACGTCCCACACCGGTACCTGCGCGGTGCGGGCCTGGACCGGCCGAGCGTGTGGTGCCGCGACCTGCTCGGCCTCTTCGGCCAGCTGCGCCGCCTGCTCGCGGTGGACCAGCGCGAGACGCTGTCGCGCCGGCGGGCGCTGGCCGAGCTGGCCGCCGCGTCGGCTTCGGCATGAGTGGCGCGTCGTGACGGACGCTGCGAGGCCGCTCTGCCCTACCTCAGTGGCCAGGGAGAGCGCGTCCGCGTGACCGGCGGTCGCTGCGCGTAGGCCTCCCGTGACGAGTCGGTGGCCACCGAAACCGCGGCACCGTACCTCGCCGCCGCCGGCTCCACCGGATAGTGGGTCGTACCGTCGGGCGACCGCGTTCCCACCATGAGGATGGCGCACGGCCCGTCGCCGGCGCCGATGGTGATGTGCGCCGTCCCCGGAGGGCAGTGCAGGTAGTCCCACGTGCGCATGTGACGCTCCTCGCCCTCGACGATCGCCAGGCACTCGCCGGACAACACCAAGAAGCCCTCCTGCTCGCTCTCTGCGTGGTACATCGCCGACGGTTCGCCGGGCGCAAGCACGTGTACACCGACGCCGAGCGTCGGCGACGGGACGGCCGGCGCCTCGAACACGCACCACGTGCCCCCTCCGGGCATCGTCTCCCAGCTCAACTCGTTCAGGTTCAGGATGAACCAGCCGTCGCCTACGGGCACACAACCAGTCTCTGTCTCCTGGATGTCGGCCTCGCGCATCCCGCCAAAGGTACGGCTGCATCCGGCGTCTACCCGCTGACCGTCGCGCGACTCCGTGTGAGCCGCTGCCTCGTCATGCCACGGGGAATCGTCGCGCCAGCTCGGACGCGATCGACCTCATCTGCTGCTGTGAAAGATCGCCGTCGCGATTGAGCCGTCTGGCCAGCGAGCGGGGGCGCATCAGCACGAAGCCGCGTATGCGCAGCGTGCGCAGCGCCGGAATGCTGGTGGACGTCAGCCTGCCCTGCGGGGCGACGAAGCACATCGCTCCGTTCACCGCGATCGCCGGGTCCACGTCGGCCACCGCGGCCGCGACGAGCTCGACCTGCATGGTCAGGCGGTCGACGAGCCTGGTCCTGTCGCGGCCCGCCACGATGAGCCTGGTCCTGTCACACCCCGCCACGGCGAGGTGGGCCTGACACACCTGCACCTTGCCCCTGTAACGCTTCGCGTCGATGACCCATACGCCCGACCGAGCGACGGCTATGTGGTCGATGTTCGTCTGCCGTCCAGGGATGCGACGGTCATGCAGCAGCACGACACGATCGCCGCAGCGCTTCGCGAGTGTCCCGGCGACGACGATCTCGCCTCCGGTACTCCAGGTCCGCGTGTCCTGCCGGGCCTTGCGCAGTACAAGCCACGCGCCGCCGATCCGGGGATGACGCTGCCGCGTGAGGCCTTTGCGCTTCGCGCGACGCCGCTCGTGGTCGCGTCCTGCGCTCCCTCCGGGCACCCCCGGCTCGATGGCCTGCTCGTCGCCCATCCGCGCACATCCAAACACGATGGCCCGTGGGCACACGCCGCAGCGCAACTGTGTCCCGCCACCGTTCGCAAGGCGATGCAGTTCGCGGCGGCATTCTTCGTCGGGTTGCGTTGCGGCTGCCCGCCAACCCCGCGTGCATCTTGCTTGCGCTGATTGCTGAGACGCTCCCTGCCAGCCACGAGGAAGGAACCCAATCTCCGCGCCGTACACACATCGGAATCTGCGCGACGTCGGGGATTCGGCGGCCAAGTTCGGCTTCGGCGAGACCCAGGAGGCGCGCTTCGCGAGCGAGGACCTCGAGACCGAGCAGACCGGGCTCAGCCACCACCACATCAAGCTGAGCGCAGCGGGCGCCGCTCAAGCCACGAGCCGCACCGCCGGGACCTCGTCGGCGCGTGCGATCGCCAGCGCGAGAAAGGCCTTGGCGGCCGGCGGCTGGCGCCGGCGCGCGCGCCAGACGAGCGCCACCGGCCAGGTGAAGGGCTCCGGCCCGATCGGGCGCAGCTCGATGGGAGGACCGGGTTCCTCGGCGGCCGATCGCGGGATGACGGCGACGCCCATCCCCTTGGAGACGAGCGCGCGGACGGCGCCCATCTCCGTGCAGATGAAGGCGTTGCGCGGCGTCAGCCCATGGTCGTCGAGCGTCAGCTCCAGGCGGCGGCGCAGGGCCGAGTTCTCGCGGTAGGTCACGAGGTCCAGGCCCGCGAGCTGCGGGAAGGTGACATGGTCCTGGTCGGCGAGCGGGTGGCCGACCGGCAGCGTGCAGACGAACTCCTCCTCCGACAGCAGCGTCGCGGCGAACTCCTCACCCAGCGCGTCTGGGTCGACCGCGGTGAAGATCGCATCGAGCTCGTCCGCGCGGATCTGCGCGAGCAGCTCCTCCTGCGTGCCCTCGACGAAGTGGATCGCCACGCCCGGGTGCTGGTCGTGGAAGTCGGCGATGACGGCGTAGAGGTCGTACAGGCCGGTCGGCCACATGCCGCCCAGGCGCAGGTCGCCACGCAGCAGGCCCGCCATCTCGTCGAGCTCGTCGCGCAGCCCGTCGACCTCGGAGAGCACGCGCTGCGCGTAGTCCAGGACGAGCTCCCCCTCGGCGGTGAGCTCGACGCGGCGGCTCGAGCGCACGAAGAGCGTGATGCCGAGCTCGGCCTCGAGCCGGCTGAGCTGCTGCGAGACCGCGGACTGGGCGAGATGAAGCTCCTCCCCCGCCTTCGTGAACGAGCCGTGGCGGGCGATCGCGACGACCGTGCGCAGGTGCCGAAGCTCCATGCGCACAAGCCTGGCAGGTCACCATCCAGAAGTCGAAGATGGGTCCGTGGGGTCAGCGATCACGTGACGCGATGGATGCCTCGTCCGCTTCGGCGCCGCCCGATCCGGTGGCGCCGAGGGTACGCTCCTGCGCGTGACGACACGGGCGGCGGCGGCGCTCCCACACCGGGCGCTCGCGGGGAGCGTCGCGGGCAAGGCGATCGAGGCGCTGACGCTCGCGGGGCTCGTCGCGCTCGTGCCGCGCGCGCTCGGGCCGGGCGACTACGGCGCATTCGCGGTCGCGCTGGCGGTCGCGACGGGGATCGCGACGGCGACGGGCATCGGCGGGCCAGCGCTCTTCGCGCGCGTGCTCGCGCCGCTGCAGAGCGGCGCGCGGCGCGAAGCCGCGCGGGCGCTCGCGCGGCGCGTCGCAGTCGCACGCTCGGTGCTGCTCGCGCTGCTGGCGGCCACGGCGGCGGCCGGAGCCGTGATCGCTCCCGGATCCGTGAGCGCGCTGCAGGTCGGGCTCGTCGCGGCGGCGGCGGTGCTCGGCACGGGCGCGACGCTCGTCTCGCAGCTCGCGCTCGGGCTCGAGCGGACCGTCGCGTGGAGCCTGCGCTACCCGCTCGAGAACGGGGTCATCGTCGGCGGCTCGCTCGTCCTGTACCCGCTCGCCGGCCTCGACGGCGCGCTCGCCGCGATCGCGCTCGGCGCCGCGGCGGCACTCGCGCTGGCCGTGGCGACCGCCTGGCCGGCGCTGCGCGGGGCGCGGCCGGGCGGCAGCCTGCCGGCGGGAGCGCTGCGCTTCGCCCGGCTGCAGGCCGCCGGCGGCGCGCTGACGCTGGCGGTCCACCGCGGCGCCGCGCCGGCGTGCGCGCTGCTCGGACTGACGAGCGCCGCGACCGGCCACGCGGCGATCGCCGCAGGCGCGGCGCTGGCGATCACGTACGCGGTGGCGCAGACGACGCTCGTCGCGCTGCCTGCCGCCACGCGCGCGTTCCCCCGCGATCGCACGGGTGCCGAGGCCGCGCTGCGGCGGGTGGCCCTCGTATGCGGCGCGATCGTCGTGCCGGCGTGCGCACTGCTCGCGCTCGCCGCCGACCCGCTGCTGGCCGCGGCGCTCGGGGAGGAGTTCCGGGACGCCGCCGGGCCGTTGCAGATCGCGCTCGGCGCCGCCGCGCTGGCACCGCTGTGGGCACTCGCGACCCAGCTCGCCGCGCTGCGCGATCGCCCCGGCGCGTCGCTGGCGGGCGCCGTCGCGGGGGCGGTCACCTTCGCGGCGACCGCCGTGCTGGCGATCCCGCGGGCGGGAGCAAGCGGAGCGGCGGCGGCGATGCTCGCCGGCGTTGTCGCCACGGTGGCCGCCACGGGGGCCGTGCTGCGCGCGGCGCGTGAGGCGCGGTCGTGACATCGCGTCGTTGCTGCACCGTGGTCAGCGTCAAGCCGGAAGGCAGGCTCTCGCGGTGAGCGACGGCCCGGCGCTGTCGGTCGTCGTGCCGACGCGCGATCGCCCGGCTGCGCTCGCCCGCTGCCTCGGCGCGCTCGCGCGTCAGACGGCGCCGTCGCTGGAGGTCGTCGTCGTCGACGACGCCTCGGACGATGCCCGCGCCGTCCGTGACGCGATCGCGAGCGCCTGCCCGACCGCGCGCGTCGTAGCGGGCGCGGGGCGAGGACCGGCCGCTGCGCGGAACCTCGGGGTGCGGGCCGCCCGCGGCGCGATCGTCTGCTTCACCGACGACGACTGCCATCCCGATCCGGAGTGGGCCGAGCGTCTCGCGGCCGCGTGCGACGGCGGCGCGGCGGCGGGCACGACGCTCGCCGATCCCGCCGCGGGACGCTGCGCCGCGGCGGCGCAGCTGCTGACGCAGGTGCTGCAGGTGGCGTCGCTGCGGAAGGACTCCGGCAGCCTGGGCTTCGCCCCCACGTGCAACCTCGCCTGTGCGACGGACCTTGCGCGCGCGCTTGCGTTCGACGAGTCCTTCCCGGTGGCCGCCGGTGAGGACCGCGACTGGTGCGCGCGGCTGGCCCAGGCGGGCGCGCGGCTGCACTACGTACCGGCGGCGACCGTCGTCCACCGGCCGCAGCTCGGGCTGCGCGGCCTGCTGCGACAGCAGTGCCGCTACGGGCGCGGGGCCGTCCGCTTCCGCCGGGCCGGGGGCGGGCTGGCCGGGGCCGCGTACCACGCCCAGCTCGCGCGTGAGTGCGCGCGCGCAGGCCCGGGTGTGGCCGGACTCGTCGTGGTCGCGCAGGCGGCGGTCGCCGCGGGCGCCGTCCGGGAGCTCGCCGCCCGCCGGAGCTCAGGGCGCTGACAGCAGCGGCTCGCCCGCGAGCCCTTCCCCGTCGACGCCGCAGACGGCCGCGATCGTGCTCGCCACGTCGGCGAGACGAGGCCGACGGGTCGGCGCGCGAGACGCCGAGGCACCCGGCGCGACGACGGCCCACGCGTCGCCCGGAGTGTGGTTGCCAGAGCGCCCGCTGCCCGTCCCGCGACGCAGGACGTCGCCGAAGCTCGGCGAGTGCACGCCGGCGAGCGTCGTCGCCGGCCGCTCGCTCCACTGCACGACGAGGTCCGGGAGCTGGCCGGTGCGAGCGCCGTCGTGGTGCTCGGCGACGCGCTCCGAGCGCGCGACGGCCGGCTGCCCGTCCGGATCGCGAAACGTCCCCAGCCCGGCGGCGATCAGGGTCAGCAGCTCGTCGGCCTCGGCCTCCTCGACGATCCCCTCGCGCTCGCGGCCGCGGAGGTTCAGGCGGACATAGCCCTGGTTGTCGGCGGGGTGAGCGAACGCCGCCGTCTGCGACCAGTCGATGCCGCGCAGCTCCAGGCGGGCGGTGAGCTCGAGGGTCGCGCGGTCGGGCAGCGCCCGCGCGATCGCGCCGCGCACGCCGGGCGGGATCGCCGCGCGCAGGCGCCAGATCGCGCCCGCTCCGTTGGCGGACGGCAGCGCGCCGCCGGCCAGCACGGCGGCGAGCATCTGCGGCAGCAGGTCGGCGCGGGAGCTGTTGACGTCCATCCCGACGGCGGAGGCGACGACGACGTCCGTGCCGGGCTCCAGCGCCGCGAGCACTCGACCGAAGGCGGTGTCGACGGCCTCGTAGACGTCGGCGAGCGCGCCAGCCAGCAGCGCTCGGTCGCGGCCGGCGGGCGCCTCGGCGAGCTGGGACAGATCCCAGAACTGATGGCCGGCGAGATGGGCGGCGCTGAACGTCAGCCAGGCGAGGTCGTAGCGCTCGCGCGCGAGCAGGTCGACGGCCGCCGCCGCGACCCGCGCCGGAGCGGCGACCAGCTTCTCGCGCAGGGCGAGCAGCTCGCGAACCGTCGGCCGGCCGAAGATCTCGGTCGCGTGCGGGCCGCGCCCGTGGCGGTCGGCGAGCGTGGCGGCGGCAGCGCGCGGCAGCGACCAGCGCGGCAGCACCACGCGGTCGACGAACTGCCAGCCGCAGACGTAGGTCCCCTTCCAGTCGCGTGGCGGGCGGCTCTCGTAGGGATCGAGCGCCAGGGTCCGCCGGCCGGCGCGCGCCAGGCGCTCCCAGATCGCGGGCGGCGCCGGGAAGGCCGTCATGTAGCGCGCGCGCTGGGCGCCCGCGTCCCATTGGAAGGGATAGAACAGGCCGTGGTCGGCGAGCTCGATCCCGCTGTAGAGCGTGTGGAACGCGCCGGCGGCGAAGTGCGCCGCCGGCGTCTCGAGGTCCGTCCGCAGACCGCGCGCGATGAGCCCCGCAAGCACCGGCAGCCGTCCCTCGGCGAGCATCCGATCGAGCACGGCGACGCTCGCCGCGTCGAACTGCAGCACGCAGATCACGGCGTGTCCACCGCCTGCAGCGTCACGCCCTCGACGGCCATGGTCTCCCCGCCGATCGCGTCCGAGCGGCGCGCGGCGTCGAGCACGCACATGACCGCGGCGCCCTCGCCGGCGGTCGCCAGCGGACCGGGATCCTCGCCGCGCAGGGCACGGCCGTACGCCTCGAGCTGCGCGGTGAGCGAGCGCACGAGCGGGTGGATGCCCGGCAGCATCCGCGCTGCCAGACCGCGGGCGCGTCCTCCGCGCTCGGCGCGCGCGACGCGCCGACCGCCGGCGTCGCGGATCTCGACGACCTCGCGGTGCGCGCGGTCGGTCGCGCACTCGATCCGCACGCGGGCGCGCGAGGTCGCAAGCTCGATGCCGGCGCGCTCGCGCGCCGCGTGCGCGCGGACGGCGAGCGGCAGCGCCCCGGTGAGGTGGAGCGCAAGGTCGACGAGGTGCGGGCCGAGGTCCAGCAGCGCGTCGTCGCCGCCCGCCACCGGGCGCCATGACCTGCGCCGGTAGTGCAGGACCATGCGCAGCTCGAGCTCGCCGGCGAGCGGCACGCGCCCCGCAAGCTCGAGGCCCTGGTCGAAGCGGCGGTTGAACCCGATCCAGGGGGCGGGCGTCAGCGCCATGAGGCGCAGCGCGCCGGCGGCGTCGGGCGCCGGCGGCTTCTCGACGAGCGCGGTGAGGCCGGCCTCCGCGACGGCCGTGACCACCTCCTCGTGGTGCTCGGCGCCCGCGCAGACGACGATCCCGTGCAGCGCGGTCGCGGCCAGCAACTCGCTCAGCCGTGCGTGCGCCGAGGCTCCGAGCTTCTCCGCGACGAGGCCGCGGCGGTCGCGGTCGGGGTCGCTGACGGCAACGATCTCGACGCCCGCGGCCGCGCGCGCGGCCGGCGCGTAGCCGAGCTCGGCGAGCCGTCCGCAGCCGACGAGGCCGAGCCGCACGGGCGCGCCGCTCACCGCCGCCTCCCGCGCGCCCACAACGCCACCCCGGCCGGCACCGATGCGATCGCGACGAGGTGGTGCACGAGGTGCAGCGGCACGCCGGCGAGCGCGAGCCGCAGGCCGCCGCTGCGGCGCAGCAGGAGGTAGAAGCCGGCGTTGGGCGCGACCATCGCCGCGAGCGCGGCGGCGGCGAGGCGCGGCCGCCCAGCGACCGCGGCGGCCGTCGCCAGCACGGCGGCCGCGGCGGCGGCCCGGTGGCGCCACGCAAGGTTCAGCGAGCCGCCGACGGCCCCGCGCTCGAGCTGGAGCGCGACCCACGGCGCGCCGCGCGCGGAGAGGTCGGTGCGCACCATCGCGCGCAGCGTCCAGCGCTTGAGGTGCGTGCCGCGCGCCCCCGGCTCCAGCGCGATCCGGCGGCCCGCCGCGCACAGCCGCATGCCGAGCTCGATGTCCTCGATCGACGGACGCGGGAAGCGCTGCGCGTCGAAGCCTCCGACGGCGTCGAAGGCGTCGCGGCGGATCGCGCCGAGCCCCGCCCAGAACGTCGTCGCCGGTCCCGGCGAGCTGACGTGCACGTGGTGGTGCAGGAGGTTGCGAAAGCGAGACACCGTGGCAGGCGCCGCGGGACGCTCGTCGTAGGCGCCGAACACGGCGTCCAGCCCGGGGTCGCGATCGAGCGCCTCGCGCAGCCGGCGCAGGGCGTCGGGATGGACCTCGACGTCGGCGTCGACGAAGACGAGGATCTCGCCGCCGCCGCGGGCGGCGCCCGCGTTGCGCGCCGCCGCCGGGCCGGCGCCGGCCGGCCCGGTGACGGTCTCCACGGCGTGAGGCTCGTCGGAGCGTCCCAGGGCGGCCAGGCAGCGCGGCAACGTGGGGGGGCGATCGGTCGCTGGGATCACAATGGTCAGCAAATTAGGAGAGCCTAAGTTAGAGTGGCCTAACATGGATGCGGGGAGCGAAGGGCCGATCGCCGTTCTGGGCGCGGGGCCGGCCGGACTGACGGCAGGCTACGTGCTCGCCCGCGGCGGCAACCCGGTCGTCGTCTGCGAGGCAGGCGCGCAGGTGGGCGGGCTCGCCCGCACCGTCGTCCGGGACGGCTACCGCTTCGACCTCGGGGGCCATCGCTTCTTCACGAAGTCCGACGAGGTGCGCCAGCTCTGGCAGGAGGTGCTCGGCGACGAGCTGCTCCTGCGGGCCCGACTGTCGCGGATCTTCTGGCGCGGGCGCTTCATCGACTATCCGCTGCGCCTGCACGACGTCGTGCGCAAGGTCGGGCCGATCGAGCTCGGGCGCTGCGCGACGTCATATGCGGCTGCGCGCGCGCGAAGCCGCCGCGAGGCCGAGACGTTCGAGGAGTGGGTCTGCGACCGCTTCGGACGGCGCCTGTTCGAGCTCTTCTTCAGGTCCTACACCGAGAAGGTGTGGGGCGTACCGAGCTCGGAGATCCGCGCCGAGTGGGCCGCGCAGCGGATCCGCAGCCTTTCGTTTGGCCGCGTCGTGCGAGCGGCGCTGCTCAACGACGGAGCGGAGGTGCACAGCCTCATCGAGCAGTTCCACTACCCGCGGCTCGGGCCAGGCCAGATGTGGGAGGCGATGGCGGCCGAGATCGTCGCCGCGGGCGGCGAGCTGCGTCTCGGCGCCCGCGTCAGCCGGATCGAGCTGGGCAGCGCCGGCGTCGTCGCCGTCGTGGCCGGCGGCGAGCGCCTGGAGTGCGCCCGCGCCATCTCGTCGCTGCCGCTGCGCGACGACGTCGCGCTCGCCGACCCCCCGCCACCGCCCGACGTGCTCGCCGCGGCGCGCGGGCTGCGCTACCGCGACTTCGTCACGGTCGCGCTCGTCGTCCGCGGCGACGACCTCTTCCCGGACAACTGGATCTACGTCCACGACCCCGGCGTCCAGGTCGGCCGGATCCAGAACTTCCGCGCCTGGAGCGAGGCGATGGTGCCCGACCCCGAGTGCACCTGCGTCGGCTTGGAGTACTTCTGCTTCGAGGGCGACGAGCTGTGGAGCTCGAGCGACGAACGGCTCGTGGAGCGCGCGACGCGCGAGCTCGAGCAGGTCGGCCTCGCCGAGGCCGGCCGCGTGCAGGCCGGCCACGTGGTGCGCGTCCCGAAGGCCTATCCGATCTACGACGCGGAGTACGAGGCGCGCGTGCGGACGATCCGCGACTGGCTCGCACAGATCCCCGGCCTCCAGCAGATCGGCCGCAACGGGCTGCACCGCTACAACAACTCCGACCACTCGATGCTCACCGCGCTGCGCGCAGTCGAGAACGTCTGCGCCGGCACGAGCCATGACCTGTGGGCGGTGAACGCCGACGGCGTCTATCACGAGGAGGCCGAGGTGCGCCACGCGCGCCAGCCCTACCTGCGCGCACCGGAGACGCCGGCCGTCGCCGCCGGGCAGTCGAGCGAGTAGGCGCCCCACTCGCCGCGTTCGCCGAGCTCCGCGGAGACCGCCCGTACCTCCTCACGCAATCCTGGCGAGGCCTGCGGGCCGACGACGAAGGCACCCGACTCGCGCGGCCTGATGCCGAAGCTCACGACGCTCGAGAGCGGCACGTCCAGCTCCCACGCGAGCGCGGTGCGGACGAGCACGTCGCTCGTCGCCAGGCGGCCGCAGCGCAGCAGCGGGTCGCCGCCGACGGCGCGCGTGAGCGCGCGCACGCGGTCGTGGGAGTCGCCGATGCGAGCGGTGGTGCGCAGCGCGTGCGGCAGCTCGGCCGCCCGCCCGGGGAGCTGGAGCGCCGTGACGAGCGCCAGCGCGACCCCGAGCGCGGCAGCCGCGGGCACACGGCGCGAAGCGAGGAGGCGGGCGAGCCCGATGCCACCGAGCACGCCGACGAGCGCCGCTGCCGGCGCCATGAAGCGCGGCAGGCCGGGGAAGCCCGCCGCCGCCATGGCCGCGACGATCGCGATCCACGCGAGCGCGCCCGTGCCGAGCGCCAGCAGGCGCCGGTCGCGACCTGCAACGGCCAGGAGCGCCAGTGGCCACGCGGCGAGGAGCGGCAGCGCCGCAGCGCGACCGAGCACCTCCAGCAGGCCGCCGCCGCCGCGCTGCGCGCGCCCGGCCGACCCGAGCGCATCTCCGGACGCGACCAGATCGGGGCCGAGCCAGAGCGCCGGCAGCGCGAGCGCGAGCGCCGCGAGCAGCGGACGCGTCGCGGGCAGCGTGCGCCAGCACCAGAGGCCGTACGCCGTCAGCAGCGGCCAGACCTCCGGTCGCACGAGGCCGGCGAGCGCGCCGAGCGCGAGCGCGAGCCGCGGCCGGCCGCCGAACTGCGCGCGCACGGCGCCGAGCACGAGCGCGACGAGCAGCGGCTCGGACATGCCGCCGGCCGCCTGGCGCGCCCACATCGTCACCGGATCGGCGAGCAGGGCGAGCGAGCCGGCCGCGAAGGCCGCGGCGGCGAGCCGTGCACCACGTCCGCTGCCGGCGGACAACCGGTAGGCCAGCTCGCCGGCGAGCACGAGCGCGAGCAGCCAGGCCGCGCGGACGAGCACGAGCCACAGCTCCGGTGCCGCGTCTCCGGCGATCGACAGCGGCACCGCGAGCGCGACGGTCAGCGGCTTCCATGACGGACCGGAGGAGATGTCCAGCCCCAGGCCGGCGAGCTGACGGCCCCAGACGAGCCAGGCCCAGGCGTCGTAGACGGGCTCGTGCCCGAGCGCCAACGAGCCCGCGGCCAGCGCGAGGCAGACAGCAGCGGCAGCTACGAGGTGTCGAATCGTCATCGCAAAGCCCTTAGGCTGCCCTAAGATCTGGTCTAACGGCAGGCCACGTCCGGTGCGACCCCGATTCGAGGAGCAGCATGATAGTCCGTCGAGCCTCCGCAGTTCACGCCGCGCTCGCCGCGCTGGCCGTATTCGTCGTCGGCGCGCTGGCGGCCTGCGGATCCTCCGGCGGCGACTCCGACGAGCTGACGCTGTACTCCGGGCGGATCGCGCCGATCCTCGGCCCGGCGATCAAGCAGTACGAGACGGCGTCGGGCACCAAGGTCAAGGTGCGATACGGAGACAGCCCGTCGCTCTCCGCGCAGATCACCGAGGAGGGCAAGAACTCGCCCGCCGACGTCTTCTTCGCCCAGGATGCGGGCTCGTTGGACGCGGTCGAGAAGCAGGGACTGCTGGCGCCGCTGCCGGCCGAGGTCCTCGCGCGGGTCCCCAGGCACTTCCGGTCTGTGAGAGGGCGCTGGGTCGGCGTCACCGGGCGTTCGAGGATCATCGCCTACGGGCCGAAGGTCAAGCGCTCCGAGCTGCCCGACTCGCCGCTGAAGCTCACCGATCCGAAATGGCGCGGACGCGTCGGCTGGGCGCCGACGAACGCCTCGCTGCAGGGCTACATCACGGCGCTGCGGCTCGTCGAGGGCGAGGACGTCGCGAAGAAGTGGCTCGAGGGGATGGTCGCCAACAAGACCCAGGCCTACGACAGCAACATCCCGGTCCGCGACGCGATCGCCAAGGGCGAGATCGACCTCGGTCTCATCAACCACTACTACGTCGCCGAGGCCGTCGCCGAGGATCCGAACTATCCGGTCAAGGTGCACTTCCCGCCGAAGGACCTCGGCTCGCTCGTCAACGTCGCGGGCGTCGGGGTCCTCGCCTCCAGCAAGCACAAGGCCGAGGCGCTCGCGTTCGTGCGCGCGATGCTCTCCAAGAGGTCGCAGAGGTACTTCGCCGACAGCTCGAAGGAATACCCGCTCATCAGCGGCGTGCAGCCGCCGAGGGAGCTCACGCCGCTGGAGGACATCCCGTCTCCGAAGATCGACCTCGCCAAGCTCGGCGACCTACCGGGGACGCTGAAGCTCATGCGGGAGACGGGCGCGCTGTGAGGCGCCCCGCGTGATGGACGCCGCCGCGGCAGCGCGGGCGGGCGGGCGCGGGTTACGGCGGCTGTCGCCCGCGCGCCGGCTCTTCGGCACGCGGCGCCCGCCGGTCGTCCTGCTCGGCCTCGGCGCCGTCATCGGACTGGCTTCGGCGCTGCCGGCGCTCTACCTCGCGGTAACGGTCCTCGACGACGGGCGCGCCGCGCTCGACGCGGTGCTCACGCAGCGCACGCTCGGCCTCGTCCTGCGCAGCCTCGGGCTGGCAGCGGCGGTCACGGGGGCAGCGATCGCGATCGCCGTGCCGCTTGCGTGGCTGACGGTGCGATCGGACCTCCCGGGCCGGCGGGCGTGGGCCACGCTGGCGACGCTGCCGCTCGTGATCCCGAGCTACATCGGCGCCTATGTGTTCGCCTCCGCGCTCGGCCCGCGCGGGCTGCTCGAGCAGCTGCTGGCGCCACTCGGCGTGCAGGAGCTGCCGTCGTTCTACGGCTTCTGGGGCGCGTGGCTCGTGCTGACGCTCTTCACGTATCCCCTCGTGCTCATCCCGCTGCGGGCGGCGCTGCGGCGGATGGACCCATCGCTCGAGGAGGCCGCGCGCGTCATGGGCCGCCGCCCGGCTGAGGTCTTCCGCAGCGTCGTGCTGCCCCAGCTCGCGCCGGCGATCGGCGCCGGCGCCGTCCTGGTGGCTCTCTACGCGCTGAGCGACTTCGGGGCCGTCTCGATCATGCGCTTCAACTCGTTCACGCGCGACATCTACATCGCCTACCAGTCGGGCTTCGGGCGCACACAGGCGGCGGCGCTCGGAATGGTGCTCGTGCTGATCATGTTCGCGCTCTTCGCCGTGTATGCGCGCGTGCGCGGCGCGCGCACGCTGCATCGCTCAAGCCCCGGCACACAGCGCCCGACGGCACCCGTGCGGCTCGGGCGCTGGCGCTGGCCGGCGCTCGGGTTCTGCACCGCGATCGTGACCGTCGCGCTCGTGCTGCCCGTCGGCGTGCTCGTCTACTGGTCGACGAAGCAGGTCGCCAGCGGCCTGGAGATCGGGCCGCTGCTGACGAACGCCGGCCACTCGCTTCTCGCCGCGGCTGCGGCAGCCGCCGCGGCGGCGTTCGCGGCGATCGTCGTCGCGCTGCTGTCGGTGCGCTATCCGGGCTTTGCGACGCGGGTCATCGAGCGCGTCGGCTACACCGGCTACGTCCTGCCGGGGATCGTGGTGGCGCTCGCGCTCGTCTTCTTCAGCACGCGCGTCGCGCTGCCGCTCTACCAGACGCTGGCGCTGCTCGTCTTCGCGCTGACGATCCACTACCTCCCGCTCGCGGTCACGCCGATCGGCACCTCGCTGCTGCAGGTGCCCCCGCGCCTCGAGGAGGCGGCGCGCGGGCTCGGGCGCAGCCCGCTCGCGGTCTTCCGGACGATCACGACGCCGCTCGTGGCGAGCGGCGTCCTCGGCGGGACCGCGCTCGTGTTCCTCCACGCGATCAAGGAGCTGCCCGCGACGCTCCTGCTCGCGCCGATCGGATTCGACACCCTCGCGACCGACGTCTGGCACCAGACGACGTTCGGCTTCTACGAGGCCAGCGCCATCCCGGCGCTCCTGCTGCTCCTCATCGCGGCGCCGCCGCTGTACCTCCTCAGCCAGAAAGGGGACGTGAGCTGAAATGACCGCCGACGGGAACGGATTCGCGCCGCCGGACGTGGGGCTGCGCCTGCGGGGCCTCGAGAAGTCGTTCGGAGAGGTGCGTGCGGTCGCCGGCGCGGACCTCGAGGTGCGCGCGGGCGGCACATGCGCGCTGCTCGGTCCCAGCGGCTGCGGCAAGACGACGACGCTGCGGATGATCGCCGGGCTCGAACGCCCGGATGGCGGGGAGATCGTCGTCGGGGAGCGCGTCGTCAGCGGCGGCGGCCAGTTCGTACCGGCCGAGGAGCGGCGCATCGGCATGGTCTTTCAGGACTACGCGCTGTTTCCGCACATGGACGTCGCCGGCAACGTCGGCTACGGACTCGGGCGCAAGCCTGATCCCGGGCGGGTGCGGGAGACGCTCGAGCTCGTCGGCCTGGCGGGCTCGGAGAAGCGACCGGTGCACGAGCTCTCGGGCGGCCAGCAGCAGCGCGTCGCGCTCGCGCGCGCGCTCGCACCGACGCCCGAGCTCGTCCTCCTCGACGAGCCGTTCTCGAACCTCGACGCGGGCCTGCGCGACCGCCTGCGCCAGGAGGTCAGCGAGATCCTGCGTCTGGCCGGCGTCACCGCATTGTTCGTGACCCACGACCAGGAGGAGGCGATGAGCATCGCCGAGACGGTCGCGGTCATGCGCGACGGGCGCGTCGAGCAGTCCGGCACGCCGGAGGAGGTCTACCTGCGGCCGTCGTCACGCTGGATGGCGACGTTCCTCGGCGACATCGAGGTGCTGCCGGGGGAGGCGCGTGCGGGGCACGCGCGTTGCGAGCTGGGAAGCCTGCCGGCGACGATGGAGCTCGACGGCGACGTCGACGTGCTCGTCCGGCCCGAGTCGGTCGCGATCGGCGTCAGCGGGCCGGCGAGCGCCGCGCACGCCGAGGTCGTCACGCGGCGCTTCTTCGGCCATGACCAGCTCGTCGGCCTGCGGCTGTCGTCCGGCCAGGTCGTGAGCTCGCGGCGCCTCGGCTACCCCGCCTGGCATCCGGGCGATCACGTGCAGGCCTGGATCGAGGGACCGGCCGAGGTGCTGCCGCGCTTCGACGACGCGGCGTCAGAGCGTGACGTGGCCGTCGGCGATCACGACGACGTCGCCTGACACCCGCGGGCGGTCGTCCCGCCAGCCGCAGTCGATCCGGCTCGGGCGCCCGATCTCGGCGCCCTGGTGCACCGTGAGGGCCGTCGCGCCGGTGCGATCGCGCAGGTAGGCGAGAAGCGGGCCGGCGGCCGACCCCGTCGCCGGGTCCTCGGTGATCGCGGTCTGGTCGAGGAAGAAGCCGCGGGCATGGGCCGTGCCGGCCTGCGGGTCGACGGCGGCGAGGTAGAGGACCATCGCGCCGAGCGGCTCCAGCAGCGCCTGCATCGCCGTGCGCCCTGGGGCGACTCGCTGGAGCGTCGCGGCGTCGCGCAGCGGCGCGAGCAGGTGGGCGGCGCCGGTCGAGACGACCTGCGGCGGCAGCTGCGGGTGGCCGTCGCCCGCGGGGAGACCGGCGGCGGCCATGACCTCGGCGGGCGGTGGTTCGACGCCGAAGCTCGGCGGCTCCTGAAGCATCGCGGCGCGCGCGCGATCGCCGTCGAGCTCGACGTCGATCGGCTGCAGGCCGGCGGGGGTCTGCTGGACGTAGCGAGCGCGGTCGTCACCGCGGGCCAGCGCGACCGCGACAGCGGTGCCGAGCGACGGGTGGCCGCCGAGAGTCAGCTCCCCTGCGCTCGAGAAGATGCGGTTGCGGTAGTCGGCCCCGGGGCGCGTGGAGCGCTGGACGAAGGTCGTCTCCGACAGGCGTGTCTCGCGCGCGAAGGCGAGCATCGTCGCGTCGTCGAGACCGTCCGCGTCGTGGACGACCGCGAGCTGGTTGCCCGTCAGCGGGATCGACGTGAAGACGTCCAGCCAGGTGAGGCGCCGGCGCACCGGGCGCGACTCCACTAGCCGTCGAAGTCGAAGTCGCGCGGCGGGCGCTGCTCGAACCAGAGCCGGTCGTGCTCCGGCGTCTCCTCGAGGAATTCGGGGGTCTCCTCGAGCAGGTCCTCGCCCTCGGGCTCTTCGTCGGCGGGGACGATGTCGGGCTCGTCCGCCGGTGGCGTGTACGGGGTTGCCGCGCGGACGGGCGGAGGGGCCGGAGGCTCGTCTGCGGGCAGAGGCGGGGGGACGGGCTCGTGGGCCACGGACGGCGTCTCCGCGGGAGGCACTGTCGGCGGCTCCTCGGTGGCGCGGCGCGAGCGCATCCGCCCCCCCGCGGGGTTCAGCCGCGACAGCAGCGACGGCGGGGTGGGTTCCTCGGCCGTCGGCGGCTCGGACGAGGCGTCGGGCGGCTCGGACGGCAGTGGTGGCAGTGGTGGCGCGGCAGCCGCGGGTGGGCCGGACGGCGGCTGGTAGCTCGGGGCCGGGGGCGGAGTGTGGATCTCCGTCTCCTCCCACGGCGAGGGGGCCGCAGGCGCGCCCGGCGCGGACGCGCCGACGTCGGCGCCCGGATCCTCGGCTGGCGCCAGGTCTGAGAGGTCGGGCACGCCCTCCGGCGAGCGGCGGACCGGACCGAGCGCATCGGTCTCCTGGCGCGAGATCTCGGTCGCATCGGCGCCCCGGCGCCGCTTGAGCTCCAGATGCTCGCGGATGGCGTCGTCCAGCAGTCCCATCTCGCCCGACAGCCTACCTCGCGCGCACCGACTTGTTCTTGCCAGTGCGCTTTGCCTCATACAGCGCGGCGTCGGCCGCCGCGAGCAGCGCGCGCTCGTCGGCGGCCGTCGGGGGCACCGCCGCGACACCGCAGCTCGCGGTGATGGAGATCGTGCCCTGGCCGTCGACGCGCGGGATGCGCAGCGCGCCGATGCGCACGCGCACCCGCTCGGCGAGGTTGAAGGTGCCCTCCAGCTCCGTCCCGGGCACGACGACCGCGAGCTCCTCGCCGCCGTAGCGCGCGGGATGGTCGATCTCGCGCGAGGTCTCCCGCAACACGCGCGCGACCTCGCGCAGGACGATGTCGCCCTGCTGGTGGCCGTAGGTGTCGTTGACCGACTTGAATCCGTCGAGGTCCAGCAGGACGAGGCCGACCTCGGTGCCGTAGCGCTTGCCGCGCTCGATCTCACTCGCGAGCGCGTCGTCGAAGGCACGGCGGTTGGAGAGGCCCGTCAGCTCGTCGGTGACCGACTCGCGCGCCACCGTCTCGTGACGCTGGACGTTCTCGATCGAGCGCGCGGCCTGGCCGGCGAGGTAGTTGAAGAGGGTGCGGTCGCCCGGCGTGAAGGGCTTGCCGGAGCGACCGATCGAGACGACGCCGACGATCTCGTTGCCGCTGTTGGCGCCTCGCAGCGGGTGGGCGATGGCGTTGGCCGAGCCGACGGAGGCCTCGCGCGGGCTGCCGTCGCGCAGTGCGTCGGATTCGACGGACTCGACGACGCTCTCGAGCCCGTTCATGTCCCCGACGCGCGAGCGCTCCTGCATGGTCGTCCCATCGGGCGCGCGCACCCACGCACGACCGGCGCCGGCGCCGG
>Ga0136631_10000088_pt1 | contig 24907 bp, 33 predicted proteins | sample AntDrymUQ6012206_2_FD_104655 | JGI IMG/M metagenome (GOLD analysis project Ga0136631, IMG submission 104655) | Polar desert sand microbial communities from Dry Valleys, Antarctica - metaG UQ601 (22.06) | ecosystem: Environmental > Terrestrial > Soil > Desert | place: Antarctica: Dry Valley... | reverse complement strand
GGCCCGATCCGGCGAAATCGCCGAATCTAGTAACACGCCCTGACACGCCAGCCGCAGCGAAACCCCTGGAAATAATCGCTTTCCACAGATCCAGCACGATCCCAACTGTCGAACTCGGGCATAGCGGGCGCGTTGTTTCGGGGCAGATGGCGCAGACTGTCCGGTCGTGTGCCAGCCCTTCAGCCGTCGCTCCCCGATACCTCATGCCTCAAGCCGCTGCTTCTCATATGGTCGCCCGAGCGGCAGGACGGCGCGGAGTCGATGCGACGTGCATGATGGCGGCGGCGACGATCGGGGGTGTGCGGTCGTCGGCCGGCGGCGCGCGAACAGGGCTACTTGAGGGAGTAGGAAACTCTCAATGACTACGCTATGCGGTGCGGCGCTCGTCGAGACTGGCGCGCAAGGCGCTTAGCTTCGCGGGAGCACGATAGAGGTACTCCAGCACGGCTTCGGCGAAGTCCTCGATGACGGGCACGTCCGCTGGGTCGACGTCGATGTCCTTTTCGTGGGCGCCGAGGTTGCCAAGTTTTCGTAGCTCCTGGGCTTGGTCGGCGAGCCGGGCAGGAATGGCCTCGCGTTGGGCAAGGACAGTGAGGCGTGTGTATAGGTTTCCTTGCGGAATCGCGTGTTCGTTGCAGACGACTTCGAGCATCCTGCGGATGCTGACCGCGTAGAAGCCGGGATCGATCATTTTGATCCTGAGCGCCCGGTCATACGAGTCTTTAATGCTTTTGGGAAGCGCGCTGTTGTCTCGCGCCGTCGGGTAGATGCGCCTCGGCTCATCGCAAACGGGGTCGTCGATGCCGTCGCGAAATTCCGACAAGGTTGGCTCGCCGCAAGCTGGGCAACGATCGATGACCCAGAGGATGGTTATGGTGATCTCGCTGTATCCGATGTGATCCCGGATCTCTTCGGCGACGATGTTGCCCTTGTGCGCGAGTGTGCCCGCGAAGCCGCAGTGGCCGCATTTGGTGGTCATGGCGCCGACCGTACTGCGTTCGGTTACAGGCGGGCGAAGGGCCTGGACGAACGGTCGAGCGCTGGTCGGCCGGGTCTACAAGCAGATCGCCGATCTACTGCGGTCGGCGGTCGTGATCGGCGAGCTGGGGCCGGGGTGCCGTCACTGTGTCGGGATCCATCATGCGCCGGGGGGCCTCAGCTCCTACGAAACCATAGCTCCAGGCGCCAACGAAATTAGAGCGTAAGCCTTGCGGGATGGTTGACGGCTTCTATGTTTGTTGTTCGATGTGTTCGAAGATGTCGGCGTCGGTTTCTTGCTGCCATTGGGATAGGTCGTTCCAGTCCGCGATGTAGGCGGGTTTGGGATCAGGGAAGTGTTTGTACATTTGTCCGATCCAGCACAGCGCTACGAAGCGGCCCTTCTGAGCACGGGTTAGCTTTGCGGCGTTCCCTTCGGTGAGGTCGATGAAAGCGTGTACTTGTTCGTAGACGGCTGCTGCGCTGTGGCGTTCCCACTCTGGCATCTCGTCCCACGGCGCGATGTAGCTGGGCTTGGGCTCGCCGGGGTAGTGCATGGTGACGCCAGCGATCCATGCCTCACGAAAGATTCGGCCGTGGTCGAGCGACAACGTGAGTCTCCTTCTGGTTTAGGTGAGCGATGCGCTGACCTGATCCGCGATGTCTGTGTTGAGTTGTCGGATCCGGCGATCGCTCAAGAATGGTATGAGATACGTTTGTAGGTCCTGAAGTTTGCGACTGATGACACCGGAGCCGGTTTGGCGGGCTGCGTCGAGCGCGGTAGAGGCATAGGTAAGGATGCGGTCAGGATCGCGGCATTGCGCACCTGTCATGGCCAGGTCGGTGAGGACGCCGGCCCGGCGACGCGTCGACAGGTCTTGCCGTAGGGCCTCGTTGAGGGCCGCCTCGGCTAGCCGTGGGCGGTGTAGTTCGACGTAGCAGCTTCCGCGTTCCTCCGCCAAGCGAGAGCCGTCGAAACGCAACCACCCGCTAGTGTGCACTTGCCCGGTCAGTTGGTGAACGTGTTCGGCGTAGTCAAGGGCTTTCTCGCAGGCGTCGAGCTCACCCAGGCCGGCGAAGGCATGGGCTTGCACAGTGCTGACCCAGTGCCTGGTCGACAGCGCGCTGTCACCGTTGCGGGCAAGGTCGGCAGCTAACATGAGCATGGGTAGGGCCTTGGCGAAGTCGCGTTCATAGACACCGACGAACGCGTGTCTGGTCATGGCGCATGCCCACAGGTCATACGCGTTGGCTTCTTTGCTGGTGGTGGCTGCCAGCGTGTAGCAGTGGGCCGCGTCGGTGTAGCGGTTGGCGTCGAAGAAGATCTCGCCGGCCAGTTGGAGAAGATCAGCGATGAGACCGCAGAGTCGCTGCCGCATCGCGGAGTCGTTCGCCTGTGCCAACGCGTTGATGAGCACACCAAGCTGGCTATTGACCACTGGGAAGGCGACGCTTTTAGTCTGAGAAGCGGCAAAGATGTGCCACAACTGGGCGTTGAGCGCCGCGTAGTCGTCCGCTGTGGCCGCGTCAAGGCAAGCCGTACGGGCGGCATGGTCCAGTCGGTCCCAATCCACGCCAGCTCCGAGTGCCGCTAACGAAGCCCCGGCGATGGCCAGCAGGCGCAGGAGCTCACGACGGTCCATGTCGTCAATCTCCGGATATCTTTGCTCGCCCGTCACCACCCCGGAGGCAGCCGTCATCGTCGTCGCGCGCTCCTGGATCGCGGGGCCGTCGCCCGGTCCTCGATCACTCTGGCTGGCGATCGTCTCGGGCACTGGCATCGCCCGCGTGACCAGCGCCGACAGCTCCACGTCCAGCGCACCCGCCAGGCTGACCAGCGAGCCGATGCGTGCCGACTGGCGCCGGCCCTGCTCGAGCTTGGCCACGAGATCCCGCGACACGTTCGCGCGGTCGGCCAGATCCTCCTGCGTCAGCCCCCGAAGGCGCCGCAGGCGCCGAAGCTGATAGCCGATCGTCTCCCCGATCTCGCGTGATCCGGTCACCGTCCCGAAGGCTACAGCCGCTCGTTACGGCGGTCCGCACCGTAGATCGAGCAGCGCTTCGCGAGCGACGCGGAGGGAGGCCTCGACGCCGGCCGCCAGGAGCACGTCGCCGGGGTTGAGGTAGCCGGAGCCGATGTACTGCCAGAACGCCAGTACCGCCGTCGTGTCGTCGTCGGTGTCGTCGGACGGTTCGTCGTCTTGGTGGGCGCGGTAGGCGGCGCGGGCGGCGCGCAGCTCGCCGAGGTTGGTGGAGTAGCCGGGATTTGGTGACGAAGTGGCCGCGGAAGCCGAGCATGTGCACCCACCGCTCAAGCTCTCGTAGCCCGGACCGTTCGCGGAGCCGAAGTGCGGCGGCGGCCATCTGCACGAGCTGCTCGGGGACGCCGCGCTCACGCCAGCGATCGGGGTCGGTGTCGCGGGTGGTGATCTGCTCGTGGCTTGCCTTGCAGGAGTACTTGGCCACGTACCCGGCGACCTGGCCGGGGCTCAGCTCGCGGCCGTCTTCGGCGCCGGCCAGGACGCGGGTGCGCAGCTGCTCGCCGAAGCGGATGTCGACGGTCTCGCCGTTGCCAGCATCGCCATCCAGGCGGGCGCGGCCGGCGGCCTGGCGGATCGCGTCGCACAGCTCCTCGGGAGATACACGGACGCCGGGGGCGGAGGCGCGGTCCTCGGCGCCGTCGAGGCGGATGATGGCGTGGAAGTGCACCAGGCCGCGCGCCTGGAACTCGGCGACCTTCGCGAATGCGACCCGGACCCGCTGGCGCCAGGCGCGCTCACTGAGCCCGGCCCGTGCGGCGAGCACTCTGACCAGCTCGACGGTGAAGCGGTTCCACAGCGCCGGGGCGTGCCAGTTCCACAGCACCGCGCCCTCGTAGTCGTAGGTCGTCGGGTCGATCGCGGCGCCCAGCTCGGGATCGTCGGCGTCGTGATGCTGACCGCACCGGCACGGGCGCCCGTCGTCAGGTCGGCCGTGGACCGGCCCGAACGATGGCGCCGTCAGGCTGGCGAAGACCTGCGGATGCTCGGCGACCTCTTCGGGGACGCCTTTGCGACCACCGGCCATGCCGGCGTAGACGAGCTGCCACATGTCGCCGCGGTACTCGTACGCACACGACGGACAGCACGCCTCCCGCCGGTTGCCACACCGCACCATCAACGCGCCATCGGGCTCGCTGGCGGTCGAGTACACGGGCTCGTCGCCGCGCACGACGACGCCACGCAGCCGGACCGGATGGCGGCACGCGCCCGTCCGGCGAACCTGCTGCAGCCAGCGCTCGCGCTTGGGATCACCCGCCCTGGCGACCAGGCCTTGCACGGTCGCGGGGTCCAGCTCGTCGGCGGCCGGCGCGCTCATCGGCGAGCCATCCGGCGCGGACACAAAACGGACACATCAGTCCGCGCACGAGCCTCATCGCGCGACCACCGCGAAACACACAGAAACGCCCACGCTGCGGGCGAAACCGTGACCCTCATGGACTCTCATCGTCAGGCGTTCCAGGCCCCGACGTCCATGGTAAGGAAGGGGTCTCCGGTTCGAGTCCGGAAGAGGGCTCTACAAGTCTGCCTGCTAATCCGCGTCATTCGGCTCCTCCTGTCGGGTCGCAGAGGTCGTTCTGTCGAGTGCTTTCAAGCCCGAGTGACCAATCGGTGACCAATCGGCCTCGAGCTGACGGCCGCAGAGGACCTGCCCGGCCTCGTCAAGGCGCGCGCCGAGGAGGCGCTCGAGCGTCTTGATTCCGGCTCCGCCAAGGTCCAGGACCTGCTGGTAGACGGCCATCGTCAGCGTGGGGTCCGTGTGCCCGAGCAGGTACATCGCGCGCCGCGGCGGCACGTTGCATTCCGCGAGGATTGACGCGAAGGTGCGCCTGAGCGTGTGCGGCGTGAGCCGTCGGATCTCCGGCCGGCCCTTCTCCACGAGCAGCTCGTTGGCACGCGCCCGGACCGGGTCGATCACGTGGCGGCGAATGTTGTGGGTTGTGTTTCGGGTGCCGTTGCTCGTCGGAAAGACGGGATTGCTGAGCGCGTAGGGGTGCGCGGCGCGATGCTCGAGCAGGATCTCCCGCAGCCCCGGAACCATCGGCACCACGCGCTCGGAGGCGTCGCTCTTGACCCTCGGGACGCGGATGCGACCGGCGGCGAAGTCCATGTGCTCGCCGTCGAGCAAGCACAGCTCGAGGTTCCGCAGCCCAGCGAGGGCGAGCGTCGCGCAAATGGCGAGGCGTGGAATCTCGTTGCGGCTCCGCGCATCGGGCTCGACGTCCCAGAGGATCCTCCGCCGAACCTTGCTGACGAGGACGTCGGAGACGCCGAGCTCGCGAGCGAGCACTCGGTTCGACGCTGCGCTCGACCGGATGTAGCGCACCTTGTCCCAGTCCAGGCCCCGGTTCTCAGCCTCGACGCGATGGGCGCCGTCGAGGAACGCCTCCAGCTCCTGGGCCTCCAGGAAAGACCGCGACGGCCGGCGTGTGGGGACACGGAGCTCTGGGTCGTCGGCGGGATCGCGGTCGATCACGCCTCGGCGGCGGGCGTGCTCAAGCACGCGGCGGACCACGCCAAGCACTTCGTTGACGGACGAGTTCGACAGCCCGCGCCTTCGACGCTCGTACGTGCGGCCGCGCCTGTCGGTCACCTCCTCCATGAGCGGATGGCCTTCAGCGATCGCCTGCTCGATCGCCTCACGTTCAACCAGTAACGCCTGAACCATGCCCTCAAGCGCCTGCTCATCGACATCGACCACGGGCAGCTGGCCGATATGCGCGATGGCGACGCTGAGGCGCCACTCGAGCCCCTCGCGGGTGCTGTCAGCAATCTTGCGACTCCAGCGCGCCAGGCAGGTCGACGCGTACACCTGAAACGTCACGTTGCCAGACGGTTCCGTCGGCGCGCTTCGCCGGCGGGACGCCTGCTGGCTGGGAGGGATCCACTCGCCGCGTAGGACCTGCTGGGTGATGTACCTGCGCTCGTCCTCGACGCGCTCCTCGGTCCAGCCTTCCCACGAGCCGCCGAGATAGACGTACTCCCGCCTGCCCTTGTAGCGCACCCTGAGCGCGTAGCTGATCCCCAGCTCCGTCGGCTTGCGGATGACCGTCCCTGTCGCTGGACGCACCATGGTGCCGATCCTATGCCCGCCAGCGCTCACGTCGCCGACCCCCGCGGCTGGATCAGCTTCACCCCGGGAGGCGCGTCAGCCTTCCGCGGCGTCCCACGTCCGTGTCTCGGTTCGGCGGCATCATGCTCCCCGCTCATCTGCTCGATCGCCCGCGTCGCTCGTTCGAGGTCGAACCTGAGGCGCGGCCGGCGCCCGCCACCCGTCTGACCAAGCGGAATCGCGCCCAGCTCGCGCGCGTGCTCGTAGACCCACGTGCGGCTGACGCGAAAACGACGGCAGATCTCGTCGACGTCGACAAGGCCGATACGAGCTCGAGACCCGATCAGCTCGGCGACGCGCTGGGCGATCGCCTCGACATCCTCAGGCGCCAGCCGAAGCGCGGCACGAGGGGCTGGTGGATCGACGGACGGCTTGCTCATTGGTCATCCTTGTGGTGCCTGGACCGCGTCCTCCGCCGAGCAGCTGCTGCACAGGTCAGCCTCCACCCACCAGCAGCCCTCCTCGCATGCCAGCGACTCGCTGCAGCCACAGCCACGGCACCGCTGCTCAGCGGCGATCGCCGCCGCCGCGTCGGGCGCGAACCGCGCGATCAGCTCGCGCTCGCGCTGCTGGTAGGCGCGGCGATGCCCGAGCGTGTTCATCGGATCTCCACGCCGGCGGCCGCGGCGGCACAGTCCCATCCTGTGGTCTCACCGTGCTGTACGCGGTAGGCCTCGCGCACGACGACGTTCGTCGCGTACACGAGGTCGTCGACGGGCCGCCCGCGGAAGAAGGCCTCGACGCGTCGCATGACGGCTTGCCGCTCGTCGGGCGCGAGGGCCTGACCGAGCAGCTCGAGCTTCTCGCGCCTGGAGAGATCGCACCAGCGCTTCCCGCGGCTCATGCTGCCGCACCCCCTTCAGAGTCCGCGACGCCGATCGGATCGGCGAGCTCGTCGAGCTCGGCCGCGCAGACGCTGCACAGGTCAGGCTGCGCCCATCCACACCCTTGCGGGCACGCGAGCGACTCGGTGCAGCCGCACGCGCGGCATGGCGTCTCGTCGCCGAGATCGAGCCCGCGTTCGGCGAGCAGCGCGCGCTCGATCGACTGGTAGCGGGCGCGCTCGGCGATCGTGTTCACGACGCAGGTCATCGCGACCGCCGGTCCTCAGGGTCCGTGCGCACGGCACGCGACGTGCGATCGCGTTCGGCGCGAGCCAGCAGCGCGCGCTGCGTCGCTTCGTTGTCGTGCTGGAACTTAGGCCAGCCACCGTCGTAGTGGCGGGCGAGCGCGCGGTAGACGGCGCTTGGAGGAAGCTCGGCGATGATCTCCACGTCGACGTCGCGCGATTTCGATGTGGACAGCCATCGACGCGCTGCGAGGAGCTCGGCTTTGCTCACCGCGGTGACCACTTGTGGCGTGACCATGGCGATCACGACCGGCCGCGCTCGCCGGTGGACTCGAAGCCCCTCACCGTGCAACCCCTCGTGGCCGACCCAGGCCGGTAGACGCCTTCGCGCAGTGCCCATACGTCCGCCTGCCGGGCCTGCTCCTCGCTGAACCCGGCCTCCTGCATCGCGTCGACGAGGCGCACCACGGCCTCGCCGACGTCGGCTCCCAGTTGACGACGCCGTTCAGCCACCGACTGGTACTCCGCGAATGCGCGGTGGATCGCGTCGGCGAGCTCGCCCGTGACGCGCGCATTGGCGTCCCGCAGGCGCCGCTGCGCCGCGTTGAGCTGGCCCACCAGCTCGCGGTCGTGCTCAAACAGCGCAGCGAGCACATCGGCCAGGACACGCTCCCGGGCGCCCAGCGACGGGGTAGTCATGGCCGACCTTTCGTGCGCGCGGTCATCGCGTCTGCTCCTTGGGGTTTCGCGGCGGCCACCATTGGCCGGCCCAGTCGACGCGCCTCCGCGAGGTAGCCGCCCGCGACGGCAGCGACTTCGAGCAGCCCTGCCGTCGCGCGGAACCGCTCGACGACGCGCTCGTCATCGAGACCGCGATCGAGAAGCACCGGCCTGTCGTCGTCGGCCGTGTCAAGCACGAGCCGGCGCCGCTGGCCGCCCAATGCGCGATAGGAACCAACGACCCCCTGCAGCGGCCGGCGAGCAGCACCCTGAGCCGACGGGGCTTGGTCGGCGATACGCGCCGCGGCAGAGGACCCGCGGGCCGGGCCGTTATCGTCGATCTGTCCGTCAACGGCTCGCACGAGCCAGTCGAGGGTGGACGCCGAGGCGTCGCCGAGCGTGCGGGCGAGGTTGATGCCGTCCACAATCGCGCGCCGGTTGAGCCGGTCGAGCCGGCGGTGTCCGAAACCGGGCAGTTCGAGCAGCACCACGAACAGCGGCGCGGGCCGCAGCGGCGCGGGCCGCTCGGCGGCGATCTCGGCGAAGGTGAGCGTGCCCTCGCGGAACTTGCGTTTGATGTTGGCCTTCTCCATGCGCGTGCGGTTGGCGTCCAGCAGGGCGTGCATCGCCTGAGCCGTGCGGTCGCAATCGTCGACGTCGACCGCCGGCGGGGCGGTGGTGGGGGTGGCGATGCTCACGACGAGCTCCCTGTCAGCGCTTGGCTCATGAGCCGTGCGCGTCCTTGGTGCAGGTGCTCGTCGGCGAGCGCCCACCGGTCGACGGGTAGCGACTCGTCGCGGACCGAGCGCTCGTGGTCGAGCACGAGTTCGTCGAGCGCGAGCGCGAGCGCGCGCCAGTTGCCTTCCTCAGGCACGGGGGCGACGGTGACCTCGTCTAGTCCGGCGATCTCCCGCACGAGCCATTCGAGCGTGCGCTCCGAGGCGTCGCCGAGCGTGACAGCGAGGTTGATGTCGTCCGCGATCGCGCGCTGGTTGAGCCGGCCGAGCCGGCGACATCCGAAGCCGGGCACTTCGAGCACGAGCGCAAAGAGCGCCAGCGGCCGCAGCGGCCCCGGGCGCTCACGAACGACCTGGGGCAGCGTCAAGGCGCCGCTGCGCAGCTCCCGCCTGACGTGCGTCTTCTCAAGTCGCCCCCGAGCGGCGGGGCGCTCTGTGTCCGGCGCGATCGTCGCGGTGGTCATGGCCGCGTCCCCTCAGGGTGTGGATCGGCGGTTGCGGCCGAGGCGCAGTGGGCGGGCGTCGCCGCCCTACGCGCTCGCGGCCGCGCATGGTGGTCGTGCGGTGTCACAGCGTGCATCTCCTTTGGGGGTCGGTCGGGATCTCAGGCGCTGGCGCGGCGTCGAGCGCGGACGGAAACTGCGCCCATTCGCGACCGTCCAGCAGCCGGCCAGCGGCCGCGGGCGTTCGGCCGCCCCATTGCTTGAAGAAGAACGCGACACTGGCGCCAAGCGCCATGTCGCGCAACTCGCGCACCCACTCGGGTCGCACGGGTCGATGCCCGGACCCGCTCTCGCCGCCAGCGATCAGCCAGTCGACGGCGGTCAGGTCCAGATCGGTGAGCGAGCCCAGTAGCGGCTCGGCGCTGATGAAGCGCACCGCGGCCGGTACGTCGCGCAGCACATCCGCGCGCCACGCCCAACGGCGGCTCTCCACCGACACCCCAAGCCAGACGTTGGGCCACGGCACGGGCGCCACGGCGCCCAGCGCGTCGGGCTCTCCCGCGAGTTCCTCGTAGCGCTGCTCGCAGTAGGCCAGCATCCGCTCCGGGCGCTTGGTCAACACCTGGAAGGTGTGCCATGGGCACGCAGCCATCGTCGCGAACACCAGGTCGACGAACTCGAACGGGATCTCCGCGTGGAAGAGGTCGCTCATCGAGTTGACGAAGATCCGCCGCGGCCGCCGCCACCGCCGCGGCCGGTCCAGCTCACCGGGATGAAGCGTCACCCCGAACGCCGGCCCGGACGCGCGCCCGCCGTCGCGCGTGCCGGCGTACTTCGCCACGCCCATCGCGCGTAGCCGCGGTGCCAGCTCCAGCGCGTAGCAATGCGCGCAGCCCGGGCTCACACGATCACAGCCCGTGACGGGATTCCACGACGCGTCGCACCACTCGATCACCGATCGGTCGCTCATCACACGGTCCCCAGCGCGAACTCGACTCGCGGCGCCGCGGTGGAAGGAACAGACGCGCTACGTCGAGGCAAGTAGTTCGCGGGTGAGAGAGCGTGCCGCTCCGCGCGGGTGACCGTCTCAGGTCGCGTCTGCTGCAACGCGAGGGCTCCCGCGCCCGCCAAGATCGCGAGAACCTCCGGTTCGCCGATCGCGCCCTGCGTTGCGCGTCGCGGGTTCCGCAGTGAGCCCGGCGCCCTCATGCCGCGAGGACCTCACGAATCCAGCCTCGCGCATGACGCTCCGGATCAGGGACCGCGGGAGCGCCCCGCCGCTGGGACGCGCGCCCCGCGAAATACCCACGTCGATACGCGGCGCGGACCGCCTCGCCCTCGTGCGACTGGTCCGTGACCTCGATGAGCTTGGCATCAAGGATGGCAATGCGCCGCGCAAGCTCGTCGCGCTCACGAACAAGCTGCACCACCTGCGCGACAACCATGGCACCTCCTCCCACGGCCGTGCCAGCGGGAGACGGCTGTTCGCTTCGGCGCTGAGATGTCGTATTAAGAGCCATCCGATATCGGGCGTCTAGGCCGATATCGCGCAGACGAGCCGATATCGGCGCGAAGTCAACCCGAAATCGGACACCCGTCGCCGAAGTCGGCGGATAACCTCGGTCGATAGTTCTTGAGGACTACAATCGGCGCGCGATCGCGGCGCTTCGGCATGCACAGGCATTGAGCGGTGTGCGCAGCGCTACGTCTTTCTCACGCACGCTCGCCGAACGTGCCAGCGGTTCGCCGAGCCCGTCTGCCTACCGCAGGTGGATTACCGGGGAGGCAGTCGTCCCGGCGTGGGCGCTTGACGTCGCTGCCGAGGTCGTCGGCGCCACGGTCCAGGATCTCCTCGATAGCGCCGAGGGGTCCGGGACCGCCGCTGACACCTGGCGCGCTGAGATGACTGAGGCCATCGGGCGTCTCGAGGCCGAGATGATTGAAGTGCGCCAGCACGTGGGGCTCCCGTGGCGCAGTGACGATCACGCGGCGACCGATCAGGGGACGCCTCCCGGCCTCGCGCGATCCTCATCCTGAGTCGCATGGGTCGCGTCATTATTTTCAGACCGCGGACGGGTGATCCGAGCGGCCTCCTTCGCGTCGCTCGCGCGCGATGCGGCATGCAGCTCGTTGAGTTTGCGAGGGCGCTCGGGCGCACCGTGGGCCGGCCACAGCTCACCGCGGGGACCGTTCAGACATGGGAACGCGGCGAGATCCATCCTCCGGCGGAGATCGTCGCGGCAGCCTTCGAGCTCGCTGCCCGAACCGCCGCGGCCACATTGCACCCGGCCCCGAAACCGCCACGAGCTGGCGAGTTGGCTGCCATCTCGCGCGCAGCGGCGCAGGAGCTCACCGAGCGCGCCGCTGCTGCCAGACGCATCGATCCGGGCATCGTCGAACTCCTGCGCGCGCATACGAACAGCTTCCGGCTCATCGACCGACAGCTCGGTGCGTCCGTCGTCTTCGAACAGCTCACGCGTCACATCGTGCAAATCGAAGGGCTATGCAAGGACGTCCCGCGAAGGAACGAGGTTCTCGCTGTAGCCCTCGCGGAGGCATCGACGCTCGCTGGATGGCAGGCCCTGGACCTGGGGAAGCTGAGCGCTGCTTGGTCGTATTACGAGCTGGCGAAATGCGCCGCGCGCGAGGCCGGGGACCCGAGCGTGCTGGCCCACGCCACGGCTGAGCAGGCGTACGTCCTCATCGACTTCGGGCAGCACGAGGAGGCCATTGAACTCGTGGTCGCGGCGAGACGCCAGATACGGCGACTCCCGCCGAGGCTCGCGGCCTGGTTGTACAGCGCTGAGGCCGAGGTCCGTGCGATCAGCGCCGATGCAACGCTCGCCCAACGGTCACTCGAGCTCGCCGCTGCGCGCTGCCCGCTCACGCCGGCCGACCCAGAGCTTCCATACCTCGCTCTCGACGAGGTGCATCTCGAGCGTTGGCGTGGGAGCACGCTCGCGTATCTCGGACACTCGGCGGCAGTCGGACAGCTATCCGAGGTGCTGGTGCGCATGGACGGCACGTTCACTCGAGCCGCAGCAGGGCTGCACTCGGACCTCGCGCTTGCGCTCGCGCGGGCCGGCGAGCACGGCGAGGCTCGCCACCACATGCATCGGGCTCAGCGCCTCGCTGACATGGTTGGCTCAGCACGCCAGCGACGGCGTACGGACGAGCGCGCCGCCGCGTTATTCGGCCCGACCGTTCCTGCTTGCTAGCACGTACAGCAGGCCGATGATCGTGCCCGCCGTCCAGATCTCACCGCGCGCGATCAACGACAGCGCCGAGTCGAGCTCGAGCCACTCGATCCGCGCCGCCTCGTTCGGATCGATCGGGCCGCCGACGTAGTCGGCGCCGTCGGAGATGAAGATCTCGTGCTCGGTGTCGAGCGTGCCAACCATGGGCTGATAGCCGACGATCCGCACCATCTCGCGCGGCCTCCAACCGGTTTCCTCCTCGACCTCACGGGCTGCCGTCTGGGCAGCGTCCTCGCCGTCATCGATAAGACCGCCGGGTAGCTCCCATCCCCAGCGATCTGCCACGAACCGGTGACGCCAGAGCATGAGCACGCGCTCGTCATCGTCGAGCACGACGGCGATGGCCGCTCGTGGCATGCGAACCACGTGGTGCTCGAAGCGTTCCCCATCAGGGAGCTCTACATCGGCGAGAGCAAGCTCGACCCATCGACTCTTGTAGAGGGGGCGCTCTCCATGTATCCGCCAGCGCACGCCTTCGTCGTCGACCACGATCCGATTATCACGGACGATCTACGACGTGCAGCAGTAGCGCCTGCGATAGGTGGTGCGGCTACCGACGACGGCGAAGAAGACGGGCGCGACCGTCCGTGAACAAGTTCGCCGATGACGATCCGGGCCGGGCGATGTCCGGCATCGGCGGGGGCAGCACTGGGACGGCAGTCGCGGGAGCAGGCTTACAAGTTGGCCCGGAAACGACCCTCGGCAAGATCCTGCTGCTGGCGTCTCCGGCCACGTCGGTCGTGGCGGGACAGCTCTTCTTCTACCTCCATGTGAACGTCAACCGGTGGCTTGAGGACCGGCAGGCACGACGCGCTCGTAGCCTGCTGAAGCAAGCGCTCGATGACCCGGACGTGCCTGACGAGGTCAAACGGGAATACCGGGAACTACTCGGCGGCCACTACCGGGACCGCATCACGCGAGAGATGGCACGCGTCACTGCTATTGGGCACATCCCGGACCGATCGAAGACACCCGACGGCGGACACGACTGAGCCGAAGGCATCCATACTGCCGGTGGTTCTTGGCCACGGCTGCTGCTTCGATGCACGGGCGCCGTGGCGATGCGCGAGCGGGACTTCCGCTATGGACAAGAGGAGCGGTCCGCAACGTGCCGACGAGAGCGTTGGACCTTGCGTAAGGAAGCGCTCCCCGAGGAGCGCCGGCGCTCATGCGGTCTGATTCGGGGTGTCGGCGGGCGCGTCGCGCGCCTCGGCTTGGCGCAGCCATGTGATCGCGTTGCGCGCTTCGCCGACGTCGCGTGGCGCGTGCTGGGCGAGTACGGCGTTGACCAGCGCCGTCAGCGCTCCGCGGCGGCGCTCGCGTGGCAGTTCGTCGACGAGCTGCTCGTAGTGACGCCAGATTCCTCGATAGATGCGTGGGTTGACCTGGATTTTCATATCGCCTGCGTGCGGGACATACGCGGGGGCCGTCGACGTGGTGTGGTCCTGTCTCTCATCGCGGTCGGCGATGCGCGCACGACGTGCGCCGCTGCGGTCCGGGGCACGGCCGCCGCGGCGCTCCGTCGGCGCGGGCGCCGGGGTGACCTGAGCCGGCGAGCGCTTGTCCTGCGGCGTCGCGCGCGCACGAACGGGCGTTTCGTCGGTTTTGGGCGCGGCGGGCGGCGATGCTGGAGCGGCGGGCGCGCCCATTCCGGGCAGTCGCGCGCCGCGGCCGGAGCGCATGCCGGGGTTGCTCATGCCGGCGGCGTGGCGGTGGCGCGCTCGATCGCTCGCGCGACGTCGCGGTAAGCCTGCGCGACGGTGCCGTCGGGCTCCAGCCAGAGGGTCGGGCGGCCGAGGCGAAGCGCGCGGGCGACCCGTTCCTGCTTGGGGATGCGGCCGAGCTCGTGCAGCCCGTCGGCCTTGAACTGCGCCGTGGTGTCTTGCATGAGGCGCCAGCGCGTGGGCTTGGCCTGGGTCAGGACGACGCCGAGCAGTCGCAGCTGCGGGTTGGCGTCGGCGACGACGCGCTCGATGAAGTCGGCGATCTTGCCCGAGCTCAGCATGGCGAGGTCCTCGGCGAGGGTCGGGACGACCGCCCATTGCGCGGTGACGAGCGCCATGCCGCTCCAGAAGCCGATCCCCGGAGGGCTGTCGAGCACGATGTAGTCGTAAGCGGACTGGAGGGGTGCGAGGATCTCGTGCAGCCGGCGGTGGCCGTCCTGGTCGGCGGCGACGTCGAACTGTGCTTCGGCGAGTTCCTCGGAGCACGGCAGCACGTCGAGGTGGTCGCTGACGGCGACGATCGCGTCGCGGGCGGCGGCCTGGCGGCGCATGACGTGCTCCAGACGCGGGCGCTCGGGATGCTGGTCGACGGCGAAGAGCTCGCCGAGATGCCCTTGCGGGTCAAGGTCGACCGCGAGCACCCGCGCCCCGGCCTCGGCGTGCGCGGCGCTGGTGTTCGCCGCGCCAGTCGTCTTGCCAACGCCGCCCTTGTGATTTGCCCACACGATCGTCTTTGTCATCTCTGTTCCTTTCTGAGTGTGACACCGATTGCTGTCACCGGCAGGCTGCTGGTAACAGCAAGTGTGCGTTGGTACTAACGTGCGATGCAGCGGTGGTATCAACGGGCGGTGCAGCGTTGTTACCAACGTAGGTACCAGACTCCGGGCGATCTGGTGACGCCACGCGTGTGAACAAGAGCGCTTGCGGCTACTGACAGGCCGCTTCATGGCCGGCTGCCTGTGAACAAGGCGGCCGAGGCGCGCTTGAGGCCCCTACGGTCAGGGTCTGTGACCAGGGAGTTGAGTGACACGAGCACGGCAGTGCGGCTACGGCCGCGCCTGAGCGTGAGCATGGGAGGGAGGGAGAGCACCATGACGTACCGACGCGAGTCGTCCCGATCCCGGCGTGAGGTGGCGCACGCAGACGCGGTCCCCGGCGAGCTCAATGGCGGGTACGCCGGGGCGCGGCCCCGCGGCGCACATCTGATCAACCTGGCCAAGGCCAGCGTCCTGGCCCTGATCGTGGCGGCGTCGAACGCGTCGCTGAGCGCGCTGAGGACCGCCGCCGGCGGCACCAGCGGCACCAGCGGCCTGCACGACGTCGCGAACTTCCTCGACAACCTCGCGACGTACCTGATCTATCTGGCGATTCCCGGCGGGGCCCTCGGTCTGATCGCTAGCGGCGGCATGCTGATCGCTGGCAACCCCGAGGCGCCCAAATGGCTGGCGCGCTCGGCCGTCGGCGTCGGCGTCGTGCTGCTGGCCAAGGGCATCATGGCGTGAGCGCCCGGGCCGCCAGGCTGCGCCGCCTGCTCCCCAGCGCCAACCGCGTGCTGGGGCAGCCCGGCCGCGTCGCGGTGATGGTCGCGCTCGTGCTCCTCATCGCCGGCTCGCTCTGCGCGCCGACCGCCGCACAAGCGCAGAACCCACTGGACCTGCTCCCCAGCCTGCCCAACCTCAACCCCGCCAGCTGGGCGGTCGATGGCTTCAAAGCGATCCTCAAGTTCATCTTCGGCGACGACCTCAAGCAGCTCGCCGAGCATCTCGTCAACCTGCTGCTCGCGGTCCCGCTGCTCAGCGACACCGCGAAGTTCCCGCAGCTCAACGAGTACCGCAGCTACATCGGTTCCGCCGCATGGGGGATTCTCGGCCTGAGCTTGGTGGTCGCCTCACTGCGCTACTGGCTGAGCAGCTACAGCGGCAGTGGCGCGTACCAAGCCCTCACCGGTTTCGCACGTGTCGTAGGGGCGATCGTCGTGCTGCTGCTCTTCCCGATCGTCTTCGACCAGCTCTCACGTTTCGTCAACGCGTTCACCGCCGCGTTGGTCATCAACCCGATCGTCGGCGAGAACCTCGGCAAGGGGCTGGTGAGCACGATCACCATTCCCTCCAGCGGAGGGATCGCCATGCTGATCGGGATCGCGGCGATCGGCCTGGCCCTCGTCCTGCTCGTCGTCAAGGTGATCGTCACCGCTCTGCTGGCGGTGCTGTTCGTCCTGTCCCCGCTGGCGATCGCGCTGTGGCCGATCGAGGAGCTCAGCTGGGCGATGCGCAACCTCATCCAGGCCATGTTCGGCCTGCTCATCTTCCCGATCCTGTGGGCCGTCTGCTTCGGGACGTTCGCGGTGCTCAGCGTGGACGCGCTCTTTGGCGGCCATGGTGACCTGATCAACTCGGTGCTGGGCCCGCTCTTCTCGCTCGCGTCGCTCATCGTCGCCTTCCGCTTGCCGTTCGCGGTGCTGCGCCAGGCCCTGAACGCCGGGATCGCGCCGGGTATCAACCGGGCGATACAGACGACGTACTACGCGCGCTCGTTCGCCCGCGTGGGGGCGGCTCGCTGATGTCGACCAACGAGCGACACGAGGCCTTACGAGCGGGCGTCGGCGAGCGCGGCCTCGGGGCGCCGCGCAACGAGACCTACAAGCATCTCGAGGACCCCATGCGGCTGAGCGGGCTGACGCTCGGCCAGTGGGGGGGGGACTGGCCGCCTCGGCGCTGGTGGCGATCGTCTTCGGCCTCTACGTCTCGCCGCTGCCGTCCGGCATCACGATCACCTTGTCGCTGTTCGTGGCCGGCCTGCCGCTCGCGCTCCCGTACGCGGTCAGCGGCTTGGACATGGCGATGAGGGAGACGCTCGCCGCCGTCTATCGCTGGGCGCGCGGCGCCAAGCACTACCTGCCCGCCGCGATCGAGGCACCCACCGGCTACGTGGTCGTGCGGGCACCCGACGACGAGCGCCACGGCGCCGGACCGTCCCAGGACATCGCCGCCGCGCGCCGCCAACTGGAGGGGGTGTGGGATCTGTGATCGCCACCAAGAACAAGGCCACGAGCGCGCCGCCCGCCGGAGCGTTGCTCGACGTCGCCGCGCTGGACCGCAACGGCGTGCTCGTGACCAGCGAGGGCGCGCTGGTGCGCTACGTCGAGGTCACGCCGCGCAACCCCAAGGTGATGGGTAGCGACGAGCAGGAGCGCGTGGGGGAGAGCTTCGCGGCGATGGCCGGCCGGCTGCGGCCGGGGCAGAGCCTGCAGTTCTACGTCGAGGCCGCGCCCGTCCGCCTGCGCGACGTGCTCGACGCTGCCCACCAGGAGGTCGACCGTGCCCTGGTCGCCCAGCCGGCCGACCGCGCGGGGGCGCTGCGCGGCCTGGCCCAGGCGCACGAGCAGTCGCTCGTCGCGCATGCCTCGGAGCAGGCGGCCGTGCGCTTCCGTGCCTACGTGGTCGTGCCGTACGTGCCGGTCACCGTTGCCAAGAAGGTGGACTGGGATGCGCTGCGGCCGCGCAGCCGGCGCAGCCTGCCGCGCGCGCCGCTGACCCGCGGCCTGGAGGATCACCAGCGCGTGGTGCGCGAGTCGCTCGTGCACACCGACAACATCATCAGCGACCTGGAGGCGGTCGAGCTGTCCGCGCGGCTGCTGAACGGACCCGAGGTCGCCGAGCTGCTGTTCCGTCGCTTCAACCCGTGGTCGACGAGCACCGGCTACCTGCCGTCGCTGGAGGTCCTCGGCGAGCTCGACGAGCTCGGCGACGCCCGCTCGGCCGCCGCCGCCGCGAGGCGGCTGCGCGAGCAGATCGCCGCGTCCCCGGTCGACCTCGACGACAGCCGCTTCATCCGCGTCGAGCAGGACCTCGAGCGCGTGCTGTACGTCTCCTCGGTCCCGGACTTCACCGAGTTCGGGTGGCTGCTGCAGGCGATGGAGATCGACCGGCCGTTCGCGTTGACCGTGTACGTGCACGCCCTCGATCGGCGCCTGGAGCGCCGCAAGGCGCGCAACCGCCGTCGGCGGCTGCACGGCGTCAACCGGGGCGCCGAGATCCGCGGCAAGGTGCCCGACGAGGACATGCTCGCCCAGGCGGATGAGACCGCGGAGCTGCTCGAGGAGCTGCGCGGGCGCCAGCGCTCCGCCGTCTTCGAGGTTGCGATCTACCAGTCCGTGCGCGAGCCCGGGCCGCTGCCCGAGCCCACGCGCCTGGTCGAGGCCTCCGAGCGCGCCGTCGCGGCGATCCGCGACGCCACCGACGCCGACGCCAAGTTCGGCGGCTTCATGCAGCGTGACCTGTGGCTCTCCACGCTGCCGCTGGGACGCGACGTGGCACGCCGCACGCGCAAGTACGTCAGCCGCCACGTCGGCGACACGACGCCCCTGGTCGGGCCCAGCTGCGGCAGTCCCACCGGCCTGCCGTTCTTCCTGGCCGAGGGCGTGTGCACGCTGGAGAACCTCAACCCCTGGGATCGCACGTTCATCAACGGCCTGATGGTCGCCAACGGCTTGCAGGGGTCGGGCAAGACGATGTTCGGCATCGTCGCCGCCGCGCGGCTGCTGCCCTACGGCGTCAACGTGACGGTGCTGGACCGCAGCGGCCACTGGGAGCTGCTGACCCAGCTCGTGCCCGGTGCCGCGCACCTGTCGATCGGCGCCGGCCACAGCCACGCCACGATCAACCCCTGGGACGTGCCGGACCTGCGGCGCGTCAGTCCCGAGAAGATCGCCTTCCTGCGCGACCTGCACGAGCTGCTGGTGGGCGACCACCACGCCGGCACGGATCGCTACGAGATCTCCGAGCGCGAGCGCAGCCTGCTCAGCGAGGCGATCCGCGCGCTCTACAGCCGCTGCGCGAACGAGCAGCGCACGCCCCTGGAGCGCGACCTGCGCGACGAGCTCCAGCGCGCGCACACGGCCGAGCGCATCGCCGCCGGCGGCACCGAGACCGATCGCTCCGCGACGCTTGCGAGCCTCGCCGACCGGCTCAGCCGCTACGTCGGCGACGGCGAGGACGCCTACCTCGTCGACCGTCCAACCACGGTGCCCGACGACGCCCCGCTGGTCGTGTTCGACACGCGCCCGGCGCGCAACCAGATCGTGCCCGCGATGTTCATCGCGCTTGAGCACACCATCGCCAAGGTCGAACGCCGCCGCGCGGCGCGACTGACCGACGACGGAGGATCGCCGCCGCTGTTCCCCGGCGACACGCTGATCAGCGACGAGACGTGGAAGCTCGTCCAGCGGCGCGCCACCGGCGAGTTCTTCAACGACCTCGCGCGTCGCAGCCGCCACCTCGGCCTGTTCATGCTGGCGATCACCCAGCACCTGGGCGACTTCGACAACGAGTACGGCCGACCGCTGCTGCGCTCGGCCAACATGAAGCTCTTCTTCCAGCAGTCGATCGAGGAGCTGCGCTACCTCCAGGACACCCTCGGCCTGTCCGACAACGAGGTGCGGCTCATCAGCCGCCTGAAGACCGCCAAGGGCCGCTACAGCCGCGCGTACTGGATCAACGGTCCCCGCGGCCGCGGCGAGGTCAGCCTGCGGCTCGGTGGCCTCGAGTACTGGCTGGCCACCAGCGAGCCCGGGCGCGACGTCCCGCGCCGCAGCGCCGCGCTGGCCCGCCACCACGGCGACGTGTGGGCCGCGCTGCAGGAGCTCGCCGCGGACGGGGCGGCCCGATGACCGCCGGACGGCGCCGACTCGTCCTCGCGCTCGCCGCCGCGGCGCTCGCGCTCGCGGTGCTGGTCGCCATCCTCATCGGCGCCGGCGGCTCCGACGGCAACTCAGAGCTCGTCAAGCCCCGACGGACTCAGCCCGCTGACCCGAGCGTGGCGGCGCGCGCGGCGGTCGCGAAGACGGCGATCGCCTACCAGCGCGCCCTCGATCCGGCCAGCTCGGAGGACCCGTGCCGCTTCATGACCGACGAAGCGGCGGACGATGTCCTGCTCTACGCGGACCCCGGCGTTGGCACGCGCGGGTGCCAGGTCGCGCTGCGCGAGAGCGAGCGCCGCCAGGCCCATCCGCTCTACTCCGTTCGGCCGCTCGGCGTCACGGAGATCCGCTTCCTGCCGCGAGTGCCGGTGGCCGGCATCCAGGGCACCGCCGCGGGCGCACAGGCGACCTGGCGGGGCGACCGCACGCGCTCAGCGACGTTCGTCGAGCGGGACGCAACGTGGTTGATCGCCAAGTGAGCCTGCGGGCCGTACGGGTCGGGGCCGCCGTGGTGGCCAGCGTCGCGGCGCTGGCGGGGTGCGGCGATGACTACGAGAAGGGCGCCGGCGTCTACACCGCCACCTCCACGGCGACCTCTCCGTCGACATCGGCCACGACGCCGGCGCCACCGGCGACCGCGCCCGTGCAGACGAGCGGGCGCGAAGGGGCCGAGGGCCGCGCGCACCAGGCGCTCACGCCGCAGCAACAGCGCGCGGTCAACGGCGCCGAGCGGGCAGCTCGCGCGTTCCTCGCCGGCTACCTGCCCTACAGCTACGGGCAGGGCGAGGCGCGCGAGCTGCGCAGCGTCTCGCCACCGCTGCGCGAGGAGCTCGAGCGCAACCCGCCCCGCGTTCCGCCCGGGAAGGCCGACCAGGCACGGCCGCGGCTGCGCGGCCTGGGGGCGTCGGGCACCGCCGCGGACCGCGTGATCCTGCTCGCCCAGGTCGCCGATCGCCAGAGCCGCTACGCCGTCCTGCTCACCGTCCAGCGACGTGACGATCGGTGGATCGTCACGCAGGTGCAGTAGATGCCTGGGCCGGCAGCCGTGGCCAACGTCGGTGGGCTGGCCTGGTCCGAGCGCCGCCGGCTGCTGTGGGTGATCGCCGCGCTGCTCGGACTGCCGCTCGCGCTCGCGGCCCTCTCCGCGGGTCTGCTCGCTGGGCTGGCGGGCGAGCTGCAGGCCACCGCGCCGGTCGAGGGCTATGGCCCCTCGCGGACGGCGCTGGCCGACATCCCTCCGCGCTACCTGCGCACCTACCAGGCGGCCGGCGTCGGCTGGGAGTACCTGGCCGCGATCGGCAAGGTCGAGACCGACCACGGGCGTTCGCAGTTGGCGGGGGTCAAATCGGGCGTGAACGACTTCGGCTGCTGCGCCGGGCCGATGCAGTTCAACATCACCGGCACGCCGTCGACGTGGGACCGCTACGGCGTCGATGGCAACCAGGACGGGCACACGAGCCCCTACGACCCGAAGGACGCGATCCCCGCGGCGGCGCGCTACCTGAAGGCCAGCGGCGCGCCGGACGACTGGGATCGTGCGATCTTCGTCTACAACCACGCCGGCTGGTACGTCGCCGAGGTCGAGGCGTGGGCCGAGCGCTACCGCGGCCCCGCGATCGCCACGGACGGCGCGCCCGCCGGCTCGTCGAGCTCCCAGCGACTGCCCGGTGGCAGCCGCTGGCTGGCGCCGGTGCCCGGCACCAGCGCGACGTGCGACCGACGCATCGTCCGCGATGTGGTGATGCTGATGCGTCGCTACCGACTGGCGCTGAACGACTGCTTTGCCCTCACCGGCCACCAGGCCGACGGCGAGCACCCGCTCGGACTGGGCACCGACCTCGTGCCGGGCCCGGGCGGCAGCTGGCCGCGGGTGGCCCAGCTCGCGCGCGACCTGGGCTGGCGTGAGAGCTGCGCGGCCAGCGGCTGCGCCGGGCAGCTACCCAGTCCGATGCGATTCATCGGCTGGAACGGCTACCCCGGCCACGGCGACCCCGCGCACGCAGGCCAGGACGCGCATCTGCACCTGTCCTGGGAGCACACGCCGGCCGCGGCGGGCACGCCGCCCGAGCGCGTCCAGACGTTGCTCCCTGCATCCGGAGGAGGCGACCAGCCATGAGCACGAGCACCCCGCGTGCCGAACCGACCGTGACGCCCGAGCCCGAGGCCGAGCGCGAGCGCGACGAGCCGGCGCCGGCCGCGCCGGAAGATCGTCATCGCCCGGCTGACAAGCTCGAGCAGGCGTCGGCGGCGCCGCCGGGCCGCCAGGAGCCGGGGCCCGATGGCTGCGGGCTGCGCTTCGAGCGCCCGGGCGGCCCACTGGTGGTCGTGTGTGGGCTGCACGGCGGCGCCGGGACGAGCACGCTCGCCTACGCGCTGGCGGCGCAGGCCGCCCGCGAGAGCCCGGGCGGCCGCGTCCTGTTGTGCGAGAGCGCGGCGGCGGCCGGCGACGTTGCGAGCTTGACGGCGGCCACGTCGCCGTACTCCCTCAGCGAGCTCGCGGCCGAATACCAAGCCCGCCGCCAGCCGTCCGGCTTCCTCGCGCGCTGCGGCGAGCTGAGCGTCATCGCCGGCGCCATGGCGCCGCCGCCGAGCGTGGACCATGGTGCCATCGCCGGCGTGCTGGGCGCGGCGCGCCGGCGCCACGCCCTGACCGTCGTCGACGCCGGCACCGTGCGCGCGGCGGGTACCCGTGAGCTGCTGCAAGCCGCCACCCACGTGCTGTGGATCGCCGTCGAGCGACCAGGCGGCGTCGAGCGCGCCCAGCGCCTGCTGGCCAGCTCGCTGGTGCCGGCGCTCGCCGCCCGCCGGCTCCTGGCCGTGCGCGCCCCGCGACGACGCCAAGGGGCGGGCGGCAAGTGGCGCGATCTGGCCGAGCAGCACTGCGAGCGCCTCGTGCTCGTGCCCCACAGCCCCGGCGTCAACGGCCACGACGTCCAGCTCCGGGAGCGCCGCGTGCGCGGCACGCTGACCGCGCTGGCCGGCTTCCTCACCGTGCGCGACCAGGAGGGCTGAACCGTGGCGACGCATTCCTCACACGGCCAGTACCAGCAGCAGCAGAACCAGATGTTCCTGTTCCTCGCCGGCGTCGTGGTGCTCACCGTGGGCTTCGCCGCGATCGTGGCGTGGGTCTGCGCGATGACCGCGGGCTGGGTGCATTCCGGCCGGCTCCCACGGCTCGGGCTGCAGACGGCGGTAGAGGTGGCGTTCTCGCGCGAGTTCTGGTCCGGCGATCCGGCCGCCGCCTATCCGCGCGACGTCGCGCGCCTGCTGCCCGGTGGCTGGGGCTTCTGGAGCACGGCGGTGCTGCTGCTGGTGCTGATCGCCGCCGTCGTGGTCGCCGTGGGACGCGAGATCCAGAGTCGCATGGGCCACGCGGTGGCCGACCGCCGCTGGTATCACGTCTTCCTCGGGCGCCGCCCGCAGGCGTTCGGGCGCTACCGGTCGGTCAAGCCGCTGATCGTCGACGGCCCGACGCCTCAGCGCGTGATCGTCGGCACGATCGCCACGCCGCCGGCACTGCTCGCCGTCCAGGACGAGGTGCAGGTGTGCGCGATCGCCGCGCCGCGCAGCGGCAAGACCTCCGGCCTGGTCACGCCCGCGCTGCTGGAGCACAACGGCCCGGTGGTGGCGACGTCGACCAAGACCGACGGCGTGCTGGCCACGTACGCGCGCCGCGAACAGCTGGGGGAGACGTTCGTGTGGAACCCCTTCGGCGAGAGCAGCCACGACTGGGACCCGCTGCAAGGCTGCGAGGCGTGGCCGCACGCGCTGCTCGTCGCGCGCTGGCTCGGGCAGGCGATGCAGCTCAGCCAGGCCAGGAGCATGGAGTACTTCGACGAGATGGCCCAGGAGCTGCTCGCGCCGCTGCTGCACGCCGCGGCGGTCACCGAGAACCTGACCGTCGTCGACGTCTATCGCTGGGTGCGCGAGTGCAACGTCAAGACCCCGACCGAGATCCTGACGGCGGTCGACGCCGAGGACGCGCTGCTGCGGCTGGATTCGGTGTATCGGCTCAACGCCCGTCAGCGCGACGGCGTGCTGGGTACCGCGCAGGTCCAGCTGAAGGCGTACGGGCATCCCGCGGCCGCTCGCACCGCCGGGCGCGGCTACGGCATCAGCCCCCAACGGCTGTTCGACGGCGCGGCCAGCACGATCTACCTGGTCGCCAGCCGCGAGCATCAGCAGCTGCTCGCTCCGCTGGTGGTGACGATGCTCAGCTCGCTGCTGTTCTACGCCAGCGAAGAGGAGAACCGCACCGGCCAGCCGATGACGCCGCAAGCCCTGATCGCGTTGGACGAGACGGCGCAGATCGCGCCGCTGCGGGACCTGCCGCAGATCCTGTCGGTGTCGCTGAGCGCCGGGATTCGCTTCCTGACCGTCTGGCACTCGCTGGCGCAGATGCGCGAGCGCTACGGCGCCGACGCCGCGGCGACAATCCTCGCGCTCTCGCAAGCCAAGGTGTTCCTGGGATCGATCACCGACAAGCACACCCGCGACGAGCTCGTGCACCTGCTCGGCCAGCGCCCCGAGGAGCACGACGGTCGCACCCAGTACCGCGACGCGCTCGTCGCGCCGGCGCTGCAGCGGCTGCGCCACGGCCAGGGGCTACTCGTCCACGGCGAGCTGCCGCCCGTGTTCTTCCAACAGCGCCGCTACTTCGAGGACAAGGCGTTACGCCAGCTCGCATCGTGTGGGCACTCCGAGGACACCCCCCAGGCGACCGCGGTCCATCGCCCCCGCGCTGCGTCTCGCCGCGTGCCGCCGACCACCGTCCAGGCCTCCGGCCCCCGCTCGGAACAGCCCAGTGAGGCCGCCCAGCCCGACGTCGCCCTACCTCGCCGCAATGGTCGATGACATCGCCGCGTCGCATCTGTGCAGCGCGCCCGGCCATCCACCGCAGATCGAGCAGCACGTGCTGCCCGGCGACCAGCCCGGGCAGACCCACGCGCAGGTCTGCCTGCTCGACCACGTGGCCGAGCTGCAGTCGGTCGTGGGCAGCTAATCAAGATCGCAAGCGGGCGCGACGTGCACGGCCCGGGCGTGGGGGGAGAGGGCCGACGCCAAAGGGCTGAGGGGCGGCTGCGCCGCCGACGCGAGCGGGCGGCCGCGGCAACCTGTCCGCAACGTCGG
>Ga0136631_10000087_pt1 | contig 24911 bp, 21 predicted proteins | sample AntDrymUQ6012206_2_FD_104655 | JGI IMG/M metagenome (GOLD analysis project Ga0136631, IMG submission 104655) | Polar desert sand microbial communities from Dry Valleys, Antarctica - metaG UQ601 (22.06) | ecosystem: Environmental > Terrestrial > Soil > Desert | place: Antarctica: Dry Valley... | reverse complement strand
GTGTTGTATGGCGACTCGAAGTCGCCTGGAGCAGATCTTCGCCAGCACTGTCGACCCCGATTCGGTGGCAGCCATCATCATGGAGCTCGAGCTGGGAGAAGGTGGCTTCGTGCCGGCACCCAGGGAGTACGTGACCGAGCTGGCCGCGTTTGCCCGCGACCACGGCATTCTGTTCATTGCCGACGAGATCCAGACCGGCTTCGGCCGCACCGGTAAGCTTTTCGCCTCTGAGCATTACGGGCTGGTGCCGGACATCATCATCACCGCCAAGTCTCTGGCTGGCGGGCTGCCGTTGGCGGGGATCACCGGCCGCGCGGACGTGCTCGATGCTCCCCACATGGGCGGACTCGGTGGCACCTACGGGGGAAACCCGCTGGCCTGCGCTGCGGCGCTCGCGGTCCTCGATGCGATGGACGAGGAGCGGATTCCGGCACACGCGCAGCGTACCGGAGACCGCATAAAGGCTCGGTTCAGGGAGTGGGCGGATCAGTATCCCTGCATTGGCGATGTCCGTGGGTTGGGCGCGATGGTAGCGATGGAGCTGGTAACGGACCGCCAAAGCCGGACGCCGGACAAGGCGGTAACCGCCCGGGTCCTCGCAGGGGCGCTGTTGAGAGGACTGGTGCTGCTGTCGGCTGGAACCTATGGCAACGTGATCCGAGTGCTGGCACCCTTAACGGCCGACGATGCGCTGATCGATGAGGGTTTGGCAGTGTTCGGCGCCGCGCTCGAGGCCGCCGCCGGGCGGACACCGGCGGTCAAGTAAGCGCAGAGCAACTGCCTACTCTCGACAGGCTTACCGAGTGGGGGTACGTTCCCGATACCATGCCGCAACAATTCAATCGGATGCCTGGCAACTCCACCATGATGGAGCGGGCCCAACGTGTGCCGCCGTTCCTGCGGTCGAGCCGCTTTCCTGGCGTGGCGCCGTTTACCTAGTCTCTGCCCAGATCCGGCAAAGGACTTCCTCCTCGTGGCAACTTCTTCCTCTCCCAACAACCATCCTGTCGTTCAACTCGCCCGCGTCTCCAAGAGCTTCGGAGACGTAAAGGCAGTGGATGATGTCTCATTCGAAATCCGACGCGGCGAGTTCTTTTCGATCCTGGGACCCTCAGGCTGCGGCAAGACCACCACCTTGCGCCTGCTGGCGGGGTTCGAGGAGCCGGACGAGGATGGTGGCGAGGTCCGCCTGCTGGGGGAGACAGTCAACAAGAAACGGCCTTACGAGCGGAAGATCGCCATGGTCTTCCAGAACTACGCGCTCTTTCCGCACCTCACCGTAGCCCGCAACGTCTCTTTCGGGTTGGAGCAGCGGAAAACCCCGAAGAGTGAGATCGACGGGCGGGTGCGCCGGGCTCTGGAGATGGTGCGGCTCAAACCCGATGTCTTTTCCAGCCGGATGCCGGGTCAGCTCTCGGGCGGGCAGCGGCAGCGTGTCGCGCTGGCCCGGGCGTTGGTGCTGGAGCCTGCGATCCTCCTCCTGGACGAGCCTCTCGGCGCCATCGATCTCAAGCTGCGTAAGGAGATGCAGCTGGAGCTCAAGGCGCTCAACAAGCAGCTTGGCACCACCTTCATCTATGTCACCCATGATCAGGAGGAAGCGCTCACGATGTCCGATCGCATTGCCGTCATGGACAATGCGCGGGTAGCCCAACTGGGAACGCCGGCCGAGATCTACGAAAATCCCCGCACCGCGTTCGTGGCCAAGTTTATCGGAGAGTCGAACTTCTTCGATGGGCGCCTGGGTGACCGGGTGAACGGCGAGTGGGAGGTCAAGCGGGAGGGTGGAGGGTCCTTCCGGGTCCCCCACAATCCCAATCTGAGGACCGGACAGCAGATCAGGATCGCGGTCCGGCCCGAGTGGATGGACGTGCAGCGGCCCGACGCGGTCCCACCAGGCGAGAACGCGCTGGCTGGCACCGTGCGAGACATCATCTACCTCGGTGAGACGATGCACGTGATCGTAACCGTTCCCCAGGCAGGCGATGTCACCGTGGCCTTGCGGAACGAAGGCCAGCTGATCAAACCGCTCGTCTGGAAACGCGGAGATGCCGCCGCGGTGGCCTGGCTTCCGGAGGACTGCCAGATCCTGGAGGAGGACTAGTGGCCGCCTTCCGGGAACGGGCCCTCGCGTGGCTGTACACTCGGCCGCAGGCACGAGCATGGGCACTGGTAGCGCCGGGCGGATTCTGGCTGCTGGCCTTCTTCATGGTGCCGCTGGTCATCATGCTGGTGTACAGCCTCATGCCTCGCGGGATCTATGGCGGGGTCGAGCCGGGTTTTACCCTGGAACACTACGCCCGCTTCTTCGATCCCCTCTACCTCCAGGTGCTGCAGCGGACTTTCTCCTGGTCGATCGCCTGCACCGTCATCTGCCTCCTCCTCGGTTACCCGGTGGCCTACGTCATCGCGCGCAGTGGCCGCTGGCGAACGTTCCTGCTGTTCCTGGTGGTGCTGCCGTTCTGGACCAGCTTCCTGGTGCGCACCTTCGCCATGATCTTCCTGATGCGAGATACCGGGCTCATCAACTCCTGGCTGCTCAAGCTGGGCATGATCGATGAGCCGTTGACGATCCTGTACACGCCATTCGCGGTCATGGCCGGTCTGGTCTACGGCTTCCTGCCCTTCATGATCCTTCCGATCTATGCGTCGCTGGAAAAGGTAGACCTGTCGCTCCTCGAGGCGGCTGAGGTCCTCGGGGCACGTCCGGCAGCGCGGTTTCGCAGGGTGACGCTCCCGCTCTCGACGCCGGGGGTGGTCGCTGGATCCTTACTGGTCTTCATCCCTGCTCTCGGATCCTTCCTCACGGCCGACCTGCTCGGGGGAGCCAAGCAGGTTATGATCGGCAATTTGGTGCAGAATCAGTTCTCCAGTGCGCGCAACTGGCCGTTCGGCTCGGCCGCATCCTTCATCGTCATGGCCCTCGTGCTGGGCGCGGTGATGTTTTACCTGAGAGTAAAGGACCGGAGCACCGGCGGAGCGCCGTCCCTGTGAGCAGGGGACTTCCCCGATGGCTCATAGCCGTAACTGCGGTCGTGTACTTCTTCCTGCACCTGCCCGTCCTCGTGCTGGTGGTGTTCTCCTTCAACGATTCCAAGTTCTCGGTGGACTGGCGCGGATTTACCCTGCAGTGGTACCAGCGTCTCCTGGAGCGGCCGGACATTCTGCGAGGCCTCAAGGCCAGCCTCATCGTAGGCGGAGCGGCAACGGTCATCTCAGCGGTGTTCGGCACCCTGCTGGCCCTGGCGCTGGGCCGGCAGCGGTTCCGGGGGCGGCGCTTGCTGGAGGGCTTCCTGTACGTGCCCATCGTCACGCCGGAGATCGTCACCGGGATCTCGTTGCTCCTTCTGTTCGTATTGCTGAAGTTCCCGCTCGGGCTCACCACGATCACCATCGCTCATGTGGCGTTCTGCATCTCCTTCGTAGTGATCGTGGTTCTCGCGCGCATCCAGGGGATGGACGAGAACCTGGAGGAGGCCGCCATGATCCTGGGCGCCGATGAGATCACCACGTTCTGGAAGGTGACTGTTCCCCAGCTCTGGCCCGGTATCCTGTCGGGGGCGCTGCTGGCCTTCACGATGTCGTTCGATGATTTCGTCATCACGTCATTCGTGTCGGGGCCCGGGTCTTCCACCCTGCCGATCGTGGTGTACGGCATGGTGCGGAAGAACGTGGAGCCGAGCATCAATGCCATCAGTACCATCATTCTGGTCGCGACAGCGATCCTGATCTATCTGGCTGACCGGCTGGCGCGGGCGAAGTAGGCGGGTCGGCGGGACAGCGGGTCAGCGGGGCGGCGGGGCAGTTCGAAGGGTGCGGGTTCTAGTTGCGGTTCTGCAATGGGGTGAGGATGATAGAACGATGTCTTTGGTCGGACCAGGTGGTACTGCCCCACCGCCCCGCTGCCCCGCTGCCCCCCTCCACCGACGTCGCCATCATCGGCGGTGGCTACACCGGTCTGGCGGCAGCCCGCACCCTGGCCCGGGCGGGTACCGACGTCACCGTCTTGGAGCGGTATCATCTGGGGTGGGGCGCGAGCGGCAGAAACGGCGGTTTTGTCCTGCAGGGATACAAACCGGAGATGGAGGAGCTGGCCCGCATGGTGGGTCCGGATCGGGCCCGGCGCATGTTCCAGTTCACCCTCGACGCGATGCGCCTGCTGGAGGGTTTGATCGCCGAGGAGGGGATCGCCTGCGACTTCACCCACTGCGGTGCCCTCACTCTGGCCGCAAAGCCGGGCCACCTGCCTGCCCTGGAGCAGAGTGGCCGGTTTCTCCGCGAGGAGCTGGGGTACGAGACCGAGCTGCTCAGCCGGCACGACATGGGCAAGGAGATCGGGTCCACCCGGTACCATGGCGCACTGCTCGACCCGGGTGGATGTTCACTTCAGCCCGCCAAGTACGTTCAGGGTCTGGGCATGGCGGCCCGACGCGCGGGTGCCCGGCTGGTCGAGGGTACCGAGGTCACCAGAGTCAAGAAAGTGACTGGCGGCTTCGAGCTCAGCACCGGGCGGGGCCTGCTGCGTGCGCGGGAAGTCCTGGCAGCCACTAACGGCTACACTCCTGCTGCGCTGGGACGGCTCCGCCGCCGCGTCATTCCCATTGGGAGCTACATGATCGCCACCCGGCCCCTGGGTGACGATCTGGCCAGGCGATTGATTCCCCGAGGGCGGGTGATGAATGACACCAAGAACCTGCTCTACTACTTCCGGCTTTCGCCGGATGGCAGGATGGTGTTTGGGGGGCGAGCATCGTTTACCCCGGCCGGTGTCCAACGGAGCGCGAGGATCCTGGCGTCCGGCATGCGGGAGGTGTTTCCCGAGCTCGCCGGAGCCACAATTGAGTTTGCCTGGTCCGGCAAGGTGGCCTATCCCATGGATCACCTGCCCCACGCCGGCCGGCTCGATGGCATACACTACTCGATGGGGTATTGCGGGCACGGCGTAGCACTGGCCACCTACCTGGGCACGCGTATGGGCGAGGTCCTGCTGGGCAACAGTGAGGTGCCTGATCTGGGAGGCAAGCGTTTCAAGGCGATTCCCTTTTTCAACGGCTTTCCCTGGTTCCTGCCTTTTGTCGGGGGCTACTATCGGACCAGGGACTGGCTGAGCTGACACTCGAATGGTATCCCGAACGTCTCCAACCGAGGAGGAAGTCCTGTGAGCAAGCGCAAGGAAGTGGAATGGCTGGTAGAGCAGCTCGAGCGGGGTGGCGTTTCCCGGCGGGAGTTCATGACTCGGGCCCTCGCGCTGGGGCTGAGCATGAGCTCGGTGGGGCTGCTGTTGAGCGCCTGCAAAGGTAAAGAGGGTGGCGCTGCCGGCGACAGCACCGGGGGCTCTGCCTTGGCCGACCTCGGGCCAATCGAGAAGGAGCTGCACCTGTACAACTGGTCGGACTACATCGCGGAGGACACGGTTCCGAATTTTGAGAAGGAATTCGGGGTCAAGGTGACGTACGATACCTACGAGAGCAACGAGGAGATGGTGGCCAAGCTCCAGGCGGGGGCCAGCGGCTACGATATCGTGGTGCCGAGCGGCTACATCATCCCGGTCCTCGTGGCCACCGGTCTGATTACGCCCCTGAACAGGAAGTACATCACCAATGGGGGCAACGTGTCGCCCATCTTCCGGAAGCTTCCTTCCGATCCCGACGACAAGTACACCATTCCCTGGCAGTGGGGCACCACCGGCATCGCGTATCGCAACGACAAGATCAAGGTCCCGATTGACAGCTGGGATGTGTTCCACGACCGCAAGTACGCCAAGAAGCTCACGATGATGGATGATGGTCGAGAGGTAATCGGCGCGGAGCTCCGGCACCGGGGCCACTCGCTCAATTCCACCGACCCGAAAGAGCTGGCCCGGGCCAAGGCCGACTGCATCGATGCGAAGAAATACCTGAAGGCCTACATCTCGGCGCCGGTCAAGGCCCAGCTCATCTCGGGTGACGTCTGGATCTCCCAGCTTTGGAACGGGGACACGACCCAGGCCAAGGCAGAGCAGCCCAACCTTGCCTATGTCATTCCGAAGGAGGGGTGCACCATCTGGGGCGACTCGATGACCATACCGAAGAGCGCCCCCAATAAGCGCGCCGCGCACGAGTGGATCAACTACATCCTGCGGCCCGAGGTCGGCGCTGCGCTGTCCGAGGCCACCGGTTACGGAACTCCGAACGCAGCCGCGGCCAAGGTCATGAAAAACCCGGTCCCCTATCCCACGGACGATGAGCTCAAGCGCCTGGAATATCAGGTCGACCTGGGCAAGGACACCGCGACGTGGGACCAAATCTGGACTGAGATAAAGTCCGCCTAAGGGCGCGGAATGTCGCTGGGCAGCGGAGCAAACTGCCCGCTGCCCCGCTGCCCCGCTGTCCCGCTTACAAAGGAGCGCCGATTAATTGCGGTTACCGAATGCTCAGGTCTTGCAGCACACCCAGCGGTACCTCGATCTCATCGGAGGCCGCGAGCTGTCCACGGCTGAAAAGCAGGCTTTCATCACCGAGACGGTCGAGAGCTATGAGAAGTATTACAACCGGGGCTTCATCGGCTACCGGAAGTCGGTCACTGAGGCTGGCCAGTTCGCCGCCCTCGAATGGTCCGGCCAGGGCTCGCTCCTGTACGACCTTCTGGGGCGAGAGTACATCGATTGCCTGGGCGGCTACGGGATCTTCAGCGCGGGGGTAAACCACCCGAAGATCGTCAAGGCGGTCACCGATCAGATGCAGCGGATGGCTCTCAATAGCCAGGAACTGCTGGAGCCCTGGCGCGCTGCGCTGTCGAGGGTTCTGGCCGAGGTTACCCCGGGCGATCTGCAGAACTCCTTCTTCATCAACAATGGCACCGATGCCATCGAAGGGGCCATCAAGCTTACCCGGCTCTACACCAAGCGGAACACATTCATCTCGACCATCGGAGGGTTCCACGGCAAATCGATGGGGTCACTCTCGTTGATGGGGAAGGCGTCGTTCCGTGAGCCGTTCCAGTTCGGACTCCAGGATGTCCGCTTCGTGCCTTACGGCGACGCCGATGCCCTGGAATACGAGTTCGAGCGTTGCGAGGCGGTCGGGGTTCGGATCGCCGGAGTGGTCCTGGAACCGGTGCAGGGCGAAGCCGGCGGCGTGGTCCCGCCGGCCGATTATTTCCCGAGGGCCCGCGAGCTCTGCACCCGCTTCGGTGCTCTCCTCATCGCGGATGAGATCCAGACCGGCATGGGCCGCACCGGGAAGCTCTGGGGTGTGGACCACTGGAACGTGGTACCGGACATCATGTGTGTGGGGAAATCGATCGGCGGCGGGGTCATGCCACTGTCGGCGTTTATCGCGACGCCGGACATCTGGGAAGTGATGATTCCCAACCCGATCATCCATTCCACCACCTTCGGCGGCAATCCGCTGGCCTGCGCTGCCGGCCTGGCCGCCATCCAGGTGACTCTGGAGGAGGATCTGCCGGGGCAAGCGGCTACCAAGGGGGAGTTCCTGCTCCGGGAGCTGGGCTGTCTGCAACAGAAATACCCCCAGGTGCTGGAGGACGCCCACGGCAAGGGCCTGCTGATCGGAATGGAGTTTCCGGTGCAGGAGATCGGATGGCAGGTGGCATCGGGACTTTTCAAGCGCGGGGTGCTGGTGGCGGGAACGTACTCCAAGGCACAGGTGATCCGCATCGAGCCGGCCCTGGGAATCCCGATGGAGCTGCTCCAGGAGATGCTGGATCGGCTGGAGGACACGTTCCGGGAGGTGGCAAAGACGCTGTAACAACCAAGTGGATCAGATAGCAGAAGGGCGGCTCACACTGGCCGCCCTTTGCATCCAGGTATGGATCCGTGCCCGGCTGTAGCCAGGTCTATTCTGGCGACGCTGGAGCTTCCGGCTCCTCCTCTTCCTCAGCTTCGTTCGACCAGCTGAGCGAGACACCACCCCAGAGCTTTACATCCTTATCGATATTCGTCGGCGATGTGACCTTGGTCGCATCGTCGCCGTTGATCACGAAATGGACCACGGGAGTGATGGAAAAGACGCCCGCAGTGAACGGAACGCCCGCGGAAAGATCGAGATGGGTGAAGCCGTTATCGGCAAAGTTGAACGACTCGTCCGAGAGCGGGTCGTCCGGTATGCCTTGTCCGGCGCTGAATCCGGCCACTGCACCGAGGTCGATAGAGATCTTCTCACTGGCGGCGAGAGAATGACTAATACCCCCTTCGATGTACGCCCCCTTGATCTTGTCCACATCGTAGTAAACAGATATCTCCGGGCTCAACGGCACGTCGAGTCCTGCCTTGCCGTAGATCTCGACCGTGTTCGCGTCGCTGTCCAGGCCGCCATTCGGCGCGGCATCGAGATCGTTGGGATAGATGTACGCGGTGACGCCACCAGTCAGCGTTGCCTTCCCCGCTGGAAAGCTTACCTCGGCGTAAGGATCGAACTCGGCGAAGTTGAAGGCTGAGCTGCCACCACTTTCGCTGATGTCATCCGCAAGATTGTCGTACTTGCCCAAGTCGATATTGGCCCACCCACCAACGGTGATCGATGCATTCCCAGCAGGGAAGCTGACCCATACAGCGGGCTCGGCTACGGGCTTGTTGGTCAGACTCAGCCCTCGCCACACGTAGGAGCTGAAGAGATCCAGGTCCACGCCGAAGGTGGCCTGCGCATGGCCAGAAGTGGCGCCGGCCAGCGCACCGATAAGGACGAACGCTGCTCCACCGACTTTCACTCGCCGCATGATGGTCTCCCGAAGGATGGGGAAGTAAGGCGACCTCAACAAAAAAGGCCCGCTTTGAGTTCAGCGGGCCGGGAACTACGGCAACAGATACACCCCGACACCCCGCGCCTAAGTAAAGGCGTCACAATTGGAGAGTCGATTCCAGCTGCGTGGAGTGGGGGGAAGCATGAGCCTAATGTACGGGTGCAGGGTCGACCGTCAAGGCTACCAGTCGACCCTGCCCATCCCTTTACTGGTGCAGGTCGAATCCTTCCACATGCAGATCCAGGTTGTGATTGACGCGCAGGCCCACGATCCCCTTGGCGCTGGTACTGGCGGCATCGGCCGTGTACACCGTCTGGCCATTGACCTTGAAATCAACCTTGCCGGGGTTCTGCTTGGCGTCGATCTCCAGAAGGTTTGTGGCCTTTCCCGCGGCGTCGCCCTTCTTGACCGCCGGATGCGCTGTCCATCCCTTGCTCACGTCGATCGTTTTGTCGCCATCGCGCCGCTTGATGAGGTATTTCCCGTCATCCCGTACCAGGAAGTAGGTGTACTTCTGGCCCTTGCCATCGAGCGCGTGACCTCCCATGAACAACCCATACCCCTCGGCGTGCTCCAGCTTCTTCATCTGGTGGAAAGTGGCGAGGGTATGGAAGGGGCCCTTTGCGTGGTCGCTCTTCCGGTAAATGATCGTCGCGGGCCCCAGGGTGAGATGATATCCGGGTGCCATACTGACGAACTTGATGCTCTTGACGTCTCCAGTGCCGTCGGGCCGCGCGGACCATCCGGCCGGGAGAGTGCCACCCTCTTTGACCGCGTGATCGGAATCCTTGTGATCGGACTGGGCCGCCGCGGACGGGGCATGGGTCAGGGCTAACACCAGGAGGCCGGCGACGAAACCGATAGTGCGCATGGTGATACCTCGATGAAACGGAGTGTCGGGTTGCGGTGATTGAACCGTTCTGACTAACTTCGGCCCCGGGCGCGATATTCCTCTTCCGGAGGCGGTTCGATGTACTGGTTTGGAGTACTCTTCGCAACCATTGGGGCCGGACTCATCCTGGGAGCGCTCACTTACGTCTCCCTGCTCATCGGCGTGCTGATCAATTTCATGATCATTCTGCTGAGTGGGCCGCTCGTCGACCGATTTCTCGCCAAACGGGGCCGCGGACCGGCCTAAGCCGCCGGCCCGCTGGCGGGAGGCTCATCTTCCAGTGCGCCTGGCGTGGTAGCTACCCGCAAGGCGGCTTCGTAGTTGATCTTAAGGCTGCCCTGCAGCTCCCTCAGACCACGTACCTTTGCGGGTATCCCGCCGCCGCCGCGGACCACCATACTCATGCGTCCTGCCGTCTCGGCCAAAGGCCCCAGGCTGAGCGAGGCGGCGTTGCCTTTGATGTCATCGACCAGCCTGCCGAGCGCCCGCATCAGGGTCTCATCGACTCGCGGGGCCGCCAACTGCTCGACCACGCTGTAGATGCGCTGCAATTTTTGAGGCAGAAGCTGAAGATAGGCCAGTTGTGCCTGCTGGCGGCTGGACAGTTTGGTTGCCATCTGTGCCCCAGGAACGAAGGACCGGAAATCTAGCACATGGACCTGGGTGATGGCGGTGAATCTCCGCCGGCCTCGCTCCGTAGTGTGCAGGCTCATTCCCGTGTCAGCCTGCAATGTGCTCGCGTAGTCCCGTGCCGTTAACCGCAGGGTTACTGCCATGATGATCTCGGATATGTCGATTCGGAGACCGGTGCTGGCCAGCATGCTTAGCCTGGGGCTGGTGCTCTTCGGGGTGATCGGATATACCCAGCTCGCGGTTCGAGAGTTCCCCGACGTCGACGCCCCCATCGTCTCCGTAACCACCGTGCTGCCGGGAGCCAACCCCCAGGTGGTCGAGTCGGCGGTTACTGACATTCTGGAGGAGGAGCTGAGCACGGTCGAGGGGCTGCGTACCCTTACGAGCTCCAGCGGCGAAGGTGTCAGCAATATCACCCTGGAGTTCAACCTGGAGCGGGGAGTCGAGGCCGCGGCGCAGGACACTCGGGACAAGGTCGCCCGGATCCGGGAGCGCCTGCCGGAGGACGTCGAAGAGCCGGTGGTCGCCAAGCAGGACGCTGACGCGCAGCCCTTCTTCTGGCTGGCCTTGTCCGGTGAGAACTATGACCTGCTCCAGCTGTCCGACCTGGGCGACCGGCTGGTCAAGTCCCGCCTCCAGACCCTTCCCGGTGTGGGCCAGGCCCGGATCTTCGGTGAGCGCCGCTTCTCCATGCGGGTGTGGCTGTCGCCCTCGGAGCTATCCGCTCGCGGGTTGACGGTGCAGGACGTCCAACAGGCCATCCGGAGCCGCAACGTAGAGGTGCCGGCCGGCCGCATAGAATCCCAGCGTCGGGAATTCACGGTCCGCTCTCTGGGTGAGCTCAAGACCCCGGAGGAGTTCGGCAACCTGGCGGTCAGCAACACCGGCGGCATTCTGGTGAAGCTGAAGGACCTAGGCCGGGTAGAGCTGGGACCGGAAGACGAGCGGAGTGCACTGCGCTTCAAGGGCACACAGTCCATTGCGATTGGTGTGGTCCGCCAGTCCAAGTCCAACATCATCTCGGTGTCGGACGCGATCAGCGCCGAGCTGCCCAGGATCCAGGCCTCGCTGCCGCCGGGGGTGACCCTCAATATCGGGTTCGATCAGTCGATCTTCGTCAAGCGCTCCATCAAGGAAGCGGAAGAGACGCTCCTGATCGCCGCGCTGCTCGTAGTGGTCATCATCTTTCTCTTCCTGCGTAACCTCCGGGCGACAATCATCCCCGGCCTGGCAATCCCGACGTCCATCGTGGCGGCGTTCGCCATCATGTACTTCATGGGCTTCTCGATCAACAACTTCACGCTGCTGGCGCTGACCCTGGCCATCGGCATCGTGGTGGACGATGCGATCATCGTCTTAGAGAATGCCTACCGGCACCAGGAGGAGCTGCACGAGTCTCCCCAGGAAGCCGCCATCAACGGCACCCGCGAGATCGCCTTCGCCGTGCTCTCGACCACGATTGCCCTGGTGGCCGTGTTTACCCCACTCGCCTTCCTCAAGGGCTCGACCGGCCGCCTGTTCAACGAGTTCGGTGTTGCGGTGGCGGGCTCGGTGATCATTTCGGGATTTGTGGCGCTCACCCTGACGCCGATGCTGTGCGCCAAGATCCTTCGGGTGCCCCAGCGACATGGCCCGCTCTACCGGGTTCTGGAGAACGGATTCAATAGCCTGGCCTCGGGATACGCGCGCAGCCTGGCGTTCACTCTGAAGCACCGGCTCGTCGTAGTGGCAATCACGGCGCTGATAACCGCCAGTGCGTTCTTCGTCTTTCGGTCCCTCAAGCGGGAGTTTGTCCCCGCGGAGGACCGGGGCTGGTTCCTGACGTTCATCATTGCGCCGGAGGGCTCCTCGCTGGCCTACACCGACGGTTACCAGCGCCGGGCCGAGGCAATCCTCTCCAAGACCAAGGATATCAGCAGCTTCTTCAGCGTGGTGAACATCGGTGACGGGGTCAGCCGAGGGATCATCTTCACCAACCTGGAAGACTGGTCCAATCGAAACCGATCGGTGATGGACGTCGTGAGTGAGGTTCAGGCGCAGTACTTCGGGATCCCGGGCATTTTCGCGTTTGCCAGCAACCCCCCGGCCTTTGGATGGGGAAGCCCGGTGAACTTCGTCATTCAGCACTCGGACTTCGATCTGCTGGCCAAGGGGAACGACACCCTGCTCGCGCGCGCGCGGCAGGTACCCGGCCTGGTCAACGTGGACAGCGACCTCCGCGTGAACAAGCCCCAGCTCACCGTGAGCTTCGACCGGGATCGGGCCGAGGATCTGGGTGTGTCCGTGTCCGACGTGGCAACTACCCTCCAGGTACTGCTGGGTGGCAGCCAAACCGGAACATTTACCCGGGCCAACAAGCAGTACGACGTCATCGTGCAGCTCGACCCCAGGGCCCGGGCGACCCCGAGTGACATGACGGGGTTGTACGTCCGGGGCCGAGACAACGGGCTGGTGAAGCTGGAAGCGCTCGCCACTGTACAGGAAGGAGTCGGGCCCCGGGAGCTAAACCATTTCCAGCGGGTCCGGTCAGCAACCATTACGGCCAGCCTGGCCCCCGGCTTTACGCTCGGAGAGGCACTGGACTCGCTGACCAGCATCGCCACGGAGGTGCTGCCGAAGGGCAGCAGCACTGCACTCGCCGGCGAATCGCGTGAGCTGGAGGAAAGCGGCTCGGCGCTGTACTTCGCTTTCCTGCTGGCGCTGGTGGTGGTCTTCATGGTTCTCGCCAGCCAGTTCGAGTCGCTGGTGCACCCCTTTACCGTGCTCCTGGCGGTGCCGCTGGCGGTGACCGGCGCGCTCTTGACGCTCAAGTTGGCGGGATCGACCCTCAACGTGTACAGCCAGATCGGCATGATTCTTTTGATCGGACTGGTCACCAAGAACTCCATCCTGCTGGTCGAGTACATGAACCAGTTGAAGGAACGGGGCATGGATACCCTCTCCGCGGCCCAGGAGGCCGGCCGGATTCGGTTCCGCCCCATCCTCATGACGTCGGTGGCCACCGTCGCCGGAGCCCTTCCAATCGCGCTCGGGCTGGGAGCCGGTTCCCTGAGCCGCCGTCCGCTGGGGTACGCCATCGTAGGCGGTCTGATGTTCTCGACCCTGCTCACGCTGTATGTCGTCCCGTCGGTCTATGTGATCTTCGACGGCCTTTTCCAGCGTAGGAAAGCTCGTGCGACCGCCACACAGACCCTGGCGCCGGCGGAGGCCGACTGATGTTCTTGTTGCTGCTCGCGCTTCAGGCTGCGCCGGCCAGGGTAGACTCGATCCCGAATTCAGACCCCATTCCCCGGATCACTCTGGCGGAGGCGGTGCGGCGTTCGTCGAGATTCGATCCGGATTACGTCCGAGCGCTGGGACAGATCGACAATGCCGAGTGGGGACGGCGCGCTGCCATGCTCGCGTTTTTCATACCGACGGTGGATCTGTCGCTCGACCAGACCAAATACTCGCAGAGCTTCTTCAATCCGTCAGATCCGGCGAATCCGACGCAAACCCTGGTCGTTGCCCGGGCCAGCGCCGACTACGAGATCTTCAGCCTGCGCAAATTCGCCGAGCTTTCCCGGACCAAGGCAGACCTCGCCAGTGCTGAAGCCGGCGAGCTGGAACAGCGGTTCAACGCGGCTCTGGAGACGGAGTCGAGCTATTACGACGTACTGGTGAACCAGGAGTTGTCCCGGGTCAACGGGGAACGTGCCCGGCGTGCCCGGGAAGGGCTGGGAGTGGCGCGAGCGCGGGTGGCCTCCGGTGCGGCGGTTCAGACCGACTCGCTCCAGCTGGTACTGGAGCTGGTGCGTGCTCAGGTGGACAGCCTGCGCCAGCACAACGCGCTTCGGACGGCTCAACTGGAGTTGGGCCGGAGGGTTGGTGCTGATGGGCCGGTAGACGCGGCCCCGTTGGATTCCATGCCGGCTGCGGAGCTTCCGGTCGGCCTTCCCCAGGCGCTTCAGATTGCGCTCGACCAGGGCCCGCAGTACCGAACGGCCAGGGCTAACGAGAAATCGGCCGCGGCGGCGCTTCGTGCCCAGCGGGGCGACTACCTGCCGGTGTTCAGTGTCGGCGGTCTCCACCAGCGGTATGACACCCGGATCTTCCCTGGGGCCTCGAACATCAGCTCAGTGACGTTCAGCCTTTCCTTCCCGCTCTGGAACAATGGTCAGCGGGAGATTGAAGTGAGCCGGGCGCGGGTCAACCGCGATGTCGCCCGCTCGATTCGGGACGACCTGGAGCGCGTGGTCCGGCGCGACGTCACCAGTTCATACGATGGCTACCAGATTAGCGCCGCAGCTGTGGAGCTGGCGCGGGTCGCCGTGAATGTGGCAAGCCAGACCTATCGTATGCAGGAGCTTCGCTACCGGTCGGGCGCGAGCACGATTCTCGACCTGCTCGACTCCCAGGTAGACCTGGCCGAGGCGGAGGCGGGCCTGGTCGAGGCTCGCTACCTGAACCGACTTGCTCTGGCGCGGCTCGAGGCGATTCTCGGCCGGAGACTCTTCACGAACAAGGACGCACCGTGAGATCAATCCACGCAGCTTGGTTGACGCTGGCCGTCCTGGCGGCCTGCGACAAAGCGGAGTCGAAAGGCAAAGGCGGTGCCGCCGGTGGTCCCGGGGGAGGTGGCCCGCCCGCAATGCCGGTAGAGGCTGCCGCCGCCCGGGCCGATACAGTGGTGGATGCCATTCTGGCCACTGGCCAGATCGAGGCCATGCAGTCGATTGAGCTTCGCCCCGACGTGGAAGGGAGAGTAGTCCAGATTCTGGTCCGGGAGGGCTCACCGGTGGCAGCTGGGACGGCCCTGTTCAAGATCGACGACGCCGAGCTCCGGTCGCAGGTGGCCCAGCTGGAGGCCGACCGTGACCTCGCCCAGCAGTCCCTGGCTCGGACGCGCGACCTCCTGAGCCAGAAGGCGTCGTCGCAGGCCGAGCTCGAGCGCGCCGACGCTACCATGCGGAGCACATCGGCGCAGCTCGACCGGCTCAAGGTGAGGCTCGCCCGTACCCTGGTGCGCGCCCCGTTCGCCGGTGTCGTGGGTCAGCGGTTCGTCAGCCTGGGAGACTACGTAACCACCGATACCCGGTTGGCCGCATTGCAGACCGTGTCGCCCCAACGAGCCTCGTTCCAGGTACCTGAGCGCTACGCCGAGCAGTTGAAGCCTGGGCTGGAAGTCACCTTCCGGGTCGCCTCGCTGCCCGGCAGGGAATTCACCGGCCGGGTCGATTTCGTTGACCCGATCGTGCAGCTGCCCGGCCGCTCGATACTGGTAAAGGCCCTGGTTCCAAACCGCAAGCGGGAGCTGCAGGCCGGCATGTTCATCGAGGCCCGACTAGCCACGGCGGTACGGCCGGCCGCCGTTGTAATCCCGGAGGACGCCATCCTTCCGCTGCAGGGCTCGAACTTTGTGTGGGTAATCGCCGATGGAAAGGCGACTCGACGCCAGGTGGAGCTGGGGGTGCGCACTCCAGGCTTCGTCGAGGTGACCAGCGGAGTCGAGGACAAGGAACAGGTGGTGGTCGGGGGCCAGGAACGGCTGGCAGAAGGATCACCGGTGACTGCCACGCTGGTGCAGCGCCGGCCCGTCAGCGGACGGGAAGAGAGCGCGGTGGTGGACAGCGGGGCAGCGGGACAGCGGGACAGTGGGACAGCGGGGCAGAAAGACAGCGGGGCAGCGGGTCGAGACAGCGGGGCAGCGAGGCAGCAGGGCAGGTAGGCGAGGCGAAGGGCTCGGAGAAATCCTTCCCTGCGATCAGGATAACACCTGGTGCAGTCTTCTGCCCCGCTGCCCCGCTGCCCCGCCTTCTAGAACAGCCCGCTTTTGGCGGCGGACCAAAGGCGAGTCAAGCGCTCGAAGCCATCCTGTAGCAGCTCCACCTGCTGCGGACTCGGGGAAACCGCCACTGCAGTTTCCATCTCGGCCGCAAGGCGACCCATCTCCTGGCGTCCCTGCTTCGCCGCCTCCACTTTGATCTGCGCCAGCAGCTCGGCGATCTTTTGTCGCACTCCTTCATCGTTAGGGACCTGCCAGAGGTAAGTCGCGCTTTCGCGGCCGGCCACACATAACTCGCCCAGGCGGTCCATCAAGGGGGGCATGGGTTTTCTCGGAGCTGGCTTGGGATCATCGGACATTGGAGCCTCGCTGAAAAGATTCGACTGGGTGCCGACAAGGCAGCTGCTGGCCCATGGGGTCTGGACGCTGCTGGTGCTCGGGTGGCCCTCTAAGGTCACGGCTCAGGCGGCCGACGCAGGTGCCTCTGATGCCGCCGCTTTGCCCCGCTTCACGCTGCATGAAATCGTGGCCGGACGCAACGACACCCTGACCCGCATTCCAGGGCGCTGGGCCCATGCCGCTCTAGCGGCTACACCGGAATCCCTGGCCACGGCGGCCTATCACGATGCGGCCACTCGGAGCGGGATCACGCCGCTGACAGGCAAGGCGCTCGCCGCGGAGCGTTCCTACCATGTCATGGGACTCTACCGGCGGCGGGAGTTGACCGCTGCTGCCCGCGAGACACTGGCCGCCATCAGAGCGTCGCTTCCCGCCGACAGCACCCGAGTGCGTTTCGATCACCTGTTCCGTCCCCAGGGAGAATGGATAATCGATCTTCACGATGCTGCGCTCGCCTGGGCTCAGAGCCGGGCGCCCCGGATCGGCTGGGGTACGGTCGGCCGCTCGCTCGCGTCCGCTCGTTGGCTCGACCCCAGGGACACGGCTGAAGAAGCGGTGCCTCGCGCGATTTACGGATTGACCGTTCTCGCTGCCACCGACTCCGCAGCATTTCGCGCCGTCCGAGCGGATCTGTGGCGGGCCGATTCTGTAGCTGCCACAGAGGTTCTCCTCCTGCTGGCCGGCTACTCCGAAAGCCAGCGCTGGGTAGCGGACGCCCTTCGCTTCTTCCTCACCCAGCCCTGGATTCCCGGCGGTGGACAGGGTCGCTCGCTGGCCGACTACCTGCGAGACGACTGGCGCGGGGTAGGAACCTCGACCGCGGCCCGCGCGCTTCCCGAGATCCGGCCCCATCTCTTCGGCTACCCTCAAGCGGTGCCGCATTACGGGGTTCCGACCGCGCTGTTCCGCCGCCTGGTCAGGGCCGACAACCAGAGTGGCAGAAACTGGCTGAAACACCACGGCGAGGCGAGCCTGCTGCGCGCTCTGCGACGGCTGCCTGCGGGAGACACCAGCCTGGTACTGCTTCAGTTCGGTTCGGAGGCGATCCGCCTCACCAGCGTGGCGCGCCAGTCGCGCGAGAGCCTGAACGGCTTTCTCGAGCCGGGAGACGCCATCGCGATCGACCCCGGATACTCACCTTTGCTCGCGCTGGGAACGGTGGTGCACGAGTGGCAGCACCTGGTCTTTCGACAGCAGCAGCTCGAGGCGTTCAGCCGGGCACTTCCTGCCCATGAGTCTCCCGTTGTGGAGCTGCCGGGAATTGAGCCCTACCTTGCCGAGGGCTTTGCGGAGTGGAGCACGGATCGAATTCTGGCGCCGCTGATCGCTCGCTGGCCATTGCTGGCACTGGGAGAGCTGCAAAAACGGGCTGGTCTCGCCCAGGAAAACGCAGAGGACCACCACGCGATCGGGTACGCCCTGGTGCGAGCAGTGGCCGCCGAGCTGCCCGATCCGCCGGCCACCACGAGGCTCCTCCTGCGTCACGCGGATCAACCGACTGGCATTGCGGCCCACGGCGCTCTGCGTCGCGCCTGGCGGGCATTCGCCGGCAAGCCCGATCGTCTGTTTCTGGTGCCGGCTTCAAGGATTCTGGTTCCCGAAGTCACATTTACGATAGAGGACGGCCTTCCCAACGTGGTTAACAGCCGGATCCTGATACCGCCACGCTCGAAGGGGGCGCACTGATGCGGGCTGCAATGCTTCTCGGGCTTCTTCTGGCAAGCAGTGCTGAGGCCCAATCAACCCGCCCTGAGCGCACCAGCTACAAGGAAACGTCCTCCCACGCGGACGTCCTAAGCTTCCTGGATTCCCTGGGCAGGGTGACGAGCGATATCAGAATTGCGACCCTGACCAGGAGTCCCGAAGGCCGGCGGGTCCCCTGGGTGCTTGCCGCTCGGCCCGTCCCGCTCGGACCCGCGGAAGCGCATCGCAGCGGCAAGCCCATCGTGTACCTCCAGGCGAATATTCACGGTGGGGAGGTCGAAGGTAAGGAAGCCGCCCAGATGCTGTTGCGCGATCTGACTCATGGCGGGCTGAGTCGGCTGCTCGACAGCCTGGTGCTGCTGGTGGTGCCCATCTACAACGCAGACGGTAACGATCATATGGGGCCCGGAGACGAGAACCGCCCGGGTCAAAACGGACCCTCACGGATAGGACAGAACCCCGGCGGGATGGGACTCAACCTCAACCGCGACTATGTGAAGCAGGAGGCACCGGAAACACGAGCGAGTTCCGGGTTGATTGGAACATGGGATCCCGACCTCTTTATCGACCTGCACACCACCAACGGCAGTTATCACGGCTACGTCCTCACGTATTCACCCGGCCTGAATCCAAACACGAATCCAGCCACCGATTTCGTACGAGACCGGTTTCTGCCGCTGCTCAAGGACCGGATGCAGCGGCGGCATGGCCAGCGGACGTTTTCCTATGGCAATTTCCGGAGCCAGGATCCCGACTCGCTTACGCTGGGCTGGGAGACCTACGATGCGCGCCCGCGCTTCGGCACCAACTGGATGGGGCTTCGCGGACGGCTCGCTGTCTTGAGTGAGGGTTACAGCAACGCCGACTTCAAGACCCGAATCCGGGCGACGTACAACTTCGCAGTGGAGATTCTCAGGCTGGCTGCCGAGCAACGCTCCACCATCAAGTCGGTGGTCCAGGCTTCCAGCCGGATGGAATCAGACTCGGTCGCCGTTCGTTCTACGCTGGCACCCTCAACTCTCCAGCCCGTCATCGCCGAGATCACCAGCTCCGCGGGCGAAGGGTCCGGGGGCTATGCGCGCCGGGAGCGCACCGGAGTGTACCGCAGCATACGGATGCCGGTGTTCGATCGGTTTGCGGCCTCCCGGAAGGAGCTGCTGCCCGCAGCCTACCTGGTCCCCGCGCGGCTCCGAACGGTGGTGGACCTTCTGAGGCGCCAGGGCGTCGGGGTCGATTCGTTGATCCAGCCGTGGCGCGGGCCGGCTGAGGCATTTGCCCTCGAGTCTCTCACGGTCGGTCCTCTGTTCGAGGGCCATCGGACGGTGCAGGCCGAGGGGCAGTGGCGTAGTCAGCCAGTGGATACGAGCATCGCGGCGGGCTGGTATCTGGTTCCTACCGGTCAGCGGCTCGGGGTGTTGGCGGCCTACCTCCTCGAGCCTGCCTCGGAGGACGGTGTGGTCACCTGGAATCTCCTGGACCGGGAGATCGCACCGGGCACAAGCTATCCCATCCTTCGGCTTCGCTCCCGGCCGCTTCTCCCAGCCGTGGCCCTACCATAGCGGTTCGACCGCTGTGCTAGATTTCCAGCCGACACGCGACGGCTTCCATTCAAATGAGGATGTTTGTACATGACCGCTCGTCCCGCCGCGCAACCCGGGTCTATTGTCATCTGGTTCTGGGAATGGGCGAAGTCGATCCTCGTAGCTCTCCTCGTCTGGTTCTTTCTGCGGACCTTTCTGGTCGAGGCGTTCCGGATTCCGTCGGGCAGCATGGAGAACACGCTTCTTATCGGGGACTTTCTTTTCGTCAACAAGGCCTTGTATGGCGCCGAGGTTCCGCTCATCGGCACCCGCCTCCCCGCAGTACGTGAACCCCGCCGGAACGACATCCTGGTATTCGATTCGGTGGAGGATAAGGGGCTCAAGGTCGTCAAGCGGCTGATCGGCATGCCGGGCGATACCCTGAGCATGGAGAATGGTGAGCTGTTCCGGAATGGCCAGCGAATCAATGAGCCGTACGCCGTGCGCTCGGACCCCACCCGGTCCGAGGATCCCATCCAACGCGCCAAGATGCGCGAGTGGCAGCTTCCGCACCTCGTAAACCGCGACAAGGCCACCTACCAGCCCGATCTTCAGGAGTGGGGACCGATCGTGGTGCCCCGCGATTCGTTCTTCATGATGGGCGACAACCGCGACAGCTCATATGACGGGCGCTACTGGGGATTTTTGCCGCGGGCGAACGTGCGGGGCCGGCCGCTGGTGGTCTATTTCAGCTATGACCCCAGCAGCTGGCGGGCGCTGCCGTTCGTGACGGCGGTTCGCTGGAGCCGGCTGTTCACGTCTCCGGAGTAGAAGTGAGAAGTAAGAAGTGAGAAGTGAGAAGGAAGTAAAGGTGAATTGACAACGAGTTTCCCCTCTGACTTCTTACTTCTTACTTCTTACTTCTTACTTCTTACTTCTTACTTCTTACTTCTTACTAATGCGGACGGGGCGCTTCGGGGAGGGAGGAACGATTCAGTGTGCGGGGGATATACGCGGCGGTGCGGCTGCATGCGGGGCAATGAAGTGTGACGCGTCCACCCTGGGCGTCTTCGGCGCTGGACCGCTCGGGAACTCGCTCCACCTCGATCGAGGCACACGAGGGACATACCAGTGGTTTCTGGTCCCGATCCGCCGCGATCAGAACCAGCGCTTCTGGTGCCCGGTACTCCTTAATGCCCCGACGTCCCACGGTCGGCCCTTCCAGCGGGGGCATGTGGCACAGAACTAGCTACCCCGCTTACCTGCGGAATTTACCGATTATTCAATTCCCGCGCAAAGGCTGGACGGCCCGCGCTTCATCTTCGGAGTCACTCATGCGCAGGTCCCTGCTGATGTCTTTGTGTTCGCTGGTGTCTGTCGGCTGGATTTCAACCGAGGCCGAAGCCCAGAAGGTTCATGAAATCCGGCTCGACGCGAATCCGGAGAAGGAGATTTTCCGGTTCAGTCCGGGGCAGATAAACGCGCGCCCCGGTGACGTTCTGCTCTTCAGGGCGGTGAGCGGTACCCCGCATAGCGTTGTCTTTGAGAGTAAGGGGCTTTCCGGTCCCGCCCACGAGGCGCTCAATGGCGCCCTGAGCCGCCGTTCCGGGGATCTCAGCGGCCCCCTATTGAGTCCCAACGGGGCGGAGTACCGCATGGTGGTACCCGCTCTGCCACCGGGCAGTTACCCCTTCTTTTGCCTTCCCCACCGGGCTTACGACATGCGCGGCCTACTGGAAATCACGAAGTAGTCCCCCATACTACTAGCGTCCGAGTGTCACCGGTGCGAGAATTCCGTCCCTGATGGGGGCGGCCCGCGTTGGGTATTTTGCCCCACTAGCCCGACTGATGGCAAGTAAGGAGGACGCGTGGTATCGGAACTCGGTGGTTCACAGATCTCGACGCTGCTGGAGACCCTTCCAGGCATTGCGAACGTGTTGCGGAGCCCGGTGGCTGACGCCTTGGGCAGTGTCATCCGTGCCGCGGCGCGCGTCGGCGACTTCAACGTGGCGGATGCGGAGGAACTGATTCGCTACGCGACCCGGCGGAGTCTGCTGGGCAACGAAGAGGGCGACCGGATTCTGGCCGAAGTGCATACAGCCCAGCAGAAGCGGCTGGACAAGGCGGCCGATCGGGAGAAGGCCATGAAGGCGAAGGCGCGGGTGAAGGGCAAGACGGTGAAGGCGGTGAAGACGGTCAAGAAGCCTGTGAAACCCAAGAAGAAGCGTTAGAGTCCCTCCTCAGGTCTTGAAATCCTGCATCAAAGCGGTCAGTCGCGTGGCGCCCTGAAGCAGGTCGCCCGCCGCAGCCGCCATCTGCTCGGTCGAGGCGGTCTGCTCCTGCGCCGCGGCGGTTACCTGCTCGCTGGCCGAGGCGTGCTCGCTGGCGGCCTGGCTTACTTCCTGGGTCCTCTCACCTAACTGCACCACGATACGGCGGTTGGCCTCCGCCTCCCGCACGACCTCCGCCGCGGCGCTGTGGACTTCCTGCACCGCCTGGGCGATTTCCTCCAGCGCCCGCGCGGCGGCCAAGGCGACGGCCTCGATCCCGTGCACCTTGGCCGATCCCACATCCATCGTAGCCGAGACATCCCGCACCTGATTGCGGATAAACTGGACCGTCTTGGCCACTTCCTCTGCCGCACTGGAGCTGGAGTCGGCCAGACGGCGTACCTCTTCGGCGACGACCGCGAAGCCCCGGCCATGCTCGCCGGCTCGCGCCGCCTCGATGGCCGCGTTGAGGGCGAGCAGGTTGGTCTGGGACGAGATCTGCCGGATCAGATCGATGAAGTCGGTGATCGGCTCCGAGAGCCTCGAGAGCTCCTGCACCTGGCGGGCGGAGGTGCCCACGACCTCACGAATGTCGAGCAGGGTCTGACCGGCAGCGGCCACATCCGCCTGGTTGCGCGCGGCGAGCTGCTGGATCCGTTCGCCCAGCTCCAGCACCCGGGCCGAGGCCGTGGCATTGGTCTCGGCAATCTGTCTGAGATTGAGGAGCAGGGCGTCTGCCTTCTCCATTCCCTGGACCTGCTGCTCCGCGCTCGATGCCACCTTGACCATGGCGGTCGAGATCTCGCCGCTGCTGGCGGCCAGCTCCTCGCTCATGGCGGAGAAGTCGGTGGCGCTGTTGCCGATCTGACTGGCCTCGCCCACGACGGAGACGACGACTCCACGCAGTCGTGAGGCCATCCCATCCATCGCCCGGGACAGGAGCTCCAGCTCGGTAGGCATTTTGCCGAGCTGCACCCGTCTCAGGTCGCCGGCTCCGAACCGGTCTGCTGCGCTGATAAGCCGCCGGAGTGGCCGGTCCACCATGCGCACCGTGAATACCGAGATTGCGACGCCGGCGGTCAGCGATACCACGAACAGCAGCCATAGCACCGATCGGCGATCTCCGGCCTCGCGCCGGAGCTCGTTGGCCCGCGACATGGACCGGTTGTTCTGCGCCAGCACCAAGGCACGGACGTCGCCCAGAAGGGTGTCCGCCGGCGCGCGGGCTCGTTCGGCCTGCCGCCGTGCTTCGTCGGTCCGGCCCAGGTCTGCCAGCGCGTGGGCGGTGGCATAGGCCACCTCGATCTCCGCCTGATTGGCCGCGATCTTGTTGACGATGTAACGATCGGATGTGGTAAGCGCGTTGAGCGTCCGGTAGCGGCGCTGATAGACGTAGGCTGAATCGCCCTCATCCAGTACCCGACGCTTCAAGGCTCCCGAGCGCAAGAGCAGGTACTGCTCGGCGGAGCGGACTTCGGAGCCGAGCGAGGCGATCAGTCCGTTGCTCAGGTCGGTGCTCTCGAGCAGCAGCGAGAGCTCCCGGTCCACCGACTTGTCGAGTGAGCTGATCGACTTCACGCCGAACAGGGCGATCAGAAATACCAGCATGATCAGCACCGTCATACCGGCGATGACCCGACTGCGGAGGCTGCGCATGAACCTCACTGGCCCCCCGCCAGCCGCACGTTGCCGTTTCGCACGACCCCGATGTAGACCGCCTGGTTGGGGACGTCTCCCCTGGTGTCGAAGGCCACGACCCCGGTAACTCCCCGGAACGCGGGAGCGCCGGTGCCGACCCGGGCGAGCTCTCGGCGGATCGCCTGACGCTTGGTTCCAGCCCGCGCGATTACGTCGCGCAGCAGATAGACCGCATCGTAGGTGGCGGCCGCCGGCTGGTTGGGCAGACCCGCGGATGGGAACTTCCTACGGTACGCCCGGAGAAAGGCTTTGTTGGCAGGAGTGCTCAAGGTCGGCAGATATGCCGCGGAGAGGTAGACACCCTCAGCCAGTAAACCCGCCGCCTCGATTCCCTCGAGCCCGTCGCCGCCCAGCACCGGCATAGTAAGGCCGCGCTTGCGTGCTTGGCGGAGAATCTCCTCGGCCTCGAGGCGATTACCCGCAACGAGGAGAAAATCCGTCCCCCCGGCCTGGGCCAGGCGGTCGAGATAGGGACCGACGTGGGGGGCGTCACCCAGGTAGGGGTCGATCGATTGGAGCGCGCCCCCTCGGCGGGTAAAGTCCTTGACGAAGGTCTGGCGCACGCCCCGACCATATTGGTCGTTCAGGTAGAGGACCGCTCCCCGGTGGAGTGCCAGTGTGTCATAGACCCAGCGGGCGAGCGCTGCACCATGAGCGAGATCGCTGGGGCAGATCCGGAAGGTGTAGTCGCCGGCCGTGGAGACCTCAGGAGAGGATGAAGAGGGAGAGACGGCTGCGACCGGATCCGCTCCGCCGTTGTACACCGGGGCGGCTGCCAGCGTCGTACTGGAGAAGAGGTGTCCGATCACAGCCGAGACGCCGGCCTCATAGAGGTCGGTCGCCACAAACACGGCGGAATCCGGGTCGGCGTAATCGTCCCGCTGGACCAGCTCCAACGGCCGGCCACCGATGCCGCCGGCGGCGTTGATCTCTTCCACCGCGAGCTCGGCGGCATGTTTCATTGGGACACCCACCGGATCGCTCAGGGACCCGGCCAGCCCAATCCGGATCGGACCGGAAGAAAGGCGGCAGGCGGAGATCAACAGAGCTGCCGCCAGCAGGAATGATCGAGTCGCTAAGAGATCCACGCACTTCCCCCATCTGGACGGAGTCCGGGCTGTAGCCCGGGTATCGACGATGCTCGACTGGACTGACCGATCACCCGACGCGACGTTCGACCTGCACGGCCAGAGCGTGATCGAGGCTGTAGCCAATGCGGAGCGTTTTCTGCGAGCTCAGGCCAAGGCGCGTCCTCACGGCATTGTCCGGCTCATCACGGGTCGGGGGCGGGG
>Ga0136631_10000086_pt1 | contig 25139 bp, 33 predicted proteins | sample AntDrymUQ6012206_2_FD_104655 | JGI IMG/M metagenome (GOLD analysis project Ga0136631, IMG submission 104655) | Polar desert sand microbial communities from Dry Valleys, Antarctica - metaG UQ601 (22.06) | ecosystem: Environmental > Terrestrial > Soil > Desert | place: Antarctica: Dry Valley... | reverse complement strand
GGCGCCCTCGCTGGACACCATGCAGGTGCCGATCGGGCGCTCCGGCGTGCAGCCGGAGCCGAAGACCTTGCACTCCCACGGCTTGATGACGCCCTTGAGGACCTCGCCGCACTGGCAGGCCTTCGGGTCGGCGACCCTGATGCCGGGGACGCTGTAGGTGATCTCGGCATCGAAGTCCGCGTAGGCCTCGGAGAGCTTCAGTCCGCTCTGGGAGATGAAGCCCATCCCGCGCCACTCGAAGTGCGGGCGCAGCTCGAAGACCTCGGCCATGACCTGCAGCGCGCGCGGGTTGCCCTCCCACGGCACGACGCGGGCGTACTGGTTCTCGATCTCGCAGCGACCCTCCTTGAGCTGCGTGAGGATCATGTGGATCGCGTGCAGCACGTCCAGCGGCTCGAAGCCGGCGACCGCGATCGGCTTGCCGTACTCCGTCGGGATGAACTCGAACGGGCGGACGCCGACGACCGTCGACACGTGCCCCGGTCCGATGAAGCCGTCGAGGCGCAGGTCCGGGGAGTCCAGCAACGCGCGCAGCGGCGGGACGATCGTCACGTGGTTGCACATGCAGAAGAAGTTCGCAAGCCCCTCGGCCTTCGCGCGCTTGAGCGTCAACGCCGTCGACGGGGCGGTCGTCTCGAAGCCGATCGCGAAGAAGATCACCGGCCGGTCGGGATTGGCCTTGGCGATCCGCAGCGCGTCGAGCGGCGAATAGACCATCCGGATGTCGGCTCCCTCGGCCTTGGCATCCAGCAGCGTCCCGTCCGAGCCCGGCACGCGCAGCATGTCGCCGAAGCACGTGAAGATGACGTCCGGCTTGTGCGCGAGCGCGATCGCATCGTCGACGCGGCCCATGGGGATGACGCACACCGGGCAGCCGGGGCCGTGGACAAGCTCGACGTTGGCGGGCAGCAGGTCATCGATCCCGTACTTGTAGATCGAGTGCGTGTGCCCGCCGCACACCTCCATGAACTTGTAGTGGCGCCCGGGCTCGACGAGTCCCAGGATCTCTCCCGCGAGCACCTCCCCGAGCGCAGGGTCACGGAATTCGTCGACGTACTTCATGCAGGGGCCTCCTCGGTAAGCCTTGCGATCGCCGTACCGGCGTGGACAAGGAGTCGGTCCCCCGGCGCCACCGGGGCGACTAGGTCTATCTCGACCGTCTCCGAGTTCCCGTCGTCATCAGCGCAGAGCGCGAGCCCCCGTTCCTCGTCGAGACGGAGCACGTTCAAAGGGATGGCGACGTCGCCGCACGTGATGCAGCCAGTCGTGTAGTCGCAGGTCGGTGCCAGTGCGGAGGCCGCATCGGCGATCAGACGGCTCATTCGATGATGCTCGCCTTCAGATCCTCGAGCTCCTGCTCATAGTCGGCGCCCATGCTCTCGAGCATGCGGCGTGTTTCGAGGGCTTCCCCCTCGTCGACCTTGGACATCGCGAAGCCGACGTGGATGAGCACCCAGTCGCCGGGGCCCACGCCGATGCCGTCCTCGTCCAGAAGACCGATGTTGACGTTGCGATGCACGCCGGCCACGTCGACCTTCGCGAGTCGGTTCGTCTCGTCCACCACGTCAAGGATTTGACCGGGAATAGCCAGGCACATATCGCTTCGTCAAGCCCCCGTTTCAAAGCTCCGTCGGACACCACGTCAATCGAGCAGAGGGCAGTCCTATCACTCGTACTCCACCGGCACTAGATGTGTAGATCACCTTGTGCCCAAGCTCGCGCCCGTGGTACCAACGCACCGTCCGGACGTGATGTGCTGCCTAGACCGGCAAAGGGAGGAGACCGCGTGTCTAAAGGCCGATCGGTTACGCAGGATCCCATTGAGCAGGCGCTTGAGAAGCTCGGCTCGCTCGGCGTGCCCGTAAACGAGATCGGGGAGCGTGCCGCCGGCCTCGTCGGCCAACTCGGCTCCATCGACCTCTTCGAGATGATCGACAACCTCGGCTCGATCGACCCCAGCCAGGTCGACATCGGGGAGATCCTCGGGGAGCTCAAGGCGAAGGTCGACGAGCTCGATCCCGCACTGAAGATTCCCGTGATGCTCGCAGCGGGCTTCGTCGGCGCCCGGGTGGTGAGGTGGATTGTCCGCTAGAGCCTGCGTCCGGGTCCCCCGCGCTCCTCATACCCGCGCGCGCGAGACGAGAGTCCGCGTATGAGCGGCGAGCGACCCACGGACGCCGCGACCGGCGCCGTGCGCAGCCCTGTCGGCATCGTGCCGGCAGAACGACCACGCAATAGCAGCATCGAGAATCGCGGTATGGTCGCGGTGCGGGAGGATGTGCTGACCTCGGCGGCGGCGGCGGTGGGGTTCGTCGCCGGCGCGGGAGGGGTCGGAGCGGCACTCGGCCTGCCTCTGCGGGCCGTCGGCTTTGGACGTCGGACACCAGCGTTGAAAGGGAACCGAATGCGGAACAGAAAGCTCAACGCGCAGCTCGCGCCTGCGATGTACTCCCTCGCTGCGACGAACGCGCAGCTACTCGGCCTCGTCGGGCATCGCCGCCCAGTGTTGGCACTGGCCAAGTTCGGGATCGCCGCCGCCGGCACCGCTGCCGGCGTCGCATACCTGACAGCCGACGAGGCACAGCGCAAGGAGATGGTCGAGCAGGCGACGGCCCTGCTCGAGCAGGGGGGTAACGCAATCGCGAGCTCCGGCCTGCTCGACAAGGTCTTCAAGTAGACCGAGCATGGCGTACCCGCGTGCTCCGGAGGCCCCGGAGCACGCGGACAGGCGGCCTGCCGTCCGGATCGGCGCGCGGCGGACGACGCGCTTACGTCACGTCGCCGGCGGCGACCTTGTGGATGCGCCCCTTGGCCTGCGACAGGCGTCCTCCATCGCGGCCGTGGCGGACCGCGACGAGTTCGGCCATGATCGACACCGCCGTCTCCTCGGCGCTCGTGGCGCCGAGATCGAGGCCTATCGGCGCGCTGATCCGGGACAGCTCCTCCTCCGCGACGCCGGCGGCGAGCAAGCGCTCGCGGCGCTCGGCCTGCGCGCGCTTGGAGCCCATCGCGCCGATGTAGGGCGCGTCCGAGCGCAGCGCGATGAGCAGCGCGGCGTCGTCGAGCTTGGGGTCGTGCGTCAGCACCGCGATGTACGTCGCGCGGTCGATGGCGCCCAGCTGCTCGAAGGCCTTCTCCGGCCAGCCGGCGATGACGCCCATCGCTTGCGGGAAGCGCTGCGGCGTGGCAAAGCGCTGACGGGGATCGACGACGTACGGGCGCCAGCCTGCGATCCGGGCGAGGGCCGAGAGATGGGCCGCGTACTCGACCGCGCCGAAGATGATGACCCGCGGGTCGGGGTGGGTGACGTCGACGAAGAGATCGCCCCGGACCTCCGAGCGCTCCTTCCACATGAGGTCCTCGGCGTCCGCGCGGCCCTGGGCGTCCAGCTCGGAGTCGCCGAGCGTCCCCTCCGTGCCGCCGTCGGGGCGCACGAGCAGCTTCTCGCCGACATGGTCGCCCCGAAGCACCGTCACGAGTGCCGCGCGACCATCTTCGCGCGCGACGGCGGCGAACTCCTCCTGAATGCTCACGGCTCGTAACGCTCCACCCAGACGTCGATCTCGCCGCCACAGGGCAGGCCGACGTCCCACGCCTCGTCGTCGGCGATGCCGAACGTCAACAGCTGCGGTTCACCGCCGCCGATGACCTGGTCGGCGACCTCGATGACGGCGCCCTCGACACAGCCGCCGGAGACCATGCCGGAGACCTCGCCGCGATCGTTGATGGCCATCTTCGAGCCGGGCGGCCGCGGTGCGGAGCGACGGGTGTCCACGACGGTGGCCAGAGCCACCTGCGCCCCGTCGGCGACCCAGCGGTCGACGTCCTTGATCACGTCCTTCATCGCATTGCTCCCTTCAGGTGTTGGCGGGCTCCCGCGAGCTCCTCCGCGGCCGGGGCGTCATCGGCGCACCCGGCCGGGTGAACCAGCGCTATGCCTTGGCGAGATTCGCCGTGAACTGCTTGACCAGCTGCTGCAGCACGGCCTCGACCGTACCCTCGCCCATCGAGGAGACCTTGCCGCTGACGTTGGCGACGGCCTCGAGCGTGCCGCTGCCGACATCGATCGTAACCGTGCCGTCGGCGTTGCTCTGACCGCCGGCCTCCCGCGTCTGCGCCTTGATGACCGCACGCTTGGAGCCGTCGTCCTGCTCGGTGATCTCCACCGGGCCACTGAACTTCATGGCCATCGAGCCCATCTTGACATCGATCTCGGCCTTGACCTTCGACGGGCTGTCCGCCGACGTCACCTTCGCGCCAGGCACGCACGGCACGAGCTTGTTGAGGTCGCTGACGACGCTCCATGCGTGGTCCGCATCGGGAACAGCAAACGACTCGTTCAACGTTGGCATACGGGGGTTTCTCCCTTGTCGGTACTGATCGGGCGGCTCCTACCTCCAGGATGTACCCTCGATGCTGGCTGAGAGTGCACGCGATCAATCGCCGCCATACAATTGATCGATGGCTACTGCACCAGGTGCCCACAAGCTTGGGCCGGACAACGCCACTCTCCGAGTGAAGACAGGCCGCGGCGGGGCTGCGGCAAAGGCGGGCCACGACCTCGTCATCGAGGTGACGTCCTGGGAGGCGACGCTCGACGTCGGCGATGCCCCGAGCCTCCAGCTCAGCGCCGATCCGACCTCCCTGCGGGTGATCGAGGGCAAGGGCGGGATGCAGGCGCTCGACGACGACGGCAAGGCGGACATCCACAAGAGCATCGACAAGGACATCCTGAAGAAGCAGGCGATCCAATTTCGCTCGACGAGCGTGGAGCGCAGCGACGGCGGCCTCGCCGTGTAGGGCGAGCTCGAGCTCGTGGGCGAGACGGCGCCCGTCCAGTTCGACCTCGGCGTCGGAGATGACGGCGCGCTCAGCGGCAGCGCAAAGCTCACGCAGACCAACTGGGGCATCAAGCCCTATTCCGCGCTGTTCGGCGCGCTCAAGGTCAACGACGAGGTCGAGGTCGTCGTCGACGGGAAGGTCCCGACGGCCTGAGCGAGGGTGGCAGCCCGAGAGCTCTACGATGGGCAGATGGCCGTGGTCCTGGCGCATATCGCCGGCATTCCCGTGGAGGAGACGTTGGCGATGGCGGTACCCATCGTCGGGGTGGCATACGTGGGGATCGTGGCGAGCCTGCGGGCCCACCGCCGCCGGCTCTTCAAGCGCCGGTGATCGCGCGGTCGACGACCACGGCCTGATATCCAGGCCGGGCCGTCGACGGCGATGATCGGGCGCTAGTACACCCGTCCGGAAGTTCTGTGGAGTTTTCCGGGATGCCCGGCCGTGATCTGACGGTCGACGGCGCCCGCCTTCGTGCTGGTGGCACGGGGGCGGGCGCCGGCGACCGTCAGGCACGGATCGGGCGCCCGGAAAACCCGCAGAACTTGCGGACGGGTGTACTAGACCCGAGGGCGGCACGTCAGCCGTCAGTCCCTGTACGTCGTCTGCGCATCGAGCGAGCCCTCCAGCCCGGCCGGCAGCTCGATCGCGCCCGCATGGGAGTAGAGCGCGATCTCCTCGATCCGCTTGCCCGACAACGGATCGCGTCCCGCATAGAAGCGGGAGCCGTCCCAGGAGAGCTGCTGCGGCGACGTGCCAAGCATGCCGCCCGCGAGGATCTGCGACTTCTGCTTGATCTTCGCGCAGGTGAGCCGGACCGCGTTCGTGGTTCCGGTCGTGCTCGCGGTCACGACGTAGCCGTGACCCTCGCCGAAGCGATCGTAATCCTGCGGGACGACCTTCACGTCCGACGCCGGGATGCCGAGCTCGTCGCTGACGGTTTGCGCCAGCTGCGACTCCTGCCCGCCCCCGTCGGTGCTCAGGCTGAGCACGCACTTCCCGGTGGGGTGCACGCGCAGATAGACCGCGCCGTAGGCGCTAGCCATGGACAGCTCCCCTCATGAGTCCCGATGTCTGCACAGTCACGCTCCTTCTCAAGGATCGAGCGGCCACGCGGTGGCCGCTGGACAAGCGGGCGTCTGACGTTCCCGTGCACCGCGCCCGCACGTGACGGTGCCCCGGATCTTGGGTGGACAAGTGCGTTTCATGGCGTGATGTTGCCCTTGGAGGCGCCGTAGCCACTGGGCATCCCCACGTGTGCCTCGGTCGTGCCCGCGATGCCCCACGTCTCCTCTTCCTCGGCATCGTCGAGCGTCGGCACGCGCCAGCTCGCGAGCAGCGGATCCTCGTCGCGCTCGGCCGCGATCGCGTCGGCGACCTCGTCGAGCGCCTTGAGGCTGTGGCCGCTGACGAGCGCGTCGCAGTAGGGCAGCGCCGCGACGAGACCGCCGGCGCGCGGGGCGAAGTCCGTGGCGACGACGCGCGGGTTGACCCAGACGATCCGGTAGGCGAGGCGCGCCAGGCGCTGCATCTCGCGGCCGACGAGCGCGGGGTCGCCGCGCTCCCAGCCATCGGAGAGGATGACGACGACCGATCCGCGCGCCATGCCGCGGCGCCCGTAGCGGTCGTTGAAGGTCTTCAGCGCGTCGCCGATGCGCGTGCCGCTGGACCAATCGGGCGTGGCCTCCGTCGCGCGGCGGATCGCGCGCTGCGGGTTGCGGCCCGCGAGCTGGCGCGTCAGGCGCGTCAGCCGGGTGGCGAAGACGAACGCCTCGGCGTACGGTCCCGTCGCGCGGGCGGCGTGCAGGAACTGCAGGTACGCGCGCGCGTAGGGCTCCATCGAGCCGGAGATGTCGCACAGCAGCACGAGCCGGCGCGGGTGGACGCGCCGGCGCTTGCGGGCGAGCTCGATCGGGTCGCCGCCCGTGTGCAGGCTCCTGCGCAGCGTGCGGCGCATGTCGATGTGCTCGCCGCGGCGCCCGTGCTTCTTGCGGCGCGTCCGGCGCTCGGGCGTCGCGAGCTGGAGGCGGACCATGATCCGGTACAGGGCGGCGAGCTCGGTGGCGTCGAGCGCCGAGAAGTTCTTCTCGCTGAGGACCTCGTCCTCGCTCGCCTGCGCGACCGGGACGAGGACCTCCTCAGCGTCCTCGTCCTCCTCCTCGTCCTCGCCCGACCCCGCGTTCATGCTCTGCGCGTCCTGGCCGCCGGCCGACTCCTGCGGCTCCTTCTGGTCCTGCTCGGGCGCCTCGCTGTCCATCGACTCCGACGGCGGCGCCGCCTCGAGCTCGACCTCGAGGTCGTCGGGCCGCTTGCCGCCCGTGCCGAACACCTCGGCGAAGACCCGGTTGAACGCCGCGACCTGCTGAAAGCCCGTGACGAAGATCGCGCGGGTCGTGAAGTACAGCTGGCGGCGCGACTCCGGCTTCGTGAGCCTCAGCGAGCGTGCGTACTGCTCGGACTGCGTCGGCGTCACGGGCACGCCGGCCGCGTGCAGGCGCTGACTGAACGCGCCCACGAGCGCGGGCAGGTCGAGATCGATCTCCTCGACTCGGAAGACGCCATCGTGGCTCGCGGCTGCGTTGTCGTCGTCGGCCATTACCGATCCTCGACGAGCTGTTCGAGCCCGGCAGCGCGGATCACTTCCTGATCCTCGCTGTACTTCAGCACCGAGCCGAGCGTCCTGTCGGCGGTCTCGGCGTCGAGCCGCTCGACCCCGAGCAGGTCGAGGGCCGCAACCCAGTCGATCGCCTCGGCGATGCCGGGCGGCTTCTGGACGTCGCTGTCGCGCATGCGCGACACGGCGTCGGCGACCTGCACGGCCAGCGTCGCGGAGGCGCCCTTCACGCGCCGGCGGACGATCTCGACCTCGCGCTGCGGGCTCGGGTAGTCGATCCACTGGTACAGGCAGCGGCGCTTCACCGCGTCGTGGAGGTCGCGCGTGCGGTTGGACGTCAGGATGACGACCGGCGGGTGCGTCGCCGTGATCGTGCCGATCTCCGGGATCGTCACCGTCGCCTCCGCGAGCAGCTCCAGGAGAAACGCCTCGAAGTCGTCGTCGGCGCGATCGAGCTCGTCGATGAGCAGCACCGCGGGCCGCGGTCCCTTGTGCTCGAGTGCGGCGAGCAGCGGCCGGCGGATGAGGTAGTCGGGGCCGAAGAGCTCCTCCTCCGCGATGTCGCCGCCCTTCGAGTCGGCCACTCGGATGCTGAGCAGCTGGCGCGGATAGTTCCACTCGTACATCGCCTCGGACGCGTCGATGCCCTCGTAGCACTGCAGGCGGATGAGCGGGGTCTCCAGCACCTGGGCGAGCGACTTCGCGGCCTCGGTCTTGCCGACGCCGGCCTCACCCTCGAGCAGCAGTGGCTGGGGGAGGCGGACCGCGAGGAACATCGACGTCGCCAGCGCCTCGTCGGCGAGGTAGTCGACCTTGCCGAGCATGACGCCCATGTCCGAGACGGTCGGGATGAGGCGGCGCAGCTCGTCCTCGAGCTCGTCGCTGCGCTTCAGTCGGCTCATCCGCGCACATCCGAGAAGCCTGCCGCGGCGAGGACCGCCTCGTAGTCCTCGGGCGTGTCGACGTCGAGGGGGATCGGCCCGGCGATCGGCACTTCGACGACCTCGCCGGCGCACTGGTCGAGCAGCTTCCAGACGCCCTTGTCGCCGTGCAGATCGGCGAGCTGTGCGAAGACGCTGCGATCGAAGGCGAGGGGATGCCCGCGGCCGTCGTCGTAGCGGCAGACGGCCAGCGGCGCATCGCCCCTGCCGTCCAGAAGGGTCTGAACGGTGGCCGGCGTCACGCCGGGTTGGTCTCCTAGCATCAAGACGAGCACCTCGCAGCGTGGGTCGACCGCGCTCAGCGCAGCCGCGATCGATGATGAGCAGCCCGATCCGTAGGCATAGTTGACGACCACCTCGGCGCCCGAGAGGTCGACGCGCTCTCGGACCTCGGCGGCGGCACCGCCGATCGGCACGACGAGCTGATTGAAGTCGCACGCGCGGGCAGTGGCGAGCGTGTGGTCGAGCAGCGTCCGGCCGCCGTAGGGCAACAGCTGCTTCGGTTGACCGAGGCGCTTGGAGCCGCCCGCCCCGAGCACGAGCCCCGTGACGAAGGCGTCAGCCCGCGACGACGGCATCCATGTGCTCCTGCTGGAACTTCGTCCTGCACCCCTCGCAGCAGAAGTAGACGGTCGTTCCCTCGTGCTCGACGTGCGGCGTGCTCGGCTCGGCCGCGACCGTCATCCCGCAGATCGGATCCACGGCGAACGTCGGTGGCGCGGTCGCGCTCGGGCTCGTGAGCGGCGGCGCATAGCCGCCGCCGCGACGCGTCTGGATGATCCGGGCGAGGATCGACAGGGCGATCTCCGCCGGCGTGCGAGCCTCGATCGCGATGCCCGCGGGGCACTCGAGCCGAGCGAGCTGCTCGTCGGAGACGCCGTCCTCGCGCAGCTCCTCGACGAGCGCCGCGCCGCGCCGCGGGCTTGCGACGAGAGCGACGTAGGGCAGCTCGGCCTCGAGGCCGCGGCGCAGCGCGTCGAGCTCGCCCTTGCCGTGCGCGGCGACGACGATCGCGAGGTCGCCCTCGCGCAGGTCGGGCAGCGAGTCGTACCCGGCCACGATGTCGAGGCCCAGCTCCGCGCCGGAACGCTCGAGCGCGGCGGCGATCGGCGTGGAGCCCACGACGTGAACCCGGGGTGCGGGCAGCACCGGCTCCAGGAAGACCTCGATGGCCCCGCCCGAGAGGCACGTGTTCTGCACGGTCACCGCTCCGTCCTCTTTGGTCTCTTGCTCACCCTCGACGTCATCTCCGGCCGTCGGCAAGATCCGCAGGAGCAGCGGCTCCCCGCTCTTCATCGCCTTCACGGCGTACTGGCGCACGCTGTGCTCGGCACAGACGCCGCCGACGAAGCCCTCGATCGTGCCGTCACTGACAACGAGCGCGACGTCTCCCGCTCGCGCGCTCGTCGGGCGCTGGGCGCGAACGACGGTCGCGGTCACGAAGGCCGCGCCCTGCGCGGCGAGCTCCTCGGCTCGCCGCGCTAGCGCGTCACTTCTCACTGCGCTGGCTGCGCGTTCCCGGTCATCGCGGCCCACACGCGGGCTGGGTTGCACGGCATGTCCATGTGCTTGATCCCCTTCGCCCGGTACAGGCCGTCGATGACGGCGTTGGTGATGCACGGCGGCGAGCCGTTGCACGCCGACTCGCCGACGCCCTTGGCGCCGATCGGGTGGTGCGGGCACGGCGTGACCGTCTCGCCGCACTCCCACTCCGGGCACTCCAGCGCGGTCGGGAGCAGGTAATCCATGAACGACGCGTTGAGGCAGTTGCCCTGCTCGTCGAACGAGATGAGCTCCATGAGCGCGATGCCCACGCCCTCCGCGAGACCGCCGTGGATCTGGCCCTCGACGACCATCGGGTTGATCTTCACTCCGCAGTCGTCCACCGCGATGAAGCGCCGCAGCGTGACCTTGCCCGTCCCGGGGTCGATGTCGACGACCGAGATGTAGGCGCCGTACGGGTAGGTCAGGTTCGGCGGGTCGTAGACGGCGTTGGCGTCCAGGCCGCCCTCGAGGCCCTCGGGGAGCGGGTTGGGGCCGTACGCGTACTCGGCGATCGACTCGATCGACGCGCCGCGCTCGGGGTCGCCCTTGACGTACCAGCGGCCCTTCTCCCACGCGAGATCCTCGGGACGCGTCTCGAGCATGACCGCGGCAAACGCCCGCGCCTTATCGCGCACCTTGCGCGACACGACGGCGACGGCGCCGCCGGAGACGGGCGTCGAGCGGCTGCCGTACGTACCCAGGCCGTAGGGCGTCTTGTCGGTGTCGCCGTGGCGCACCATGATCTCGTTCGGCGAGATGCCGAGCTCCTCCGCGACGATCTGCGCGAACGTCGTCTCGTGACCCTGTCCCTGCGACTGGGCCGAGATCGAGACGACGGCCTTGCCGGACGGATGGACGCGCAGCTCGGCGCCGTCGTTCATCGCCAGGCCGAGGATGTCCATGTGCCGGCGCGGACCCGCGCCGACGCCCTCCGTGAAGAAGGTGACGCCGATGCCCATGATCTCGCCGTTGGCGATCTTCTCCTCCTGCTCGCGGCGCAGACCCTCGTAGTCCGCCATCTCCATGGCGAGCTTCATGGTCTTGTGGTAGTCGCCGGAATCGTACGTCCAGCCGGTGGCCGTCTCGTAGGGGAACTGCTCGGGCCTGATGAAGCTCTTCATCCGGAGCTCGATCGGGTCGACGTTCATCTCCATCGCGAGCGCGTCGACCATCCGCTCGATGCAGTAGATGGCCTCCGTGATGCGGAACGAGCAGCGATACGCGACGCCACCCGGTGCCTTGTTCGTGTAGACGGCCTTGACCGCGCAGTGCGCGCCGTCGAGGTCGTAGGACCCCGTGACGATGTGGAAGAAGCCGGCCGGGAACTTCGTCGGCTGCGCGGTCGAATCGAACGCGCCATGGTCGGCGAGCGTGTTCACGCGCAGACCCGTGATCTTGCCGCCCTTCGAACACAACTCGGCGTGCATGTTGTAGTCGCGCGCGAACCCGGTCGTGACGAGGTTCTCCGAGCGGTCCTCGATCCACTTGACCGGCGCGCCGGCGACGATCGAGCCGGCGATCGCGCACACGTAGCCGGGATAGACGGGCACCTTGTTGCCGAAGCCGCCGCCGATGTCGTTGCAGAGGATGCGGATGTTCTGCTCGGGCAGACCCGCGACCTGCGCGTACACCGTCCGGTGCGCGTGCGGCGCCTGGTTGCCGTTGTAGATGTTCAGCTGACCGGTCTCCGGGTTCATGTCGGCGACCATGCCGCACGTCTCCATTGGCGACGGGTGACAACGTGGGTAGAGCAGGTCGCGCACCGCAACCGTGTCGGCCTCGGCGAACACGCGATCGCACTGCGCCTTGTCTCCCGCCTCCCACTCGGGGCTGGCGAGGTTGTCGGTCTGCCCGACCTTGTCGTCGCGGATCAGCGGCGCGTCGGGATCAAGCGCCTTGCGCGCGTTGACGATCGCCGGCAGGACGTCGTACTCGACCTCGATGAGCTGCAGCGCGTCCTGCGCCGCGTAGGCGTCCGTCGCGATGACGAACGCGACCTCCTGCAGGTGGAAGCGGACCTTGTCGCCGGCGAGCACGGCCTGCGTGTCGTAGGAGATCGTCGGCATCCACGCCAGGCCCAGCGTCTCGAGGTCCTTCGCGATGACGACGGCGGCGACCTTCGGGTGCGCCAGCGCAGCGGAGGTGTCGATCGAGACGATCTTCGCGTGGGCGTACGGGCTGCGCAGCAGGGCCCCGTGCACCATGCCCGGCAGGCGGACGTCGTCGGTGTAGTTGCCGAGACCGCGGATGAAGCGCGCGTCCTCCTTGCGCTTCATGTGGCCGAAGCCGACCGGGGCGTCGGTGATCTTGCCGAACGCGTCGCCGGTCGCGTGCGCTACCCAATCAGGGTGCTTGCCGGGCGCGGTCTCAGTGGTGGCCATGCTCAACTCCTCCCCGCTGCGTCGGCCTCGTAGGCGGCCGCCCAGCGGATTGCCTTGACGATGTTGTTGTAGCCGGTGCAGCGGCACAGGCCACCGGAGATCGCGTCGCGGATCTCGTGGTCGGTCATCTGCGTCGGGTTGGGGTGCTTGTCGATGAGCCAGCGCCCCGTGACCATCATGCCCGGCGTGCAGAAGCCGCAGTGGAGGCCGTGCATCTCGTGGAAGCCCTGCTGGATCGGATCGAGCGTGCCGTCAGCCGCCTCCAGGCCCTCGACCGTGATGATCTCATGCCCATCGGCCATGGCCGCGAGCGTCGTGCAGGACTTGATCGGCTCGCCGTCCATCAGCACCACACAGATGCCGCAGTTGGATGTGTCGCAGCCCCAGTGGGTGCCGTGCAGCTCGGCGTTCTCGCGGATGTAGTGCACGAGCAGCAGACGCGGCTCGACGTCGTGGGAGTGCTCCTGCCCGTTGATCGTCATGGAAACCAGCATTCAGATACCTCCTAGCGCAGGGCCGTCGCGGCGGCGCGGCTGAGGGCGCGTGTCGTGAGTACGCCCGCAACGTGGCGCTTGTAGTCGGCCGGGCCACGGCCGTCGTTGCTCGGCGAGCAGTCTTCGGAGGCCATCTTGCCCGCCTCGGCGAAGAGCTGCTCCGACGGGGCCTGACCGACGAGCGCCTTCTCTGCGCGTTCGATGTGCATCGTCGTCGGTCCGACCGCGCTGCACGCCACGCCGGCGCTCTTGATGACGCCGCCCTGGATGCTGAGCACCGCCGAGGCGGCCACGATCGCGAAGTCGCCGGCACGCCGCTCGACCTTCTCGTGGGCGCTGCCGTGGCCGGGCTGGATCGGGAAGCGCACCTCGGTGAGCATCTCCGTGTCGCCGACCGCCGTCATGTACGGGCCGACATGGAACTCGTCCATCTCGACGAGGCGCTCGGCGCCACCCGGACCGCGCAGGACCGCGACACCCTTGAGCGCCACGACGACGCCCGAGAGGTCCTCGGCCGGGTCGGACTGGCAGAGCGAGCCGCCGATCGTGCCGCGGTTGCGCACGACCGGATCGGCGAGCACCGCCTCGGCCTCGGCGAAGATGTGCGGGAAGGTCCGCTCCAGCAGATCGGACTCCAGCATGTCACGGTGGCGGGTCATCGCCCCGATGCGGATCTCGTTGCCCTCTTGGCGGATGTAGTTGAGCTCCGGCTCAAGCGGGTTGATGTCGATCAGGTGCCCGGGGTTGGCGAGTCGCAGCTTCATCATCGGGATGAGGCTGTGTCCGCCCGCCAGGATGCGCGCGTTGCCGTTGAGGGCCTCAAGCTGCCCGATGGCATCGTCGACGCTGGTCGCCCGTGAGTACTCGCAGGGCGCGGGGGTCTGCATTGCCAAGGTGTGACGCTCCTCTCCTCCAAGGGGGTACTGAGGCTGAGTATGCACGCTAAGGTCCATGGGTCAAACCTTATGAAGCGAATGCCTAATTGACCCTCTCGCAGCTTCGTTCGTTCGTCATGGTTGCCCGATTGGGGTCCGTCAAGGCGGCGGCGCTGGAGCTGAAGGTCAGCGAACCGGCCGTCTCCGGCGCCGTCGGGGCGCTCCGGCGAGAGCTCGGGGATGAGCTCTATGTACGGTCCGGGGGCGTCATCGAGCTGACCCCGGGGGGGCGCCGACTGGCGCGGACGGCGGGCGAGATGCTCGGGCTCGCCGAGGAGATCCGCAGGACCGTGCGCGACGTCAAGCCGACGATCCGCGTCGCCGCCACACCGTCGTTTGTCGAACTCGCCGGCGGGCCGCTGCTGCACGCGTTCCAGCGCAGCCATCCGCAGATCGAGGTCGCCCTGCAGGTCGCGCGGCGCCGCGAGCTCCCAGAGCTGCTCGCCGAGCGCCGAGCGGACATCGCCTTCGGGCCCCCCGTGGCGTCGACCCCGACGGGTCCCGAGATCGAGACCGAGCCGTTCCTGCGCTACGGGCTGGTCGTCGTCGCCGCCCCACGCCATCAGCTCGCGGGGTCCCGCAACGTCGCGCCGGCCGCGCTCGTGGGCACGCCGTGGCTCCTGGGCCCCTACGAGTCCGATCCCGACACCGACACGGGGGCGTTCCTCGCACGCCAGTCGATCGCCGGCGCCAGGACGCGCGGCTATCCGAACTTCGCGGCCGCGCTCGCACAGACCGCCGCCGGGCGTGGCGTGACGCTCGCGATCGCTCACACGATTCGCGACGAGCTCGACCGCGGTGCGCTCGTCGAGCTCGATGTGCGTGGGACCCCGATCACGGGGCTGTGGTACGTCAGCGCACCGCCGCCCGAGCACCGGATGCCGAGCGTCGAGGCACTGCGGCAGTTCGTCAGCCTGCCGGAGGCGGCGAAGGCGATGCTCGCCCGCGCCGGGGGCGTTCCTGCGGAGCGCTTCGTACAGATGGGTCGCTGGAGCTGACGCGGGCTACGCCGCGTCGCCTTCGGTACCGCCCTCCTCGAGGCGCTTGAGCTCCTGGAACGTGGAGCTCGCGTTGTGCTCCTCGATGTCGCAGTAGCGCGGCGGGGGCCCGGTCCGCCCGTTGGCCTGCGTCTCCGGCGGCGGGACGGCTTCGCGCTCGCAGCCCGGGTACAGGCAGATGAGACGTTCGGTCGCCGTCTCGCTCTCGGTGGTCATGGGGATCCTCCTCGGACTTCGCTCTATGCGGTTATTGCCGCTCATCGAACGTAGCAATCGCGTTCGTGGCTACGTTGTAGGCGGGGATCGACCCCGTCTGCCGATCCAGCGATCGCGTGCGGCGGAGAGCCCGGCGTATGGCCGGGCTCTCCGATCACATCAGCGCTCCCAGGGACGGCTGCCCCTGGCTGATGACACCCGTGACGGCGGCGCCGGGGCATCATCATCCGCTGGCGGAGGGCTCGGCGGCGGGGCGTCGTCCGTGCCTCCGCTCGACGGCGCGGGCGGTGGCGACTGCTCCCACGGACGGCTGTCCCTGGCTGATGACACCCGTGACGGCGCCGCGGGGGCATCATCCCCCGGCGGCGGGCTCGGCGGCGGCGGCAGTGGCCCCGGCGACTGCTCCCACGGACGTTTCCCCTTCGCCGACAGCCGTTCAGGCGCCGGCGCCTGCTCAGACGGCGCGCTCGCGCTCGACGCCGCGGGCGGCGTGGATGATGGCGGCTCCGCGGGCTCGCTCTCCACGGCCCGGCCCTGAGCGTCGCGCGGGCGTGAGCCGGGCGTCAGCGCCGCCTCGTACTGCGACGGCGAATTGGAGCCGACGGCCGGGGACTTCGGGCGCGCCCGGGCTCCACCCGGCCGCGGGTAGAGCAAGCTCGCAGCGGTGGTCGAGTACTGCGGATCCCGCACCGCCGGGCCCTTCACGTGCCCGGCGCCGATCGGCGCCCCGCGTCCGAGCGATGCGAGGATGCCGACGCCGCGGGTATAGACGGTGCCGGTGTTGACGACCTTGCCGGTCCGGCCGACGCGCCGCAGGAACCTCTCACCCTCGCCCGGGAACAGCGACTCGACGAGGCCGGCCGAGTCGGGACCCGCCTTGACCAGCAGCAGGTTCTCGAGCAGGTCACGACCGGTGGCGAGCGTGCCGTTGATCGCGTCCACGACGCCGTTGACGGGCGCGCTCTTGGCCACGATCTCGCCGACCTTCGCCAGGACGACGTCGAGGCCCGCGTTGATCTTGAACAGCTCGAGGATCGTCGCGATGAGATAGATCGCCAGGGCCGCGATGATCAGCGCGACCAGGAGGATGATGAGTGCTACCTGGATCTCCATGAGCTCCCCCTAGTAGTCCGGGAGGGCGACGTTGAGCGAGCCCCCGTAGTTCGCGACCGAGCTGATGATCTGGCTGATGTAGTTCTGCGTCGTCAGGAGGATGACGACAGCGTCGAGATCCTGGGAGGCAGCGGCGGCGACGCCGGCGATCGCGTCGATCCGCGGGGGGATGCTCCGCGCCGCGCCGAGGACGCCCTTCAGGAGCACGACGAGAACGGGGATCACGGCGATCAGGACGATGACCATGAGCCACAGGGCAGTGTCAGCCATAACCTATCCCCCGGTCGCCTTGCGCACGACGAGCGCCGCTTTCGCAGCGATGCCCGGCAGCGTGGCGTTGATCGTGTTCAGTGGGCCGTTGATGTCCGCCACGAGCTTCGCCAGCGGACGCAGATGCTGGGACTCCACCGTCGCCAGCATCCCGCCGAGATCGCCGAGCCCGTTCGAGATGATCGTCAGCCGCCGCCGGACCTGGGTCAGCGCGACCGCGAGGATGACCACGAGCAACGCCGGCTCGACGATGCTCAGGAGGATCATGAGGTCGGTGCTCATAGCGTCTCACCCGCCGCGATGTAGCCGTCCGTGAGCGCGTTCATGTAGCCGTCTTGGATGATCGCCTCCTCGATGATCAGGTTGAGCACCGGCGGTGTGGCGGCGAGCTTCGGGATGTTCGCGGTGTAGGAGGCCACGATCGGCGCGGTCTCGAGCAACGTGGCGACGCTGGCCTGGATGTCCTTGACGAGACTCAGCAGGAGCATCATCAGGATGATCACGACGGCGAGCACGACCGCGCCCATCCCCAGCGCGATCTGCCAGAGCGCGTGGGTGTCGAACGCTGCAAGCATGAGCGCGCTCACGTTCCTCCCACCACCTTCCGGAGTGTCGAGTCGGTGACGCTGTCCGCCCGGCTGTGACCAGCGGGCGCAAGGCTGCTGATGGCCAAGTTGTGACGCTCCTCTCCCAAGGGGTATCGACGACCGAGTATGCACGGAGCGGGCATCGAGTCAATCGCCGTGAAGCATTTGCTTAATGGCCTCCCCGCGAGTCCGCTGGCGCGATCATATCTCGTTCGTGCCAGCCTGGCGACTCGGTGTGATATGCGGCCTGGCGATCGGGTGGCGGCCGGCCCGCGGTCGGCCTGCTCGGCTCGCGTCAGGTTGGCGCGCCGCGGCTCGTGTTGGCGGGCCGGATTCTGGGCAGGTCCCCCTTCAAGAGGCCCCAGAGCGTCTCGGGAGCATTTTCGGATTCGCTACGGTGGGCCCCTGGAAAGCGGCGCAATGCGAGGAGCGATGGGCAGCGATCTCTTGACACACCTCGACGAGGATGGTCGGGCGCGGATGGTCGACGTGGGCGCAAAGCCCGCGACCGCGCGCGTCGCCGTGGCGCGCGCCGTCGTGCGCATGAGTCCGCGGACGGCCGCCGCGGTCGCAGCGGGGGACGCCCCGAAGGGCGATGTCGTCTCCACCGCGCGGTTGGCCGCGATCCAGGCCGCGAAGCGGACCGACGAGTGGATCCCGCTTGCCCACACGTTGCCGCTGGACTCGGTGGACGTCGAAGTCGACGTCGACCCTCAGGCGGGCACGGTGATCCTCACGGCGACCGCGCGCGTAACAGCCCGAACCGGCGTCGAGATGGAGGCGATGGTGGCAGCGGCTGCAGGCGCCCTGTGCGTCTACGACATGGTGAAGGGCATCGAGCGCGGTGTCGTGGTCGAGCGCATCGAGCTGCTGGAGAAGAGCGGCGGTCGCTCGGGGACCTGGAGGCGCGATGACGGCGATTGAACCGCTCCGCGACGGACATGGCCGCCAGATCCGCGACGTGCGCGTCTCGGTCACCGACCGCTGCAACTTCCGCTGCCAGTACTGCATGCCCGCCGAGGGGCTGCCGTGGCTGGAGCGCAACGAGGTATTGAGCTTCGAGGAGATCGAGCGCACGGTCAGGCTGCTGGCGTCGATGGGCGTCCACGACGTGCGCCTGACGGGCGGCGAGCCGCTCGTGCGGCGCGAGTTCCCGCGCCTGGCGGCCATGCTCGGCGCCGTGGACGGCGTTCGCGATCTCAGCGTGACGACGAACGGTTTCCTGCTCGAACGCGACGCCGCGGCGCTCGTCGACGCCGGCATCAACCGCTTCAACGTCTCGGTCGACTCGCTGCAGCGCGATCGCTTCTTCGAGATGACGCGGCGCGACGCGCTGCCGCGGGTGCTGCGTGGCCTGGAGGTCCTCGCGGCGTTCCCCGAGGCACATCCGATCAAGATCAACGCCGTCGGCCTGCGCGACTTCACCGAGACCGAGATCCTTCCGATGGCCGAGTTCGCGCGGACGCACCCCTACGAGGTGCGGTTCATCGAGTTCATGCCGCTCGACGCCGATCACTCCTGGGATCGCAGCCGCGTCCTCACCGGCGAGGAGATCCGCGCGGCGATCCACGCCGTCCATCCGCTCGAGGCCGAGCCGCGCGAGCCGAGCGCCACGGCGCGCGTGTACCGGTTCGCCGACGGCAAGGGCAGGATCGGCTTCATCAACCCCGTGTCAGAGCCGTTCTGCGGGGACTGCGACCGCATCCGCATCACCGCCGAGGGCAAGCTGCGTACCTGCCTCTTCAGCCTTCATGAGTACGACCTGCGTGCCGCGCTGCGCGACGGCACCTCCGACGACGAGTTGCGCCAGATCATCCGCGATGCCGTCTGGCGCAAGGAACTCAAGCATCACGTCAACGACCCGGGCTTCGTTCAGCCCCAGCGGTCGATGTCCCAGATCGGCGGCTAGCACGGCGCTTCGCCGTCTCCGCCGGGCGTGCGGCCCGCGGAGGCTCAGTGCGCGTGGCCGCCGAACGCGGCCGCGAGCACGCCTGCCGAGCCGAACGCGACGCTGAGGCGCACGGCGTGCCCGTCTGACAGCCACGCGAGCCGTCCGCCCACGCGCCCCTCGGGCCGGACGATCGCGATGACGACGGCGATGAGAACGAGCTCCGTCAGCGTCGCGATCGCGTCGCTGACGCCGATCGCCTCAGCCTCGCCGGCCCACGGACCGATCGGGAGGCCAACCGTGCGCGAGACGAGCCAGACGCCGACGACGCCGAGCGTCCCGCCGGCGCCGGCGATCAGCGCGCGGTCGGACGTCGGCCTGCGCCACAGCCAGACGCCCCACCCGATCTGTGCGCACGCCACCGTGCCGAAGAGGACGCCGAACAGCCAGTAGTGAGCCACGTGATCGGCCATGGCCTTGACGTGGATCAGACCGGCCACCGCCGTGAGCGTCCCGGCGACGAACAGCGCGTCCTCGGATCGCCGGCGCTCGAACGCCGGCGTCGGTACGGCAGCTTCGCCGCGCACCGCCTGCCGACCGCTCCCCGCTCGTGGCGACGTCCTCAGCCTCCGGTGTCTTGCACGCTGGCGGCGATGCGCTCGTACGTCGGTTCGGCGGCCGCCAGGCTCGCTGCGGGGACGGCCTGGAAGACGAGCTGGATCAGCCTGCCGCGCTTGAAGAGGAAATAGTGCACGTGCGCCCCGGTGCTTGCGTCGGCACCCCGATACGTATAGCGGTACCGATACCCCAGCAGTCCATCGAGCGAGATCGCCTCCGGAGCTGAAAGCATCTTGGCGCGCTGGTCCGTCGCCAGCAGCTGGTCGGTGAACTCGCGCACGACGGGAAGCGTCTCCTGCTTGACGTCCTCCAGCTCGGACTTCGTCACGCGAAGCGACAGAGAGCTCGACGGCCCTGCTGCCGCGAGCAGGCGGATCTGGGGATCGGTGGACGCCAGCTTGCGCCAGGTCCCGGGGTAGGTCAGCGCGATCCCCGCCAGCGGATCCTCGAAGCGCACAGGCTGCGGGGCCTGCGTCCGCTGCGAGCTCGCGGACGGGATGATGCTGCGCCCGACTGCCGCGCCGACGACAAGCGCAAGGATGGCCGCCACCCCCGCGGCGACCATCCATCTGCGATTCACAATTGCGCGCGCCAACACTGCGAGCCCGGCTGATGCCCGACTCTGCGCGTCAGCACTCCCAGGGCCGCGAACCCCCGGCCGAGAGGCGTCCCGGTGCGGCCCTGGGTCTGGTCACTTTCCGACCGCCACCTTCCTGAGGGTCCGGGCCATGTGAAGGATCCGGACCGCCGAGTCGTTGACCTTGTCGACGCCGTGCTCAAGGCCCGTGGTCTGAGCGCGCACGACATCGACACCGGCGGCTGCCTTCGCAGCCTGATCGGCGATGCGCGCCGCCATCGTCAGGATGATCGCCACGATGATGACGACGACCACGATGATGATGAACGCGCCCGCAAGGCCGATGTACCAGTCAGTGTATGTCGCTGAAATGATGTGTGATTCCATGGGTTACCTGGTGCAGTAGATGCTTTGCTTGGGCGTCCCGAGGAGCCCGACCACAGGACTCAGCACGTCACCAAGGACGGCGGGAAGACCGCTGACGGTCAGCGGACTGACCAGAGCAGGACTGCAGTCGATCGCGTTCGCGTGACCATGGATGGTGCCCCCGTGCTGACCGGGACCTCCACCGACGATCCCGCGGACCGTGTTCAGATCCTTGCCGATCCCCGGAGCGACGTCGAGGATCGTGTTGGCCTGACCGACGATCGTCGCCACCGCCCGGTCGATGCTGTTCACGCGGCTCAGAATCCCGCCGGCGCTGCTCAGGATGCTGCGGGAACTGTTGTTGATCGTCTTGGTCGCGCTGTTGATCTGCCCGGCTGAGCTGCCGATCGACGTGACGCTGTTGTTGATGGAGTCAGCGTTCGCGAAGATCCCATCCACCGTCGAGCCGATCTGCAGCACGGTCGTGTTGATCGACCCTGCGGTTTCGTTGATGTTGCCCACCTTGCCGAGGATCGACTTGAGCTTCGGGTCGATGCCCTTGCTCGCGACCTGGAGCGTTCGATCCAGGTGACCCGTCAACGGCTCAGCCGATGCGCGGATCTTCACGGTCGAGTCGGCGATCGTCTTCGCCTGGCGGATGAACCCCGCGTCATCCCCGATGTCGATGACCTCGGGTTTGATCACGGCGACCGATCGGTCGATCGAGCGGGCGGCCAGGAGCGTTCCGGTGAGGAACAGCACCGAGAGCAGCGCCCACGCGATCAACACGACGAGCACCACCGGCGACATGCCTCGTGCTCCGCTGAGAATGTCACGCATGATGGTGACCTAGCACTTGCGGTCGGGCGCAAGCAGCGGGAGGAGGCTCAGCAGCGTCGACCGGCAGATGCTGGTCAGGTGCTGGTTGACCTCGCCGAGGCTTGTGTTGATGGCGGTGGTGTCGTTGTTCGTGCCGCCGAGGGACGAGTTGATGTTGTCCGCCTGGCCCGGAATCAGGCGCAGACCCTGGCTGCCCGGGCTCTCCGCGGCGCGCAGCGCGGCGTTGATCTGACGTGCCCGCGTGCCGACGTTGACGAGGACGCCCGACGTGTCGACGAGGGAGCGGCGGATCCTCTGGAGGACGCCCGTCGTGCCCGTCAGCGAGTTGGACGTATCGACGAGCGACCCGGAGATCGTGGTCAGCGTGCCCGAGGTGTCCACCAGCGAGCTCGACGTGCTGAGGAGCGAGCTCGAGGTGTTGCCCAGAGCGGCGTCGATCCGGCCCGCGGACTGGTCGATCGAGGTCAGCGACCCGAGGATCGCGGTCGCCTGGTCGGGGATCGGCTTCAGGGACTTGTCGATCGCCGTCAGGTTGCCGTTGATCGTCTTGACGTAGCTCGGCAGAGGATCTGCCTCGCCGCCGACCTCGGTGAGCGTGGTATCGGTCGTGCCGAGGGCATCGTCGATCGAGTTCAGGGCGCTTGTGATGCCGGACAGGAATCCGATGACCACCACGACGACAAGGATCAGGATGGTGCCGAAGATCCATGTCCAGCGGACATCGGTTGCTATGCGCTGCACGTGGACCTCCTCAGGGCTTGCGTGTTGCTCTTCACGGGACTCATGGCTTGCCCTGGCAGTTGTTGCCGGCGTCGGCGCCGGGCAGCTTGCGGTCGATGCAGGCGGCGTTGTCAAGCGCCTCGCCGGCCTCGCCGAGGATGTTGCCCGAGTCGACCTTGATGCTGCGGGCGGTGGACACCGTCGTGTTCAGACGGCTGACGATGTTCGCGGCATCGGTGTCGATGATCCGGGCGATGCCGAGGATGCCGGCGCCGGGGCCGGCGGTCCCCCTGATGCTGACCGCCGTGCGGTTGATCGCGCCCGCGACGTTGTTGATCCCGCCGGCGACGTCATCGATCGACCCCGCCGTCGTGTTGATCGTGCCGGCCGTCGAGTTGATCTCGCCCGCGGTCCCACCGATCGTCGTGGCGCTCGTGTTGATCGTGCCCGCCGTCGAGAGGATCGTGCTCGCGAGGCTGTCGATCGAACCAGCGGAACGGTTGATCGAGCGGGCTCGGTTGACGATCTTCGTCAGGCTCGCGTCAAGGGGAGCAGCGGTCTCACGAATCGACGTGGCGATCTTGTTCGTTTGCACGAGTTGAGAGATCGCGTCGGTCGACTGGTTGATGCCGATGCCGGTGTCGCGGATGTTCTTGGCCTTCTTGTCGATCGACCGCGCGGTGTTGACCGTCTCGGCCAGCAGACCTGCGGCGATCGTGACCGATGCCGCGACCAGGACCAAGATGATGATGTTGACGCCCTGCACGCCCCCTCCGGTGCCAGTAGCCCGGCCTCCGCCGCCGCCGGCCATGGCGGTCTGCTGCTGGGGGCTTTTCGGCTTCCGTTTTAGCGCCGGCACGGAACGCTCCACCCGTATGACGCCGATGCGCCTGGCCCTCTAAGCACTGTGGCTCCCCTCTGTTTTTCGCCCCTGAACTCTCGCGGCGCGCGCGCCCCTTGCGATCAGTTGCTCGCTCCCTAATAGTCCCGGTCCGGGTCCCGGTACGTCTCCCTCTGCCCCGACCCGGTAGCTCTCTGCGCGCGACACTAGTACACACACGGCCGCGATGTCCAGTGGTCAGCCCCCCCGAGGGCGTTCGGACCCCCCTGAACCGCCGCTTTGCAGGCGACTTTAGCTGCGTGTTAAGCCGCGGCGCGGGGCGACGGGCGAGCGGCCGCGTCGGCGCCGCGTCGGCGTCGCGTCGGCGTGTCCGGCGCCTGGCAGGCCCCCGGTCGTAGCGGCTGCAGGCGCGCTGGAGTACCGTGGCCCGATGGCCGTGGACGCCGACATTGCCCGCGTCGTGCTGCCCAAGAACTTCCTGCGGCCGTGTCTGCTGCTGCTGCTGCACGAGAGCCCGGCGCACGGCTACGAGCTGCGCGAGCGCCTGCGACCGCTGGGGTTCAACCGGGACGACCCCGGGCGCCTGTACCGCGCGCTGCGCACGCTTGAAGCGGCGAAGCTCGTACGCTCCGCCTGGCACGCCTCGTCGGGCGGCCCGGACCGCCGCACGTACGAGCTCACGCGCGCAGGCGAGGAGCGGCTGCGCGAGGCGGCGGCGGAGTTGCAGGCGATGCACGCCATCCTCGACACGTTCCTCTCGCGCTGCGCCCAGAGCTCGGCGCTCGACGCACCGCAGCGCTCCACACGCCGGGCGATCTGACGCGGGCCACAGGGTCGTGCAGCCGTGAGCCGCATCCGCATGCTGTTGCTCGCGACGCTCGTGCCGCTGCTGATCGTCGTCGGCGTGCTCGTCGCCGCCACTCTCGACGGGGGGGACGGCGGATCGCCGCGGGCAGCGCCTCGGCCGCTCTCGCGCGGCTACGCCCCGGCGGGCACGGAGCGGATCGACATCGGCCGCGGGGCCCAGGGAGCTGCGGTCTTCCGCCGCCGCGCACGTGCCTGGGACGGCCCGGTCGTCGTCTTCCTGCACGGCTGGGCGGCGGGCAGTCCACGCGCGTACGGCGCCTGGATCGGCCACCTCGCACGCAACGGCGCGACGGTCATCTACCCGACGTACCAGGTGGCGCCGTTCGTCGACACCGTCTCGCCGCTGGCGAATGTCCTCGCGGCGATCGCCTCGGTCGTCGAGGAGGTGCCGGCGCTGCGCCGGCGACTCGTCGTCGTCGGGCACTCGGCCGGGGGGGCGCTCGCCGCCGACTACGCGGCCTCGGCGCGCGCGGCCGGGCTGCCCTCGGCAGCTGCGGTGCTCAGCGTCTACCCCGGGCGCTCCCTGCACGGAATCCCGCTGCGGATCCCCACCGTGAGTGCGCGCAACATCCCGGCCGACACGCGCGTGCTGGCGCTCGCCGGGGACGACGACGGCGTCGTTGGTACCTCAGTCGCGCGCGAGATCGTCCGCACCGCCACGCGGGCGCACGCGACGCTGCGCATCCTGCGCGACGACGCCGTCGACGACCATGGGGCGCCGCAGCGCAGCGACGCCGCAGCGCGGCAGGCGTTCTGGCGGCTGCTGGACCGGCTCATCGCCGCGATCGGTTAGCCGGCAGGCGTCGTCGCGGCCGGGCCGCGCCTGTATCGTCCACGATCTCGACTGGCCGGTCAGCCAAAGGAGCGTGCGGTGGACCTCAACGACACTCCCGAGCAGGCCCGGTATCGGGCGAAGGTCCGTGCGTGGCTCGAAGAGCACGCCTCCGAGGCGCCCGTCGAGCAGGGTGAGGACGAGGCCGCGTACATCGCAGCGCGCCGCGCTTGGCAGGGCACGCTGGCGACCGCCGGTCTCGCGGCCGTCGCCTGGCCGGTCGACGTCGGCGGGCAGGGGCTCGGCGCGGTCGAGCAGGTCATCGTCAACCAGGAGATCGGCCGTGCCGGCGTGCCGGGCATCCTCGACGTCATCGGGGTCGGGATGCTCGGCCCGACGATCATCGCCCACGGCACCGACGAGCAGAAGAACCGCTATCTCGGCCCGATGCTGCACGGCGACGAGGTCTGGTGCCAGCTCTTCTCCGAGCCCGCCGCGGGCTCGGATCTCGCCGCCGTCCAGGCGCGCGCGCTGCGCCAGGACGACGGCAGCTGGCGGCTGTCGGGCCAGAAGGTCTGGACGACGAACGCGCACTTCGCCTCCTACGGCCTGCTGCTCGCGCGCACCGATCCCGACGTGCCCAAGCACAACGGTCTGACGATGTTCATCGTGCCGATGGACGCTGCCGGCGTCACGATCCGCGGCCTGCGCCAGATC